>VFSW01013205.1_pt1 | contig 11493 bp, 9 predicted proteins | sample 5358111 | NCBI WGS metagenome assembly VFSW01 (sample SAMN11554181, study PRJNA540505) | mine drainage metagenome | isolation source: sediment from site ElyBrook_90M | place: USA: Ely Copper Mine, Vershire, VT | collected 2017 | reverse complement strand
CGCAACCGTGAACCGCCCCGCCGCAGGCTCGCGCAACGCATGTTGAGCCGCGCCGCCGGCGCGCCGCTGCTCGGCGGCAACGCGATCGAGCTGTTGATCGACGCCGCCGCTCACTTCGACGCCTGGTTGCAGGCAATCCGCGGCGCGCAGACGCGGGTGCTGCTCGAAAATTACATCATCCGGGACGATGAGATCGGGCGCGAGTTCCGCGCCGCGCTCGCCGAGCGCGCGCAGGCCGGAGTGCTCGTCGCGGTGGTGGTCGACTGGCTCGGCTGCCTCGGCCAATCCGGCAGCCGCTTCTGGGCGCCGTTGCGCGCGGCGGGCGGTCAGGTCCGCGTATTCAATGCGCCGCGGCTCGGCGAACCCTTGGCTTGGATCAGCCGTGATCACCGCAAGCTTCTGGTGGTCGACGGCGTCCACGGCTTTCTCTCCGGCGTATGCATCAGCGCAAAATGGCTCGGCAACCCGGCGCGCGAAATACCGCCCTGGCGGGATACCGGAGTCGCGTTGCACGGTCCGGCGGTCGGCGAACTCGAGGCGGCGTTCGTGCAAACCTGGAACAGCACAGGCGCGGCGCTCGCGGCGCTCGCGGCGCTCGCGCCGCCGCCGGCGGCCGCGCAGCCCCCCGGCGCCGGGGCGTTGCGCGTGATCGCAACGGAGCCGGGGCGAGCGCGCGTCTACCGGCTCGATCTGCTGATCGCCTCGATGGCCCGGCGCACGCTGTGGCTCACCGACGCCTATTTCGTCGGCATCGCACCCTATGTACAGGCGCTGATGGAGGCTGCGCGCGACGGCGTCGACGTGCGCATGCTGGTTCCGGGCAGCAGCGACATTGCGGTCGTCGCGAGCATGTCGCGCTCCGGCTATCGCCCGTTGTTGAAAGCCGGCATCCGCGTGTACGAGTGGAACGGCTCGATGCTGCACGCCAAATCGGCGGTCGTGGACGGCTTGTGGTCGCGGGTCGGTTCCTCCAATCTCAATGTCGCGAGCTGGATGGGCAACCGCGAGATCGATGTGGCAGTGGAGGATGGCGGCTTCGCGCATCAGCTTGCCGATCAATACGAGCGCGATCTGCAGCACGCCACCGAGATCGTGCTGGCGCCGCGCCTGTTTCGCCGCGGTGAACGGGTGCGCAACCGCACGGCCCGGCCGCACCGGGTGCGCCGCGTCGGCGGCAGTTCCAGCCGCGCGGCCGCCGGCGCGCTCAGGATCGCCAACAGCGTCGGCGCCGCGTTGGCCAATCGCCGAGTTCTCGCCGAGACGTCGCGCACCCCGCTGCTGACCGGCGCATTGTTGCTGTCCGCGCTCGCGCTCGTCGCCATCCTGCGGCCGGCCTGGGTGAGCTGGCCGCTCGCAGCGCTGGCCGCCTGGTTCGCGCTGAACATGGGGGTGCGCGCCTGGCGCACGCGCGGGCGGAGGCGCAACTGAGGCGGCGCGCTCAGCTCAGCGCCGGCGGCACGCCTTGATGCATCTGTTCGCGGTCGACCGATGGGGCCGTGCCGGCCCATGCCTTATAGGTTCGTGAAAAGTGCGCGACGCTGCGGAAACCGCACGCGACCGCAGTGTCGAGCACCGGCAGGTTCGTGTACTGCAGGAAGCCACGGGCGCGCTGCAGGCGTAAGTTCAGATAGTAGCGGCGCGGCGACAGCCGCAACTGGCGCCTGAAGCCGCGTTCGCAGCGCCGCTGCGACACGCCGGCCGACACGCACAGCTCGCGCACCGACAGCGGCTCCTCGAGATTGCCTTCCATCAATTCAATGATCTGCGCGAGCCAGGGTTCATGCACTCCCTGGCGCTCGCGCGTTCCCATGCGCTGCTGCTCGCGCGGTCCGCGCACGTGCGTGTAGATGAATTGCTCCGCGACGGCCGCCGCGAGCCGATGTCCGCATCGAAGCCGAACGACGTGCAACATCATGTCCAACGCGGCAGTCCCGCCGGCGCAAGTGAACCTCGACCGATCGATGACGAACAAGTCCGGTGTGATCGCGACTTTCGGAAATTGACTGCGCAGGCTCTCGAGCGACTCCCAATGGGTGGCCGCGCGATAGCCGTCCAACAGGCCGGCGTGCGCGAGCGCAAAGCTCCCCGTATCGATCGCGCCGAGCGGAACGCCGGCGCGAGCCAGGTTTCTCAACCAACCGGCGATGCGCGCGTCATAGAGCGATTCTGGTTCGAATCCGGCGCACACCGCCACGCGCGCGTAATCGGTCGGTGCGCGGATCGAGCGATCGGCGACGACCGCCATTCGGTTGCTCGCACTGACCGGATCCCCGTGCAGGGAGATGGTCCGCCATCGGTAGATCTCGCGTTGCGCGAGGCGATTGGCGACCCGCAACGGTTCGACGGCGCATGCGAACGCGAACATCGAGAAGCGCGGCGCCAACAGGAAGCCGATCGTTTCGGGCTTGACCGTGGGATCGGTCGGCGATGAGCGCGGCATTTGGCTTCGGGGGGAGCGCAGTTAGTCGTTGATTTGTCGAATAGTGTCAACTATATGTCGTAAAACATCAACAATTGAAATGTCGATGGCGACTAAATGCGACTCGTCGGAATTTTGACCCGCGCACGGCGCGGCCGACCGGAAATATACCAACGGAGAACGAGAAGAATGCCACCGATGCACCGGTTTCGATCCATTCGCCGATTGCGCGCGCCGCTACTGCTCACGGCCTTGTGTTCGTCGGCAACGACCGGCGCGGCGTTCGCCGATGCGCCGGCGAGCGCCGCGTCCGGCTCGCAGTCCGGCGGTTCGGACCTGCAAACGATCATGGTGACCGCGCGCAAGCGCACCGAGTCTCTCGCCAACGTCCCGGCCAGCATCACCGTGTTCACGTCCGCGGCGCTGCAGAGTTACAACATTCAGTCGTTCAACGACTACGCGACGAAGACGCCGAACGTGTCCTTCTCGTACGGCGGAGGCCCTACCGGCATCGCCGATGCGCGCACCGTCGCGATACGCGGCATCACCGGCCAGAACCTCTTCGGAACCTCGGGAGCCACCGGCTTCTATATCGACGATACGCCGGTCCCCGGTTCCGTCGACCCGCGGGTGCTCGACATCGACAACATCGAAGTGCTCAAGGGACCGCAAGGGACCTTGTTCGGGGAAAGTTCGCTCGGCGGCAACGTGCGGCTGATCACGAAGCAGCCGAACCTGACCGACAACGAACTCAGCGTCATGGCGCAGGCGGGCGTCACTTCCGGCGGCGGCAGCGCCGACGGCGGCGGCGACGTCATCGGCAACCTCGTGCTCTCGCCCGGCGTCCTCGCCGTTCGCACGGTCTTGTTTGCGAACCACGACGCCGGCTATCTCACGCGCACGTTCCCCGACCCGTCGAGCCCGGCCACGACGGATCCTTTCCTCGCCGCCCCGCGCCACAGCGTAGGCAATCAAGGCGCGATCACGACCTACGGTGGATCGATTTCGGCGCGGCTTGCGATCACGGACAATTGGTACGCGCGGCTGCGCGTGATGTTCCAGAACACGACGGATCACGGCTTCCCGGCGACGTTCGCGCCGCTACCGTCGTTCAAGCCGTCGTACACGCTGAACCGCGCCTTCGACGTCCAGCCGCAGGCAAAGGACGATTGGGCGTTGCCGTCGCTCGACATTCATTACAAAGGCTCGGGTTGGAGTTTCGTCTCTTCGACGAGCTATTTCCATCGTCACACGCAGGACGTCGAAGATTCGACCTACGGGACGCAACAGATCCTGAGCGGCTACTACCAGGTCAGCGGCCTGCCGGCGCAGCCGTTCCTCTGGGACGGCGAGCATTATCACAATCAGATCACCGAGGAGATGCGCGCTTCCTTCGATCCGGTGCACAACGTCAGCGGCATCGTCGGCGTGTTCTATTCGAAGACCGACACCCGCTTCACGATCCCGCCGACGACGGCGACGGGCCTGGTCGCGGCGACCGCGAACAATCAAGTCGTGGGGCCCTGGCCGAACGACGTCATGTGGCAGCAGAACAATCCCGGCGTGCAGAAGGACTATTCCGTATTCGGCGAGTTGTATTACAAGTTTCTCCGAAAATACACGCTGACTCTCGGCGCGCGCCAGTACTGGCTGAAACAGGATGCCGACTTCACCGCGGACGGCTTCATGAACTTCGGGCCGACTCCGAGCAACCCGCAGCACAACAGCGAGAACGGATTCGACCCGAAGGTCGGCCTGCAGTACCAGATCAACCGGGACGCGATGGTCTACGCATCGGCGTCGAAGGGATTTCGCGCCGGCGGAGCGCAGGCCGCGCTGCCGTTTTGCGCGCTGCCGAATCTGCCGGTGTCCGACATCACGCAGCTGAAATCCGATACGCTGTGGAGCTACGAGATCGGCACCAAGATTCAAGTGCCGCACCCGGGCCTGTTGATCTCGGCGGCCGCGTTCCACATCAACTGGCGCAACCTGCAGCAACAAATCGCACTGCCCTGCGGCGCGTATTTCGACATCAACGGCAACGCGGCGAAGATCGACGGCGGCGAAATCGAGGTGTCCGGGAACCTGACGCCGGAACTCAGCTTGCGCTTCGGCGGCGGCTACGAGAAGACCGACATCAACGATCCGGGGGCGCTCGGCATCGTCGGCATCGCAGCCGGGTCGCGCATACTCGGCACGCCCGCATGGAGCGCTTCGCTCGGATCGGTCTATACGCGTCCGCTCACCGACACCACCAACGGATTCGTCGCGGCCGACTACAGCTACACCGGCAACAGCGTGTCCTTGCTGAACGGCGGCGGCGGCGCGGAATCGACCCGGCCCGGCTACTCGCTCGCGAACTTGCGCTTCGGCGTCGACCGCGGGCCGACCGAGGTGTCGCTCGACATTCGTAATCTGACGAACGCCAAGCCGAATCTCGGCGACATCGGCTATGTCGGCTACGCCCAGTACGACAGCGCCGGAAGCGTCGTTCCGCAGGTTGCGACGCTCCAACCGCTGACGCTGCTGGTGCAGTACAAGCGCAGCTTTTGAGCTGGCGGCGCAACTGAGGCGGCGCGCCGACGGTAGTCCTACCGTTTGCGCGGCCGCTCCTCGGCCGCCACGCGCGGCACCGCATCGATCAGGTCGTCGATCGAGCGGAACTGCCGCGGATGCGTCAACAACAGACGCGCCAGCGCGAGCGCGCGGGCCTCGCAGCCGGCGCGCGTATCCGCGTCCCGGATCTGCTCAAAATCGATCACATGCGCGAAGCCCTGAATGCGGCGGATCATTTTGCAGGCGCCGAAGCCGAGCATGTCGGCGAACAAGGAGTCCACGAATCCGCTGCGTGCGGACTGCAGCGCGGCGGCATCGCCGGCGCCGAACATGGCGGCGGGGAACGCATCGCCCTTTCCGTGCTCAGCCCATAACGCGAGGAAGCGGCCGCGGAATGCCTCCCAGAAGGTGCGCGCCTGCTCGAGGATCCAGCGTTGATAGGCGGATCGATCGTCGTCGGCGCTCGCGTGCCCCGGTTGCGAGTACCAATTGAGCAATAGATTGCCGAGAAACGCGCCGAGATCGAATCCGATAGGCCCGTAGCAGGCGAATTCCGGATCGATTACGCGGCTGTCCTGCTCCGTCACCATGATCGAGCCGGAATGCAGATCGCCGTGAACGAGCGCCTGCAAATCGCTGAGAAACTTCTGGCCGAAGCGCGCCGCGGCCGCTTTGAGCGGCCCGTCGCGACGCAGGTCCGCGACCACCGCGTCGAGCTGCGGGGACGTGTGGCGGTTGCGCTCGCTCTGCCGGTAGGGATCGGCGAAGACCAGGTCTACCGTGATGCGAATGAGCGCCTTGTTGCCCGCGAACAGCGCAATCCCGTCCATCTTGCGTTCGAACGGCCAGGCAAGATCGGAGGTGAAGAACGTGGCACGGGCGACGTAGTCGCCGATGTCGCGCGCCACGTTCGCGTAGCGGCGCCCGGCGATCAGGCCCTGCCGCAGAATGATGTGCGGGGACAATCGCTCCATGACCGTGCAATACAGAAGAGGCTCATAGCGGTAAACCCTGGGAATCAACCCGTCGACATGCGGCGCGACCGCCGTGAAATAGGCGTTTTCGAAGAATGCCCTTTGCGGCGACATCGGCCACGACGGCCCGGCGGCGCGCACGTAGGGCAGCGCCTGCTTCACGCAGACCGATCCACCCGCGCCTTCGACGATGAATACGAGATTGAGGTTGCCATCGCCGACTTCGCGGACGCGCCAATCTTCCGGCCGGCCGCCGAGCAGCGCGCGCACATCTTCCATGCCCGCGAGCAACGCGGGCAGATTCTCGGAGTTGAGTATGCGATATGCGCCGGGCGCCTGTTCCATGCCTAGGTTCCTTTGCCGGCCGCACCGGGCAGGGCCTGCCCGGCGCAGGTCAATTCGGGATCGACCGCTTCCTGCTTGCCGTAGCTGCGAAATTTCTCGATGACGCGATCCATCTCGGCGGCGTCGAGTATGCGAATGGAGCCGAGGCTCAGCGCTCGGCGGTATTGCGCGGCGAGGTTTTCGACCTCGCCGGCCAGCGCGAGCGCCGCCGCAAGATCGGCGCCCACGGCGATGACACCGTGATTCGCGAGCAGGCAGGCCTTGCGGCCCTGCAACGCGGCGAGCGCGGCGTCGGAGAGCTCCTGGGTGCCGAACGTGCGGTACGGCGCGCAGCGGATATCGGCGCCGCCCGCAACCGCAACCATGTAATGAAACGCGGGAATGCCGCGCCCGGTGCATGCAAGGCTCGTCGCTTCCGGCGAATGGGTATGAACGATGGCCTCGATGTCGGGGCGAGCCGCGAACATGTCGCGATGCAGCCGCCATTCGCTCGACGGGCGGCGGCGGCCGAACCAGCGCCCGCTCAAATCCACGAGCGGCACGTCGTCGGGCTCGACTTCGTCGTAGGGCATGCCCGTGGGGCTGACGAAAAACCGCTGCGCGTCGCGGCGCAGAGCGACGTTGCCGGAGGTCCCGTGGACCAGGCCGTCGCGCACGAGGCCGCGGCAGCCGGCGATCAGCGCCGCACGCAGGCGCTCATCCGCCGCCGCGCCGCCGTGCGCCGTCATGCGCTCAGCCCGCGATCCGGGTAGAGGCTGCGCAGTCCGCTGCGGGTCGCGGCGCAGACGCCGCGCTCGGTGATCAGCGCCGTCACCAACTTCGCCGGGGTCACATCGAACGCGAGGTTGAGCGCCCGGCTCGACTCCGGCACCACCCTCACGGTCTCGATGTTGCCGGAGGCGGTGCGGCCGGTGATGTGCGTGAGTTCCATCGGCGAGCGCTCCTCGATCGGAATGTCGCCGCCCCGCTCGATGGACCAGTCGATCGTACTCACCGGCAGCGCCGCATAGAATGGCACCGCGTTGTCGTGCGCGGCAAGCGCCTTGAGATAGGTGCCGACCTTGTTGCAGACGTCGCCGGCCGCGGTGGTTCGGTCGCTGCCGACGATGACCATGTCGACTCGGCCCCGCTGCATCAGATGGCCGCCGAGATTGTCGGCGATCACCGTATGCGGCACGCCGTGCGCCGCGAGCTCGAACGCCGTCAGCGAGGCGCCTTGATTGCGCGGCCGCGTCTCATCCACCCAAACGTGGACTTCGATTCCCTCATCGTGAGCGCGGTAAATCGGCGCGAGCGCCGTACCCCAATCGACGCACGCAAGCCAGCCGGCGTTGCAATGGGTCAGAATGTTCAGCGTACGTCCGGCCGCAGCGGCCGACCGACGGATGATCTCGGCGCCGTGAATTCCAATGGCGCGGCATTGTTCGACGTCGGCGTCGCAAATCGAGGCGGCTTCGCCAAACGCCGCTTCGAGGCGATCGGCGGGTGCGACCGTGGCGAGCGCGGCGCGCATTCTCGCCAGCGCCCAGGCGAGATTGTGGGCGGTCGGGCGCGTCGCCTTGAGCGTCCGCGCGGCCTCATCGAGGCTCGCATCCGAGGGGTCCGAGCGCAGCGCGAGCGCCATTCCGTAGGCGGCAGTCGCTCCGATCAACGGCGCACCGCGCACGACCATGCTGCGGATTGCGCGCGCGGCGTCGTCGAGCGTTTCCAAGTCGATCGTCGCAAAGGCGAACGGCAGGCGCGACTGATCGATGACGCGGACGGATCCGGATGCGGTGGGCCAGATGGTCCGGTAATGTAACCCCGATATTTTCATGGAGACGTTCGCAACTGGCCTAGCCGTCCGCTGTCGGCATTATAGTCGCGACCTGCGCTCTGATGATCTCTGCCAAGCTGCGCGTACCGGGCCCGGCGTAGTCGCGATCGGCGAACACGAGGTAGAGGCTGCCCCAGCGCTCGCCCCCCTCGCGCAGCGGCAGCGGCTTGAGCGTGCCGCGCTCCAACTCCCCGCGCACCGTCTCCTGCGGGAACCAGGCGAACCCCAGCCCCATCGTCGCCGCATGGATCGACGTCGCCTTGTGGCTCACGGTCCAGCTCTGCTCCGCGCCGAGCCAGCCGCCGCTGCGGCGCCGGCTGCCGGTGTCGCGGATCACGAGGTGCCGATGCTTGCGCAGATCCTGCAGCGTCAACTCGCGTCCGAGCCGATGCAGCGGATGATCCGGATGCGCCGCGGCGATGAAGCGCAGCCGCATCAGCGGATCGCCGGAGAAGCCCGGCGGCACCTGCGAACAGATCGCAAGATCGACGTTACGCTGCAGCAGCGCCTCCTCGGTGCCGCTGAGCACGCTTTCATACAGCTCGATGCGCGTCTGCGGCCGCTCTTCGGCGAAGCGCGCGAAACACTGCAGCAGCAGCCAAGTCGGGAAAATGATCTCCACTGCGAGCCGCAGTTCCGGCTCCCACCCGGCAGCAAGGCCCGCGGCGGCATTCTCGAGCGCGCCGGCTTCGTCGAGCAGCGCCTTGGCGCGGCGGTATAGCACCTCGCCGGTCGGCGTGAGCCGCGCCTTGCGGCCGACGATTTCGAACAGCTCGACGCCGAGCAGCGTCTCCATTTTTTGCACGGCATAGGTCACCGCCGACTGGCTCTTGTGCATCAGCTCGGCGGCTCGCGCATAGCCGCCGGCATCCACCACGGCCCGCAGCGAACGCCATTGCTCCAATGAAATCCGGGGGTTGCTTATCATCTATCCAAAAATCTGATAGTTAGACCCGAGATAATCCACTTTTTTATTCAACGAATCAATAATTAAATGGCATCTCTGCGGAACGATGCGTTCCCTCACTCATTTTCAGGAGATGCGAACATGACCACCTTGCTGCAAATCAACGCGAGCATCAGTAATGGCAACGGCCAATCGAGCCGGCTCGCCGATCAATTCGTCGCGGCATTTCAGGCGCGGCAGGCCGCGGCCAAGATCGTGCTGCGTGACGTCGCCGCAGCCGCCGCGGTACCGCACCTCGATGCCGAGCGCTTCGGCGCGTTCATCGCCCAGCCGCAGATGCGCAGCGCCGCGCAGCAGGCCGTGATTGCATATTCGGATTCTCTCATCGAGGAACTGAAGCGTGCCGACGTGATCGTGATCGGCCTGCCGATGTACAACTTCGGCGTGCCGTCGCAGTTGAAGTCCTACTTCGACCACATCGCGCGCGCCGGCGTCACCTTCCGCTACACCGATTCAGGCGCCGTGGGTCTCCTCACCGGCAAGAAGGCCTACGTGTTCGCGACCCGCGGCGGCTTCTACGCCGGCACACCGATGGACACGCAGACGAGCTACGTGCGCGACTTCCTGCGCTTCATCGGCATCGACGACGTAAAATTCGTCTACGCTGAAGGTCTCAACATCAGCCCGCAGAGCAAAGAAGCGGGTCTCGCCAAGGCCGCCGCCGAGATCGCGCGTCTCGCCGCATAGTGTTTGCCGCAAAGGAGAATGAAATGACCACGCGCACGATCGTCCATGTCATCGAATCGCTGCCCACCTCCGACGGCGCCGGCGTCAAGCTGCGCCGCAGCCTCGGCAGCCGGCGCGGACTGCATGTGGACCCGTTCTTGATGCTGGACGAGTTCTACTCCGATGACCCGAACGACTATATCGCCGGTTTTCCGGCGCATCCGCATCGCGGCTTCGAGACCGTCACGTACATGCTCGACGGCCACATGCGCCACGAGGATCATCTCGGCAACCGCGGCGACCTCGGCCCCGGCGCCGTGCAATGGATGACCGCGGCGCGCGGCATCATTCACTCCGAGATGCCGCAACAAAGTGAAGGCCGCATGCGCGGCTTCCAGCTCTGGATCAATCTGCCGTCGGAGGAAAAAATGAAGCCCGCCTCCTATCGCGACATTGCGGCCGGCGAAATCCCGCTGGTGACGCTCTCCAATGGCGGCGACGTGAAAGTCATTGCCGGCACGCTCGCAATCGGCGGCGCCGCGACCAGCGGTCCGGTCAACGGCAGCGCCGGCAAACTCAGCACCGATCCGCTCTACCTCGACGTGCGGCTGCCGGCCGGGGCTGAATTCAGCGCACCGCTCGCCGCGGACCGCAATGCATTCCTCTATGCCTACGAAGGCAGCGCCCAGGTCGGTAGCGCCGCCGCGGCGACGCCGTTGCCGCATCGTGCCGCCGGCGTCCTGTCCGACGGCGACAGCGTACGCGTGCAGGCGGGCCCCGAAGGCGTGCGCTTTCTGCTGCTCGCGGCGCGGCCGCTGCGGGAGCCGGTCGTGCAGTACGGCCCGTTCGTGATGAACACGCGCGAAGAAATCGAACAGGCGCTCGCCGACTACCGCGACGGGCGCCTCGCCGTCCGCGCCGACAAGGCCTCGAGCGCCGGCGCAGGAGCAGATACCCGGTGACGCAGCCACTTGTCCCCGCCGCATTTCTAGGCCACGGTTCTCCGCTGAACGCGTTGGAGCACAACCGCTTCACCGGCGCATGGCGCACATTCGGCGCCTCGATGCCACGGCCCAGTGCGATCTTGGCCGTCTCCGCGCATTGGTATATCGGCGAAACCGCCGTCACGGCGATGGCGGCGCCGCGAACCATCCATGATTTTGGCGGCTTTCCGCAGGCGCTGTTCGACGTCGAGTACCCGGCGCCGGGTGCGCCGGAACTCGCCGGGGAGATCGTCGAGATCGTGAAGCCGACGCGGGCCGTTTTGGACGCGAACAGCTGGGGCTTGGACCACGGCGCCTGGTCGGTTCTCGTACATGCATTCCCAAAAGCGGATATCCCGGTCGTACAGCTATCCATCGATGCCAGCCAGCCGTTCGAATACCATTTCGAGCTCGGCGCGAAACTGGCGCCGCTGCGCCGCAAAGGAGTACTGGTGCTCTGCAGCGGCAATGTGGTGCACAATTTGCGCACCATCGACTGGGGCCGGCCGGATGCCGCCTTCGACTGGAACCGCCGCTTCGACGAGGCGGCGAAGGCGATGATGACGAGCGCGCCGGCCGACGTGATCACGCTGCGCGAGCATGCGGACTTCCTGCTCGCCGCGCCGACGCCGGATCATTTCATCCCGCTGCTTTATCTCGCGGGCTTGGCGGCGGCCGCGGCAAAGCCGGCCGACGTGCTCGTGCAAGGTTATGCGATGGGCTCGCTGTCGATGACCGCATACACGCTCTGACCCCGTTGCGCGGCG
>VFSW01013204.1_pt1 | contig 11494 bp, 12 predicted proteins | sample 5358111 | NCBI WGS metagenome assembly VFSW01 (sample SAMN11554181, study PRJNA540505) | mine drainage metagenome | isolation source: sediment from site ElyBrook_90M | place: USA: Ely Copper Mine, Vershire, VT | collected 2017 | reverse complement strand
TCGTGTCCTCGAAGAAGGCGATGGTGTTCACCGCCTGCGCGCGCGGCGCGCGGCGTCAGTTCATTGACCAATTCCGCGGCGGACTGCTTGTGCGGCAGCGTGACGTTCAGTCCGCGCACTCCTCCCGCGAACAGCTGCAGCGTCTCACGCCGGAAATTCGCCGGAGTAATGTCGAACAGCCGATAGGCCACGTTCTGCGCCGTCGCCTTGGCGAACATTCCATGGATGAACGGCGACCAGCTATGCGCCACGGGATGCCCGATCAAGCCGTATTGGTCGACCGCTTCGGCGCCGTATTCGGTGATCAACGCGTCAGCCACTCCGCAGCCCGCTTGGCGAAGTAGGTCAGAATGCCGTCGGCACCCGCGCGTTTCAACGACGTCAACGACTCGAGCGCCACGGTGCGCTCGTCGAGCCAACCGTTGCGCGCGGCCGCCATGATCATCGAGTACTCGCCGCTCACCTGATAGACGAAGGTGGGCATGCCGAAACGATCCTTGACGCGTCGCACGATATCGAGGTAGGGCAGACCGGGCTTGATCATCACCATGTCGGCCCCCTCGGCGATGTCGAGCTCGACCTCGCGCAGGGCCTCGTTCGAATTTCCGGGATCCATCTGGTAGGTGTGCTTGCCTGCGGATCCGAGTTGACCGGCTGAGCCTACGGCTTCCCGGAACGGTCCATAAAAGCTCGATGCGTACTTGGCCGAGTAGGCGAGAATGCGCGTGTGCACCAGCCCTGCGGTTTCGAGCGCACGGCGAATCGCCCCGATCCGGCCGTCCATCATGTCCGAGGGAGCGACCACGTCCGCGCCGGCGTCCGCGTGTGAACGCGCCTGGCGCACCAGGGTCTCGACGGTCAGGTCATTCTGCACGTATCCCCGGTCGTCGATCAGCCCGTCCTGCCCATGCGTGGTGAAGGGGTCGAGCGCCACGTCGGTGATCACGCCGAGCGCCGGGTACGCCTGCTTGACGGCCCGTACGGCACGCTGGGCGATACCGTCCGGATTCCACGCTTCCCGAGCGTCCAGGGACTTCTTCTCGACCGGGGTGACCGGAAACAGCGCGATCGCCGGAATTGCGAGCTTCACCAGCTGCTCGCATTCGCGCAACAGCTCATCGACCGACAGCCGCTCCACCCCCGGCATGGACTCAACAGGCTGACGCTGACCCTCCCCTTCCACCACGAACATCGGGTAGATGAGGGCGTCCACCGTCAGCCGGGTCTCGCGCATCAGCCGGCGCGAAAAATCGTCGCGCCGCATGCGCCGCAGGCGGGTCCCCGGAAATGATTTGGGCGATAGGCCGGTCATCTTGGCTGTGACTCCTGTCAATCACTCCAATACCGCAATCCCGACCACGGCGCACGCGCCCGCGGTAATATTCGCGAACCGGTACCACTGGCTGGATGCTGAGTTATACATGAAGGACGAGGTTCGCGGAAATGACAAACGCGCGCACTTTCAGGCGCTTTGCCAGTCCCTGCGTCCCGATCTTCTGCGATTCGCTTTCTGGCTGTCGCGCGACCGGTCTTTGGCCGAGGACGTCGTGCAGGAGACGCTGCTGCGGGCCTGGAAGGCACAGGATGCCCTGGTCGACCAGGCGGCGGCCAAGCCTTGGTTTCTCACCATCGTGCGGCGCGAATACGCGCGCTGCTTCGAGCGCAAGCGGCTGGTGACCGTGGATCTGGACGAACTGGTGGCGCGCGAGGAGGCAACGCTCGCCGACGGGGGCGATCAGCGGATCGAGGATCTGCGCGCCGCTCTGGTCAAGCTGCCCGACGAATACCGCGAGCCCTTGGTGATGCAGGCCTTGATGGGCTATTCGACCGCGGAGATCGCCGCGGCGCTCGATTTGTCGACTGCCGCCGTGCTCACGCGCCTGTTTCGGGCGCGCAAGCAGCTGCGCACGCTGTGCGGCGAGGACACCACCTTGGATCCGGACGAGGAATGATGGACTGCGAGCGCTATCGGCGATCGATGCTGACGGATCCGCAGGATCCCGGTCCGCAGTTCCGCGCGCACATCGAAACCTGCCCGCAGTGCGCGGAGTTCGCGCGCCGGCTGCTGGCCTTCGAGAGTCGGCTCGCGAGCGCGCTGCGGTTTCCGGTGGCTGCGGCCCGATCCTTCGACCTCGATCTTGCCCGGCGCGCGCGGACGCGGCGGTGGCCGTGGGCGGGAGACGGTCGGCGGGGCCGGTTCGCGCTGGCGGCGAGTGTCGCGCTGGCGGCGATAGTGGCGGGCGCGCTGTGGCTCACTCTGCCCGGACCCAGTCTGGCGGCGGCCGTGGTGGAACACATGGCGGAGGAACCTCAGGCCTGGGTGCGCACCGAAGTCCCGGTGCCACCGGAGAAGCTCGCGGCCGTCTGGCGCGACACCCACGTCCGCCTCGCGGCGAATGCCGGCCTGGTAAGCTATGCGAGCGTGTGCGGCTTCCGCAAGCACAACGTGCCGCACCTCGTGGTGCAGACCGACAAGGGGCCGATCACGGTGATGGTGCTGGTGCACGAACAGGTTGCCCGACCCACGCCGTTCGACGAGGGTGGTTATCGTGGCGTCATCGTACCGAACCCCGGCCACGGCAGCCTCGCGGTGCTCGAGCTGGGACGCGCCGCGAGCGGCGCGGACCTTGCTGCGATCGCCGGGCGGGTGCGCGCCGCCCTGGTTTTCACCGGCTGAAGGAGCGTCAGACTCAGATTTTGCCCAGCAGATCCACCAGCCTTCGGGAGCTTTCCGCCAAGGCGGGATGGGCCGCGGCGAATTGCACGGCGACCTTGTCGAGACGCTCGGCGAGCGAAGCCCCCTCCGGGGCTCCGGTGAGCCGCTGAATATCGGCCATCAGCTCCGCCAGCAGCCGGCTCGACCCGGCGTCGACGCTGCCGGTCTTGCGCAGCTCCGCGTGCAGCTCCTCGAGTCGCTCGCGCAGGGCGTTCGGGTCCATGCGCTCATCCTAGCACTCAGAGCTTCTCGGCAGTCAGCCGAACCACCTCCACGTAGCCCGCGGCGGCCTCGGCCAGATGGCGATGGATGGCCTGATACGCCTCGCGCAGCCGCTCATCCACGCCGAAAGGCGGATTCACGATCAGCAGACCGCTTCCGGCCAACCCCACGCCGGTGTCGTCCGGGCGGACGGCGAGATCCGCGACCAGCATCTTCGGGACGCGCAGTCGCTCGAAGCGCCGGTGCACCAGTTCCCGTTGCGTCGCGCTGCGTATCGGGTACCACAGCAGGTACGTACCGGTGGGCCAGCGCCGATACGCGTCCGCGAACGCCTGCGTCAGGGCCTTGAACTCCTCGAGACTCTCGTAGGGCGGGTCGATGAGCACCAGCCCGCGCCGCTCGGCCGGAGGGAGCGAGGCACGAAGCACCGCGTACCCGTCGTCGATCAGCGTGCGGATGCTGCCAGCGGATTCGATCTCGCGCTGCGTGGCGCGCGCCTCGGCCGGCGCGAGCTCGGCGAAGCAGGCGCGATCCTGGCTGCGCAAGCTCGCGGCGATGAGTGCGGGTGAGCCGGGATAAAGCGTCAGGCGGACTCCGCGCCGGGCGCGAATGGCCGCGAAGTAACCGGCGAGCGCCGGCTCGGCGAACCCGGTCTCCACCAGCTGCTGTACCCCGCGTTGCGCTTCGCCGGTCTTCAACGCCTCGGGCGCGCGCAAGTCGTACAGGCCGCGGCCGGCATGCGTATCGAGCGCGAAGAAGGCCGCCTCCTTGCGTTTCAGCGCCTTCAGGCAACACAGCAGGGCGACGTGTTTGGCGACGTCGGCGAAATTGCCGGCATGATAGAGATGCTGGTAATTCAATGCCGCGTCAATACGTCTTGTACGGCAGATATTTTCCGGACATCACGATCTTCACCCGGTCGCCGTTGGGGTCCGCTTCGCGCGTAAGCTGCATCTTGAAGTCGATGGCGCTCATGATGCCGTCGCCGAATTCCTCGTGAATGAGCTCTTTGAAGGTCGTGCCGTAGACGCTCACCAGCTCGTAGAAGCGGTAGATCAACGGATCGGTCGGGACGGCGGTCGGCAGCGAACCCTTGTAGGGCGTCACGGCAAGCCAAGCCCGCTCTTCCTGGGTCAGTCCGAAGACCGCCCCGACGAGCGCCGCTTGCTCGGCGGTCATGGTCATCTGGCCCAGGCACGCCGCCGTCACCCACTCCTTGCTCAGGCCGACGCTGGCCGCCACGTCCGCCCACTTGATTCCCTTGGCGACCTTGGCGGCCAGAATCTTCTCGGTCACTTGCACGCGGGTCATGGGGCCTCTCCTGTTCGTCGGCGGGTGGATGAAATCTTTCAGCTCAGTTTCGCGCGAGCTCGGCAAGATATGCCCGCGGGTGAAGGAATTCGGCGTACAAGCGCGCCTCCGGAGAGCCGGGCTCCGGCCGCCAGTCGTATTCCCAGCGTGCCACCGGCGGCATCGACATGAGGATGGATTCGGTGCGTCCGCGCGATTGCAGGCCGAACAAGGTGCCGCGATCGTATACCAGATTGAATTCGACGTAACGGCCGCGCCGATAGAGCTGAAAGGCGCGCTCCCGCTCACCATGGGGGTGATCCTTGCGGCGATCGACGATCGGCAAATAGGCCGGCAGGAAGTGGTCGCCGACGCTGCGTGTCAGGGCGAAACAGTGCTCGAAGCCGGCTTCGTTCAGGTCGTCGAAGAATAGTCCGCCGACGCCGCGAGTTTCGTTTCGATGAGGTAGAAAAAAATACCGGTCGCACCAGTCCTTGTATTGCTGGTAGCGGTGCGCGCCGAAACCTTCGCAGGCTGCGCGCGCGGTGCGATGCCAGTGCAGCACGTCCTCGTCGAAGGGGTAATACGGCGTCAAGTCGAAGCCGCCGCCGAACCACCAGACCGCCGGGCCGGTGCGCGGCGAGGCGCGGAGGAAGCGCACATTGCAGTGAGCGGTCGGTGCGTAGGGATTGCGCGGGTGCAAGACCAGCGACAGGCCCATGGCCTCGAACGGCGCGCCGGCGATTTCCGGCCGTTGCAAGCTGGCCGACTGCGGCAACGACGCTCCGAACACGTGCGAGAAGGATACTCCGGCCCGCTCGAACACCGTCCCATCGGCGAGAATACGGCTCTCGCCGCCGCCGCCCTCGGGGCGCTCCCAGGCGTCGCGTCGCAAGCGTTGCGCGTCGCGTGCCTCGAGGGCGGCGGTGATCCGGTCGTGCAGGTCGTGCAGGTAGTCCTTGACCCTGCTCGCCATACCGGGGTCCGTCGCCGCTTCAGTCATGGCCGCTCACGACCTCTTTTTCTTGGTCGAACCCTTCTTCTTGGCGGGCGTCTTGGCGTCCGCCGCCGCGGCACTCTTTTTCACCACGGACTTGGCTTTGGCCGCGCGCTTCAAGGGCGCGGCGGCGGGTGCTTCGGCGGGTGCTTCGGCGGGTGCTTTGGCGGCGGCGGTCGCGGCGCCACGGGTCGCCGCCGATTTGCGGCCCCAGCGGCCGAAGGTGCGTGCAGGCGCCGCCGCGAGCAGAGCCTGGCATTCCTCGAGCGTCAATTTCTTCGGTTCACGGTCCTTCGGGATTTTGGCGTTGCGGCTCTTGTCCGTGATGTACGGGCCGTAGCGCCCGTTCAGCACCTGGATCCCGGCCTCGGGAAAATCGAGAATGGTGCGATTGGCGTCGGCCAGCTGTTTCTCGCGGATGACTTCGAGCGCGCGCTCGTGCGTGATGGTGTAGGGATCGTCGCTCTTGAGGGACGCGTACTTGGCGCCGTACTTCACGTAGGGCCCGAAGCGTCCGACGTTCGCCGTGATTTCCTCACCCGCGTCGCCGAGCCCGAGCTTGCGAGGCAGCTTGAACAACTCGAGCGCCTCGGCGTGGGTGATGGCGTCCATTTTCTGGCCCGGCCGAAGCCCCGCGAAGCGCGGCTTGTCGGCATCGTCCTTGGTGCCGATTTGCACGAACGGACCGAATCTGCCCATCCGGACGGTCATCGGTTTGCCGCTGACCGGATCGCTGCCAAGGTCGCGAGCCTGCGCGACCGACTCGCGGCTGACCGATGATTCGGTGTGCTTGACCAGTTCGATGAACGGCTTCCAAAACCGCTCGAGTAGCGGCACCCATTCCTGCTCGCCGGTCGACACGGCGTCCAGCGAGTCCTCCATCTTCGCGGTGAAGTCGTAGTCCACGTAGGTGGTGAAATACTGGGTCAGGAATCTGCTGACGATCTTGCCGATGTCGGTCGCGGTGAAGCGACGGCTCTCGATGTCCACATACTGGCGATCGCGCAGGGTCGAAATGATGGAGGCGTATGTCGATGGCCGGCCGATACCGTATTCCTCGAGCGCCTTGACCAGCGAGGCCTCGGAAAAGCGCGGTGGCGGCTCGGTGAAATGCTGGGCCGGCGTCACGCCGACCAGGCGAACACGGTCGCCCTCGGCGAGCGGCGGCAGCACGTGATCCGAGTCGTCATGGACGGCGTCGTCGAGCCCCTCCTGATACACGGAGATGTAGCCGGGCTTTACCAGCGTCGAGCCGTTGGCGCGCAGCACCGCGCGCTGCGCCCCGCCGCCGGCGAGCATGTCCACCGCCACCGTGTCGAACACCGCGGGCGCCATCTGGCAGGCCACGGTGCGCTTCCAGATGAGCGAGTACAGCCTGAATTGCTCGGACTCGAGCTTGCTCTCGATGTCGCCAGGCAGGACCGCCGCGGAGGTCGGGCGTATCGCCTCGTGCGCCTCCTGGGCGTTCTTCGATTTGGTGCGGTACACGCGCGGCTCCTCGGCGAGACCGTCCTTGCCGTACAAGCCGACGATCAGATCGCGGATCTGCGCCACCGCCTCGCGCGACAGGTTGACCGAGTCGGTGCGCATGTAGCTGATGAGACCCACGGCGCCCTCGCCGATGTCCACGCCCTCGTATAGCTGCTGTGCCACGCGCATCGTCTTCTGCGCGCTGAAGCCGAGTTTGCGGGCAGCTTCCTGCTGCAGCGTCGAGGTGGTGAAGGGTGGGGCGGGATTGCGCCGCCGTTGTTTGCGATCGACCGCGAGGACGGTGAGCGGCTCGCGCGCCGCCGCATTCAGCGCCTGCTCGGCTTCCTGCGCCTGCGACTGCGTGGTGAAGCTGAATTGTTCGACCTTGTTGCCCGAGAATTCGATCAGCTTGGCGGGGAATCTCTGCCCGGCGTGCTCTATTTCGCTGTCGATGGTCCAGTATTCGCGGGCCACGAACGCCGCGATCTCGTCCTCCCGCTCGCAGATCATGCGAAGCGCGGGACTTTGCACGCGGCCGGCGGAAAGCCCGGGGCGGACCTTCTTCCACAGCAGCGGCGAAAGATTGAATCCCACCAGATAATCGAGAGCCCGCCGCGCCTGCTGCGCGTTCACCAAGTCCACGGACAGCTCGCGAGGCTGCTCCATCGCCGCGCGCACCGCGCTCTTGGTGATCTCGTAGAAGACCACGCGTTTGACGTCCTTCGCCTTCAGTTCGCCCTTGCTCTTCAGGATCTCGTACAAATGCCAGGAGATCGCTTCGCCCTCCCGGTCGGGGTCGGTCGCCAGGTACAGGGTGCTCGCCTTCTTCAGGGCGCGCGAGATCGCGTCGACGTGCTTCTGATTGCGTTCGACCACCTGATACTTCATCGCGAAGCCATGCTCGGGATCGACCGCGCCTTCCTTCGGCACCAGATCGCGCACGTGGCCATAGGAGGCGAGCACCTCGAAATCCTTGCCGAGGTACTTCTTTATGGTCTTCGCCTTGGCGGGCGACTCCACGATAACGAGATGATTGCTCAAAATCGTCCGGATGGGCTGAGTCTGGACAGGCTAATGAAGGGCGTCGGATTGTTCTTCGAACACCAGATCTTCCATCTGCGCATAAGCGGATTCCTGGCCGGGCTGGCTGAACAGCACCATCAGGACCACCCACTTTACCTGCTCGATGTCGATCTCGTCGGCCTCCAGCGCCATCAAGCGGTCGATGACCAGCTCACGCTGCGTGCCGGAGAGAATCCGCAGGTTCTCGAGGTGCAGAAGATAGCCGCGCACGTCGGTATCGAGCCGCAGCAGCTCCTGGCCGTTGAAGACGCGCACCGCCCGCGCGGTCGCCTCCGCGACCTTGCCGGGCTGCTCGCCCGCCCGTCCGTCGAGCCCCTCGAGCGCGCGCTCTACGTCCGGTTCCGCGAATCCGGCCCTCTCGAGCGCGAGCCGCAAAGTGCGTCGGTCGGGCCGTGGTTCTTCGTCCGCGCTCATGGTGTTCTCAAACACGTAGATGAGCAGATCGAGAACGTTATCTTTCACCTCCGGCTCTCCTGTTGGCGACTCGGGCGTAGCGGCCCCCGTGGGCGGCCTGAACGTGGCCCTCGAGCTCGAGGATCAGCATCATCGAGGACACGGTCTCCGGCTTGAAACCCGTGCGAACCACGAGCGTATCGAGGTCCACCGGATCGAAGCCGAGCGCATCTAACAAGATTTTGTGTTCCTTGTCCATGCCCGCCACGGCGCCGAGGCGGGAGCCGCCGCCGTGCAACGCCGTGGCGCCGCACGACGGCACGGAGTCAAACAAGCCCGAAAAGTTCAATTCGTTCAATATGTCATCGACCGTTTCGGTCAGTTTCGCACCCTGCTTGATGAGTGAATGGCAGCCGCGGCTCAAGGGGTTGTGAATCGATCCGGGCACGGCGAATACCTCGCGGCCGCGCTCCATCGCCCAGCGGGCGGTGATCAGCGAACCGCTGCGCGGCGCGGCCTCGACCACCAGGGTGCCGAGCGAGAGTCCGGCGATCAGGCGGTTGCGCCGCGGAAAATGCTCGCGCCGTGGCGGCGCGCCCAGTGCGAACTCACTGAGCAGGGCTCCCTGCCGGCGGATTTGCGCCGCCAGAGCCAGGTTGCCGCGTGGATAGATCACGTCGATGCCGCTGCCGAGTACCGCTACGGTGATGCCCTGTGCAGCCAGGGCACCGTCGTGCGCGGCCGAGTCTATGCCCTGCGCGAGCCCGCTGACGATGCCGAGGCCGCACCCCGCAAGCTGGCGCGCGAAATCGTGGGCGGTGTCGCGTCCCTGCGCCGTGGGATTGCGGCTGCCGACGACCGCGAGCTGCGGATCGGCGAGCACATCGACCTCGCCGTCGACGAACAGCGCGGGCGGGCGGTCGGGCAGCACGTGATGACGCGAATCGCGGACCCACTCCAGCTCGGCGCGGGTCGGTTCGGTCGAGCCGTGCGCGCGGCACAGCCAATGAAGTTTTTGCTCCGGCGACATGCCGGCGAGTATCACTCGCGACCCGGCGCACCCGGCTCGGAAATGCCGGCCGCTTCGCGCAGAAATCGCGCGCCGCGCCGCAACCTCAGGGGCTGGTGACGGTATCGCCGACCTGAATGATGTCCGTGGCCTCCAGGATCAGCCCGTAGCTCAAGCGCTCGAAGGTCTTGAACACCATGAAGGTGCCACTGCGTTCCTCGGGCAAATCGACGTGGTGGCCGCCGAAATGCGAGATGCCGTCGAGGTACCCATGACTCTCGGTGTCCAGCACCTCCTCGCCGCCGGCGAGCACCGCGAGCACGTTGCCTGGAACCAGTCCGTCGCGGCTGCCGCGGTTGATGGCGACGACCTGGTACTGGCCGATCACGCTCACGCCGTCGTTCACCGCGATGATGCGCCCGTCGGTGCGCATTTTCGGCGGGCTTGGCATGAAATCGAGCGACACGTCGACGCCGCCGGCGATCAGCTTGTCCCCGGGATAGGTCTCGCGGGTGGAATCGGTCATCAGCAGGGTGGCCGGGTCGCCGGTGCGCACGATGTGGCCGGATCCCGTGTACACGCCGTTATAGCCGAGCAAGTGGTCGTCGTCCGGGTCGATCAGGGGCTCGCCGACCCGTACCAGGTAGTAATACGCGCCCGCCACCGCCGCCGGCCGGAAGCCGCGCGCGTACACCGGATCGCCTTCCGCCATCACCACGTGCTGATCGCGGGTCGCGAGCACGTAGGGAGCGGTTTTGATCTGCTCCTTGGAGAGTACGCTGGGCTTCGACATGAACGCCGCCACGGCCTCGTAGGGTATGGTGGTGATCGACGATTCGAGCGACTGGCTGCGTACCCGAGGTTCGATGCGCAGGTCATTGCCGCGCTCCAGACTGCGCTGCAGCACGATATGCGGCCGCCCGTCGATGAACACCAGTCGCAGGGTGTCGCCGGGATAAATAAGGTGCGGATTCTTGATCTGCGGGTTGACCTGCCAGATTTCCGGCCAGTACCACGGGTCGCGCAGGAACACTTTCGAAATCGCCCAGAGCGTGTCGCCCCGCTTGACCACGTAGCTGTCCGGCGCGTTCGGCGCGAGCACCGGTCCGCCGGTCGCGGAGATCGCGGAAGACTCGCCGGAGGGCGCGCGCTGCGCCGCCGGCGCCGCGTCCACCGCCGCCTGCATCGCGGTGCGCTCGTCGCCCACGGGCACGCCTTCGACGGCGGGATCGACGCTGGCCACCGGGGTCGGTGTCAGGTCGGGTCGCTCGGAGTGGCACCCTGCGGTCAATACGCCTGCGAGAAACAGCCCAATGATTCGATGGCCTTGCATTCCTCATCGCTCCCTTCAGCTCGCCCGTCAATCCGCGCCGGGCTCACTGCTATACTGCCTCGGCGGACGCCCAAGACCGATGACGCAGCGCCCGAATTTGATCATCGCCGTCACCGCGGGGGCCGATGATCGGCGGCATTAAGTTAAGCGGCGCCGGAACTTTAGCAACAAACGCGGACCAAAAACACGACCTTCATCGCATAACTCCCATGACGAAACTCGCAATTCTGGAGTATCCCGACCCGCGACTGCGCACCAGGGCCGCACCGGTGGCCTTGGTCGATGACGCGTTGCGGCAATTCGTGGACGATCTGCTCGAGACCATGTACGCGGCCAAGGGCATCGGTCTCGCCGCCACGCAGGTGGACAAGCATCTGCGGGTGCTGGTCATCGATGTCAGCGAGGAGCGCGATCAACCGCTGGTGTGCATCAATCCCGAGATCCTCCGCGCCGAAGGTAGTGGCCCCGGCGAGGAGGGTTGCCTTTCGGTGCCGGGGATCTACGACAAGCTGGAGCGGGCGACGACCGTGCGAGTTCGCGCCCTGGATCGTGACGGCCAACCCTTCGAGCTCGATGCGGACGGCCTGCTGGCTATCTGCATCCAGCACGAAATCGATCATCTGGACGGCAAGCTGTTCGTCGACTATCTCTCGGAGCTGAAACGCCAGCTGATTCGACGACGCTTGGAGAAGGAGCGAAAGCAGCGCGGCGCAGACACCGCGAAGCCCGGCCGCGCGTCGGGCGCGGCCGCCCGAAGACCGATCGCGCCGGCCCTTTGATCGCCGGGATTTCGGCGGAGAAATCCTTGCAGATCGGCTTCGCCGGTACACCGGACTTTGCCGTCCAGGCCCTCGACGCGCTGGTGCGCGCGCGCTTCGATGTGCGCGCGGTATTCACCCAGCCCGACCGGCCCGCGGGCCGCGGCCGTCCTGGGAGCGAGAGCCCGGGGGAGCGACGGGCCGCGCAACTCGGGCTCGAAAT
>VFSW01013202.1_pt1 | contig 11495 bp, 8 predicted proteins | sample 5358111 | NCBI WGS metagenome assembly VFSW01 (sample SAMN11554181, study PRJNA540505) | mine drainage metagenome | isolation source: sediment from site ElyBrook_90M | place: USA: Ely Copper Mine, Vershire, VT | collected 2017 | reverse complement strand
AACCCGCGTCGTGGCCAGGGGCGGGATCATGCGCGGAGCTCGCGTCACGCCCCGGCATCGGCCGCACCACCAGCAGGTCTGCCAGCCGGAGATCGACCGCCTGCAGCGGCCGGTCGAGCAGCGCCTGGCTGTCCTGCAGTTCCATCAGCCGGCCCAGCGCCGCGATCTCCGCGCCTTCCGGCAGCAATACATCGGCGCCGCTGTTGAGCCGCAGGTTCCAGCGCCGTTCGCCGACGCGCACCGCCGCCACCACGCGCTCGGCGAGTTTCGGGCGCTCCGCCAGCGCGTCCAGCAGCGCCGCGGCGGCGGCCGGCGCGCCGGGGCCCACCACCAGCGGCAGGTCGCCGAAGCTGCTCAGATTCTGGTCGGCGACCACCTGGCCCTGGCGGTCGATCAGCACGAATTTTCCCTGGTTCTGCCAGATCGCGAACGGCCGCCGCTCGCTCAGCGAGACCACGATGGTGTCGGGCAGCACCCGCTCGACCGAGGCGTGCTCGACCCAGGCGAGCGATTCGATCCGTGCCAGCGCGCCGCCCACCGAGAAGCCCAGGATCGGCTCGCCCGGCGTCACCCCGAGCGCCGCGCGCAGCAGCGGCTCGGGGGTGTTGGCCCGGCCCTCGATCCGCACCTCCTGCACCCGCAGCCCGAGTCCGGCGAGACCGGCGCCGAACCGCGCCCCGGCGGCGGCGAGCGCCCCGCCGGGCTCGGCCGAGCGCACCAGCGAGGCCACCAGCAGAACCGAGCCGAGCGCCAGCGCGCCCCAGGCGAACGGGCGCAACCGCCGCCGCTGCCGGCGCAGCAGCAGCTTGAGCCGCCCCGGCCGGTCGCGCACATCAGCCCGCGGCGTGCGCTCGGCCAGGCGTTCCCGTGCGCTGCGCGCGGCGCTCGCGCCTATCCGCGGCATGCGGCCTGCTCCACCATCCAGGCGCACAGATCGGGAAAGCTCAGCCCGTGCAGCGCCGCCTGCTCGGGCAGCAGCGAGGTGGGCGTGAGGCCGGGCTGGGTGTTCACCTCCAGCAGCACCAGCCGTCCCGGCTCGCCAGCGGTGTCGTCGTAGCGGAAATCGGCGCGCGAGGCGCCGCGGCAGCCGAGCGCGCGATGCGCCGCCACCGCGCAGTCCAGCGCCGCCGCGTAGGTCCTGGGATGCACCGCGGCGGGCAGCACGTGGCGCGAGCCGCCGGCGGCGTATTTCGAATCGTAGTCGTAGAAGCAGCCGGCCTCGGCGATGATCTCGGTCACCGCCAGCGCCCGCTCGCCCATCACCGCGACGGTCAGCTCACGGCCGGGGATGTATTCCTCGACCAGTGCCGCCGGCCCGAAGCGCCAGGCCTGCGCGAGCTCGGCGCGGCGGTTGTCGCCCTCGCGCAGGATCGCCACGCCCACCGAGGAGCCCTCATTGGCCGGCTTCACCACATAGGGGCGCGGCATCGGATCAGCGGCGGCGAACTCCGCGATCGGCACCATCCGTCCGCGCGCGACCGGCAGGCCGGCGGCGGCGAACACCGCCTTGGCGGCGACCTTGTCCATCGCCAGCGCCGAGGCGCGCACGCCGGAATGCGTGTAGGGGATGTCCAGCCAGTCCAGCACGCCCTGGATCGTGCCGTCCTCTCCGAAGCGGCCATGCAGGGCGTTGAACACCGCGCGGGGACGCGGATCGAGGGCCGCGATCACCGCGCCCAGATCCGGCCCGACCTCGATCGGGACGACCTCGAAGCCGCGCGCCGACAGCGCCGCGATCACCTGCCGGCCGGACGAAAGGCTCACCTCGCGCTCCGCCGAGATGCCGCCGTAGAGCACTGCGATGCGCGTCATGCCAGCACCTTCGGCGCCGTGCCTGGCACGCCGATCCGGCGGATCTCCCAGTCCAGCGCGACGCCGGTCGCTGCGTGCACGCGCCGCCGCACCTCCTCGCCCAGCCCTTCCAGATCGGCCGCGCTGGCATCCCCGGTGTTGAGCAGGAAGTTGCAATGCAGATCGGAGACCCGGGCGCCGCCGCGGGCGAGGCCGCGGCAGCCGGCCTGGTCGATCAGTTCCCAGGCCTTCATCCCCGGCGGGTTGCGGAAGGTCGAGCCGCCGGTGCGCGCGCGCGGCTGGGTCGCCTCGCGCGCCGCGCGGATCGCCGCCATGCGCGCGGCGATCGCGGCCGGATCGCCCGGCCGGGCGCGCAGCCCGGCGCGCACCACCACCCCGCCCGGCGGCAGCCGCGCCTGGCGATAGGCGAAGGCCAGTTCCGCGCCTGACAGCCGCACGATCTCGCCCGAGCGGGCGACGATCTCGGCCCAGTCCAGCACCCCGGCGATATCGCCGCCATAGGCGCCGGCGTTCATCGCCACCGCGCCGCCCAGGCTGCCGGGAATGCCGGAGAGGAATTCGAGGCCCTCCAGCCCGGCGGCGGCGGCGTGTTCGGCGATGCTGGCATCGCGCGCGGCAGCGCCGGCGATGATGCCGTCGGGCCGCACCGCGATACCGGTGAACCCGCGCCCCAGCCGGAACACCACGCCAGGCACGCCGCCGTCGCGCAGGATCAGGTTGGAGCCGGCGCCGATCACGCAGACCGGCACCAGCGGCGGCAACGCCGTCAGGAATGCGGCGAGATCCTCGGCATCCTCCGGGCGCACCAGCGCCTCGGCCGGACCGCCGACGCGGAACCAGCTGGCCGGCGCGAGCGGCGCATCCGCCTGCACCCGCCCGCGCAACGGCGGCAGCGTTTCGGCCAAAGGCGGCGCGTGGCGGGCCGGCATCATGACGCGACCCCTGCCAGCCGGCGTCCGCCGCCAGCCTGCAGCTCGGCCAGCTGGCCCGGCAGCGACGCGGCCCACTGGGTGATGGTGCCGGCGCCGAGGCACACCACGAAATCTCCCGGCTTGGCGATCGCGTAGACCATCTCGGCCAGATGTTCCGGCCCCGGCAGCGGCACCACGCTGCGATGGCCGCGTGCCCGCAGCCCCTCGACCAGCGCGTCGCGGTTCACCCCGCCGATCGGCGCCTCGCCGGCGGCATACACGTCGGCCACGATCACCGTGCCGGCATCGTTCAGGCAGGTGCAGAACGCGCCGAACAGCGATTGCAGCCGCGTGTAGCGGTGCGGCTGCACCACCGCGACCACGTCGCGCGCCCCGGCCTGGCGCGCCGCCTTCAGCACCGCCGCGATCTCCACCGGATGGTGGCCGTAATCGTCGATCACGGTGATGCCGCCGGCCTCGCCGGTCTTGGTGAAGCGGCGCTTGACGCCGCGGAACCCGGCGAAAGCCAGCCGCACCGTGTCGTCGTCGAGCTCCATCTCCATCGCCACCGCGACCGCGGCCAGTGCGTTCTGAACATTGTGGCTACCGAGCATCGGCAGCCGGAACGGACCCATCCGGCGGGTGCGGCCGCGGAAGCGGTCGGTGACGATCACCTCGAAGGTGCAGCCCATCCGGTCGGCGACCAGCCGTTCCGCGCGCACATCGGCCTGCGGGCTGAACCCATAGGTGATGATGCGGTGATCCGACAGGCGCGGGATCATCTGCTGCACGGCGGGATGGTCGATGCACAGCACCGCGAAGCCGTAGAACGGGATGTTGGCGACGAACTGGTCGTAGCCGGCGACCATCGCCGCCTCGCTGCCCCAGTGGTCCAGATGCTCGGGGTCCATGTTGGTGACCACCGCGATCACCGCCGGCAGGCGTAGGAAGCTGCCGTCGCTCTCATCGGCCTCCACCACCATCCATTCGCCGGCACCGAGCCGCGTGTTGGTGCCATAGGCATTGATGATGCCGCCGTTGATCACGGTGGGATCGAGCCGCGCCGCCTCCAGCACCGCCGCGATCAGGCTGGTGGTGGTGGTCTTGCCATGCGTGCCGCCGACCGCGATCGCCCATTTCAGCCGCATCAGCTCGGCCAGCATCTCGGCCCGCCGCACTACCGGGATCAGCCTGGCGCGCGCCGCCGCCACTTCGGGGTTGTCGCGGCGCACCGCGCTCGAGACCACCACCACCCTGGCATCGCCAAGATTGGCGGCATCGTGGCCGATCGAGACGGCGATGCCGGCCTCGCGTAGCCGCCGCACATTAGCGGAATCGGCGATGTCGCTGCCCTGCACGCGATAGCCCAAAGTATACAGCACCTCGGCGATGCCGGACATGCCGATGCCGCCGATGCCGACGAAATGGATCGTGCCGATCGAGAGTGGCAGTGCCCTCATCGCTTCACGTCCTGGCGGATCATCGCCTCCACCAGATCGGCCAGGCGCGCTGCCGCGTCCGCGCGCGCCACCGAACTGGCCGCGGCTGCGGCCTGCGCCAACGCGGCCGGTGCGGCGAGCTTGTCTTCCAGGATCCGCGAGAGTTTCGCGGCGGAAAGCCCTGCCTGCGGTAATACCCAGCCACCACCGGCGGCGGCGAGTGAAGCTGCGTTGGCGCTCTGATGGTCATCGATCGCACCAGGCAGTGGCACCAGCAGTGCCGGACGGCCGACCACGGCGAGCTCGGCCACTGTGGAGGCACCAGCGCGCGCGATCACCAGGTGCGCGAACGCAAGCCGCGCCGCGATGTCGGGGAAGAAGGCGGCGAGTTCGGACCGGATGTTGGCGGCTGCATAAGCGGCACGCACCCGGTCGAGATCCTCAGGGCGGCATTGCTGCACCACACTCAGCCGGTTACGCAGAGGACCCGGCAGAGCCGCAAGCGCCGGCGGCACCATTTCGCTGAATACAAGCGCGCCAAGAGAGCCGCCCAGTACTAGCAGCCGCAAGTCCGCGGTATCGACGGGGGCGGCATAGCCTCGCCCGGCGAGTGCCGCAATCGCTGGGCGCACGGGGTTGCCGGTTAGCACGGTCTGCGCGGCTTCTGGCACACGCTCGGTTTGTGAAAAGCTCAGCGCCAGCGCTTCGGCGGAGCTAGCAAGCAGCCGGTTGGCGCGGCCCAGCACTGCGTTTTGCTCGTGCAAGACAATCGAGGGCCGGTGTGGCAACAGTCGCGCCCCGAGCACCGGGCCCACCGAGGGATAGCCGCCAAACCCAACGACAACCGAGGCGCCGATCCGGCCAAGGATGGTACGCGCCTGGATCGCTCCGGCTGCCAGCGCACCAATCGCGGTAGTGCCGCGCAGTAGGCCACGGCCGGCGATGCCCGCGCCTGGCAGCACGAAACGCTCCAGCCCGGTGAATGCCAGGCTGGCGAGGCCGGACGAGCGTGCCTCGGTCATCAGTGCGACACGCCGTCCGCGCGCCAGCAATTCGGCGGCCAAGGCTTCGGCGGGAAAGAAATGTCCCCCGGTACCGCCGGCAGCGATGACGATGGGCTTCACGGCGGGGCCTCTCACTGGAAACACCAGCCATCAGCCAGCCCAGGACGCTGTCCTGGCCCCGCTGGGGGCAGCGCCTCAAGACCCGTTTTCGAAAAGGCTCCGAGGGCCGTGCGGCTGTTGACGGGTCTGGGCGGAGCCCAGCATTGCCGGGGCGTCATGGTACGTCACCGTGATGCCGTCGCCGGGTCAGCGCAAGCAGCATCCCCATCCCCAGCGCCACCGCCATCACCGAAGATCCGCCATAGGAAATGAACGGCAGCGTCATGCCCTTGGTGGGGATCAGATGCAGCGTCGAGGCCATGTTCACAAACGCCTGCAGCCCGAAGCTCGCCACAAGCCCGGAGGCGGCGAGCACCACAAACGGATCGGATTCCGCCAGCAGGCGCAGGAGCCCGCGCAGCACGATGAAGCCGAACACCCCGAGCAATAGCAGGCAGACGATCATCCCGAATTCCTCACCGGCGACGGCGAACACGAAATCCGCATGGGCATCGGGTAGAACGTCCTTTACATGCCCTTCGCCAGGGCCGCGGCCAAGCAGACCGCCATTGCCGAAGGCTTCCAGCGCGCGGGTCACTTGGTACGAATCGCCCGCCGCGGGATCGAGGAACCGCTCGACGCGGCTGCGCACATGCGGGAACAGTACATAGGCGCCGGCACCCGCCCCGGCGATCCCGCCGAGCGCCAGCACCACCAACGCAAGGTTGAGGCCCCCCACGAACAGCTGCGTGAAAAACACAGCTGTGATGACTGCCAGCATGCCGATATCGGGCTGTGATTTCAGCAGCAGCGCCACCAGCAAGAAGATGCCGATGGCGATTGCCATACCGTGGAACCGGTGAGACCGGCGGCCCTCGGCGATCAGCCAGGCAGACACCACGGCGAAGCAGGGCTTCAGGAACTCGCTCGGCTGCAACGATAGGCCGGGCAACGCGATCCAGCGCCGCGCGCCCTTGATCTCGACCCCCGCCACCAGCGTCGCCGCGGTCAGCACCAGCGCGATCGCACATCCCGCCATCGCCAGCCTGCGGATGCCGCGCGGGGACAGCAGTGATACGCCGATCGTGATCGCCCCTGCGATCGCGAGAAACCCCACCTGCTTGAGGATGAACAGGCTGCGCGACTGGCCGATGCGCTCGGCGACCGCCGGGCTCGCCGCCAGCATCATAACGTAGCCGAAACCGATCAGCGTCGCGATGGCGACCAGCGTCCAGCGATCGACGGTCCACCACCAGCGGCCAAGCGTCGAGGTGTCGGCGCGCGAGAGCACGGGCATCAGGCAGCCCTCCCGCAGGCCATGCGGCGGACCAGTTCGGCGAAATGCGCGCCACGCGCCTCGAAGCCCGAGAACTGGTCGAAGCTCGCGCAGGCCGGCGAGAGCAGCACCACCGGCGCGTCCAGGCGCTGTGCCGCGGCGAATGCAGCCGGCACTGCGGCATCGAGCGTGCCCGCGATAGCGTGCGGTACGCCGTGCGCGGCGAGCGTCGCGGCCAGCGCCGGTGCGTCGCGGCCGATCAGCAGCGCCTGGGCGATGCGGCCGAACCACGGCGCAAGCTCGGCGATCCCGTCCTGCTTGGCGATGCCGCCGGCGATCCAGACCAGTCGCGGATAGCAGCTGAGCGCGCGCGCCGCGGCATCCGCGTTGGTGGCCTTGCTGTCGTTGACGAACTGCACCCCGGCGATCGCCGCCAGAAGCTGCTGGCGATGGGCGAGGCCGGGGAATTGTGCGATCGACTGGGCGACGGTACCCCGGGGCACGCCGAGTGCCGCGGCCAGCGCCGCTGCCGCTGCCGCGTTCTGCGCGTTGTGCGCCCCGGGCAGCCCGCCGGCGCGCGCCATATCCAGCAGCGGGCCGGCCTGGTCGCACAGCGTTCCGGAGTCGCACCATACATCCGCCGGATCCTGGCCCGAGATGACCATAATCCGCGCCTCGCGGGTCGCGAGCCAGGCTGCGATCCCGCGCGATCGCGCGTCGTCGATGCCGGCCACGGCGACGTCGCGGCTGGTCTGGCGGTCGAAGATCGCCCGCTTGGCGGCCTCGTAACCCGCCATGTCGCCATGGCGATCGAGGTGATCGGGGCTGAGATTGAGCATCGCCGCCGCATCGAACCGGAGCGAGGCGATTCGCTCCAACATGTAAGAAGACATCTCCAGCACGTAAACGCCGTCATCTGCCAGCAGCGGTAGCGCGAGCGCGGCCGGGCCGAGATTGCCGCCGGCGGCGACCGGGCGCCCGGCGGCGGCCAGGATATGGGCGAGCAGCGCGGTGGTGGTCGATTTGCCGTTGGTGCCGGTGATGCCGGCGAAGCGCGCCGCGGAGCCGGCCCGGCGCACCGCCTGGAACAGCAATTCGGCATCCGACAGCACGGGCCTGCCGGCCGCCATGGCATGCGCCGCAGCCGGGTGGGGGGCAGGCAGCAGATGCGGAATGCCGGGCGAGAGCACCAGCGCCTCGGCGGTGAAGGGGCGCGCCAGCGGATCGGCGAGGTCAAGTCCGGCCGCCGCCGCACGGATCTGCGGATCATCGTCCCAGGCGGTCACCGCCGAGCCCATCGCGACGAGCGCGTGCGCAGCCTGTAGCCCGTTGCGGCCTAGGCCCAGCACGGCGAACCTGCGGCCGGCGAACAGGTCGGGGGGAAATCCGCTCATCGGATCTTCAGCGTCGCCAGGCCGATCAGCGCCAGGATCACTGAGATGATCCAGAAGCGGATCACGATGGTCGCCTCCGCCCAGCCCTTCTGCTCGAAATGATGATGGAGCGGCGCCATCAAGAACACCCGCCGGCCGGTGCGCTTGTACCAGAACACCTGGACGATCACCGACACTGTCTCGACCACGAACAGGCCGCCGACGATCGCCAGTACCACCTCGTGCTTGGTCGCGACCGCGATCGCCCCGAGCGCGCCGCCGAGCGCCAGGCTGCCGGTATCGCCCATGAACACCGCCGCCGGCGGGGCGTTGAACCACAGGAAGCCGAGTCCCGCGCCGATCAGCGCCGCGCAGAACACGCCGAGCTCGCCAACCCCCGGTACCGGGTGCAGTTGCAGATAGTCGGCGAAGATGCGGTTGCCGACCAGATAGGCGATCACCGCGAACACTGCGGCGGCGATGATGGTCGGCACGATCGCGAGCCCGTCCAGCCCGTCGGTCAGGTTCACCGCGTTCGACGCGCCCAGCATCACCAGCATGCCGAACAGCGGGAAGACCGGACCGAGCGGGATCAGCACGTCTTTGAACACCGGCAGGGTCAGGCTGGTGCCGAGCGGCTCGCGCGTGACCCAGGCGAGCCAGACCGCGGCGATCAGCCCGATCACCGCCTGGCCCAGCAGCTTGGCGCGGCCTGGCAGCCCGCGCACGTTGCGGCGCGACAGCTTCAGAAAGTCGTCGGCGAAGCCCAGTGCGCCATAGCCCAGGGTGACGAACAGCACCGCCCAGACATAGGCGTTGCGCAGATCGGCCCACAGCAGCGTGGACAGGCAGAGCGCTAGCAGGATCAGCACGCCGCCCATGGTGGGCGTGCCCTTCTTCTCGATCAGGTGCCGTTCCGGCCCGTCGCTGCGGATCGGCTGGCCCTGCAGTTGCACCGATTTCAGCCAGCGGATGACAGGCCCGCCCAGGACGAAGCTGATCAGCAGCGCGGTCAGGCAGGCGGCGCCGGACCGGAAGGTGATGTAGCGGAACAGGTTGAACAGGATGAACTGGTCGGCGAGCGGTCGGGCGAGATCGAACAGCATCAGCGCCCATCCCCGGCCGGTGCCGCGGCTAGATCGTCGAGCGCGGCGATCACCTGGCGCATCCGGCTGCCGAGGCTGCCCTTGACCAGGATCGCGTCGCCCGCGGTCGCCGCCGCTGCGACCAGTGGCGCGAGCGCCGTCGAATCGGCCGCGTGGGCGCCGCGCCGCGCCGGCGGCAGCGCCTCAAACAATGCGCGCATCTGTACTCCGCAGGTGAAGGCGAGATCGGCCGCCCCGGCGACATCGGCGGCCAGCCCGGCATGTTCGTCCCAGCCGGCCTCGCCCAGTTCCAGCATCTCGCCTAGCACCGCGAGTCGCCGGGTGCCCGGTTGCAGCGCCAGCACCGCGAGGGCCGCGCGTACCGAGGCGGCGGAGGCGTTGTAGCTCTCGTCGAGCAGCAGCACCTGCCCGCCGCGCAGCGCTAGGCTGCGCCGCGCGCCCCGCCCGGACAGTGGGGCGAAGCCGGCCAGCGCCGCCGCCGCCGCGTCCGGATCGACGCTGAGTGCGCTGGCGGCGGCCAGGGCCGCAAGCGCGTTCATCGCCATGTGTGTCCCCGGCGCGGCAAGTGCGCAAACCAGTTGGTGGTCGCCAAGCTGCGCATTGAGCCGCACCGAGTCCGGACCGTTTTCGGTCGCAACCAGCCGCGCCCCGCAGCCCGGGCCGATACCGAAGCGAACCACTTGGGCCGTGCCGGCGGCCTGTTCCAACAGGTCCAGAAATGGGGTCTCATTCGGCAGCACCGCGACCCCGCCGGGCTCCAGACCGCCGAGCAGCGAGGCCTTCTCCGCGGCGATCGCGGTGAGGCTGCCGAGATGGCCGAGATGCGCCGCCGCGATCGCGGTGATGACCCCGACATGGGGGCGGGCAAGGCGGGCGAGGGGGGCGATCTCTCCGGCATGGTTCATGCCGATCTCGATCACCGCGAAAGACGCCGCCGGGTCTAGCCGGGCGAGCGTCAGGGGCACGCCCCAATGGTTGTTGTAGGATGCCTCGGCGGCATGGGTCGGTCCGGCGGCGGCCAGGATGCGGCGCAGCATCTCCTTGGTCGTGGTCTTGCCGACACTGCCGGTGACCGCGACCAGCCGGCCGGTGAAGCGGGCGCGGGCATATCGCCCTAGCGCCCGCAGCCCCTCCAGCGTGTCGGCGACGAGCAGCAGCCTCGCGTCCGGGGCCAGCCCCGCCACCTCGCGATGCACCAGCGCCCCGGCCGCGCCCCGCGCCAGCGCGTCGGCTACATGATCGTGGCCGTCGCCGTGCTCGCCGCGTAGGGCGACGAACAGATCGCCCGGGATCAGGCTGCGGCTGTCGATCGACACACCGGAGGCGGCGAAGCCGGCCCCGGTCATCACCCCACCCACCGCGCCACCGCCGGTGGCGAGCGGGGCGCCGGCGGTCGCCAGCAGCAGGTCGTCCTGCGTCCACAGCATGGTCATGCGCCGCCGGCCAGAGTGCGGATCACCGTGGCGTCGTCGAAAGGCAGCATCTCGGTGCCGATCATCTGGCCGGTCTCGTGGCCCTTGCCGGCCACCACCAGCACATCGCCCGGGCCCAGCGCCGCCAGCCCGGCGGCGATCGCCCTTGCGCGGTCGCCGATCTCGATCCCGCCGGGGCAGCCCGCCAGCACCGCGGCCCGGATGGCAGCCGGGTCCTCGCCGCGGGGATTGTCGTCGGTCACGATGGCGACATCGGCGAGCCGCGCTGCCGCCGCGCCCATCAGCGGGCGCTTGCCGCGGTCGCGGTCGCCGCCGGCGCCGAACACCACCACTAGACGGCCGGCGGTATGCGGACGCAGCGCGCCCAGCAGCCGTTCTAGCGCATCCGGGGTGTGGGCGTAGTCGACATAGGCCGCCGCGCCACCGGGCAGCCTGGCCGCCAGTTCCAGCCGTCCGCGCACGCCGACCAGCCCGGCCAGCAAGGCCGGCGCCCGGTCCAGCCCCAGCGCCTGGGCCAGCGCCGCGGCCAGCAGGGCGTTGTCGGCCTGGAACCGTCCGGGCAGGGGCAGCATCACCTGCTGGCGCTGCCCGCCGGCGATGAAATCCAGGATCTGGCCGTCGGCGCGCGGCTCCGCGCCCAGCAGGGCGATCGCGCTGCCGCCTTCGCCCACCGTGGCAAAGGCGAGCCGTCGCGCCGCGGCGATGTCCGCCAGCGCGGCCAGGCTCTCGGCATCGAGCGCGGTGGCGGCGATCGCCGGGGCGCCCGGGGGGAGCAGTTCGGCGAACAGCCGCAGCTTGGCGGCGCGATAGGCGACGAGGCTACCGTGATAGTCGAGATGATCGCGGGTGAGGTTGGTGAACGCGCCAGCCGCCAGCAGCACCCCGTCCAGCCGGAACTGGTCGAGCCCGTGCGAGGAAGCCTCGAGCGCTGCATGGTCGATCCCCGCCCGCTTCAGCGCCGCCAGCGTGACGGCCAGGCGCTCCGGATCGGGGGTGGTCAGGCCAGGGCCGGGGGGGAAGCCGGGGGCGATCAGCCCGAGCG
>VFSW01013201.1_pt1 | contig 11497 bp, 12 predicted proteins | sample 5358111 | NCBI WGS metagenome assembly VFSW01 (sample SAMN11554181, study PRJNA540505) | mine drainage metagenome | isolation source: sediment from site ElyBrook_90M | place: USA: Ely Copper Mine, Vershire, VT | collected 2017 | reverse complement strand
CGGGCAGCGGCAGTTGATTTCGTTCGCGCGCGCGCTCCTCGCCGATCCGCGCATCTTGATTCTCGACGAGGCGACGTCGTCCGTGGACACGCAGACCGAGCGCGTGATTCAGACCGCGCTCGAACGCTTGCTGAAGGGTCGCACATCGTTGGTCATCGCGCACCGCTTGTCGACGATCACGCGCGCGGACAAGATCGTCGTGATCGACAAGGGGCGCATCGTAGAACAAGGCACGCACGCGGAATTGCTGGAGCGGCGCGGGCGGTATTTTGATTTGTACACCATGGCGTTCGTGGAACGCACATAGACCTGGAAGGTTTTTGGAACCCTTCCAGGTCTGAAAGGGAAAACTTGGCAAAACTGGGGTCAGAAAAACGGCCGATCATCGTCCGAGTCAAAACACAGGCACGCGCGGCGGAAATTGCGGCGGTATGCAACCAGCACGGCTGGATGTTCATTGCTGGGGTTGAGCCAGACAAGCGGGAAGACGTCTCAGACCTCGAAAGAGTATTGCATCCGTCTTCTCCTGCAACCGCGCCAGCCACGCCGGGGCGCAATGATCCGTGTCCTTGTGGCAGCGGGAAGAAATACAAGATGTGCTGCGGTCGCTAATGCGCATTCGCCCTGCTATTCAATCCGACCAACCGATCATCACGCGCATGATCCACGATGCCGGAATCAACCCGATGTCGCTCGATTGGCAGCGGTTCATCGTCGCGGAAGACAGCGGCGCTCTTTCGACTTCGCTCAGGATCATCGGCATCGGGCAGATCAAAGTTCATGGCGACGGTTCGCGCGAACTGGCGTCGCTTGCCGTGATTCCGGCGCAGCGCGGGCAAGGCATCGGCGGCGAGATTATTCGCGAACTGCTGGCGAAAGAAACCGGTATGTTGTACCTGACGTGCCGCGCGCAGCTCGAAACGTACTACGTGCGGTTTGGTTTCTGCCGCGTCGGACGCGACGAGATGTCGCCGTACTTTCGCCGCATCATCCGCGTGGCGAATATCTTCACGCTGCTCACGCGCAGCGGCATTCGAATTATCGTAATGAAACGCGACGCGTAACGGCGAGGCATTCGCCGCTTGTCATTGCGAGGAAGCAATCTCCACATTGGCAATGAGATCGCTTCGCCGCGCTCGCAATGACACTTGTGAATAAGCACCAGTTCTATCGCCATTGCGCGCGAGGGCGAAACAGTGTAAAATATCTGCGAGATTAGCGCAGGAGAAGAGATCATCGCAATACCCGCAACATCGACCGCGCCGGCAGTGAAAGAATTACCGGAAGATCAGCATTGGTGGTTCGCCACGCGCACGTGGTCGCTCTTGAATTTGCTCGACGCGAATATTTCGCGCCGCGACAACGACGTTCTCGACATCGGCTGCGGCGCGGGGAATATGATCCATCATCTGTCGCGCTACGGGCGCGTCAAGGGCACCGAAGTGGACGCGCGCCCGGTGGCGATGGCGCAGGCGCGCGGCTATGACGTGCGGCAGGGCGACGCGACGCGCGGCATTCCGTTCCCGGACGCGTCGTTCGATCTCGTCACCGCGCTCGACGTGATCGAGCACGTGGACGAGGACGAGGCGATCTTGCGCGAGGCGTACCGCGTGCTGCGCCCGCACGGCACGCTGGCGATCACCACGCCGGCGTTCCAGTGGCTGTGGAGTTACAACGACGTGCTGAACGGGCACAAGCATCGCTACACGCCGCGCGAACTGCGCGAGCGCGTCGAGCGCGCCGGCTTTCGCATTCGCCGGCTGACGTTCGGTTTCTTTCTGGTGTTCCCGATGTCCGCGCCGCTGATTCTGCTGCGCAACCGGCTGGGCGCAAAGAAGGATTTGAGTTCGCACCATTTCGATCAAGCCGCGTACCAAGTCGAAATGGAGCCGGTGTCGCCGTGGCTGAACACCGTGCTGCGCGGCGTCGGGCGCGTGGAAGCGGCGATGGTCGCGCGCGTGAACTTGCCGATCGGCACATCGCTGATGTGCGTGGCGGAGAAGGAGCAGTCCTGATGATTACGACGATTGAGCAAATCCCTCTAACAACCGATGCGGATGGAGTTATCCGGATTGGCGGAACTCGCGTCACACTCGACACCGTCGTGGATGCTTTTGAAGAAGGCGCAACAGCCGAAGAGATCGCGCAACAATACTCATCGCTCAACTTGGGAGACGTATACGCCGTGATCGGTTATTACTTGCGGCGACACTCCGAAGTTAGTGAGTATCTGCAACAGCGTGAACAACAAGGAAAGGAAATTCGACTGCAAAACGAGACGCGCTTCGAGCCACACGGCGTGCGCGAGCGGCTCTTGGCGCGGCACAGCGCGAGATAGCAGCGATGTTGCGCCTTGTCGCAGATGAGAATTTCAACGGAGACATCGTTCGCGGGTTATTACGCCGCAAGCCCGGTTTGGATATCGTCCGCATTCAGGACGTTGGGCTTGCCGGCGCAGATGATCCGGCTATTTTGGAATGGGCAACCCGGGAACAGCGTGTTCTGCTTACTCATGATGTCACGACGATAACCCGATATGCTTACGAACGTCTTCGAGCCGGCAAATCCTTTCCCGGTGTGTTTGAAGTGAGACGCGCGGTTCCGATCGGGCTCGCAATCGAAGATATCTTGTTGCTGGCAGAATGTAGTTTAGATGGCGAGTGGGTAGGACAAATCCGATACTTGCCATTGTGAGTCAAGTGAAAGGAAGTACGAAATGCCCAAGATCGACGAAGAAAAAGAATTGACCTGGGAAGATCATCTCGCGGCAACGATCAAAGCGTTCCGCAAGGAAGCGAAAGAATGGCACAGCGAGTGGCTCCCCGCTGAATTCAAGACGCATCACCGCGCGGCGCAGCGCGAGATGTTGCTGGCGATGCGCTCGCTGGTAGATGCCAAAATCGAAAAACTAGAGAAGCAGGAAAAGGAAAAATCCGCGCCCAAAGCGACGCGGATCAAAGTGGAATAGGTAAACAAGGAAACAAGAAGACAAGGACGAACAACGTGTTTCCTTGTCTACTTGTTTACCTGTCTACCGTAAGCGTCTTGCTCTCTCTCACCGTCACCATCCCCGTTCTGCCACCTCGCACGCGATGCACGTTCCGCCGCGGCGTCACAATGACATCCACGCGCGAGTCGCCGCGCGCCTGCGAGTGCTGCGCGGCAAGCGCCGCGGCTTCTTGCACCGTCGAGTCCGGCACCTCGCGTCCCGCGCGGACGATGACCACGTGCGCGCCGGCGACATTCCGCGCATGCAGCCACAGGTCGTCCGGCTTGGCGCGGCGAAAGGTGATCTCCTCGTTCTGCCGCGCGTTCTTGCCGACGAGAATCGTGAATCCATCACGCGATTGAAAGGCGCGCGGCTCATTCAGGCCCGCAGGGTTTTTGGAAACCCGCCGGGTCTCCGCCACTAGTCCCGCCTCATGCGCGGCGCGGATCACCGCTTCGATTTCCGCGCGGCTCTCCGCGAGTTCCAAATCGTTCAGCATCTGCTCCGCATAGTCCAGCTCCGCCTTCGCGGCGGCGAGCAGCGCCGGCACCCGCGCCGCGGCGTCCTTCGCGCGGTGGTAGTCTTTGAAATATTTCTGTGCGTTCTCCACCGCGGACAACTGCGGATCGAGCGGAATCTTGAGCACGCCGGCTGCCGTCTCCGCCAAGAGTATTTTCTGCTCCGCCGCGATCTGCGACGCGTAGGCGAGAATCATTTCCCCGCTGGTTTTCAGGCGTTCAATTTCCTCGGGCTGCGTCTGCTCTTGCGCGAGCGCGTCGCACTTGCGCGCCAGCCGGTCGCGCGCCGCGCCGATTTGTTCGCGCAGCGGCTCTTTCGCGGCGGCGTAGGAATCGGGCGCGCCGTAGAATGCCTCGATTGCCGCGCTGATCGTGCCGAAGAATTGGTGATTGGGTAAGTAGGTGATTGGATATGGCGCGAACGCGGCGGGTTCGCCATCTTCGTAGGCGACCGTGGGATGCCAGGGTCTTTCCGTAATTTCCCCAAGAATTTCCATTATTTCCTTCGCGTCAGGAGATTGAAAGGAACTGGGGGAAATAAAGGAAACGCGATGTTCGACTTCGCGCGCGAGCAGCGGGCTGACACCGGCGACCGACTTGACCAGCGTCTGCCATAGCGACGCGCCGCGATGCTGTGCGTCTGCCAGCACGCGCGCGAGATCGGTAACATCGAGATCGGCAGGCGATAGTTTATTCTGTGCGGGTGGGGGCGCGTACGCGTGTTTGGGAAGCACGACGCGCGCGCGGCTGATCGCAGAAGAAACGCGCTTGAGCGCGTCGATCACGCTGCCGCCCGCGTCGACCAGGATAAGATTGGAGTACTTGCCGATGGTTTCGACGACGAGCGTTGAGACGCCTTCCACCGCGTGATCGAACTGAATTTTCAAGACGCGCTCGTGCGGCAGCGGCGCGACGGAATTCACGAACGCGCCTTCGGCGTATTTACGCAATAGCAGCAAAAACGACGAGGGCGACTCGCCGCTGCCGCGCAACTTTTGTGCGACGAGGTGCACGCGCGCGTCGTCGGGGCGCGCGGTGACGAAGAGATAGTGCCGCGCGTGCTGCGCGTAGATCTCGAAACCAAAAGAGAGCGCGTCCAGTTGCACGATCTCCTGGACGCGCCCTTGCGCAATTTTCTCGTTCAGCTCGTCGGCGACTGCCGCGAGCGCTACCGCATCAAACATTTGTCGCGGTCATTCAAACAGGTCAGAATGGGAGCCCGTGCGCTCAATGATAATCGAGTCATCGGTCAGCTTGTACACCAGCAACCAATCGGGCTCAATGTGACACTCGCGTCTGCCTTTGTAGCTTCCCAGCAACGCGTGATCGCGATACTTTTCCGCCAAGGGTTCTCCCCCGACCAGCGCTGAAATCACCGGCTCGAGTTTTTCCAGGTCCTTGCCGCGCTTGCGAATCCGCTTGATATCCCTCTCAAATTGATTGGTGTAACTGAGCGCGCGCATCAGATTTTCAATTTGCGGTACATTTCGGGCGCATCTTTGACTCGAATGAGATGCTTGCCGGCGTCAGTGTCTTTGAATGTTTGGCGGGTTGTCTTATTGGGCAGTCGGATTTCAAACGGCAAACCCTGGTTCAGCCGAATTTGGTGATAGAACAGCGTCAGAGCTTCGGTGGTGGACAGCCCCAGTTGGCGCAGAATATCTTCGGCTTCTGCTTTGAGCCGCGGTTCGATCCGCGCCCGAATCATTGCCTCTTTCGCCATAATCTTCTCCTCGCCGGCATTCTATCACAAATGGGGTACAGAGGCAAACATCACTGCTTTTCGTACGGCTGCCCATCCGCGGCGGGCGGAATCGCGCGACCGACAAAGCCGGTCAGCACGAGAATCGTCAGGATGTACGGCAGCATCTGCGGAAATTGCGATGGAATATCCGGCCGGAAAATGCTGATGGTCGTAGTCACCGTGTTGCCGATGCCAAAGATCAGCGCACCCACGAGCGCGCCGAAGGGCGTCCAGTTGCCGAAGATCATCGCCGCTAGTCCGATAAAGCCCAATCCGTTCGTCATTTGCGGATTGAACACGTCGACCGCTTCCAGCGTGAACCACGCGCCGCCAAACCCGGCGAGCACACCGCCCAGCAGGACATTGATGTAGCGTGTCCGGATGACGTTGATGCCCAACGTGTCCGCCGCGCGTGGATTCTCGCCGACTGCGCGTGTGCGCAAACCCCACGGCGTGTAGAACAGAACGTAGTGAATGACGACCGTGATCACGAGCATAAAATAGACGATCGGCTTTTGGCCTTGGAACAGAATCGCGCCGACGACTGGAATCTGCGAGAGCAGCGGAATGTCAAACGGCGGAAAAGTGCCTGGACCCGCCGGTATGTTCTGCGCGAGGTATTGCCTGTACAAATAGCCCGTCAATCCAAGCGCCAAGATGTTAATGACCGTGCCGCTGATGATTTGATCGGCTTTGAAGCGGATCGAGGTGATGGCGTGCAACAGCGACAGCAAAACGCTCGCCGCGATCGCGAGGGCGAGCGCGAGCACGCGGCTCGCGTCGCCGGCTGCCGCCACACTCATTCCACCATCCTTGAGCGCGGTGAACGCGTAGACGTTGACGCCATAGCCAACCATCGCCGCCGTCAGCATCATCCCTTCAATGCCGATGTTGATCACCGCCGCGCGTTCGCACATCAAACCGCAGTATGCCGCGAGCGCGATGGGCGCCGCGTAGCGGATGGCTTGATTGAGTGATTGGATCACACAGTTGGAATCACACTTACCGCCGATGATCGCGTTGAATAGAAGAAAGGCGGCGACGATCGCAACCCCGATGAAGATGAGTGTGACCCATTGCCGCGAGTTGAATGCAAGACCACGGCGCTTGGGTGTGGCTTTCGCGATGGTGTTCGCCATACTCTATCCTCCCCATCCGCGCGTCAGCGGCGCTTCAGCTTCCACTTTGCCCGGTGCGCGCATACGCAGCAAATAACGCACCATCGACGGCGCCGCGATGAACAAGAGCGCCAGCGCCTGGATCAGCGAGATGATATTCTTGGAAACCCCCGAATTCAATTCCATCAAATCTGCGCCGTTGCGCATCGCGCCCCACAAGAACGCGCTGGCGATAATGCCGAACGGGTTGTTCTTCGCAAGCAACGCCAGCGCGATGCTGTCAAAGCCGTAACCGCTGGAGAAGAACAGCGGCAGACAATGGCAGAGGTACACGGCGAGCGCTTCGCTCGTGCCGGCGACTCCCGCCAGCGCGCCTGAAATCGCCATGGTCACGACGATGTTGCGCGAGATGTTGATGCCGGCATAACGCGCGGCATCGGGGTTCGCGCCGACCATTCGCATCTCAAATCCGAGCGTCGTCTTGTACATCAGCCACCACACGCCCACCGCCGCTGCGAGCGCGATGAAAAATCCGATGTGTAATCGATCGTACGGATCGGTCCAGGGCCACCAAATTTTCGTGAGCGGAGGGAGCGCAAAAAATACGATGGCGCCTGCGGCAAGACCCGCGCCCAAATTCACCCAGCGTCGCCGCGAGGGAGTGGAAAAAGTTTCGGCAAAGCGACGTTGCGCGGTGAGCCAGCGCGCCAGCACCAAACCGACGACCGCGAAGGCAATCGCGACGCCGAGCGCGTTGAGCGGATCGCTCAATTTTTCTGGAATCTGCCAGAGCGACCACAGCACGGCATTCGGCGCGACGGAATAAGTCTGCACCGCGCTCGAATGTGGGTCGCGCAGCGGATCGCTGACGAGATATTCCGTCAAACGGAAGGCGATATAATTCATCATGATCGTCGTGATGACCTCGTGCGCGCCCGTTCGGGCTTTGAGAAATCCCGGAATGGCAGCCCACAGCGCGCCGCCGAGCGCGCCGGCAATCAGCACGAGCGGCAAATGAAGGATGGCGGGCAGATCGGGAAATAGAATGCCAGCCCAGACTCCGCTGATCGCGCCGATATAGAACTGCCCCTCCACGCCAATGTTGAACAAGCCGGCTTTGAAACCAATCGCCAATCCCAATCCAAGGAAAACGTAGGGCGTCATCGCGATCAACGTTTCGCTGAAACCGCGCGTCTTGATGAACGCACCGTCGATCATCGCCGCGAATGCCACGAACACCGTTCCCAAGCTGCCCGTGGTTAGCCAGATGATCAGCCCGCCGCCGACAAATCCCAGCGCGAGTGCAATCGCCGGCATGCCGAGGACGTCGAGCGTTCTGAGCAGCGCCGACCGCGTGTTCGCGCCCGCCGCGCGGCTTTCCGCTTGGCTAGACATGCACGCCTCCTCCGCTGGCAAGCGCGGGATCTCCGACTTTCACCCCTGCCATCAGCAGCCCCAGTTGTTCGCGCGTCGCGTCCCTGGCGTCCAGCGTATCGAGAATTCTGCCTTTGCACATCACGGCAATCCGATCCGACAGAGACATTATTTCGTCCAACTCAGCCGAGACGAGAAGGACGGCGGTGCGCCGATCGCGCGACTCGACGATGCGATGATGGATGAACTCGATAGAGCCAACATCCAATCCGCGCGTTGGCTGGTTGACGATGAGCAGTTTCACCGGGCGATCCAACTCGCGCGCGACGATGACTTTTTGTTGGTTGCCGCCGGAGAGCGAGCCGACGAGCGTGCTGGTGCTGGGCGTTCGGATGTCGAATTCCTTGACGAGTTTTTGCGCCTCGTTCTCGATCTGGACTTCGTTGATCTCCGCGCCGTTCGCGAAGGGCGATTCGTAGTAGGTGCACAAGACCAAGTTGTCGCGCACCGTGAAAGTCAACACCAGCCCATGCTTGTGTCGATCCTCCGGCACGTGACCCGTGCCCAGCTCGGTAATTTCGCGCGGCGTCGCGCGCGTAACGTCGTGCCCGTCCAGCATGACTTGTCCACCGACGATGTGCCGCAAGCCGGTCAACGCCTCGACCAATTCGCGCTGCCCGTTGCCCTGCACGCCGGCGATGCCGAGGATTTCGCCTTCGCGTACTTCAAACGATACGTCGTACACCGTCGTCGCGCGGCGATCGTCCTGCACTTGGAGGTTGGTCACCTGCAAGACCGTCTTGCCGGGATGCGCGAGGTCTTTGTCGATCTGCAAAATGACCTTGCGCCCCACCATCATCTCCGCCAGCATCTCGGAGGTCGCGTCTTTCGGCGTGGTCGTGCCGATCATCCGCCCGCCGCGCATGACGCTGACGCGGTCCGTCACCGCGAACATCTCGCGCAGCTTGTGCGTGATGAAGACGATCGATTTCCCTTGCCGGACCAATTCTTTCATAATGACGAAAAGCTCGTCGGCTTCTTGCGGCGTCAGCACCGCGGTGGGTTCGTCGAGGATGAGGATTTCGGCGCGGCGATAGAGCGCCTTGACGATCTCGACGCGCTGCTGCGCGCCCACCGGCAAATCCTTGACGTACGCCTCCGGATCGACATCGAGATGGTATTGGTGCGAGAGCGCGCGGATGCGCTCCGCCGCGCTGCGCCGATCGAGCGCGGACAAGCGTCCCATGAATTTTGTCGCGGGCTGGAGTGACTCTTGACCGAGGATGATGTTTTCGGTGACCGTGAGCGGCGGCACGAGCATGAAATGCTGATGCACCATGCCGATGCCTTGGGCAATCGCGTCGTGCGGGCTGGTGATGCGCGTGGGACGACCGTTCAGGGAAATCGTTCCTTCATCCGGCTGATAAAGTCCGTAGAGGATGTTCATCAGCGTCGTCTTGCCCGCGCCATTCTCGCCGAGGAGACCGTGAATTTCGCCTTGCTTCAAATCGAAATCCACGTGGTCGTTGGCGAGGACGCCGGGAAAACGTTTGGTGATGCCAGCGGCTTGCAAGGTTGCCGCTGCTTCCCCGCGCGCGGAAAGGGATGAATCGACCTGGGGCGTGGCTAACGTCATTGTTACTCCGTTATCATAACCTTGCGAAGGTTTACAACCTTCGCAAGGTTAGTTTTGCAAAAGGGGTGCTGCACCCGTGCGGCGCAGCACCCTTCGGACGCTACGTGCTGTTCGATCTCTGTGCCATTACGGCGTGTAACCGGTCTTGATCGAGCCGTCCTTCAAACCGGCGAGCGCCGCGGTGACTTTGTCTTTCACCGCTTGCGGAATCTTGCTGTCCCAATCGTGATACGGGGCAAGACCAACGCCGCCGTTCTGTACGTTCGCCGTCAGAGCGCCGGCTTTGGCAGTCCCAGTTGAGATCGCCTTGAGATAGTTGTAGACCGCCGTGTCGACGTTCTTCTGCGCGCTCGTGATCAGTGCGCTTTGGACTTCAGGGTACGTGTTGTACTGATCCACGTCCACGCCGATCGCCATCAAATTCGCTTCCTTGGCGGCGAGCAAGCCGCCGTTGCCGGTGTTGCCGCCGACGCCGAAGATCACATCGCAGCCCTGCGAAATCATCGATTGCCCGGTTTCCTTACCTTTCGCCGGATCGGTGAACGATTGGATGTAGACGTTCAGGGTCTTGACATCCGGCTTGATCCACTTGGCGCCGTTCTGGTAACCGACGACATAGCGGACGACCGGAGGAATTTCCATGCCGGAGACGGTGCAGACCGTACCTTTCTGGGTCATTCCACCCGCCAGCACGCCAGCGAGGAAACCAACCTGGTCTTCCTGGAACATTAGACTGGTGACGTTAGTCAAGCCACCATCGACGTAGCAGTCCTTCTTGGTATCATCACAGTAGGCGACACCCTTGGTGGGGAAGTACTGGTTGTCGATGATCGCGAACTTGATGTTGGGATACTGCTTGGCTTTGGTAGCCGTCGCGTCACCCATCAAGAAACCAACGGTGATGATGACATCGTAACCCGAGGTCGCGAACTGATCGATGTTCTTTTCATAGTCGGTGGGCTGTTTCGATTCGACGAACTTGACGTCCATGCCGAAATCAGTCCCACCCTTCTGGGTGCCAGCCCACGCGGACTGGTTGAATGATTTGTCATTCACACCGCCCACGTCGGTGACGAGACCCACTTTCAGTCTCTTCGCCGGAACGGCAGTCGGTTGCGCCGGCGCGGTGGTTGGCGCGGGCGCGGGCGCGCAAGCAGCCAACGCGACGACCGCGAGGGCGAGCAGAGCAACAATCACGAGAATCTTGGTACGCATTCTTACTCCTCCTTGAATTTTCCGTACTCTACAGTGAGCAAACCGGCGATATGGTAAAATTCCCTAACCACCCCCTTTCGGGAATCTATTCCCGTAACGCGCCACGTGGTCGACGAACCCGGTGTGGAGAGCACACAAAAAAACGCCCGGCTCGGTCAGATCGAGAAAGGCATTTCACCACCATGCAACTATGACGCAGACAAGCCTCAGCACGAGTCTGTGCGATGTTCGCAGAATCGACGGCTATGCAATTGTTGAGCGTGAACCCTGCTATGACGACTCCCATTATATCGCAAATTCCCTTCCTAGCAAATCTGGATTGGCGCGGCGTTCGCGTTTATTTCCAGTTCACGTTGACGCGCTTGGTCTGCCCATCCCGGTCAACGTACTGCACAAATCCCTTATCGCGCCCCGCCTCGAAAAGCTGTTTGGTCACCGCAACATCGTCGCGGCAGTAGGCGGTTAATTCGTCGAGCTTGCCCTCGCGGAACCAGCGGATCGCCATCAACCCGTCCGCGGATTTTCGCGCGCCCAGCGTTGCCGCGGCGAGCGCGTCCAGCCCGATGCGAAATCCCAGCTTGTTGTAGATATCCGCGAGCAAGTCCAGCGTCGGCAAGTCGCTGAAGCGCTCCGGCGAATAGTACTTGAGCACCGGGTAATCGAACTGCAATAGATTAAAGCCGATGATCCGATCCGCGGCTTTCAAATCGGCGACGAGCGCGGGCACCTCTGGCTCAGTGTACGATTTGAACGCGTTCGTCGCGGTAGAAAACGTCACGGCGACCGAGACGCGCAGTAGCTTGATGTTCTCGCGCCCGCCGACTTCCTGGATTGACTTTTGCGTTTCGAGATCGAAGAAGAGATCGTTCATTGGTGTTTCTCCGTAGGGGCAGCCCTGCGTGG
>VFSW01013200.1_pt1 | contig 11497 bp, 9 predicted proteins | sample 5358111 | NCBI WGS metagenome assembly VFSW01 (sample SAMN11554181, study PRJNA540505) | mine drainage metagenome | isolation source: sediment from site ElyBrook_90M | place: USA: Ely Copper Mine, Vershire, VT | collected 2017 | reverse complement strand
GCGGTATCAACGGGCCGCTGATGGCCACAAGAATGAATGCGGGAAGGAAAATTCCAATCGTCGCCACCAGCGCGCCCACGGGCCCCCGCAACAAGTAACCCAAAAAAGTGGCCGTGGTGAATACCGGCCCCGGCGTCACCTGCCCGATGGCGACCGCATCGACCAATTGCGCATCGGTGACCCACGCGCGATGCGCAACCAAATCGGCCCGCAGAAACGCCAGCAATACATAGCCGCTGCCGAACACAATCGAACCAATCCTCAGGAATACCAGGAACAGCGGCCACATTCCGGGAATCGCCGCCGCCGCGCCAGCACCGCCCGCCCACGGAAAAATTCGAGCCACGCCCGCGCGCGCGCCACGCCACGCCGAAACTAAAGTCAGCGCGTCTGCCGGTTGCTTTCCGCTCCGATTCCGGGACAGCGCGTGAATCCCCGCCAGGATCGCGCCCGTTCCAAACAGAATGAGCAAAACATTCACTTGCGCGAAACTGAGCGCAACGCAGAGCGCGCCCGCCAGGGCCAGGGCCCAGCTCTTGACCGCTGTGCGGCCGAGTCCCCACAGCGCCTGCAGAATCACGGCAATCACCACCGGCTTGACGCCGTACAGCAGTGCCGCAACCGCGGGCAAATGCCCAAAGCGTACGTACGCCCAGGCGATGATTCCCACCAGGATTGCCGCCGGGAAAATGAAGCATGCGCCGCCGAGGAGCAGTCCCGCCCAGCCGGCCCGCAAATAGCCGATGTGAATGGCCAATTCGCTGGAGCTGGGACCGGGAATCAGGCTGCTGGCGCCAAGGAGGTCGAGAAATTTTTCGCGGGAGAGCCATTTCCGTCGGCGGACCAGATCGTCTTCCATGATGGCGATATGCGCCGCCGGCCCGCCAAACGCGGTGACGCCCAGCCGCAGGAAAAAAAGCGCCAGCTCTTTTAAAGACCCGCGTTCCGCATCGCCCGGCGCACCTGTCTGGGTTTGCGCGAGATCGCCCATCCTATGGAGTTTTCTCGCCAGACTTCCGAGCATCCAGCGACAGGCTCCCGGAGCCCGCGAACAGGAGGAAGATCAGGCCCATCAACATGGAGTAATCGGTGCGTGCAATGTCCTCCATGCTCCAGAAACCCGATTTGAAAAGGACCGGGAACTTCGTGGTCGCGATTGCCGTGGAAATCACGCAGAGCAAGGGCACAGCCGCAAGGCGCGTCCAAAGCCCCAGCATTACGAGCAGCCCGCACACAATCTCGAACCCTCCGACGAGTGGACCCATGACGTGCGGCGCCGGTATTCCAATCCTGGTGAAGCGCCCCGCGCCCCACTGTTCGGGGAAAATGAATTTCTTGATTCCCTCCATGAAAAAGACCGCGCCCACGAGCAAACGAATCGCCAGAATTGCAGCCTGCGTCCTGCCGGAACCGGAATTGCCGTCGTTAGACATCTCTCACCTCGCGTTTCGATAGACAAGTAAGTGGAACGTCATCGGACGCGGTGGAGTGTAGCGCATTCCGCGGATCAAAATACACACGCGCAATTTTGACCGGTTACGCGATTCGGCGTTCAGTGTTTGTAGCACAGGCACTCTTGCCTGTGCGGGTTTTGCGATCGTCGTTGGATCGGGTAGTCTGCGCGTGCGATTTACAAAACCGCACAGCCAGCCCCTCGCAGGGGCTCGGGATAAAGAGTGGCTGTGCGAATCGAGTTTATCCGCAATTATTTTCTAACAAATAAAGACTAGCGGGGACTTGCAGCGGCCATATAGGGATTCAGGTTTACCGATCGCCAATCGCCGCGAATAATCGCGGCGCGAATCTGCGCGGGAGTTTTCCCCTTCCGAGTGAGCTGGTAGGAGAGGACCGCTTCCTTCTGGCAGATATCGCATTCAGATCCGTGCGTGCCCACGAAGCAATCGAGCAAACTCTTGTGCCCCTCGTGCCGGTCGCAATAGCAGTAGCACGGCTGCTGGTACAAAACCGGCCTGATTTTCGCGGCCAGCGCATACACATTGCGATTTAGCGCATCGGGAAACTGCTTCGGATCAAGCGTAGCCGGAAACGGCGGCTTCAACGCATACGCGTGGTAAGAGGGAATCCCCAGATCGGCCGTCCCCGGCATATCCATCTGCATCTGCGAATCCCGCGCATTCCAATCGGCCCCGAACGCCGGACGCAGTTGCGCCAGCCCGGCGCCCGCAAGCGCCAGGATGAAGGCGATTGCCGCCGCATATTTACCGGTCATAAAGGAAACCTCCTCGACCAATGAAAACGGTAGCGCACCTGGCGGCTAATCGCAACACGTTCCGGACCACCAAGGTTTCGCGCCTGCCACGGCAAGAGCCGTAAGACAGGTTTGAGCCATCCTCTCGGTTGGTCCTCATTGCTGTGGTTGCCGGATGGACTTGCCTGCTGCCCGGAGTGCGGTCCGCCTCATGCGAATCTTGTCGAAACAAATCCGGCGGACCAAGCGGTCTTCCAGTCGTTGGGTGGGGTCGGGTACGGCGCTGTTCCTTGAGGTGGGACATCAATAGGTGGTGCAATCAAGGGTGATATCACCGGATTTCCGGGAAGATAGTCGCCGTGCCCGTACTCCCACGATTTGGGAATCTGCCAGTTTCTATGCAGCTGGATGCCGTACGGCTTCCGCGGACCGGAATGCCCGAGCGCTGCGCGCCAGAAGGGGTGCCCTGGCGTGATTAGATCTTCGACCAGATTCCCGATTGGAAATGCCATGGACAGTACCTCGTCCTTCTTTGAAGCCAGCACAGATATGCTGACGCTCCCAGCCTTTGCAGCCACATCCTTAAACTCATCGATCAGACAGTCGTCATCAATCGCACCTGCCATCATCATCAAGCGCCGGACTGGCCGGTCCAACCCCCGAATTGTCTCCAGCACCACGCGCGCCCCAAGGCTGTGGGAAACAAAGGACAGACTGGATGCCTCCGTGAAATATTGGTTCAGGAAAGGCGCGAGTAACTGGCCGCTCTGATTCGCTACTCCCCCTTCAAAAGGATAGTCCACGACCGGAGCCCATCTGGAATCTCCCGGCCAAAGTACGCCCACAAACAAGGCTGTACTATTGAGCGTCAGCAAAGGCTCCCAATCAGTGAAATGCTGGATTCCCTGCGACCGATTGACATTGAATCCGTGTGCGCCCAGCAGCACATCACGCCCATTCACCAGCGCGGAAATTTGTGAGACCCCGAGCGGCGTGAAGCCGTCTCTCGGTGTCACTTCTGTCGCGGGCATCCCTCCGCTATCGCTCGCTCGTAGATCAAGGAAGAGGGTCATCGCCGTCTACTTCTTGATCGCCTGCGCCACCTTGGCTCCTGCTTGTACGGCGGTCGAGAGGTCTTTAGCTATGGGAGCTAGTGGGGTTGCGAGAAGGCCAGCAATCAGTGAGTGGCTCAAAGGAACACCAATCGCATTCCCCCCCAGCCAAGCAAGTGCCACTGAAACCGGTATCGCCGCCAACTTGCACCAATTTCGATACCTTTGGTCCGCCCGCTGGTAGGCTTCATTAAGAGCTGTCGTAAGAATCAGGTCGAAGCGCCCAGATACATCCGCTTCCACCGGGGTGAGCGCTTCCCCCGTGGCCATCTTTGTGGCCACGCTGGCCAAGACCGTACCGTCCACTCCGGCCTTCTCCGCAAGAGTTCGGGCATTCTGTGCATTCATGCGCAACTTGACGAGCGACTTCGCAATAGACCTTTGATCCGTAAGCGGTGTTCCGTTTAGCCAGCTTCCTTTGAGTTCCCCCAAGATCGCACTGGTACTAAGCAGCGCCGATCCACCTTTGGTTGGGTCATTTTCTGGAAGTAGCCCGCGGACCGACCGGCGGATGAAAATGAAGCCCGCGTTTGAAAGTCCACCCCAAAGAGCCTTGCTGGCATCCACCAGCCCATATGCTGCTGTGCCGAGGGCCCCTACGGCAGCGAACATGCCTGTAAGATTTGAAATGCTCGGAGTGAACACCATGATGCAGCCTCCTTCACAATTCGCTTGAACTGAGAAGCCCCAATCGGATTCTGAAAATAGGACAATTTGGACCTGATGGCACCTCGGTGAGTTAGTTGCCTCCGCCGCTAAAAAGGCCAGCAAGCGACGAAAAATTGTAACTAATCCCAACTTGAGCGCCCACTTTACTGCCCTGTAGCAAGTCTGTCTTGTTGGACCAGCTTACGCCGATCGGAATATTGATGCCCCCTGATCCTTTAATCGTTATTTTGGCCTGTGCGACCCACAAGGAACCTGCTGTCCCGACAAACTCCTGGGTCCCATTCGGGACCGGGATAGTCGTGCCGGGGGCTACCGTTCCCGCGGCGATGTTCAGGACGGAAGGGCTAGGCTGATACTGCCAATATCCGGCCAAACTCAGCTGCGCTTGGATGTTACTGGTCTTATTATTCAGCGTTTGGTCGTATTCCGCGGAGATTTGACCATCATGAAAACGGCCATACTTTGCAGCAGCAGGTATCTCTCCGCCATATATGGATGCATCACCGTTAAGTGTGAGCATTCCCATCGTCCGGAAGTTGTAAGCGTAAATCACTTTGATGTCATGTGTTTCCGGTTGATTCAAGGGCTGATTGTACGAGTATTCGAAAGTGAGTAGGTGTCCGACGACCTGATCTAAGACCTGATACCAGGCGTCGCGATAAATCGCCCTGTTTTGCATTGCCTTCGCTATTGCGGGAGCAAGAGACGGATCTTGAAGCGCTGCTTGGGAACTCTTCGCAAAATAGTCTGAGAAATAGTTCGCCAATGCTTTGCCGCTCCGGTCGCTTTTCGCTACCGCAATTATTGCCAGCCTATCCAAGGGGGTCGCTTTCTGCTCCAAGATCCTCATTACGGGATCTGTTGCGTTCCCTAGATTATTGATTGCGTCTCTAAACGACTGGTTACTAGCTATTGCCGAGGTCCATTTCTGTTGGAATCCAGACGTGCGAGGATCAAATTTATTCATCAATTGGTATTGCACTGTGATTCCTGAGAGCCTCCCAGCCCCGGTTGGAATCGCCACGTTGCTCACCTGAGTGGGAGTTGTCCCGCTGGCCTGTCCTGCCGTCGCAGTGGTGGTACTCCCCGACTGTGCCAACGCAAAGCTGGTAAAGATATTTGTTTGGTTTAGGATTCGGTTCTCAAACCAACCGATTTTTCCACAATTAAGAATGCAATCTGGCATGTTTCTCGTTATCGTTCGATAGATCTCGTCGGCGTTTGCATTGAGGGTAGCAGTTGTGCCGTTGATGGACCGTGTCAGGGCACCAGTGTCCAAGGCGAGCGAAAGCAGTGCTGCGCTTCCGGCTGTTGACACAAGCGAAGTGGTACCACTGGAATTGCCGCCGGCCCCCGACTGCTGATCAGGAGTCTGTACTGTTCCCGACGGAAGTCCCGAGAAAGCGGTAGTAGCAAGACTCGCAATATTGTCGCTGACCAGTGGAATAAACTTGTCGGTAGCCGCCGATTTACTAAGATCCAGAAAGTTCAGATCGACGGGATAATTCGCTTCGGCACCTGCATTTACGTCAGATTGGAACTGGAATAGGTCATTGCAGTAGGCAACGACCTCATGCCGCGCGTCGTTATTGCAAAATGCCGCGCTCAGCGAGGGCTCCGTTTGCGAAGTGCTTTGCCCAAAAACACTTCCAGAAACTACAAGGAGTGCAAAATATATGCTTCCAATAAATACTTTCCTCATCGCATTTATGTCCCGAAGAGATCAAAGAAACCCGGCGTGTCACCGTCGTCAAGCCTAAGGTTAGGGTGAGCCGCAGCTACAGCACCCGGTACGACAGGCGTAACGCTGACTGTCGCGTTTGGGTCTCCTGGTTTCCAACCCAAATCCAGTCGCACCTTCGAGTCGCCAGCAGGAAGATTCGGAACAGTAACCGCTAGCATACTCCCGTCAATCGCGAGCGGGACGTTGGACTGATTTATTACTTCAAGATAAGCGGAGACGATCCTTCCAGCACTGATGGTGATCGTGAAGTTTGAACCTGCTTTTCCCACGATGTCCGCAATATCCTGTGACATTGAGCCTCCTGATTTTTACAAATCATTCTTGCCCGTTCATTTGAACTAAACGAAGTCTGTTGCAAAATATTGCAGATCCGAACGCACTTAGAAATGATTGTGGGGCTGCGACAGGCTCAGCCTCCCGCCCATATTCCCTTTGGCCCCCACTTCTTGACTGCAATTACGGGCAATCTTGTACATCAGGATCGGCCGACTTTACCGACGGCTTTCCTCGTTCTGAGTTCCAGGGGATGCCAACGTAATAGCCGACAGGTTATAATCGCTGCTTTGTACTCTCAGTGGAATACCTTGTCAAGAACTAAATATTTTATTCGCAGAATTGTAATAAGTGATTATTGAGATATAGCATTGGTAATCGACGGCGAGGCGGGTGAAATGGTTGGGCGGACAAAATTACGTCTCCTCCGAGCCAGGTATTGGCCGATTGTTTGAAGTTTTGATTAAACCGGAGGACGTCAACCAGCCATGTCAGGCATGGAAACGCGCTTCAGGACGGAGTGGAATCCGGTTCCGGCGAACCCGGAACATCGCGCAGGGAGTCCAAATCGGCGGTAGCGGGGGGCGCGGTCTCGGAAGAAGGCGCGTCGCTCACAGATGGAGGTGAGGCAGGATATGCAGCCCCGGAGGCTGCGGCAGTCGTTGTTTCCAGCCGCGTCGACAGCACGTCCGCCAGCAAATCGATCAGCTTCCGCGCGCCTTGCCCGTCGGCGTCCAGGTCCGGGTTATAACCGGCCACTACGAAGGCGGCCAGATTCGGCTGGCTGACAAATACGCGGAGCGCATCGCGGACTTCGTTGAAGCTGAGGCCGCCTGCGCCGGGGAAATTTGTCCAGGGAAACTCTTCGCCATTGATCGCGTCCACATCGAAGTGGAGGATGAACTCGTGCCTAGCGGCGTGCACGCGTTCGAGGGCGAGGCGGGCGGCAGCAGCGGCTCCTACCGTTGACACTTCCAGAGACGCATGCCGCCGCAAGGGTGACGCCACCAGATATTGTTCCTCCGGCGCGTCCAGCCGCTCGAATCCAAACAAGGCCACGTCGGGTTCGCGGACAAGCGGAGGCTCACCCCAGAAGCGAACCAGTTCCGGCGCGCCGCGTCCGATCACTTGCGAGATCACCATCCCATCGACGCATCCCGAAGGCGTGGTCGCCGGCACGTTGAGATCGGCATCGCGGTCCACATAAATCAGGCTGACGTTGCGATAGTAGCGGCGCGTCCCGGCGATGACCGCCAGGACCGAAATGCAATCGCCGGTAAGGATGAGCGGGAGCGCGCCGGACTTCACCGCCGCTTCGACGCGCGGGCGCAGATCGTTCAGCGATTTCAGAATCTCAGAAACATTCCTGGCGCGGGGATGTTCGTCGTCAGGTTGGGAAAGGTAGGTTGCCGTGTCGCCGTGATCGGTAACTTGAAATCCGGTGCCCTTCAGCCGATCCACAATTCCGGCGGCGCGCAACGCCGCGGACGCACGCTCGTGCCCGGTGCGGAGGGCCGCTGCGCTCGTGGCCGAGCCCAGCAGGACAATATTCTTCGTCTGACGGGTGATCTTGACCGCCAAAGTCGCTCTCCTGAAATTGGAAACGTGCTCCCCTGATAGACTACAACCTGCATAACGCTTTCGCTAAACATTCACTCAACGGGCACTAATCAAGGATACAGAACGGGGTTTCCCCTAATTCGAAGCCGGCGCGATGGTCGTCAGCTCGGACGGCAGAGTGAACCGCACATCCTCGCGGATCAGATCGAGATCGCGCTGATTCGTGTAGCCCAATCCGGCCAAGTGTTCGCTCACCTGCTCGACCAGAACTTCCGGCGCCGACGCGCCGGCCGTAAGACCCACGCGGCGAATTCCTTCGAGCCATTTCGGGTTAATGTCCTTCGCGGCGTCAATCAATTCCGCCGGGACTCCCGAGCGCTTGGCGACTTCCACGAGCCGGTTGGAGTTTGAACTGTTGGGCGAGCCAACCACAAGGATCAGGTCCACCTCCCGCGCCAGTTGCTCGACCGCTTCCTGGCGGTTTTGCGTCGCGTAACAGATGTCGTCCGAAGCGGGCCCTTCGATCGAGGGAAACTTCTCGCGCAACCGGCTGACAATCTCCTGCGTGTCGTAAAGGCTCAGCGTCGTCTGAGTCAGAAACGCCAGGCGATTCGGATCCTTCACTTCGAGCGCGTCCACCGCTTCGACGCTGTCCACCACGACCGTTTGTTTCGGAGCTTCTCCCGACGTCCCCACGATTTCCTGGTGATCGCGGTGCCCGATCAGGACAATGGTCCGGCCCTCGCGCGCGAATTTCAGCGCTTCGAGATGGACCTTGGTCACCAGCGGGCACGTTGCGTCAATCACGCGCAACTCGCGCAGCCGCGCTTCCTCGCGCGTCGTCGGCGGAACGCCGTGCGCGCTGAACACCAGCACGGAGCCGAGCGGCACTTCCTCCACCGTCTCGACGAAGATCGCGCCGTTCTGGCGGAGCTGCTCCACCACGTAGCGGTTGTGCACGATTTCGTGATGGACATACACGGGCGGCCCGTATGCTTGCAGAGCCAACTCCACGATGTCCACCGCTCGCACCACACCAGCGCAAAAACCACGCGGCCGCACGCGGATCAAACTCTTGCTTTCCATCGACTGTTGCGTCTGGTCGCTCATTTAGCAGCCTCAAAAATGCCACAATAGATTATCACGCCCAGGGACACTTATGCGACCTTTTGGCGGGGTTCAAGTTTCGTAATATTCGATGCCCGCGAGGTCTTCTTCCACGCCAGCATGCCGGCAGGCGCTCACTCCAATCGGCAGGCCCCGTCCAACAAGATTAGAGATTGAGTGTATGTGCTTGGCTCCTCTATAATGCCTTGTTTTGCCAAGGGCGCGGCGGCTGTCTGCTTTTCTGAATCGCGGAATATCCAGATAGGGCTGCGCGGGAGGATTTTCGGACGTGTGGGACGCTCTTCGTGAAAAAAAGATAGGTGTGCGGATCATGCTCGGAGTCGTCGTCGGGATTCTGGGGATCGGCATGTTGCTGTATCTCGTGCCGCAGGGCACCGATGACCTGAGCGGGTCGGACGCCGTCGCCCAGGTGGGGGACCAGACGATCTCTGTTGTCGATGTCCAGAACCAATTGAGTAAGAGCACCCGCAGCGGCCAGATTCCTCCCGCCCTCCTGCCGGCCTATACGCAGCAGGCGCTCGACCAATTGATCGAGGAAAAGATGCTGGCGCTCGAAGCCGGCCGGATGGGCCTGCGCGTCTCGGACGAAGAGCACGCCGACCTGCTGAAGAAGCTCGTGCCGACGGCGTTTACCGGCGACACCTTTATTGGCATGGACCGCTACACAGCGGAAGTCCAGTCCCGTTTTCAGATGAGCGTACCGGAGTTTGAAACGGAAGTGAAAAATGCGCTCCTGCAGCAGAAATTCCAGCAGCTCGTGACCGATGGCATCACGGCCAGCGACGACGAAGTGCGCGAAGAGTTCCTCCGCGAGAATGAGAAGATCAAGCTCGATTACGTGCTGATCAAGCCGGACGATCTGCAATCCAAGGTGGAAGTTTCAGACGCGGATCTCGCGGCCTACTTTGACAAGAATAAAGCCAAGTACGTCGTGCCGGAACGCAGGACCGTGGATTATGCCATCCTGGACCTCGCGCAGCTTCGCCAGCGCTCCCCGGTGACCGAGGACGAAGAAAAGGCCTACTACCAAAGCCACATCGACCAATACAAACTGGAAGACCGAGCGCACGTCGCCCACATTCTCTTCAAGACCGTGGGCATGACCGATGCCGAAGCCGCCGAGGTCAAGAAAAAAGCCGAGGACGTGCTCAACAAGGCCAAGCATGGCGGAAATTTCGCCGATTTAGCGAAACAATACTCCGAGGACACGACCAAGGATAAGGGAGGCGACCTGGGCTGGATCGTGCGGGGGCAGACCGTCCCTGAATTTGAAGCCGCCGCGTTCAGCCTTCCCAAGGGATCGATTTCGGACCTCGTGAAAACGCAGTACGGCTTCCACATCATCCAGGTGATTGACCGCGAAACCGCGCGCACGCAGACGCTGGATGAAGTCAAAGCCAGTATTGTCAATCAGTTGCAACAGGAAAAGGCGGAGCAGCTGGGCGAAACCCTTTCTACCCAAATTGCCGACGAAATCCGGCGCGGCGGGCGCGTTCCGATCGAAGATTTGGCCAAGAAATTCAACATGACAACCGGGCAAGCAAAGCTGGTCGAAGCGAATCAGCCGCTTCCGGAACTGGGGAACGCGCCGGGGCTGATGGATACCATCTTTCACCAGCGCGTGGGCGATGTAAGCGCCCCGATCCACACGGATCTCGGCTACGTCGTCCTTTCCGTAAAGGACATTCAGCCGTCGCACCCCGCAGCGCTGGCGGAGGTTCGCGACCGCGTGGCCAGCGACTACCGTCATGAAAAGGCAGTGGAACTCGCGAGATCACGCGCCGAGGAACTTGCCAAGCGCGCCAAATCCGGTGAGAACTTCGCCGCTGCCGCCAAAGCCCTCGGTTTTGAGGTGAAAACATCGGAACCCTTCTCTCGAACGGGTTCGATTCCCGACATGGGCAGCGCCAAGCAATTTGCCGCCGCGTTCACTCTGCCTGTTGGCCAGACCGGCGATCCGATTCCGCTCGGCCAGAATTGGACCGTCTATCGTGTCGCGCAACACGATCCCGTCAACCAGGATGATTTTGAAAAGCAAAAGGCCAAGATCGAAGAGCAAGTTTTGCAGCGGAAGCGCCAGGTCGCTTACGACTTGTTCCGAACGGCCCTGAAAGCGCGCCTCCAGCAAGAGGGCCAATTGCACTACAACGCAGAGAATTTGAAACGCTTGATAAACCCCGCCTAGTCCACAAGTTACAGAAAATAAATGTGTTATTAATTTTTCGGCGAGGCTTGCTTTCACCCCCCCTGTGAGCTAGCATATTTGTGTTTCGAGTCTTGGGCCCTACGCCAGGGGACCGAGATTTTGACGCTGCCACCTTCCCAGCGCACATTGCTTCTCGTAGTTTGGTTCTCCTAGTTTTGTCTGCGGTTTATTCATGAGGGGTTAATTATCGTCAGGCAATATTGAAGGGCGAAGTCTCCTTCAAAAATGGCATATCCGGAAGGCGCAACAAAGATAAGCGAGTGAGGTGCACGATGCAGGGGAAGACGAATCATCGCAATGAGTATCAATGCACGATTGAAGTGAATCAGAACGGGAAGTACTGCGTGCGCGTTAGAGCGTCCTTCGCGCGCAAGGCCTGGGTCTTACCCGTCTATTTCCTTGCGTCTTCGTTTGACCGCTCGATGCGCAAACTGGAACAAGTGCTGCAGTTTCTGCAACAAAAGGAAGAGCGCCTGTGGTTTTGGGGAGTCGAATACTCGGACGACCCTAATTTTTCCGAGGAACTTGTCCGAGAAGCAGGTCTGCGGCTCGATCGCCGGGCCGAATTCCCGCGCCGGTCTTCGAGCGTCGTCCTG
>VFSW01013199.1_pt1 | contig 11498 bp, 10 predicted proteins | sample 5358111 | NCBI WGS metagenome assembly VFSW01 (sample SAMN11554181, study PRJNA540505) | mine drainage metagenome | isolation source: sediment from site ElyBrook_90M | place: USA: Ely Copper Mine, Vershire, VT | collected 2017 | reverse complement strand
AACGCTAATTACAGGTAATCCAAAAATCATGCTGTATTTCCTTTAATCATGAAGCGGAAAGTTGCGAGCGGCAACGGGACAACCGAATGCATCTCACTACGATTAAAACCAGTTTCGTATCGACAACAAGACGAACACGCCGACGATCATGGTGAACGCGTAATGGTAGATATAACCGGACTGGAATCTGCGCACCACGCCCGAAATTCTGCCCACCAGATTGGCCGAACCGTTCACCATCAATCCGTCTATCAGGAACCTGTCGCCGAACTTGCCCAAAAAGCTGCTCAAGCCTCTTGCACCACCCGCATAGAACCAGTCATTGAAACGGTCGAAATAATATTTGTTGTCCAGCAGCGTATAGATACCCTGAAAACGCTTCTGTATCGCCGCCGGGATATCCGGGCGCTTGAGATAAAAGATCGCCGAACTGGCAACACCCGCGATAGCCAGCCACAGAGGCAGACTCGTCAGCGAGTGCAGCGCCATCGCAACCGGGCCCTTGAATTCCTCCTGCAACTCGTGCATCACCAGATGGTTTTGTGCGATATAGATCGCATCCCTGAAATAGCCGCCAAACAGGATCGGCCCGATCGCGATATAACCTATCACGACAGATGGGATCGCAAGCAACACCAGCGGCAATGTCACCACCCAGGGAGACTCATGCGGCTTCTGGCCTGGCGCCAGTCCATGGTGCTCTTCATGTTGAACATGTTCATCATGATGATCATGGCTATCTTCTGTCGTCTGTCCTCTGTCCTCTGTCCTCTGATGCCTGTCCTCTGTCTTCTGATGACCGAAGCGCTCCTTGCCGTGAAATACCAGAAAGTACATGCGGAAGGAATAGAACGCGGTGACGAACACGCCCGCCACCACGGCGAAATAGGCAAAGCCCGAACCTGCCAGTTGCGAATGTTCAACCGCATCGATGATGCTGTCCTTGGAATAGAAGCCCGAGAAGAAAGGTGTTCCGATCAGCGCAAGCGATCCGATCAGGGATGTGACCCAGGTTAAGGGCATGTATTTTCGCAAGCCCCCCATGTTGCGGATATCCTGGTCATGGTGCATGCCCATGATCACACTGCCGGCGCCCAGGAAAAGCAGTGCCTTGAAAAAGGCATGCGTCATCAGATGGAAGATGGCCACCGAATAGGCGGAGGCGCCCAAAGCTACCGTCATGTAACCCAGCTGAGACAAGGTGGAATAGGCAATCACGCGCTTGATGTCGTTCTGGATGATACCCAGGAATCCCATGAACAGCGCGGTGATCGCGCCGATGATCATCACGAAAGACAGCGCTGTATCCGACAACTCGAACATCGGCGACATGCGCGCGACCATGAAGATGCCGGCAGTCACCATGGTTGCCGCATGGATCAGCGCCGATATCGGTGTCGGGCCTTCCATCGAATCGGGCAGCCAGACATGCAGCGGAAACTGCGCGGATTTTCCCATCGCGCCGACAAACAGCAGGATGCAGATCGCGGTGAGCATGTTGACCGACATGCCGGGGATAGGCGCCATGTCGTTGGCGTGGCTCGCCGCATTCGCAAAAACGGCCGCGTAATCCAGCGTGCCAAACACCATCAGGATCAGGCCTATCCCCAGCAAAAAGCCGAAGTCGCCGACGCGGTTGACCAGAAATGCTTTCAGGTTCGCGTATATAGCCGTCGGTCTCGTGTACCAGAAGCCGATGAGCAGATAGGACACCAGACCCACCGCTTCCCAGCCGAAGAACAGTTGCATGAAGTTGTTGGCCATCACCAGCATCAGCATGGAGAAAGTGAATAGCGAGATGTAACTGAAGAAGCGCTGGTAGCCGGCATCTTCCGACATGTAGCCTATCGTGTAGATATGCACCATCAACGACACGCTTGTCACTACTAGCATCATCGTGACAGTCAGCCTGTCGATCAGAAAGCCTACGTGAAAACTCGTATCACCCGAAGTCAACCATGTGTAAACCGGGCCGTTGAACATGTGGCCAGCCATGACGTCCTGGAATATCTTGATCGAGGAAAACAAGGACAGACCGACCAGCGCGATCGCAATGCGATGGGTCAACTTGCGACCTAACAGTTTGCCGAACAGGCCTGCCACGATGGCACCCAGCAGCGGGGCAAACGGCACGAGCAGATAATAGCTTTGAATATCCATTACATCAGCCTTTCAAACTGCCGAGATCATCAACGTTGATGGTGCGCAGGTTGCGGAACAGCACCACCAGTATGGCAAGACCGATGGCAGCCTCTGCCGCCGCGACCGTGAGTATGAAGAAAACGAAAACCTGTCCGGCAGTATCATTGAGATAATGCGAGAACGCGACGAAGTTGGTGTTCACCGCAAGCAGCATCAGCTCGATGGACATCAAGAGGATGATCACATTTTTGCGATTGAGAAAAATGCCCACCACGCTGATGGCAAACAGCACGGCGCTAAACACCAGATAATGTGAAAGGGTTACCATGTTTTAATTTTCGCTCCCTCGATAAATTTAGTAAGTAGTGAGTAGTGAGTAGTCAGTGGTTTTCCACTTGCTACTGTCCACTTACAACTCACTACTTACTATTAATTTTTGGTTCAGACGGCATGTTCACGATGCGCAAACGATCTGACTTCTTAGCCCTGACCTGCTCGGATATATTTTGCGACTTAACCCCGGTGCGACGGCGCAAGGTCAATGCAATCGCGGCGACCATCGCCACCAGCAAAATCACTGCAGCCAACTCGAATGGATAAACGTACTGGGTATACAGCAGGCGACCCAGCTCCTTGGTATTGCTGTAGTTCGCCGCATGCTTGACTGCAGTGGAGGCTTCGGATGTCTGACGCGAACCCAGCACCCAGATCATCTCGAACACCATCAGGCTCGCAATTCCCGCACCGAACGGGAACCAGCGCCAGAAGCCTTCCTTCAATTTCACAAGGTTGATATCCAGCATCATCACCACAAACAGGAACAGCACCATCACCGCACCGACATACACCAGCACCAGCACAATCGCTAAGAACTCGGCTTCCAGCAGCATCCATATTCCCGCCGCACTGCAAAAAGCCAACACCAGAAACAGCGCCGCATGAACCGGATTGCGCGCGACGATCACGCCGGTGGCTGCCAGAATGGTGATGCTTGCAAACAGGTAAAACACCACATCAAAAAAACTCATGAACTCATCCTTAAAAGCTGTTAGTTGGAAGTAGTCAGTAGCAAGTAGAAAAATCCGACTCGCCACTTACCACTCTCCACTTACTACTTACCACTCTCCATTACCTGTACTTCGCGTCTGATGCACGATCCTTCGCGATCTGCGCTTCATACTTGTCACCTACTGCAAGCAACATCGGCTTGGTGTAGTACAAGTCCCCGCGCTTCTCGCCGTGGTATTCGAATATTCTAGTCTCGACGATCGCATCCACCGGACAGGATTCTTCGCAAAATCCGCAGAAGATGCATTTGGTCAGATCAATGTCATACTGGGTGGTGCGGCGCGTGCCATCTTCGCGCTCGGCCACTTCAATCTTGATCGCCAGCGCAGGACAAACCGCCTCGCACAGCTTGCAACCGATGCAGCGCTCTTCTCCATTTGGATAGCGGCGCTGGGCATGCAGTCCGCGAAAACGAAAACCCTGCGGCGTCTTCTCATCGGGAAATTGCACGGTGATCTTGCGCGCGAACATATAACGTCCGGTCAGCGCCATGCCCTTGAGCAATTCGATCAGCAGAAATGTCTTGAAGAATTCTTTTATCTTTTCCATTTTTATCTCCTCGTGCGGGCGCGCTTCATCGCGCCTACCACAGCCAATAGCGGGTCTGCATCCACGCGCCCACCACCACGACCCAGATAAGCGATACCGGGATAAATACTTTCCAGCCCAGGCGCATCAGCTGGTCGTAGCGATAGCGCGGGAAGGTTGCGCGGAACCACAGAAACAGGAACAGCACGAAGGCAACCTTGATGAACATCCACAGGATGCTGTCCGGCAGAAAAGGCACAGGGGACAGCCAGCCGCCCAGGAACATGATGGAAGTCAAAAAGGCGACCAGTATCATGTTTGCGTATTCGCCAAGGAAAAACAGCGCAAAGGCCATGCCCGAATATTCGACGTGAAAGCCCGCGACGATTTCAGATTCGCCTTCCGCAACGTCAAACGGCGCGCGGTTGGTTTCAGCTACACCCGAAATAAAATACACCACAAACATCGGAAACAGCGGGATGAAGTACCAATTTAAAAGGCCGTGCGCGCCATGCTGTCCGCGCACGATGTCGCCCAGATTCAAACTCTGAGCTGCCATCAACACGGTGACCAGCGCGAAGCCCATCGCGATTTCGTAGGACACGATCTGCGCTGCGGAACGCAGTGAACCCAAAAATGCATACTTCGAATTCGACGCCCAGCCCGCGATGATTACACCATAAACCCCGAGGGATGCCATCGCCAGCACGTACAGCAGACCCGCGTTCACATTGGCAACGACCAGTTCCGCATTGAACGGCACGACCGCCCAGACGGCGAGTGCCGGCATCAGGGTCAGCACAGGCGCCAGAACGAACAGGAATTTGTTCGCGCCGCTGGGCACGATGATTTCTTTCATCAGGAGTTTCAGCCCGTCCGCCAGCGGTTGCAACAGACCAAAGTAACCTACGCGGTTCGGGCCGATGCGGATCTGCATCCAGCCTATCACCTTGCGCTCAGCCAAAGTCAGGTAGGCAACCGCGCCCATCAGCGGCAACACGATCACGACGATCTTGAGCAGCGTCCAGATGGGAAGCCAGGCTGCGCCCAGCAATTTTTGTATGGGTTCCAGCCATTCCATCATGCACGCTCCACGAAAACTTCACCAAACATTGCACCCAGGGCGGCTGTTGCTGGATGACCCGCTGCAATGCGCACCACGCCTGTCGGCAGAAGATCGTCCTGCTTCACGATCAGTTGCACGCTTGCACTGCCTTGCGTGACGCGAGCGATGTCGCCCGATTGCAATCCCAGTTTTTGCAGCTCATCGCTGTTTAGTCTTGCACAGGGGGCAGCCGCATCATTGGTTTTCTGTAACGCGTCGGCGCGGCGCACCAGCGCATCGGCAAAATAGATCGGCACGTCGGTTACCCGTTGCAGTCCGGCAACTGCTTTCGCTTGGAGTTCAAAATTTTCAATGTGATTGTTCAGCTTGCACGGTGCAGCACTCAGCGCTTCATCGCGTATCGCTTCGCTTGCGTCGTAATCAAATCCCGGTACATCAAGCAGATTGCCCAGCACGCGCAACACCTTCCATGCAGGACGCGTATCACCCAGCGGTTTCACTGCACCCTTGAAACACTGTGTACGCCCCTCCGTGTTAACAAAGGTGCCCGATGTTTCGGTGAACGGTGCAATCGGCAACAGCACATCGGCATATTCCATCGCATGATGTTTGTAAACGGACATCGCAACCACCATGTCGGCTTGCTTCATCGCTGCTATCGCAAGCTGCGGGTTGTGCATATCGAGTTCGGGTTCTACATTCAAAAGCAGATATGCCTTGCGTGGATTTTCCAGCATCTGTTGCGCGTTCATGCCCGCACCTTTCATTGGCACAGCACCAGCAAGATAACCGCCTACGCTGTTGGCCGCCTCGCCCAGGAATCCGAATTTTGCGCCGCACAACTTGGCGATCTGCTGGGCAATCGATGCAAGCTGGGCGGCTTGCGGATGCTGCTGCGCGAAATTACCCAGCAACACTGCGGCATTCTGGCCTGAAACCAAACTCTTTGCGATGGCCTGCGCGGCATCACCAACGGCAAGCTGTTCCATTGCGGCAGGCACTGCTGCTTCTTTTTGGATGATGAGCGCTTTTAGAATTTGCTCTAATACATTCACCATGAATGAAGGCGCAACGATAATCTTGTTGGCAACAGGCATCAGCAAATCATCGTCGGCGGCATGCACCACATTCGCCTCGGCGCCGGCTTTCACAGCCTGACGTATGCGCTGTGCCAGCAGCGGATGATCCTTGCGCAAAAAACTGCCGACAACCAAAAAACGGTCACGCGTATTCAAGTCGGCAACCGGCATGCCAAGCCACGGTGCGCCATGGCTATCGTGACTGAAATCGGACTGGCGTAGACGAAAATCAACATTGTTGCTGCCGATGCCGCGCATCAACCTTTGCAGCAGATAAAGCTCCTCAAGCGTCGAGTGAGGCGTTGCCAGCGCAGCGATATATTCAGCCCCTGCACTGCTCGCGATCTGGCGCAATCCATTGACCACATATTCCAACGCCTGCGCCCATTCGACCTCCAGCCATTTATTGTCCTGCTTGATCATAGGGCGAATCAGACGTTTGGGCGAATTCAGCCCTTCGTAACTGAACCTGTCCCTGTCCGATATCCAGCATTCATTCACCGCTTCGTTTTCCACCGGCACGACCCTGTGCACCTTGTTGTCCTTGACGTGCACAGCAAGATTGCTGCCCAGTCCATCGTGCGGGCTGACGGATTTGCGGCGCGAGAGCTCCCAGCTGCGCGCGGTGTAACGGAAAGGTTTGCTGGTCAACGCGCCTACCGGACATAGATCGATCATGTTGCCCGATAACTCGGAATCCACCGTGCTGTTCACAAAGCTCACGATTTCGGCATGCTCGGAACGGTTCGCCATGCCAAGCTCCATCTGGCCTGCGATTTCCTGGCCGAAGCGCACGCAGCGCGTGCACTGTATGCAGCGGCTCATCTCTATCGTGGAAATCAGCTCGCCGATTTCCTTAGGCGAAATCATGCGCTTTTCTTCGGTGTAGCGCGATGCGCCTCCGCCATATCCCACCGCAAGATCCTGCAGCTGGCATTCGCCACCCTGATCGCAGATCGGACAATCCAGCGGATGGTTGATCAACAAAAACTCCATCACGCCTTTTTGCGCCTTGACCGCCATCTCGGAATGCGTATGCACCTTCATGCCATCCGCCGCAGGCGTGGCACAGGCAGGCAGCGGTTTGGGCGCCTTTTCTACTTCGACCAGACACATCCGGCAGTTGGCCGCGATGGACAGCTTCTTGTGGTAGCAAAAATGCGGGATATAGACGCCGGCCTTGTGTGCCGCATCCATCACCGTGGAACCGCGTTCGGTTTCGACTGACTTGCCATCAATTTCAATATTGATCATTGCGCACCTAATAGCATTAAACCAAACAACGCTTGTGTTCGATGTGATATTCGAATTCCGCTCTGAAATTCTTCAGCATCCCCTGCACCGGCCACACCGCCGCTTCGCCCAACGCACAGATGGTGCGACCTGCAATGTTCTCTCCCACGGAGAGCAGCAAATCCAGATCTTCAGGCTTACCCTGACCGTGTTCGATGCGATGCACGATGCGATAAAGCCAGCCTGTGCCTTCGCGGCAAGGCGTGCACTGACCGCATGATTCTTCATGATAGAAATACGACAGGCGTTCCAGCGCGCGCACCATGCAGACCGTTTCGTCCATCACGATCACAGCGCCGCTGCCCAAACCGGAACCCGCCTTCTGTATCGAGTCGTAGTCCATGGTCAGATCCATCATGACTTCGCCTGTCAGCACCGGCATGGATGATCCGCCGGGAATCACGGCTTTCAGCTGATGACCATTGCGCACGCCGCCTGCCATTTGCAAGAGCGTGGAAAACGGCGTGCCCATCGGCACTTCGAAATTACCGGGATTGTTCACATGACCCGTGACGGAAAACAGCTTGGTGCCGCCGTTGTTGGGCTTGCCCAATTCCAGAAACTTTTGCCCGCCGTTGTTGATGATGTAAGGAATGCTGGCAAAAGTCTCGGTGTTGTTGATTGTGGTCGGCTTGCCATACAGACCGAAGCTTGCGGGAAACGGCGGCTTGAAGCGCGGCTGCCCCTTCTTGCCCTCGATGGATTCGAGCAGCGCGGTTTCTTCGCCGCAGATGTATGCGCCGTATCCCAGATGATTGTGCAGATCGAAACAAAAATCCGAGCCCAGAATGTTGTCGCCAAGATATCCCGCCGCACGCGCCAGCTCGCACGCTTCTTCCATGCGCTCGTAAGCTTCGAAAATTTCGCCGTGTATGTAGTTGTAGCCCGTTTTGACACTCATGGTATAGGCGGCAATCGCCATACCTTCGATCAGAAGATGCGGGTTATACAGCAGGATATCCCAGTCCTTGCAGGTGCCGGGCTCACCTTCGTCGGAATTACAGACGATATACTTGTCGCCCTCGAAACTGCGCGGCATGAAACTCCATTTGAGCCCCGTTGGAAAACCTGCACCACCGCGGCCCCGCAATGCCGACAGCTTGACTTCGGCGATGATCGCATCGGGCGACATCTTTTCTGTCAGCACTTTGCGCAAAGCCTGATAACCGCCGACTTTCAGATAATTCTCAAGCGTCCACGGCTGCTCAAAATCCATCGTGGTTTGGGTGACGGGGCCTCTCATGACTTGTCCAATTCTGCCAAAATGCTGTCAATCTTTTCGGGATTCAAACGTCCGCACAGCTTCCTGTTGTTGATGGTGAACAGCGGCGCATCCTTGCACGCCCCCATGCATTCGCCTTCCCTCAAACCATACTTGCCATCTTCCGTCACCTCACCCAGGCCGATGCCAAGCTTGGATTTCAGATAAGCCACCGTATCCTCTGCGCCGCACAGTGTACAGGATAGATTGGTGCACACGGTGATGGTATTTTTCCCCATCGGTTTCAGGTTGTACATGTGATAGAAGGTCGCCACTTCAAGCACAGCGATCCCTGGCATGCCGAGATAGGCGGCGATGTCGCTCATGTCATCGTTCGAAATCCAGCCTTTCTCGTCCTGCACGAAGCGCAGCGCCGACATCACGGCTGACTGCTTCTGGTCAGCCGGATATTTTTTCAGTTCGCGATTGATCTGATCTTGAATGGGTGCGGATAACATTATCGGTCTATCTCTCCAAAAACAATGTCCTGCGTGCCGATGATGGTCACGACGTCGGCGATCATGTGGCCGCGCACCATCTCATCAAGGGCTGCCAGATGCGGGAATCCCGGCGCGCGTATCTTAAGTCTATAAGGCTTGTTGGCGCCATCGGACACCATGTAGATGCCGAATTCACCCTTGGGATGCTCAACCGCCGCATACGCCTCCCCTTCTGCGATATGCATGCCTTCGGTGAACAGCTTGAAGTGATGGATCAGCTCTTCCATATTCTGCTTCATCGATTCACGAGCGGGCGGCGCGATCTTATGATTGCCGGTCATCACGGGTCCGGGATTGGCGCGCAGCCAGGCGATGCACTGCTTGATGATGCGGTTGGACTGCCGCATTTCCTCGACGCGCACGAGATACCGGTCATAGGTATCGCCGTTTCGGCCTACCGGAATATCAAAGTCCAGCTTGTCGTATACGGCATAAGGCTGCTTCCTGCGCAAATCCCATTCGACACCCGATCCGCGCAGCATCGGCCCGGTCATGCCGAGCGCCACCGCACGTTCAGCGGTGACCACACCGATGCCCACCGTGCGCTGCTTCCAGATACGGTTGTCGGTCAGCAGCGTCTCGTACTCGTCCACATGAGTCGGAAAGCGATTGGTGAAATCTTCCAGAAAGTCGAGCAGCGAACCCTGACGGTTGGCATTCATCTTCTTGATCGCAGCCGCATTGTGTATCTTCGATGCTTCATACTGCGGCATGGAGTCAGGCAGATCGCGATACACGCCGCCCGGACGATAATATGCCGCATGCATGCGCGCACCGGACACCGCTTCGTAGGTATCCATCAGGTCTTCGCGTTCGCGGAAGCAATATAAAAAGACGGTCATCGCGCCGATATCCAGACCATGCGCGCCCAGCCACATCAGGTGATTCAGTATCCGCGTGACCTCGTCGAACATCACGCGTATGTATTGCGCGCGCAGCGGCACGTCTATCCCGGCCAGCTTTTCGATCGCCATCACATAGGCATGCTCGTTGCTGAGCGTGGACACATAGTCCAGCCTGTCCATGTAAGGCAGGGACTGCAAATAGGTCTTGTGTTCGGCAAGCTTCTCGGTTGCGCGATGCAGCAATCCGATATGCGGGTCGGCACGAACCACCACTTCACCGTCGAGTTCCAGCACCAGGCGCAACACGCCGTGCGCTGCCGGATGCTGCGGTCCAAAATTCATTGTGTAGTTTTTAATTTCAGGCATAACAACCTCTCACTACACAATGAATTTCTGCGCAGGACTTCCAGCACAGACTAACGCCCGCAGGGCGACCGGAGCTAAAATTCATTGTGTAGTTCTTTATTTCTGGCATGGGTTATCTCGCACGCAATGAACAATGAATTTCTGCGCAGGACTTCCGGCACAGACCAATGCCCGCAGGGCGGCCGGAGCTAAAATTCATTGTGTAGTTCTTGATTTCAGGCATGAAGTCTTCCTCAGTTGCTGCCGTAGGCTTCTTCGCGCGTGATACGCGGCGTCACGACGCGCGGCTCGACCGTCACGGGCTGATAAACCACGCGCTGCTGCTCGGGGTCGTAGCGCATCTCGACATGGCCCGAGAGCGGAAAATCCTTGCGGAACGGATTGCCGACAAAACCGTAATCCGTCAGGATGCGGCGCAAATCAGGATGTCCTGTGAAGATGATGCCGAACAGATCAAACGCTTCACGCTCGAACCAGTTTGCGGCAGGCCATATATTGATCACCGATTCCAGCACAGGGAAATCGTCCTCTTCTGCGAATACCCGCACGCGCAGACGCCGGTTGTGCACATGGGACAACAAATGATAAACGGCTGCAAAGCGTTTGCCCGCCCACTCGCCTTCCCTGTATTCGGAATAGTCCATCCCGCACAGGTCGATCATCTGGGCAAAACGCAAACCTGTCGCATCGCGCATCAAGGTCAACACGTCCAGCATATCGTATGCCCTGACCACGACAGTGGTCTCGCCCAGTGCTTCCTGTATGGAAACCAATCGATCGGCAAACAAATCCGTCAATTCATCACGCAATGATTTTTTCTCAGTCGTCATGGATTGTCTTAGCGCGCGATGGTATTGGTACGTTTGATCTTGTTCTGCAACTGGATCAGGCCGAAGAGCAATGCTTCAGCGGTTGGCGGGCAGCCCGGTACGTAGATATCGACGGGAACGATGCGGTCGCATCCGCGCACGACAGAATAGGAGTAGTGATAGTAGCCGCCGCCGTTGGCGCAGGATCCCATCGACACCACCCAGCGCGGCTCGGACATCTGGTCGTATACCTTGCGCAGCGCAGGCGCCATCTTGTTGCACAAGGTGCCTGCCACAATCATCACGTCGGACTGACGAGGACTCGGCCTGAACACGATGCCGAAACGGTCAAGATCGTAACGCGCAGCTCCCGCCTCCATCATTTCCACCGCGCAGCAGGCAAGGCCAAAAGTCATCGGCCAGAGCGAACCGGTGCGCGTGTAGTTGATGATGGTATCGAGCGTGGTCGTGACGACGCCCTTTTCCAGTACGCCTTCTATTCCCATTCCAGGGCTCCTTTCATCCACTCGTAGATAAATCC
>VFSW01013198.1_pt1 | contig 11499 bp, 11 predicted proteins | sample 5358111 | NCBI WGS metagenome assembly VFSW01 (sample SAMN11554181, study PRJNA540505) | mine drainage metagenome | isolation source: sediment from site ElyBrook_90M | place: USA: Ely Copper Mine, Vershire, VT | collected 2017 | reverse complement strand
CGCACGCTGAGTGAGCTACGCCTGCATCGAACCGCGCCAGCCGCGGCGCAGCATTCCAGCGCCACCCTGCCCTAATACGCGCGGCCTGTGCCGGGTGAGGTAGAGGCAACGGCCTTCGGGCTGATTTTCTCGGCAGAGATACAGTTGACGCATCCAGTAACGTTACCCGCCGCCACTGTACGCGCGTGGCGCGCAGGGGATCGCGTTCTGCTGCAGCACACGCGCGGAGCTAAAAAAGTGAGCGACGTGCTGGATCGTCTGCATGTGCATGGAAAGGAACGCCAACGTTGGCCAGTGGTGGCCTGGGAGGGCGAAATTGTCTGGTTGCAGGGTGCGAATCTGGTCCGGCGGCCAGGGTCGCTTCCCAATCTGACCTTTACGGCCAGGCCCGTGCCATTCGAGGCGCGTGCCTCGCATTTTTCTGAAATTCCCGCTCGGTGAACCGCTACGGGAGTAGAATCGTAAACACTTAGGATGACGCGTACGGAAGTAGTTTCATGAGGGATTGCGGGGTCATTCCCAGCGCTTGATACTTTTCTTTCTCTGCGGCATCTATAAACAGGCATGTAGAAATATAAGATTCAAGGTAAGACAATTTTCGCGGAAGTTTTCCAAGCTGGCCTTTCAGCGGATCTGGGACAACTCCCAGAGTGTTGGGAACAAAAGAAACGAGGGGTGTGCGTGAATTCGACGGTAAAACAAGTTTTATTCTGGGTTCTGATTGGTACCTGTCTCATCGTGCTATGGCAAGTTGTGCAGCACGGTTCCGGCACGGGCCACGATCAGGAGGTCCCGTTCTCGAAGTTCATGTCCGATGCCCAGCAGGGTCAGATCGCGGAAGTCACCGTTATGAATAACGAAGTGCGTGGGCACTATCGCGCGGACAAAGCGGGCTTTCACACCATTATTCCGGCCAACTACCCGGATATGTATAAGGTGCTGCAGGATCATCAGGTCAGCGTCACCGTCAAGGACACCTCCGGCAGCGGCTGGCTGAATATTCTTATCCAGTTTTCGCCCTTTCTGCTGCTCGGTGCGCTTTGGTACTTTATGCTGCGCCAGATGCAGAGCGGCGGCAACAAGGCAATGTCGTTTGGCAAGAGCCGAGCGCGACTGCTCTCCATGCAGCAGAAGAAAATCACGTTCAAAGACGTGGCGGGCGCGGATGAGGCCAAGGAAGAGCTGAAGGAAATCATCGAATTTCTGCGCGCATCTCAGAAATTTCAAAAGCTGGGTGGACGCATTCCCAAGGGCGTGCTGCTGGTGGGCCCTCCTGGAACCGGCAAGACTTTGCTGGCGCGCGCTGTAGCTGGCGAGGCGAATGTTCCGTTCTTTTCCATCTCTGGCTCTGACTTTGTCGAGATGTTCGTCGGCGTCGGCGCCAGCCGCGTTCGCGATTTGTTTGAGCAGGGCAAGAAGAACGCACCGTGCATCATCTTTATTGATGAGATTGATGCGGTCGGTCGTCACCGTGGCGCAGGTCTCGGCGGCGGACACGATGAGCGTGAACAGACGCTGAATCAGTTGCTCGTCGAAATGGATGGGTTTGAATCGAACGACGGCGTCATTCTGATCGCTGCCACCAATCGTCCCGATGTACTTGATCCGGCGCTGCTGCGTCCTGGCCGTTTTGACCGGCGCGTTATTGTGGGGCGCCCGGATGTTCGTGGCCGCGAAGAGGTTCTGCGCGTGCACGCCAAAAAGGTGCCCTTGTCCGAGGATGTGGATCTGCGCGTCCTGGCGCGGGGTACTCCGGGATTTACCGGAGCTGATCTGGCTAATATGGTGAACGAGGCTGCGTTGATTGCAGCGCGTTCCAACCGCAAAGCAGTCATCATGTATGACTTTGAATCGGCCAAAGACAAGGTGTTGATGGGTGCCGAGCGCAAATCCATGCTGTTGACCGATGAGGAAAAGAAGGTCACGGCATATCACGAGGCGGGGCATACGGTCATTGCCGCGCTGCGCGATCACGCTGACCCTCTCCATAAGGTCACCATTATTCCTCGCGGCATGGCGCTGGGCTTGACGATGCAATTGCCAGAAGATGATAAGCACACCGTCACCAAGGAATATCTGGAAACGCAGCTGGCGATCCTGATGGGCGGACGCTGCGCAGAGGAAATCTTCCTGGGCAAAATCACCACGGGCGCAGGCAATGACATTGAACGCTCTACGGAACTGGCGCGCAAGATGGTCTGCGAATATGGCATGAGTCGCCTGGGCCCTCTGACCTTCGGCAAAAAAGAAGAGCAGATTTTTCTGGGGCGCGAAATTTCTCAGCATCGCGATTTCAGCGAAGAGACGGCCCGCCAGATTGACGGCGAGGTGCGGATGCTGGTCGATAACGGCTATCAATCCGCGCATAGCATTCTGGAGAATAACCAGCCAATCATGCATCGCATGGCGCTGGCTCTTCTGGAACGCGAAACCCTCGACGCGGAAGACATTCGTCGTCTGATTGAAGGCAAGGAACTGTCTCCGCGGCGTCCCCCGGATGATCCAGGCCCGGGCGGCGATTTGCAGCAGGTGCTCAAGCCCGACGCGGCCCGCACTCCAGGCTTCGGGGGCGAACAACCCTCACCGGCATAAATCCATAAGTCCGAGAAAAAAAAGACAGCCCAGGTGGCTGTCTTTTTTATGCTCCAACGCGGATGTACCTTATCCGTACAATAAAGATTGCCGTGAAATATCTTCTTCCATCGATGAAAATTTTCTCCGTGCTCTTGCTCTGCGCACTGCTGTCCGGCCTATCCGGCTGCGGATATCACAACGCAGGCGCAGCAACTCACTTGCCGCCGGATGTAGCTTCGATTGCCGTGCCCATCTTTCAGACCAAGGTGGAGAATTACCACACGGAGGTTGCACTGACGCAGGCCGTTATCCATGAACTCAACAGTCGAACAAGGTACCGTGTTGTTTCGAACGACCAGCCCGGTGCGGCAGATGCCACCTTGCGCGGGACGATTCTGAATGAGGTTTACACGCCGCTCACCTACAATTCGCAGACCGGACAATCGTCCAGCTATCTAATTACGCTCACGGCGAAGGTGATTCTGACGGATAAGGACGGCAAAGTTCTTTTCCAGAATCCAAACTACATTTTTAGGCAGCAGTATCAATCAACGGCAGACCTGACCAGCTTCATTCAAGAGGACACCCCTGCGGTGCATCGCCTGGCGCGCGACTTTGCCGAGACCCTGGTCAGCGAGAGTCTGGATTCCTTTTAAGCGGAGAAAGCAATGGGCGCACAACTTGGTGGAGGGTTCGCTGCAGTTCGCCGCTTTCTTGCGGAGATCAAAACAGACGCGCGCCGTCCCGGCTACGTCTGGTTAGGCGACGCTGGATTTTTTCAGCAGCAGTGCCGCCAGGGTTTGCTGGATACCTTGATCGATCCTGCGCTGCGCGATTTCTGCGTCTCCGAAGTTGTGCTTGGGGAGTTGACGGTTTTTGATGCGCTGGACCACGCACGCACGCCGTCGCTGATGGCCCCATTTCAAATTATCTTTGTGCGGAACGTGCGCGCGCTCTACCAGCGCGGCTCCAAAAAGGAGGAGTTCGCCGCCATCGACGCCTACTTCCGCGATCCAAACCCGCAGGCACTGCTTATTTTTGTGGCGGATCATCTGCACATTCCTGCTGATGTTCGACGGATGGAGATGCAGGAGAAAGAGCAGTACGAAAAAATCCGCGAGACGCTTGGAAACTCCTGAGGCATGGTGGAATTAGCCGAGGCAAGCGAAGACGATGCCATGCGCTGGGTGATCGAAACCACCGCGCAGGCCGACGTGCGTTGCGAGCCCGATGCTGCGCGCGAACTGGTCGATGCCATGCATGGCGAGATGATGGGCATCGCATCCGAAGTTGAAAAGCTGTTGCTTTACGTCACCGGACGCGACCACATCGCACTGGCCGATGTAGAAAAAATGGTCGAGTCGGCGCGTCAGCGTTCGCTCTTTGAATTGACAGACGCGATTTCTGCGCACGACCAAGCTCGCGCGCTGGGTGTGTTGCAGGGCCTGCTCCATGCAGGCGATGGCGGCGAGGAAGCGGCCATCGGCCATCTCTACATGCTGGCCCGCACCTTTCGTCAGATGGTGGTTGTATTGGAGAAAAACGTTCGCGATTCGCGCGCCATCTGGCAGGCGCTCTGGCCGGGGTTCCGCGTTGCACCTTTTGCCGTGGATGATCTGATCCGTCAGGCACGGCGCTATAAGCATCGTCGCGATCTGATGCGCATGATCGACCGTGTTGCGCGCGCTGACCGTGATCTGCGCTCGTCACCCGTGGACAAGCGACTGGTGCTGGAACAGATGGTCATCGACCTGACCGCGATGGGTCAAACTCCTCACGCATAAAAAAAAGGACACTGCGTGCGCTGTGTCCTTTTACATGAATGGAAATCAAATCTACCAAACGCGGCAGCGATGCACGGGTGCCATAGGCTGGCCCGCCTTGCACTGGAATGCATGAGCAAACTCCGGCATATTTTGCACCACGCCATTGGCGCGGAAGCGATCCGGTGCGTGCGGGTCAGTGTTCACAATCAGGCGGGTATATTCCGGGCGTGTATTGGAGCACCAGTTCTGCGCGAATCCGACAAAGAAGCTCTGCTCCGGCGTAAATTCACCATTTTTCTGATTCAGGTTAATTTTGTGCTGAAGCGCGTAGGCTTCCATGGCCATGTACGCCAGGCGCACGCCACCATTGTCTGCCGTATTTTCTCCCAGAGACAATTTTCCGTTTACGTGTAAATTATCGACGGCAACAAACCCGCTGTACTCATCCACAATGCAGCTGGTGCGTTGGTCGAAGTGCTTCTTGTCCTCTGGCGTCCACCAGTTCTTCATGTTGCCGTAGCCGTCGAACTGGCTGCCCTGGTCATCAAATCCATGTGTCAGTTCATGTCCGACAATCGCACCAATGTGGCCGTCGTTGACGGGAAATGAAGCGGTTGGATCGTAGAAAGGTGGCTGCAAAATTCCAGCAGGAAAGTTGATGTTGTTCATGCTGGGGTCGTAGTAAGCATTGATCGTCGGCGGGGACATTTCCCATTCATTTTTATCGACTGGCCTGTTGATCTTGTCCAGTTGTCGCTTAAATTCAAATCGACGCGCGCGCATAGCGTTGCCTAAAGCGTCGTTGCGCTCAACCTTCAGCGCAGAATAGTTTCTCCACGTATTGGGATAGCCGATTTTATTTGTGATCAGAGCCAGCTTCTCCTTGGCTTTGGCCTTGGTGGCTGGGCTCATCCAATCCAAGGTGCTCAAATCCTGTCCCATTGCGGATTCAATCTGATGCACCATGCTCAGAGTTTTTTGCTTGCTGTCGCCTGCAAAATACTTCTGCACATATACCTGACCCAGCGCCTCTCCCAGGCCACCATCGGTCGCGGCAACGCAACGCTTCCAGCGAACTTTTTGCTGCGGTGTGCCCGATAATTTGCGCCCATAAAAGTCAAAGGCCTCTTGGTCAAAGGCTTCGGGCAATCGTGAGGAGTACGAATCCAGCAGGTGCACGCGGAGGTAGTCCTGAATCACCGCCAGATTGGTTTGTTGCACCACGGCATTCATCCCCGAGAAAAATGCTGGATTCGTGACGTTCAAGGAGGTAAATGTGGGCGATTGCATCTGGTGAAACATGTTTTCCCAATCGAAAAATGGCGCGGAGCTTGCGAGTTGATGCACGGTTTCGATGTGATACACCTTCAGCGGGTCGCGGCGTTCCACGTTTCCCATCGATACCTTGGCCAGGTCCGTTTCCATTTTCATAATCGCCTGAGCGTGGTTCATGGCTTGGTCTACCGGCTCACCATACAGGTGCAGCACATTGGCCATATGTTGCACATATTCCTTCTGCAGTTTCACGCTGCCAGCGTCCGTGCGCAGGTAGTAGTCTTTCTCCGGCAGGCCCAGACCGTCCTGGTCAACAACAGCGATTTCTTTGGTCGCGTCTTTAAAATCCTGTTGCGAACTGATATCAAAAAATGGATTCACGCCGATGGTCTGGAAATGAGCCACCAGTTCCGAGAGGTTCTTCTTATCGCGCAGCGCGCTGATCTGGTTTAATTCCGCCTGCAGCGGCTTTAACCCCGCCGCATTGATCGCGGACGTGTCCATGCAACTGGCGTAATAGTCGCCGATCTTTTGTTCATTGGCCGTGCGCGGACTTGCCGTGCTTGCAGCCTGCTCTAAAATTCCATGCAGCCGCTGCCGCGTATATTCCTGCAGATTTTCAAACTGGTCGTAGATTGGCAGATCGCCGGGGATCGGATACTTCTGCGCAAACTTGCCGCACGCATACTGATAAAAATTTGTGCAGGGGTCGGCTGTCGTATCCATAATGCTGCGATCCAGACCTGGAGCGAGAGAAAACTTTTGCTCCGCAGGCTTCGTTGCGGAAGCGCTCTTCGTGCTGGCCTGGCCCCACATGGGGTTGGCAGTTGCGGCGAATACGCACACCAGCAACATAGCGCTGACGGAGAATTTTTTTATTTTGCGTTCGAAACTCATGTATTCTTCCTTTCGCAGGCAGAACACCTTTATCAGCCCACGTGAATCTGTTCGTATCAGACCAGCGAGAGTCTATCCACGTCAACACCCACAGAGATTGGTGTTTTCCGGAGGCAACAATGCGGCGTGCTTCACCCTATTTCAAATGGATCATTCTGCTGACGGCGCTTGCGCCATCTTTCGCATTCGCAAGACTATCCGCTCGCTACTACCCAGGTTACGGCTCTGGATAGTAGTTCCTGGATCAACAATCAACCAGGTCAAACGATCTCGGCTACAGGCAAGCCGGTCTTCCATTTCATCACGACACCGATCTATTCAGCTGGCCAGAACTTTGCGCTTTCGCCCCATGGCAATCGCCTGGCTGTACTCCACAACGGTGCGATCGAGATATATTCTTTGAAACCTGAACAGCAGATTAGCCAGTAAAAATAAGCTGGAACGAAGGCTGCACGAATATGACGAATGAGTCAATGCGAATAGAATCTCAAAATCCGTACGGGCCGCTTACGCCCACTGAACTTCTTCAGCGAACCTTCTCGGTGTATCGAGAGCAGCCCACCGTGGTTTTCGGGTTGATTCTTATTTTTGCAATCGCGGAACTCATCTTTATTCGTGCGACGGCTTCCTTCCCGCGGGTCTTACATTCCAGCCTGAGCATCGGCATAAATTTGTTACAGATTCTTTTCATCTTTTGCATACTCGCGCTGGGGATCGGGCTTATTTATCTGCTGAGTCAGATCATCCAAGCCGCGTTTTTCTATGTGGTCACCGCGCAGGCTGAGCGACGGACAATCACCGTGGGAGAAGCTTGTAGTTTGGCGCTGGAAAGAATTGTCAGCCTGATCGGTGTGAGCCTTCAAGTATTTTTCAGAGTGCTGGGCTGGGAAATTCTAATTGGAGCCGTTCTGGGAAGCATGGCGTTGATCGCGGCGCTGGCGGCGGGGGTGACTGCTCTTGTTCACGCTACAACGGTGGCGCAAAGGTTTCCCGCTGCCATGATCCTTCTGCCGATTGTGCTCTTGTTTTTCGCGTTATTTCTGTGGGCGATGTTCTGGGTGATTGCACGATACGCGGTTTCTGTGCCTGCTTGTCTGGCTGAAAATCTTTTCGCCGGTGCGGCAGTACGTCGTTCCATTTCACTCTCTGCAAAGAGCCGAGGAAGAATCTACACACTGTATCTTTTTATGTCCGTACCGCTCTTGCTCAGTCTCACGATTCAAGTTCCTTTGCTTCTTTTGGCGCAACATGCCAGAAATTCCGTAACAGAACAGCTACTTTTCCAAGCGGTGGCATCGGCTGTCAATCTAATATTTAGCGCAGCGATGATTTCTTTTTTTGGGATTGCTACATCGCTTGCATACTACGACCTGCGTGTGCGCAAAGATGGATTCGGTGCAGTTCCAGCGACGATGAACTCCAGCACGCCATTGGTGCTGGCAGAGCCGCCGAAAAGCATCGCGACTGCAGGCACAAATGGTTCTGGGGATTTTCTGCCCGAATACGATATTTAGGCAGTTTCGGTGGTTGAAGAGAGAAGCTAGGTTGCAAGCAATCCTGTGTACACGGCCATGCCAGCCACGGCGTCTACATGAATCGCATCGAGCGCGTCGATCTCCTTGCGTTCGCGAATGCCGCCTGCCACGATCAACTGCTGCTGCGTAATTGCGCGCAACTCTGCGGCAATGGCATAGGGAAAGCCCTGCATCAGCCCTTCGGTATCGACATGTGTATATAAAAATGCGGAGCAGTACGGCTCCAGGAGTTCCATCGCCTGTGCGGGACGCAGTGCAATATTTTGCTGCCATCCGCGAACGGCAACATATCCGCCTTTGGTGTCGACGCTGAACGCCAGGTGTTCACGCCCTAATTCCGAAGCCAGCTTTTGAGCGAAATCTGTGCGGACAAAATCTTTCGTGGATGCGGTAGAGGTAGACAAAGCTGAACTCTCTGGCTCTGCAAACAATGACGACCCAAAGATGACGCGTTTCGCACCCATGTCGAGCAACGCGCGTGCATCGCTCGCGTTGCGAATTCCCCCGCCTACTTGGCAGGGCAAACGCTGCAGCAGGCGCTCAATCAACGCGCGGTTATTACCCTGTCGCTTGGCTGCATCCAGATCGATCAACTGCACCAGTTTGTATGTGGAGAAGCGCTCGATCCAGTATTCAAAGTCGTCAAACTGCAACGCGAGTCGTTCGCCCTGCACCAGTTGCACAATCTTTCCACCCATCAGATCAATTGCCGGAATCAGCATTTACGCTTGTCTCACTTTTCTTTAGCAGGGGAATCGCATCGGCAATCCGTGTGCGACCAACTGTTCTTTTAATGCGCGGGCATCCATCATGCCGTAGTGAAAGATGCTGGCGGCTAAGGCTGCATCTGCATGGCCAGTGGTGAATACCTGAACGAAATGTTCCACTGTTCCAGCACCGCCCGATGCGATGACAGGAATTTGCAAGGCCTGTCCCAGCATTGACGTCAGTTCGCAGTCGAAGCCATTCCGTGTGCCGTCCGCGTCCATGGATGTCAGCAGAATTTCGCCAGCTCCGCGTTGCTCGACTTCGCGAGCCCAATCCAGCACGCGCTTCCCGGTATTCTTGCGTCCACCGCCGATGTAGACCTCGGCCAGATCAGAATTGGCGTGGGAGGCTTCGATTGCCGTCGAACGTCGCGCATCAATCGCCACGACAACTGCCTGTGCTCCAAACCGCGCGCCAATTTCTTCAATCAATCCAGGATGCGTAATCGCCGCTGAGTTCAGACTGATCTTATCCGCACCCGCATCAAAAACACGGGCTGCATCGTCGAGTGTGCGAATCCCACCGCCAACTGTGAGCGGAACGAAAATGCGCGCTGCCGTTCGCTGCACAGCATCCAGCAGCATGTCGCGACCTTCATGTGTGGCCGTGATATCGAGGAACACAATTTCATCCGCGCCGCCAGCAACGTGACGCTCTGCCAATTCTGCCGGGTCGCCCGCATCGCGCAGGCCAACGAACTGCACGCCCTTAACGACACGTCCTGCGGTTACGTCGAGACAGGCAATAATTCTTCGCGTCAGCATCGGGGCAACTCCAGAAAATTGCGCAGAACCTTCAAGCCTACCGCACCAGATTTTTCCGGATGAAACTGAACAGCCATCCAGTTTTTATCCTCAACCACAGCAGAAAATTCCCCCGCGTAATCTGTAACCGCCACGGTTGCTTTTACCCTGGGTGCGCGGTAGGAGTGCGTGAAATACACAAATGTTGCCGGATCAAGGCCGCGAAGCAATCGCGACGGCTGAACAATGTCCAGCGAGTTCCACCCTACATGCGGACACTTTACCGATGCAGGGAACCGCTCGCACTGTTCAGGAAAAATCTTCAATCCTGGTGACAACGGCGCTTCCGTACTGCCGCCAAATATCCACTGCAGGCCGACGCAGATACCCAGAAACTGCGCCCCTTGCGCCACCCGTTCCCGAATCGCATCTGCCATTCCTGAAGTAAAGAGGCGCTGCGTTGCAGCAAAGTGGCCGACTCCAGGCAAAATAATTTTTTCTGCGGATCGAAGCACCGCAGGCTCGGCAGTAACTATCGGGTCGCAATCCAGTGAGCGTAGAGCCTTGCATACGGAGGTTAGATTTCCCGCGCGATAATCGACAACGGCAATCATAGAAGCCCCTTGGTGCTAGGCAGCATTTCGCGAAGTTGCAGATCGCGCGAGCAGGCAAATCGCAATGCGCGCGCAAAGGCCTTAAACGTCGCTTCAATTTTGTGATGGTTAGAACGCCCGTATAGAACCTTCAGATGAACATTGGCGCGAGCGCCGCGCGCAAAGCCCTCAAAAAAGTCATAGAGCAACTCCGTCTGCAAATCGCCGACGAGACGAACGCGAACCTTGGCATCAACAACACAGGCCGTGCGTCCGCTCAAGTCAATCGCGGCCAGCGCGAGTGTTTCATCCATCGGCATCAAGAAATATCCCGCGCGCAGAATGCCCTTTTTATCGCCGAGCGCCTGATCAAATGCCTCGCCCAGCGCAATGCCCACATCCTCGACCGTGTGGTGCTGATCCACGTCCAGATCGCCCGTACACTGCAGCGTCAGGTCAAAGCCGCCGTGACGTGTAAATAACTCCAGCATGTGATCAAAAAAACGAATGCCGGTCTGAACTGTGTATTTCCCCTGGCCTTCAATGGCCAGGCGCAGTTGTATCTGCGTCTCGGTTGTGTTCCGTTCCAGCCGCGCCGTTCTGGCCTTTATTTTTCCGGTTGCCATTGCAACTCCTTCAATGTTTCTCGCAGTGCCGTGATGCCGCGCTGGGTTTGCTCGCGCGTTCCCGCAGTGATGCGTACGCATCCGTCGCAGCCAGGGTCTTTGCTTCGGTCGCGAATCAGAATTCCGCGTTGCCGCATTCCATTCACAACCGCAGCGTGCGCTGCGCCAATCTTCATCAAAATAAAATTTGCATGGCTGGGCCAGTGATAGATTCCCATTTCGTTCAGCGCGGTGGCCAGTTCTTCACGCGATGCGCGCACCTGCTCGGCATACCAATCGATGTACGCTTCGTCGGCCAGTGCCTCCGGCAGGCACGCAAGGGCTACGCTGTTCACGTTGTAGGGCGAACTTACCTTGCGAATAAACTTCATGGCACTTGCATGTCCAGCGAGAAGGCCGATACGTAGACCTGCAAGTCCGTAGGCTTTAGAAAATGTACGCGCCACGATCAAGTTCGGCACCGTTGCTGTTTCCGGCAGCAACGATTCGCCGTGGAAGTGGTAATAGGCCTCATCGACTAAGAGCGCAGCTTGCGGCGCAGTCGCGGCAATCTTCAACAGAACATCTTTGCTGACCACCGCGCCTGTCGGGTTATTCGGCGAAGCAACCATAATGGCGCGCGTGTTCGGGCGAATCGCATCCAGCACGCGCTCGGCAGGGAATTGCAACGTCGCGTCAGATTGAATCGCTCGCACGGCAGCGCCGGTCGCCTCGGCAGACAC
>VFSW01013197.1_pt1 | contig 11499 bp, 10 predicted proteins | sample 5358111 | NCBI WGS metagenome assembly VFSW01 (sample SAMN11554181, study PRJNA540505) | mine drainage metagenome | isolation source: sediment from site ElyBrook_90M | place: USA: Ely Copper Mine, Vershire, VT | collected 2017 | reverse complement strand
CATGTCGCTGATAGGCATTTCGTTCTTCCATCCGCTACTTATACACCATATCTCATCTCGTGACTACACTATCTAGGGAATAATGTGTCGTAGTCTTAAAAGAAATTTAAGCCTTTGATTTCTGGGCAATTCCTCCCTGCAAAGGAAACGGAATCGTCTCGCCGAGACCGCCGAACTTGGGATAGAGATAGCGTGAGGCCGGTGTATTCACGCGAGTCACACCAGTCACCGTCAAATGACCACGATCCCGCAGGGTGGCAAGTGAGGCCTGAAGAAGGCGGGAGCCGATACCCCGGTTGTGATATTCCACAAGGACAATAGGACCGCTCAGGAGGTGACTCAAAGCATCGATGGCAGGATCAAGCAGGGAGACGGCAATCAATCTATTCCCCTTCGGTACTACGAGACAGAGTGGATCATCCTGACTGAAGAGTCGCTCAACGGAATTTTCAAGATACTTCTCCACCTTGGATTTGGAATTATTCCATAGAGAATCCATGGAGAGAGAGTGCATGATGACTTCAAGGACTTTTCCTGATTCTTCTCGGGTTGCGGTACGGATAAGATCCACGGAGTCAAGCTTTGGTAGAGACTCTGGAAGTCCCGATGTCTGCCAAATGAAACGCACCCAAGGCGAAGATGGATTACGAAGACTGAGGCCCCCTGATAAATTTCCCGAGATAATGGCATCGGGAGACATGCAATGCATAGGACGGAAAGGAGGGTTGAAATTAGAAAAAGATCGAAATGCCATCAGGAAAAGGGCTTCAGGGAAGGGAAAACGCGCTGAATGGTCAACCGTTTTCTGAAAAATACACTCTTTCTAAAATCAGCCTCTTTTGTTTTTCAAAATGATGTTTGGTGTTTGATGAGTGTAGAAAATCGTGAGAGATTCATCTCTCTTCTTTCTGAGCCTTCTACGTTTTTATTTATCTTGTCTGAATTCCATCGCCCCAAACATGAATGCGGTATTTTTGCTGTGTATGGCCACAAAGATGCAGCACTGCTGACCTATTATGGTCTTTTTGCACTCCAGCACCGAGGTCAGGAAAGTGCCGGCATCGCCTCCAGCTCTGGGTCAGCTCTCCCCTTTTGCCTCCACAAAGGAATGGGCTTAGTCTCTCAGGTCTTTGATTCTAAAGATCTCTCATCGCTCCATGGGAACCGGGCCATTGGTCATGTACGCTATTCAACAACAGGATCAAGCACCCTGCTCAATTCTCAGCCGTTAAGTGTCGATACAGCACGCGGGCAACTGGCAGTCGCTCATAACGGAAATCTTGTCAACGCAGCCGCCCTGCGTGTGGAACTCGAAACCCGCGGCTCTATTTTTCAAACGACTGTCGATAGTGAAATCGTCCTGCACCTTCTGGCCCAGCCCAAGGAAACCATGGGTGGCCCTATTGGAGCACTCCGACGCATGGAGGGAGCCTTTTCCGTGGTGGTGATGGGGGAGAATGAAATCATCGCCTTACGTGATCCGAATGGCCTGCGCCCGCTCTCGCTCGGGAAGCTCAACGATGGATGGATTATCTCTTCGGAAACCTGCGCCTTTGACCTCATCGGAGCAACATTCATCCGGGATATCGAACCGGGAGAAGTTGTCATTATCAATGATCAGGGATTGCATTCCGAATTTCCTTTCACTCAGGCCAAGGAATCTTTCTGTATTTTTGAGTATGTCTATTTTGCTCGACCCGATAGCCGCCTGCGCGGTGTAACGGTCAGCAAAGTCCGTGTCAGTATGGGACGAGAGCTGGCCCGCCTCCATCCCGTTGATGCCGATGTCGTCATTCCAGTTCCCGACTCCGGAATTTATGCCGCCCTCGGATTCTCCGAAGAACTCGGGATTCCGTATGACCCGGCCTTTGTCCGTAATCATTACATTGGTCGGACCTTCATCCAGCCGACTCAGTTGATTCGTGATTTCAATGTGCGGGTGAAACTCAACCTCATCGGTGAAGCCGTGGAAGGAAAACGAGTGGTCGTTGTCGATGACTCGGTCGTGCGTGGAACCACAGCTAAAGCCCGTGTCGTAAACCTCCGTGAAGCAGGTGCTAAGGAAGTTCACCTAAGGATTAGCTGCCCTCCTCACCGTCACGCCTGTTACTATGGCATCGATTTTCCTGATCCTGAAAAGCTCATTGCCAATCAGTATTCTCATCAGGAAATTTGCGATTATCTCGGAGCCGACAGCATCGGGTATCTTGATATTGAGGGGATGGTTCGTGCCACAGGTCTCCAGAAAAATTCTTTCTGCATGGCCTGCTTTACAGGCGAATATCCGATTCCTTTTGACGCCGCCTTTGACAAACTCATCATGGAGCGTCGCAAGGGAAGTGCCCAGCTTCTCCCTGACAAGAGTGCTCAACCAGCTCTCTTTTCTCGTCGCCCTTAATTCAACATCTAAGAACGCACGGGATCTCCACAAGATTTTCTGAACATGACGACTAAGAAACTATCCACTGCGAAAAAATCTCCCCTCCCAAGGCCAAAGAGCAAAACACACAAGATGCCCAAGCGGCCCAAGGGCTTGAAAAAAAGCTCGTATGCCAGTGCCGGAGTCGATGTAGCTCTTGGAAATCGTGTGAAACTGGGAATCGGACCCTTAGTTCGTCCCACACACGGAGCGGAAGTTCTAGGTGGCATCGGCGGATTTGGTGGACTTTTTCAACCTGATTTTAAAGGACGCGGCATCAAAGATCCGGTTCTAGTCTCCAGTGTTGATGGAGTAGGCACAAAACTAAAAATTGCCTTTGCCACCGACTGTCATGACACCATCGGAGCCGATCTGGTCAATCACTGCGTCAATGATATTGCCGTCACCGGAGCACGTCCCCTTTTCTTCCTTGACTACATTGCCGCAGCGAAACTCAACCCTCGTGTTCTCAAGCAAATCATCATCGGCCTTGCCCGCGCCTGCAAAGCTGCCGGATGCGCCCTTATCGGTGGAGAGACTGCTCAAATGTCCGACCTTTACACGCAAGGAGAATACGATCTTGCTGGCTCAATCACTGGGATCGTTGATCGAAAAAATCTCCTCGATGGTAGCCGTGTTCGTCCGGGAGATTCTCTCGTAGGGCTTCCCTCCAACGGTCTGCATACCAATGGCTACTCGCTTGCCCGCAAGGTTCTCTTTGATCTCCTTGGCCTAAAGCTCACTGACCGCCCGGCCGGTCTCGGAACGACTCTCGGCACAGAGCTCCTCAAAATTCATCGCAGCTATCTTCCGGAATTTGAGAAGCTCCACACGATGAAGGGTCGCCCTCTCCATGCTGCCGCCCATATCACTGGTGGTGGACTCATTGATAATCTCCCACGTATTCTTTCCCCAGAATATGATGCAGTGATTGATCCTCTTTCCTGGAAGGTTCCGGCGATTTACGGCATTATCGGACGCGGAGGAAATGTCGATTCTCTGGAAATGTATCAGGTCTTTAACATGGGCATCGGCATGGTTCTGGTTGTGCCCGGCAAGGAGGGAGCAACGATTGCCAAGTTACTCGGGGGGCACGTCATTGGCGAGGTCACCAAGGGGAGCGGGATCGTCCGCTTCATTCCTAAATCAGGAAAGTAATCCTGTATTGAACCGAGATCCCTCCCTGCGACTCCCTATCCCATGAACGAGGAATCTTCCGATATTCCCAGCAAGAGCAATGCTCTCGGCGTCAGTCTGGGTGCTGGGCTTCTCGGTGCTTTGGCCTTGGCCTTCCGTTACGGCTGGCGCAACACACTGCGGGGAATTATTCCCAATGCCATCTCTCCGGCTGTTTTTTCCACCCGTGTCGCCGAGACCTCAGTAGGAGAAATTGTTTACCATACTGCTGACAGTCAGAATCCAGGCCCCCCTCTTCTTTTCCTTCATTCGGTCTTCCCTGGGGCTTCTTCCTTCGAGTGGTCAAAAATTTATCCGCGATTTGTCACGGCATGGCGGGTGCTTGTTCCCGATATGATCGGATTTGGAGAGTCTCAGCGGCCAAATCCTGCCTTGACTGCCGAAGAACAGGTACGCTCTCTGGCAGAGTTTTTGGACACCTCCTCCGCGCGAGAGCCTGTGGTCATCATCGCCTCCGGCCTGAGTGCCAATATCGCATTGCTCTTTGCTTCGCGGTATCCAGAAAGAACCTCCAGGATTGTTCTCTGGATGCCCGATGTGGCACTTGGCAAGGCAAACCCCTCCCAAGGATGGCATCGCCTCGGTTGGTTTCCCCGTATGGCCCGACTGGTCTATCGCTATCAACTCTCCACCGAATCCTTCTTACGCTTCTGGCTACTGCGTTCGGGCTTCAACTCCGAAGGCGTAGGTCTCGAGGAATGCCTTGCGGTCATTACTTCCACAGCCCAGCAATACGGGGCGGAATATGCCTTTCTTGCTCAATCCTCCAAAGCCTACTGGCGAGGACTCCGAACGGGATTAAAAAACCTCTCCTCTCCAGTCTCCATGTTACTCGCCGTTGGTTCCGATAAAGATTCTTCTGCAGCCATTGCCGATCTGCGCCCGCTAGTCACTCGCTTTTCCATTGTGGAAGTTGCCGCGCAGGGAGCTCTCGCTCCACTTGCCGAACCCGACATTGTGGCCATCGCCATGGATCGAGAATTTTCAACCCATAGTCTCGAAGTTCTATAATTTTGCATTGCACTGCCAGCAGCACCCGTCACACCATCCCCATTCTTTGCCCACTCTGTGAACGTCTCCGATCTTCGAGAAATCTTGCAATATGTTCCCCGCTTCCGGGAGAGAATCTTTGTCATCGCCGTGGATGGTGCGGTGGCTGCTTCAGAAAATTTTTCCAATATCCTACTAGATATTGCCGTCCTGCGTTCCCTCAGTGTACGGGTAATCCTCGTCCACGGAGCAGGTCATCAAATTGAAGCTCTTGCCAGACAGCGCCTCATTACGATGACCAATAGCGACGGCACCGGCATCACTGATTAATCGACACTGTAACTCGCCATCGACGCCGGAATCCGTCTGACCAACCGGATCATGGAAGGCCTCTCGGCAGTTGACCTGCGGGCCGCCTACGCTAATGCGATTATTGCACATCCAGCGGGCATTCTCGGAGGCACCGATCAGCTCTTTACCGGAAGAGTGGAGCGTGTGGACAATCATGCTCTGGAGTTACTGCTCAAGGAGGGAATCATCCCTGTGATTCCTCCCCTTGGTTTTGATGGTGAAGGGCATACCTATCGCGTGAACTCCGACGGCATCGCCCTTGAAGTGGCTGAGGCCCTACATGCTGCGAAGATTATTTTTCTAGGGGCTGATGATGTAATCGGCGGTACTCATTCTCTTCCCCGCCAACTCTCCATTGACGAATCTGAGGAACTGATCAAAAAACTCCGAGCAGCCAAGTGCCCCGCCGGACTTATTTCTAAAATTGAGTGCGCGGCGCGAGCCTGCCGGGGAGGTGTTCCGCGAGCCCATTTGCTCGATGGGCGGATCAACGAGGCCCTCCTGACAGAAATTTTCAGTCACGATGGCTCTGGAACCATGATTTATTCCAATGAATATCAGCAGATTCGACGCATCTACAAAAAGGATGTCCGCTCGATCATGAACCTTATCCGACAGTCTGTAGAGGATGAGGAAATTGCACGCCGTACTAGGGATGACATTCTGGAACGCATCGAGGATTACTGGATTCTAGAAGTTGATCGTACACCGATCGCCTGCGTTGCTCTCCATGTTGATCGGGATCATTCGCTTGCAGAGATGGCATGCCTTTACGTCAGTCGGGTTCATGAGAACAAGGGATTTGGGCGAAAATTAATGGCCTTTGCCGAAAATTTAGCCCGCGAAAAAGGTGTTGGACGAATCTACGCCCTCTCCACACGCGCTGTAAATTATCTCCAGCAGAAAGGGGGGTATGTAGAATCCGATTCCCAGATTCTGCCCGAAGAGCGTAAAGAACGTTACCAGGGAAGTCGGCGGAATTCTAAAATTCTGATTAAGGAACTCCCTCCACGGAATTCCTGAATGCCTTTCTTTGGTGTTGTTCCTTTCGATGCTTCTCGCGACCGCCCTGCACTCTGGATTTTGGATCGATGCGATTGTCATTCTGCTCTATTTCGGCCTGATTGTAACCATCGGCCTAAGGGCCAGTCACGGTAATGCCACATTGAAAGAATTTTCCTTGGGAGGACGCTCCATCCCTTGGTGGGCAGTTCTCGCCTCCATTGTCGCCGCAGAAACCAGTGCCGCCACCTTTCTCGGCACTCCTGCTGAAGGATTTAAAACACATGCTTTTTTCTATGGCCAGCTTGCCATTGGCACGGTCATTGCACGTGTCGTGATTGCCTTCACCTTCATCGGTCCCTACTACCGCTACGGAGTAGAGAGCATCTATGAATTTCTGATGGTGCGCTTCGGCCCTTGGACAAAAAATGCAGCAAGCGGGATTTTCCTCTTTACTCTGGTGCTGGGGATCGGAGTGCGTCTCTATCTCGGCGGTGTGATTCTAGTGGTTCTCTGGCGTTATCTCTTTCCTGGAAACCCAGTGACTCTCGAACACTATTTTTTGGGCATTCTGTTTGTAACGCTTATCACCACCGGATATACAATGGCTGGCGGCATCAGGGCTGTGATCTGGACCGATCTCATTCAGGCAACGCTAATGCTCGGGTCTGTAGGATTTGTCATCTGGTTTCTTCTTCATCATCTCGGTGGTATTCAGGCAGCAACTCAGAGTTTAGGAGGATGGGATCACCTCCAGTGGATTCAGCTAGGATGGGACTCCTCCCTGCCCTTCGCTCAGGCACTCGGAAAAATGCTCTCCGAACCCTACACAATTTTTGCGGCCGTGATCGGCTCCACCTTTTTGACAATGGCCACACACGGCACCGATCAGGATATGGTGCAACGCCTGTTGACCGCACCCGATCCTGGAAAATCCCGCCTGTCGCTGATCCTGAGTGGTCTGGCTGACATTCCAATTGCCCTCTCTTTTCTCTCGGTTGGTATTCTGCTCTACCTCTACTATCGTGGGTCGGTGGGGGGAATCCCAAATGTTCCAGATAATGAAATTTTCGCCCACTTTATCGTACACGATCTTCCCGTTGGACTACGTGGTCTGATCATCGCTGGTGTTTTTGCCACCATGATGGGATCAACCTCGGCAGCACTCAACGCACTGGCCACCAGTTTCACCTCAGATTTTTATCTCCCTTACCTGAATCCGGGAGCCGATGAGAACACTGCTGTCCACGCTGCACGAATTGCCACCCTCTTTTTCGGACTCCTCATGGTGGTTGTGGGAACTCTGGCCGCCTACTCGGTTCTCCATGACCCTCGCCTGACAATCATTCCGATTGCCATCGGTATTCTTGGATATACCTACGGATCACTACTCGGCATCTTCCTTCTGGGTATGCTCACAAATCGCCACGGTTCCGATCAGACGAATGTGATAGCCATGATAGCGGGCATTTTTTCCGTGTTTTTCTTAGGAAAAGTCCATCTTCCTGGCCTGATTGACTTTGGGTGTTGGACGCCAGCTTCCTGGCCGGTGATCGCCTGGCCTTGGGATGTCCTGATCGGGTGTACGACAACCCTTATTCTCTCCCTGATTTTACCGCTGGCGGCAGGCCGATCAAGAGAGGGTCAAGCATTTTCGGCGGAATTAAAAAAATAAAAATGAGCTCATTCAGGATTTCTGCTTGAGCCATTAATCAGACATTTTTTATTCTCTCCTTCCCCACCTTGCATTCTCCTTCTCCCGAACGCCTCCTTCCGCAATTGAACGCCTCCTTCCGCAATTCACCAAAATCTCTCGAGGCATCAGTATCCTCTAGGGAGGATCTTTCAACTTTCGGCGCTGCCAAGCCAAAGGATTCCCCGCATGCGGCTCTCTGGAAGAGTTTATCTGGAGTGATACGCAACCGGGTCAGCAGTGATAGTTTTGAACGTTGGTTTAGTGGCGTTTCTGTCCTTGCCATAACTCCCGATTCGGTGACTCTTGGCGTGCCCAATCCCATCCATCAGTTCTTTATCGAAAGCAATTATTCACCTCTTCTGAATACAGCTCTTGAGGAAATTTTAGGGAAATCACTGACTCTTCTTCTCGACTGTTCCGGAGAGAATGACCAAGCGGAGCCTAAGGAACAGGCAGAGGGTGAGTTTCTACCGAGCACCGCTCCAAAAACAAAAACCCTCCCTACCTCAACAGGCTCCATTCCAACAGGAATGAATATTGCCAATGTTTTCGAGAGCTTTATCGTGGGGGCTAATAATCAGTTTGCTCACGCAGCATCTCAGGCTGTTGCGAGTGCTCCGGCCCGTACCTACAATCCTCTCTTTATCTACGGTGGCCCAGGCTTGGGAAAAACCCATCTTCTTCAGGCCATCGGCCACCAGATTCTTGCCACCAAAAAAGGGGCACGCGTTGCCTATCTTCGCAGTGAGCAATTCACCAACGAGTTCATCGACGCGATTCAAAACAACTCCCTCGTAGCCTTCCGCAAGCGCTACCGTCAGGCCGATATTCTGATGATTGATGATATTCAATTTTTTGCAGGGAAGGGAGCCACTCAGGAGGAGTTTTTCCACACTTTTGGAGCACTGCATGATGGCCATAAACAGATTGTTCTTTCAAGCGACCGTCCACCCAGTGAAATTGCTAATCTCGAACAGCGGCTTGTTTCTCGCTTTGAATGGGGAATGACTGCTGAAATTCAGCCTCCGGATATGGAGACACGTATCGCCATCCTTCAGGGAAAAGCATCCCGAATGCATATTGAGATTGAGCATTGGGTGATGGAATTTTTAGCCGATAAAATCCGTAGTGATATCCGCCGCCTTGAAGGGGATCTGATGCGTGTGGCCGCCTATAAATCCCTGAGCGGACAGCCCCTCAATACGGAGTCCTTAGAACATCTCCTACGCGATGTCCTTCAGGAACAAGCGCGGAGGGCCGTTACGATTGACCAGATTCAAAAAAGGGTTGCTGAGCATTTTGACATCCGTTTAGCCGATATGACGAGCAAACGTCGTCAAGCCAGCATTGCCTACCCTCGGCAGGTGGCAATGTATCTTGCTCGAGAAATGACCCCCTCCACACTCCTTGAAATCGGTGATGCCTTTGGAGGTAAAGATCACGGCACCGTCATCCATGCCTGCAAGCTTGTCAAAAAGAGAATGCTTGAAGATCCCAAGGCACGACACCTGGTGAGACTCCTCGACCAACAACTCCAGCGGTAGTGGTACGCTTATAGATTTTTCTTTGGGTTCTTCAGGGATTCTTTAGAGAATCGCTTTGACAGCCCTCACTCAAGAAACTATCCAAAAGGATCATTCCGGCTCAGTATATATTTTCACTTATGAAATTCACTGTCACTAAACAGGCTCTCCTCGACGGCCTCCAGCGCATCCAGAATATCGTCTCGAATAGAGTCACCCTTCCGGTTCTTTCCAATGTCCTTCTTGAGACCACAGAAACAGGGCTTCAGCTCACCGCTACCGACCTCGAAGTAAGCGTACACACAGAGGTTCTTGCCACTGTGGAACGCTCAGGTGCTACCACGATCCCCGCACGTCGTCTTCTCTCCATCATCCGCGAACTTCCGGTCGAAGACATCTCCATCGAGACAGATACCCGCAATATTACCTCCATCCGGAGCGGCCCGAGTTTTTTCAAAATCTTTGGCCTAGCAAAGGATGAATATCCAGCCTTCCCCTCCCTAGAGGAAAAGCGCGGCTTCTCCATGAAACAATCAGCCCTCAAAGAGGGGCTCCGTAAGACATCCTACGCCATTTCCCTCGACGAAACCCGCTATGTACTCAATGGAATCCTCTTTTCCTTCCGTGACGGACGCCTCACTTTAGTTGCCACAGATGGCCGCCGCCTGGCCCTGTGCGATGCAGAGCTCGGAGAGATCAAGTATCCTGAAGGCCACGAACGCGACTTCATTGTTCCGACCAAGGCCATTTCCGAACTTCAGCGATTGCTGGTTGAGGAGAAAGAGGTACGCCTCCATGTTGGAGATAATCTTGTAGCCTTTGATCTCGGAACAACAGTCCTTGCGACGAAACTCGTCGATGGAACCTATCCCAACTACCGTCAGGTCATTCCCGGTGAAGCCAAGGAACGAGTCTCTATTGAGCGTGAACCCCTCCTCCAGTCAGTACGACGCGTCTCCCTGCTCAGTAATGATAAGAGCGGTTCCGTTCGCCTGAATTTCACCAAGAGCAATCTCGATGTCACCTCCAACACTCCCGAGGTCGGCGAGGCCAAGGAATCTCTTGCCATTGCCTACAAGGGCCGGGATCTCTCCATCGCCTTTAATCCTGAATTTCTCATTGACCCGCTCCGCAATCTTCCCGATGACACCATCGCTCTGGAACTCATCGATGAGATGAGCCCAGGGGTCATCAAGATTAATTCCGCCCAGCGCTTCCTCTATGTCCTGATGCCAATGCGTGTCTCCGTCTGAGGAAATTTTGAAACAGCCTTCCCCGGTTCTTTGAATTTTTCATCATGACGCCGGAGACTGTTCCCTTTGCTGGTTGGCCGAACTGCCTGCGACTTGCCAATGCTGAAATCGAACTCATCACCACTCTCGATATCGGCCCCCGCATCCTTTCTTACAGGAGGCATGACACCCAAAATGTCCTGAAGATTTACTCCGAGCAATCGGGAGGTAGCTGCGAAGAGGAGTGGATGGTTCGTGGTGGTCATCGGCTCTGGGTTGCTCCAGAGGATAGGATTCTCAGTTACCATTGGGATAACGTACCCGTTTCTTGGGTACGAGGAGAGAAGGGAGAAATTCTCATCACTAGCCGCATGGATGCACCTCATTCGTTGCGCAAAGATCTCTCCTTCCAGCTCGCCAAGCAGGGATCGCGCGTCGAACTTCTTCACACAATTACCAACGAAGGAAGGAATCCGATCACCCTCGCCACTTGGGGTCTGACAGTCTTGGCCCCTGGCGGCACAGAAATCATTCCCCAGCCCCCTCTTGGTGAACACCCTAGAGATCTCCTTCCCAATAGGACCTTAGTTCTCTGGCCCTACACCGATCTGACTGACCCTCGCTGGAAAATCGGGCGCTCCTACTTTCTCCTTCAACAGAAGAAAGGAAGTCTTCCCACAAAACTGGGGCTGACCCATAGCGAGCGCTGGATCGGCTACCTCCTTGGCAACCAACTCTTTCTGAAGACCTTTGAACTTCAGCCCAACACCTCCTACCCCGATGGAGAATGTAACTTTGAAACCTTTACCGATAGCGAGATGCTTGAAATGGAGTCGCTCGGCCCCTTGGCAACACTTCAACCAGGGGAGAGCACGTCACACAAAGAAAGCTGGCATTTACTGCCTGCACCAGGAGATATTAATCTAGCAAGCGAGGATTCCCTCTCCGAATCACTCCTCCCTCTTCTGAGAGAAATTCTATGAACAGGAAATTTATCCTCGGATTCTTTGGAATGCTGCTCCTGCTTACCGGATGCGAGCCACCCCTTCTCCTCCAGAATCATCAGGATCGTCAGGCCATCTCGAGTGC
>VFSW01013196.1_pt1 | contig 11499 bp, 13 predicted proteins | sample 5358111 | NCBI WGS metagenome assembly VFSW01 (sample SAMN11554181, study PRJNA540505) | mine drainage metagenome | isolation source: sediment from site ElyBrook_90M | place: USA: Ely Copper Mine, Vershire, VT | collected 2017 | reverse complement strand
CCCGCCGCGGCTATCGCGAGGATCGCCGCGCCAACCCTGATAATCAGAAGCCGCGGCTTGGAGTTGTGCGAACCCGCCCGCTCGGCCATCGCTGCTAGCGCTTGAGCTTCACGACGGCGCCTTCGATGCGATCGAATGCCCGGTTCAGATTCTCGATCGAAGTGGCATACGAAATCCGGACGTGATCCGGTGCGCCGAAGTCATTGCCGCCGACCAGCGAAACGTGCGCCTGGTCGAGCAAAAACGCCGCGAGCCCGTCGCCATCGACGATTTCATTGTCGCCAAAGCGGCTGCCGAGCAACTCCGATACGTTGGGGAAAACGTAAAACGCGCCCTGCGGTACGTTGGGCAGCTTGAAGCCCGGGATGCGCCGCACGCGCTCGACCACCAGCGCGCTGCGTTTGCGGAACGCCTCGAGCATCGGTTTGAGCTCGTCCTGCGGGCCGGTCAGCGCCTCGATCGCGGCAGCTTGCGTGATGGAATTGGGATTGCCGCTGTTCTGGCTCTGCAAGCGTCCGGCAGCCGCGATCGCTTCCTTCGGCCCGGCCGCAAATCCGATTCGCCACCCCGTCATCGCGTAGGTCTTCGACAGCGAGTTGAATACGATGCCGCGGGACTTGAGCCGCGGCTCGAGATGGAACAGGTGCGGCGCGAGTCCGTCGTAAACGATGTGCTCGTAAACGTCGTCGGACATCACCCAGATGCCGGTGTCGAGCAGCACCCTGGCGATGGCAGTGAGCTGTTCGGGCCCGTACACGGCGCCGGTTGGATTCGACGGCGAGTTGAGGATGATGCCGCGCGTGCGCGGGGTAATCGCGCGGCGCAAAGCCTCGGGCTCGAGCAGGAAGCCGGAATGTTCGGGGCACGGCACGAACCTAGACTCGGCGCCCGCCAGCGAGACCATCGCGGCGAAACTCACCCACGCAGGGGTCGGGATGATCACCTCATCGCCTTCGTCGAACAACGCGGCGATCACGTTGGCCTCAGCCTGCTTGCATCCGGCCGACGCGATTATCTCGCCCGGCTCGTAGTCGAGGTTATTGTCACGCTTGAGCTTGAGCTTGATCGCATTTTTGAGCGCCGCGGTTCCGCTCACCGGCGTGTACTTGGTTTGGCCCGCGGCGAGCGCTTTGCGGGCGGCCTCTTTGATGCGCTCGGGGGTGTCGAAGTCGGGCTCACCGGCGCCCAGCGAGATGACGTCGATTCCGGCGAGCTTCATTTCGGTGGCGCGGGCGTCGGCCGCCAATGTCGCGGACGGTTTGATGGCGGCAATTCTGCGATTGAGTTTCAGCATTGGTTAAATCCAGATGTAGAATGTTCGGTGTATGGCGCTCGTTAGGCGCGGACGCGGAGAGATTGTATCTTTCCCGGCGGTTTGAACAAACCGCCTGCTGAGATGCGCTGCTCCGGTTTTCAAATCACACGGCTCAACCGACCTTGAGCTTTGCGCGCAGCCGCTCGATCACGAGTTCGGGGACCAGCTCCGGCAAGCGCTTGCCATATCCTGCGACTTCCTTGATCAGGTGCGAGGAACTGAAGAACAGCCGGGGATTGGAGAACATGAAGACGGTCTCGACGCTCGGGCTCATCTGCTTGTTCATCTGCGCCATCTGCAGCTCGTAATCGAAATCCGTCACGGCGCGCAGCGAACGAATCAACACCTTGGCGCCAATTCGTTCCGCGTAATCGACTGACAGTCCGCTGAACTTGTCCACGCGGGCGCGCGGCTCGAGGTCGCGGATGACTTCGCGGATCATTTCGACGCGTTCGTCGGCGGTAAACAACGCCGCATCCTTGTGCGGATTGTAGGTGACCGCGACGATCACCTCGTCGAAGATCGCGACGCTGCGCCGGATGACGTCAACGTGTCCGTTGTGGATCGGATCGAAGCTGCCGGGATAGACCGCGATCAACGGGGAACGCTCTTTGCCTTTGTTGGTCATTTTCCTGAAGCCATCACTGTACACCCGGCGCCGGATTGAGTCGGCGGTAAAAGGCGATCCGGTGATCGCCGATGGTTGCAACAAATGCTCGCTCATGGGCTTTGGGAGCGGGCGGCGCAGCAGGCGCGCGCTTTGATTGTTCCACTACCACCCATCCGCCGGGCGCGACGAGTTGGAATTCACCAAGCAGCGCCAGGACCTCCGCGCTCATGTCGTCCTTGAACGGCGCGTCAACGAAGACCAGGTCGAAAGACTCGCGCTAGCGCTGGAGTTCGCCGAGCGCGCGACGCACGTCGGACACGACCATGCGGGCGCGGTCGCCCAGTTCAAGCCCGGCAAGATTGGCGCGAATCGCGGCGGCGGCGTCGCGCGATGAATCGACAAACGTCACGTGTGCGGCGCCGCGTGAGAGCGATTCGATTCCCAGCGAGCCGCTGCCGGCGAAGACGTCGAGCACGCGCACGCCGCCAAGATCCATCCGCACCGCCAGCCGCGAGAAAATCGACTCACGCGCGCGCGCCGAAGTGGGCCGGGTGTGCAAGCCGCGCGGCGCCTTGAGCCGCCTGCCGTGAGCTTGTCCTGCAATAATTCGCATCGCATCACTTTTCTTCGAGGCGTATTTCGATCGAATCCGGGAACGCGGTTTAGTCGAATCGGCCAGCGCGATTTAATCGAATCGGCTAACGCCTCTTGCCTCGAAGCCGCGGACGATAGATAACCCGTTCTGCCGGGATCCCGCAAGTTCGCGGTCAGGTTGGGCCGCTTGTTTGCGCCTCTGGCGGATTGACGAAATTTTAGCTACCAATCATTAGATTTCTGAACTCAAGAGCTTCGATGCTGAAGGATCAATAATACTCGCGCCATGCCTGGAAACCCGCAACCCAAGTTTTCCGACGCCGCGCTTGCCGAGTACCGGCAACTGCTGGGCCGCTACCCGACGCGGCAGGCTGCGCTGCTGCCGACGCTGTGGATCGCGCAGCGCGAGTTCGGATGGCTCAGCGATGAGACGCTGGACTATGTCGCGCATCTGATGGAACTGCCGCCCGCGCACGTGCGCGCGGTGGTGTCCTTCTACACGATGTTCCATCGCAAGCCGGTCGGCCGCTACCTGCTCGACGTGTGCACGAATCTCTCGTGCCGGCTGCGTGGCGCCGACAAAATCGTGGGCTGCATCCGGCGCCGGCTGAAAATCGAGATGGGCGAGACGACGCCCGACGGCAAGTTCACGCTGGCCTCGGTCGAATGCATGGCGTCATGCGGGACGGCGCCGATGCTTCAGCTCAACCAAGACGCGTACGTCGAAAACCTCACCGAAGAAAGCATCCTCAAACTGATCGACGAGCTTGCCGCCCGTGACAATTGAGTTAATCGCCGGCGCGATCAAAGCGATCCTGATGATCCTGGCCGGATTGAGTCTGTCGCTGTTCCTGCTCTATTTCGAGCGCAAGGGCAGCGCGCTGATCCAGGACCGAATCGGATCGAATCGCGCCACGCTGACCGGACTGGGCAAGCGCATGGGGATGCCCAACCTCGGAATCATCAACACCACCATCGCCGACCCGGTCAAAATGTTCACCAAGGAAGACTTCATTCCGGCCGGCGCGGACAAATTTCTGCACACGCTGGCGCCGTTCCTGTCGCTGTTCCCGGTGATGATCACGTTCGTCGTGATCCCGTTTGGCGACACGATTTCGATTGCCGGCCATCGCATCGGTCTCGAGGCGGCCAACCTCAACGCCGGCGCGCTCTATCTGCTCGCGACGATCGGCCTTGGCGTATATGGCGGCGCGCTTGCAGGATGGTCCTCGAACAATCGATGGGCGCTGCTCGGCGGGATACGCACGACGGCGCAGATGATCTCGTACGAGCTCGCGATGGGACTCGCGATCGTGTCGGTGATCATGACTTTCGGCACCCTGAACTTGCAGGAAATTGTGCGCGGGCAGGGCGGTGTGTGGTTCGGATTTTTGCCGCGCTGGGCAATTTTCACGCAGCCGCTCGCCTTCATTCTCCTGCTGGTGGCGGGCGCTGCGGAGACCAAGCGCATTCCGTTCGACCTGCCAGAAAGCGAGTCGGAACTGATCCAGGGTTATTTCATCGAATACTCCGGCGGCAAGCAGGCGGTCTTCATGCTGACCGACTTTGCCGAGCAGGCGCTCGTCGCGATGCTGCTGACCACGTTCTTCCTTGGCGGATGGCAGATTCCGTGGCTCATGCGCGACGGCTTTCATCTCCCGGGCGGCGCATTTCTTGCCCTCCCCGCACTGGCGGTCTCACTGATGGGCGTAGTCGCGTTCCTGGTCAAGGTTGTCGCGCTGTGCATGTTTCTCGGCATGGTGCGATGGACTCTGCCGCGCTTCCGCTACGATCAGTTGATGCGTCTGGGATGGAAAGGACTGGTGCCGCTCGGACTGCTCAACGTGCTGGTGACCGCATTCGTCGTGGTGGCAACCGGGAGAGTCCAGTGATGCCGCCGTTCCTGTATATTTTTCTAGGCGCGTTGGCAGTCATCTCGGCGCTCGGAGTCATCATCCAACGCAATCCGATTCATTCGCTGCTCGCCTTGATCGCGACGCTGATGACCGTCGCCATCCTGTTCATTGCCGAAGACGCCGTTGTGGTCGGCTTCCTGCAAATCATCGTCTATGCCGGCGCGATCATGGTTCTGTTCCTGTTCGTGATTTGGCTGTTGAATCTTCAAGTCGAGACCGGTCCGACGGGTCATCTCGCGCTCAAGTTATTCGGCTCACTCGCCGCGGCTCTGCTGGCGACTGAGCTGTTTTTTATCCTCGCTCGCCCTCATCTGCAGGTGAAGTTCACTCACGAACCCGTGGACTATGGTTCGCTCGCAAGCCTCGCCGGGAAGCTGTTCACCGACTACCTGGTCGCTTTCGAGGTGACCTCGGTGCTGCTGCTGGCCGCAGTGGTCGGTTCGGTCGCGCTGGCGCGGCGGCTGCCAGGCACGGATGACCCGCGCGCTGCGAGGAAGATCGCGTCATGATTCCGCTCACCTACATGATGTCGCTGAGCGCGATCATCTTCGCGATCGGCGTGGCCGGCGTGATCATCCGCCGCAACATTCTCGTGATGTTCATGTCGATCGAGTTGATGCTCAATGCCGTAAATCTCGCCTTCATCGCGATCGGCAGCCGGCTCGGCTCGATGGACGGCCAGGTGATCGTTTTCTTCGTAATGACTGTCGCGGCGGCCGAAGCGGCGGTTGGCCTGGGCATCATCATCTCGGTTTTCCGCAATCGTGAGACCGTCCACGCCGACGACCTGACTCTGATGAGATGGTGACCAATACCAATGACGGTTGAGTTTCCAGCACTCGCGCTTATCCTGCTGTTCCCGGCGCTCGGCGTCGTATTCAACCTGTTCCTCGGGCCCAGGTATGGACGCGGCGCGGTCAACGTCGTCGGACCGGGCGTCATGTTCGCCGCGTTCGGCGTTGCGACGTGGGCATTTTTGACGCTGCTCGCGATGCCCCCGGGTGGCGCGCTTGCCGTGCATCTGTGGGGATGGATCCAGGCGGGGAGATTTCACGCCGAGCTCGGCCTGCGCCTCGCCGCGTTGTCGGGCGTGATGGTGATGATAGTCACCGGGGTCGGCGCACTAATTCATCTTTACTCAGTCGGATACATGGCGCACGACGAGGATTTTGCGCGTTTCTTTACCTACATGAACTTGTTCGCGTTCTCGATGCTCATACTAATTCTCGCGAACAACTTGCTAATGATGTTCGTGGGATGGGAGGGGGTCGGACTATGTTCCTACTTGCTAATCGCATTTTGGTACACGAATCCTCAGTATGCCTATAACGGCCGCAAGGCATTTGTCGTCAACCGAATTGGTGACGCCGGCTTTCTGCTCGGAATCTTCACCATCGTCGCCACGCTCGGTGCGCACGGCGTGTGGACGCTCGACTTCGTCGAGCTTCACAACAACGCTGCCCTGCTCGGCGGCGCCGCTGCCACCGCAGCCGGCTTCCTTCTCTTCATCGGCGCGACCGGCAAGTCGGCGCAGATTCCGCTCTACGTATGGCTGCCCGACGCGATGGTCGGCCCGACTCCGGTCAGCGCGCTGATCCACGCGGCGACGATGGTTACCGCGGGCGTGTACATGATCGCGCGGCTGGGTTTTATCTACACGATGGCGCCCAGCGCGCTCGATCTGGTTGCGACGATTGGCGCTGTTACCGCGCTGTTCGCCGCGACCATTGCGATCGTCCAGCCCGACATCAAGAAGGTGCTCGCTTACTCGACCATCAGTCAGCTCGGCTACATGTTTCTGGGCGTGGGCTCCGGCGCGTATGCGTCGGGAATCTTCCACCTCATGACCCACGCGTTTTTCAAGGGCCTGCTGTTCTTGTGCGCCGGCTCGGTGATTCACGCGCTCGGCGGCGAGCAGGACATGAACAAGATGGGCGGATTGCGGCGCAAGCTGCCGATCACGTTCTGGACGATGTTCATCGCGACGCTCGCGATCGCCGCCGTGCCTCCGTTCTCCGGTTACTTCTCCAAAGACCTGATCCTCGAGGCCGCGTACGATTCGGGACATTCGTGGCTCTGGTTCCTCGGCGTGATCACCGCCGCGCTCACGTCGTTCTACATGTTCCGGCTGATCTTCATGACGTTCTTTGGCGAGTCCCGCGTCGATTCTGAAAAAGAGCATCACTTGCACGAATCGCCGGCCGTAATGACTATTCCGTTGATCGTACTGGCTATTCTCGCGACGGTTGGCGGATGGGTAAATCTTCCCGGCGGACTGCTGTGGGGGAATGCGTTCGTGCGATTCCTCACGCCGGCCGTCGGCGCCTTCAAGCCGATCGTCGAAGCGAGCCCGTCTTCCTTGTCTCTCGTCGCGAGCATCGCTTCGGCCATTGGAATAGTGCTCGCATACGTGTCGTATCTGCGCTTGCCGGGAATCCCATCGCTCCTCGCGTGGCGGCTGAAGGATCCCTACGACTTGCTGCTCAACAAGTACTACATCGACCAGTTATATAATTTCATAGTCACGCGTCCGCTGTTCTGGGTATCGAACAATGTACTCAACCGCGCGATCGACAGCTTTGCGATCGATGGCGCCGCCGACGGTGCGGGCCTTGCCGTCCAGACTTCGGGCCAGATGGCGCGCCGCGCTGAAACCGGCAACGTCCAGCACTATGCATTCGTTTATCTACTCGGCGCACTGGGCATTGTGGCTTACTACCTGTTCCTGGTGATGCGCTGATGAACGGCGGCTTGCTAACGGCGTTGATTTTCCTGCCGCTGATCGGCGCGCTTTTCATTCTGATGCAGAGCGAAGAGCGTGCGATTTGGAACTCGGCGTTCATTTTCTCGCTGCTTCCGCTGGCGCTGAGTTTCTATGTCCTGGCGGAATTCAGTCCGCAGGTCGCGGGCTACCAGTTCGCTGAACAATATGACTGGATCCCCGCATTCGGCATTACATACCATGTCGGGATCGATGGAATTAGCCTGTTTCTTGTTCTTCTGACTACTATCTTGATTACTCTGTCGCTGCTTTACTCCGGCGGCGGCGATATCGAGGAGCGTCCGCGCGAATTCTGTTTCTTCATGCTCGTGCTGGAAACCGGGCTGCTTGGCGCGCTGCTCTCGGTCGATCTGTTCCTGTTTTACATATTTTGGGAAGTGATGCTGATTCCGATGTACTTCCTGATAGGCATTTGGGGACATGGCCGCAAAATTTACGCCGCCGTCAAGTTCGTATTGTTCACGATGGTTGGATCGCTGCTGATGCTGGTCGCGATCCTGTACCTCGTGTACTCGGCGCACGAGCATTTCAACCGGACCAGCTTCGATTTGCCCCTGCTCTACCAGGTGCCGCTCACTGTTACCGAGGGCCGTTGGCTGTTTGCGGCGTTCGCGCTGGCGTTCGCGATTAAGGTGCCGATGTGGCCGGTGCATACCTGGCTGCCCGATGCTCACACCAACGCGCCGACCGCCGGCTCGGTCATTCTGGCCGGCGTGATGCTCAAGATGGGCACCTACGGTTTCCTGCGCTTCGCCATTCCGCTGTTCCCCACCGTTGCGGTCGAGGCGATTCCGCTGTTCATGGCGCTCGCCATAATCGGGATCATCTACGGAGCGTTGGTCGCGATGATGCAGCCCGACCTGAAGCGGTTGATTGCATACTCGTCGGTTAGTCACTTGGGGTTCGTGATGCTCGGGATTTTCGCGCTTAACCCCGAGGGTATCGATGGCGCGATTTACCAGATGCTCAATCATGGCGTTTCCACCGGCGGATTATTTTTGCTGGTCGGAATGCTCTACATGAGGCGCCATACGCGCGAGATTTCCGAGTTCGGCGGTCTGTGGAAGCGCGTGCCCGTTTACGCCGCAATCTTCATGGTCGTGATGCTCTCGTCGATCGGCCTGCCCGGGCTCAACGGCTTTGTCGGCGAGTTTCTGATCATGCTCGGCGCGTTCCTGCGAATCAGGCTGGCCGCTGTTTTCGCAGTTGTGGGCGTGATCCTGGGTGCGCTCTACATGCTCTGGACCTACGAGCGCGTGATGTTTGGACCGATCAGCAGGGCGGTGAACGAAACGATCAGAGACCTGACTGGCCGCGAGATTGCCGTGATGGTGCCGGTGATTGCGTTGATGCTGTTCATGGGACTTTTCCCGCGTCCGCTGATCAGCAGGATCGAACCGTCGGTGACTGCAATGCTCGCGAGAGTAAATGTCGCGCAGGCTCGGCTTGAGCTTGAACGACAGCCGAATCGTCTGGCGGCTCTTTTGCCGGCCCGGCACACACCAAACCGCGAACCCGAGATGGCGGCAGTCGCACGATGAGTCCTTTTAACCTGGCCGCAATCAACTTCGTTTGGCTGCCAATCCTGCCGCTGATTGTGGGCGCGGTGGCCGCGATGGTGGTGCTGCTTGCTGGAGTGCGCGTCGACGACAGCGAAAGCGAAGGGCTGGGGCTACTGACGCTGGCTTCGCTGGCGGTTGCATTCGTATTCACGCTTGGAATCCTCGGACAGTACGGTGTCGCTTTTGCGGGTGCGATCTCGATCGACAGTTTTTCGGCGTTTTTCGAACTGGTGATTCTGATCGCCGCGATGTTTACCGTGATGATGTCGCTCGATTACGCCGCCGAGAACCGTATTCCCGGCGCCGAATACTATTCGCTGCTGCTGTTTTCCGTGCTCGGCATGATGCTGATGGCGGCGGCTGGCGATCTGATAGTCATCTTCCTCGGCCTCGAGACGATGTCGATTACGGTTTACGTGCTGGCGGGAATCATGCGCCGCAGCGCAAAATCGAATGAAGCGGCAATAAAATATTTTTTGCTGGGCGCGTTCTCGACAGGGTTCCTGCTCTATGGAATCGCGCTGGTGTACGGCGCGACGGGCACTATCAAGCTTGGCCCGATTCATGACGCACTTGCTTCGGGCGCGATGGGGTCGAATCCGCTGCTGCTGCTCGGAATCGGCATGATGGTGATCGGTTTTGGCTTCAAGGTCGCCGCAGTGCCATTTCATATGTGGGCGCCCGACGTTTATGAGGGCGCGCCGACTCCGGTGACCGCCTTCATGGCGGTGGGCGTGAAGCTCGCCGCGTTCGCCGCCTTTATTCGCGTCTTCATGGTCGATTTTGCGCCCGTCGGCGCGCAGTGGCAGACGGTGCTGTGGGTAGTCGCGGCGTTGACGATGACCGGTGGAAATCTAATCGCCATCGCCCAGACCAATATCAAGCGGATGCTCGCATACTCGGCGATTGCGCACGCGGGCTACCTGCTGCTTGGCATGGCGGCGGGAGTGCGATCGGGGCCGGCGATTCTTTACTATCTTCTCGGCTATGCATTCACAAACCTCGGCGCGTTCTCAGTAGTAATCGCGCTCGAACGGCGCGGCCAAGTAGGTAATCAGATTAGCGACTTTCGCGGCCTTGCGGCGCGCCAGCCGCTGCTCGCCGGCGCAATGGCTATCTTTCTGTTGTCGTTGACCGGGGTTCCTCCGATGGCCGGCTTCGTTGGCAAGTTCTACATCTTCAGCGAGGCGCTGCATCAGGGATACGTGGGACTGGTAATAATCGCTGTACTCAATAGTGTAGTCTCTGCCTATTACTATTTTTATGTACTGGTCGCGATGTATATGCAGGAGGGCGGTGTCGAAGTTGAGCGCCTGAATGCGCGGCCTGCGCTGGTGGCGGCAATCGGACTCGCGGCGCTCGCTACGATTTTGATCGGGGTTTATCCGCAACCGTATATCGCGTCCGCCGCCAACGCATTTCATTCCGCCAGCGGCGCCGCAGGAATCCACGCCGCCGCGCTCGAGCCGTAGACCGGGTCTTTCGAGCGCTGTTACTTGCGGCGCGAGGGCTTCTTCGAAGCGGGCTTCTTTGCGGATTTCATCGGCGGCTTCGGCGCCGTCGTGGCGGCAACGCTGCCCGCTGGTTGGCTATTCGCAGCGCCTGCGTATGCATCGGCTTCGATCTCGATCATCATGTCGGGATTAGCCAGCCGGCGCACTTCAACCACCGTGGACGCGGGAGGCGAGTCAGCGAAGAATTCCCTGTGCGCGCGCGCCGCATCCGCAAAACGTCCCATGTCGGTGACGAACATTCGCGTGCGAATGACGTGATGCATCGCGAGCCCCGCGCGCTCGAGCGCGGCACGAATATTGACCAGCGCCTGGCGCGCCTGCACATACATCTGTCCCGCGCCGACGATTAGCCCGCGCTCGTCGGTGGCGGTGGTGCCCGACACCGCGACAATGTCGCCGGCCCTCACCAGCCGCGAATAGCCGACGATTGGTTCCCACGGCGTATTGGTCGAGATTCGCGAGATCGCGGTCATCGTAATCTCCCTCCCCGCGGGCGAAGCAGGATGCGGCCGCGACTCTGTGCTCAGCTATCGCGGCCGGGGTAGGTCTCTTCAAGTTCCCGGGCCACCGAGCGCATCGGCGTACCTACCAGCCGTCCCGAGGGCATCAGCCAGTTAAGAATTCGCGTGAGCGACCGCACACTTGCGACCGGACGCTCCGCGCTTCGCACCATGTCGAGTTCATGCTCGACGATTCGAGAGTTGTTACGATTTGCGAGCCCGATGCCCGCGAGAATAACGCGCCGCTCTTCCACCGCTTACCTCCGCCTCATCCGCCCCTAAAACCTAAAGCGCCAAATGAAGATCGCCGAATAATGATCGAATCATACAGATGCCTGCGAAATAGTCAAAAAAATCTTTTGCCGCCGGCCCCGCGATTCGCGCCGACCGGCTGTTAGATGCGACGCGCAATGCGCGCTTGAAGTTATGCCGCGCCTATCGTATTGTTGGCGCGTTTCGAGTTTCTGCGTTCAAGTGAACACCGAGCAACCAAGGAGAAAGCGATGCGTAAGGTTCTGCTTCTGGCACTAGTTTCGATGTTCTTCGCCACGGCTTGCAACAAAACCGAGGAGACGGCTCCTGCCCCTCCCGAGGCTGCTGCGTCTGCGGCTGCACCCGCCGAGGCGGCCAGCCCCGCCGCGGCGGCAACCGGCGCGACGGGCGAGACAGGCGCTCCGGTAGCACCTGGCGCACCGGGAGCACCTGG
>VFSW01013195.1_pt1 | contig 11500 bp, 12 predicted proteins | sample 5358111 | NCBI WGS metagenome assembly VFSW01 (sample SAMN11554181, study PRJNA540505) | mine drainage metagenome | isolation source: sediment from site ElyBrook_90M | place: USA: Ely Copper Mine, Vershire, VT | collected 2017 | reverse complement strand
GACCCGAATCGCCCCATTTCTTGTTACAGGGAAAATGCAAAAGAAATCAAGAGGTAAGGTCCGCCCGGTAACACGAGACACGGCGCTTGTATCTGAGGTCAAGCCGCCCGTAACAGAGGGCGAACGCTTGCTGCGTTTGGTGCCCGAGTCTGCAGCGGAGATCGGCGCGCGGTGCGGCGTTACTCGCATGACGTCGAACCGTTGGCGCAACGGCTATTTGCCCGATGCGAAGTTTCAGCCGTTACTAGAGCAAGAGTATGGAATCCCGCGCTTGGCGTGGCGTCGCAAGCCCGCACTCCACGGCCCGAAGACGCTCGAGCGAATCGAGCGCTCGAGCGCTCCGCCCCCGACGGCGTCCGAGCCGCAGAAGCCCCTCGCCGATATTAGCGCCCGGGAGCAAGCCGTCGATCATTTGCTGCGTATCCAACGGCTGCGAGCTGTAGCGGAGACGAACGAGACGAACGACTTGGCCAAATACTTGGACCTGGAGCGCAAAGCGATTGTTGACCTCGCCAAATTCACGGGCGAGCTCACGGCGCTGGACGAATCGAAGCTCACGCAAACGAAGCGCTGGCGCGAAGTGCGCCAAAAGATCGTTGATGCTTTGGTCCACTATCCCGAAGCGCTCCAAGCTGTGGCGGATGCACTGCTCGCGGTGCGTGCCGCGTGACGACGCCGCTCGCGTATCAACTCGAGCAACGCGCGCCACAGCGGCGCACGCATGAGCTCGTGTGTTGGGAGCACGACGTAGCGAACGCGCTACTAGCCGCGAAGCTCCAAGCGCGTTCAATCAAATGGCCCAGCGATAAGTACCGTGAAGATCCTGTGCAGTTTGCGCGGGACATCATCGGCTTCGAGCCTTGGGCACGACAGCGTGAGATCTTGGAGGCTGCGCGCGACTACCCACGAGTAGCAGTTGCGAGCGGTCATAAGGTCTCGAAGAGCCATTCGGCGGCGTGCGTCGCCCTCTGGTTCTACTGCTCATTTCCGGACGCGCGCGTTGTGCTCACAAGCACCACGTCCCGCCAAGTCGATCAAATTCTGTGGCGCGAACTACGCATGATGAAAGCTCGCGGCGGCTTGTGCGTCGCTTGCAAGCGCGCCAACGAGACGCGACCGAACTACGATCAAATAGCAGCGCCGTGCGAGCATTCGGCGTTACTAGACGGCGTTGCTGGCGAGCTCGCCCGGACGGGACTCAAGTCCCAAGACTTTCGTGAGATCGTTGGATTCACGGCTAGCGAAGCGGAAGCTGTGGCCGGTATTTCAGGCCGCAACCTTCTGTACATTCCCGACGAAGCTTCCGGCATTGATGAGGCAATCTTCGAAGCCATAGAAGGCAATCGCGCGGGCGGAGCACGCGTGCTGATGTTTTCGAACCCCACGAAAACGAAAGGCGAGTTTTTCAACGCCTTCCACTCCAAGAAGAGTTTCTACCACACGATCCAGATCTCGAGCGAAGAGACGCCCAATGTCTTGGAGGGTCGCGAGGTAATTCCCGGGTTAGCCACGCGCGAATGGATCGAAGAGAAGAAACGAGAATGGGGCGAAAACTCGCCGATGTATTTGGTACGAGTCAAAGGGCAATTCGCGACCAAAGAAGACGGTAAGATTTTCCCGATCCATTCGATCGAGCAAGCAGAGCTTCGCTGGCACTGCGTCGAATCCGCGGGACGGCTGTTTATCGGCCTGGACCCGTCGGGCATGTCTGGCACGGGAGACGAATGCATCTACGCGCCGCGCCGCGGCTTGAAGCTTCTGGAGCTGCGTCCAGCGCCGCGCAATGAGGCGCCTGTCAAACTCGAAGAGATGGCGCAACAGACGCTCGTGAATCTGTTGCTTGTGATTCGAGATCATGCGCTTCCTAGAGAGACGCCCGTTGTCGTTGTCGATCGAGATGGGCCGATCGGCAAAGAAGTTTGCGACGCCTTGCGAGCGCACTTGGAGAAGAATACGGACGCCTTTGAACTCGTCGCGCTTCGCTCGAGCGACAAGGCACATAGACAGCCACAGCTGTACGATCGCATGCGCGACGAGCTCGCGGCCAATTTCGAGGCCTGGATTCGAGACGGCGGCGGTATACCCGAAGACGCAAAATTGTCCGCGGAAATGCACGTGCCTGTGTGGATTCAACAATCCAACGGCAAATACAAGTACACGCGCAAAGAAGACTTTCGAGCCGAGCTCGGCCGAAGCCCCGATCGGTACGACGCAGCAGCGCTGTCGTGCTGGGAGCCGTTGTCGTTGTCGGACGATCCAAGCCGCAAGCTTGCGCCTACTACAGCGGCGGCTCCTGCCGACGAAGACGAGCGCGACCCGTACACGCCAGATCTCAACCCGTACGAAGGGGCGGCGTTGTGGGGGCGGCGTTGACGCCAGGTCATCGGGTGCTGCTTGCGATACTACAGCGCACGACGGCGCGCGCTGTGGCCGCGCGTTGCTCAGTACATCCTTCGCGTGTGTCGCGTTGGGCCGCCGGAACGGAGCGGCCAGGGCCGAAAGCGCGCCGAGCGCTCGTGAAAAACTATCCTGAGTTTTTCGTAACAGCGTATCAGCGCAGTGTTACGCAGCTGCAATTGCGACCGCGTTGGTAGTGCAAATGCTTTGCTTCGGTCGTGACACTAGGCGATCGAGTGCGAGCGCTTTTAGGCATTTCTGCCTATGCTGCGAATACAAATTCGCAACTGCCCGATCTCGATTCGCCCGCTGTTAAGACGGCGCGCAAGGCGCAAGGCGGACAACTAGCGCCGCTTCCAGTCAGTCAAACACGCTGGTTCCTATCCGATCTAGAGGCTGCGACATACGCGGCCGACGCGGGTTTTTTGGACGCAGCCGCGCGGCTCATGCGCGCAGCGCGCCAAGACGGAATTTATGCGGGCGTGCTTTCGACCCGTACGGCCGGGCTCGTGCGACTAGCGAAGAAATTCCGAGGCAATCCGGAAATCGTCAAGGCACTGGAAGCCGGTCACGATTCGGTGCGATCGGTCTTCGACGAAATGTTTCCGCCGAACGAGCTCGCGTTGCTCGCGGCTGACGGTATCGAGTTGGGCGTAGGCGTCGCCGAAATGGTGCCCGTTGTCGGGCGCTCTTACCCGGTCATGGTCCGGCAAAATCCGGAAATGCTCGTGTATCGGTGGAACGAAAATCGTTGGTATTTTCGATCGATTGCCGGCTTGCTGCCGATTACGCCCGGCGACGGTCGTTGGATTTTGCACACACCCGGCGGGCGTATCGCGCCTTGGCAATCGGCGCTTTGGCGCGCGATTGGTCGCGCGTACATCAATAAAGAAGCCGCGGCGCTACACAAGGCGAATTGGGAGGGCAAGCTCGCCAACCCCGCGCGTGTTGCTGTGTCGCCACAAGGCGCGGGCGAAGCGCAAAAGCAGCGCTGGTTTCAGTCGGTCATGGCGTGGGGCGTCAATACCGTTTTCGGCGTCACGCCCGGATACGACGTCAAGCTCTTGGAATCGAACGGCCGCGGCTACGAAGCCTTCGACGCGACCATGGATCGGTCCGATCGAGAATTCGTTATTGCGGTCGCGGGCCAAGTCGTCACGACGGATGGCGGTGCAGGCTTTCAGAATTCCGATATTCACAAATCGATCCGCTCGGACCTGATTCAGGAAACGGCCGAATCGCTCGCGTACACGCTCAATACGCAAGGTATTCCGGCGTATGTCGTCGCCAACTTCGGCGAAGACGCGCTCGAAACTTCGCCTTGTGTGTCGTGGGACGTCACGCCGCCCAAAGACCGCAACTCCGAAGCGCAATCGATGATTGCTGTGGCGACCGCGATTGCGCAACTCGGCGCGGCGCTTCGCCCGTACGGGCTGCAACCAGACGTTCAGAGCATTTGCGCCAAGTTTGGTGTAGCGATTGACGGAGACTTGGACGGAGACGGCGTACCAGACGCGCCAGTCACGCCCGCCAAGCTCGATCCGACCCTCGAAGCGGAAGCCGTCGGCAAGCCCGCCGCGCCGGCAGCAGCGCCCGCGCTGAAAGAGGCTGCGTAATGCGCGTGTTAACCAGCGCAATCGATCTCTTCGGCGATGGCGTCGAAGGCAAGCCGCCAATCGCGTTTCGCATTTGGGCGGCGGGCGAGCACCAGACCGACAAGGGCAATTGGATTTTCTCGCCTGCATCTGCGGCCGCAATCATGGCGACGCAGGCCGAGCGCGGAAATCTGTTTTCGATCGACGTCGATCACATGAGCTTAAATCAGAGCTCGCCGATCGATGCGCGAAAAGCCGTCGGCTGGCACCGCTTGGAACTACGCGGCCCGGACGACGCGCCGGAACTATGGGCGTGTGATGTGCAGTGGACGGACGAAGTGAGCGCCGGGCTCGTCAAGCACCCGCCCGAGTGGCGCTACTTCTCGCCCGCGTACGACGTGGATCAAGAGACACGCGAAGTGACTCGGTACATCAACACGGCGCTAACAAATAACCCCGCCACGCACAACGTGACGGCGCTAGCCGCATCCGCGGCTGCAAACAACGGAGATCGAGTAATGGCGAAAGTTGATATTGACGCCACACTCGCCGCACTACGCGCAGCCGCGGATGGTGACGACGAGAAAATGGCGAAGCGTTGCCGGGCTGCTCTAGCGACGTTCCACGCGGCGGAAGAAGCGCACGACGAGAAGCAAGAAGCCTCCGAAGCCTCGGACGACGACAAGAAGGACGAGAAGCAAGAAGCGTCTGTTGCGGCATCCGTGGACGTTATCAAGTCGCTACATGCGACGACGACGAAGCTTGCGGCACTTGAAGCGAAGATCGAACGCGACAAGCTGTTTGACGCACGCCCCGACGTGAGCGCGACGATCAAAGCGACGATGGCGAATCTTCCGATCGCTACAGTCAAGGCATTGCTGGACGAGCTTCCGCGCGGCTCTACTTCGCACGTTCAAGCCGCGCGTGCTGCGCTCGGCGCCGAAGCCACGAAGAGCGAAAGCGAACCGGGCTCGAACGGCACTCGCGCGGATCGTCTGCCCGAACCAGAAGCGAAGAGTTTGAGTCTCCGCATGGGTCTCGCAGACAACACGCCCCGCGGCGTGATTTACGACGGCGTATTTCAGCGCTTGCCGGTCATGACACCGCAGCAAGCACGAGCCGCACTTTCGGCTAAGGCCAAGCAAGCACAGGTGAGCAAATGACCGCTGCAGCCAAAGACGTTTATCGAACGTTCGAGAAATGGAACACGCACCGCTTCACGCTCTTGAGCCCGAATAAGGCCTATAAGAACGCGGCGTGTGGTTTGATTCTGTCGGGCGCGAATACCGGCAAAGTCGCTCCAATGGGCACTGCAGGCTTGACGCTCCGCTACATCGGACGCTTCGGGCTCATGGCTCCAGGTCCAGTGGATGCGACGAGCGCAGACCAGCCGGTCAACGTGAATTTGTTGACTGAAATCAACCTCGAAGAGTTTGGCAACTCTGCGAGCACGGACGCCGTTGCATCCACGGATACCGGCAAGCTCTGTTACTTCTACGACGATCAAACCGTCGGCATTAAACCGGACGGGCACGCCGTAGCGGGTATCGTGTGGGCTGTTTCGGCAAGCGTCGTGCTCGTCGAAAAGTCGGCGGCGTCTTCGTTGACCGGACGTGACACAGTCGGCACCTTGCCGGCGTACGTGTCGAACGACAGCGCGCCGACGTCGATCGTCAACGGCGCTGTCTACGACGTTCTGACCACCGGCGCGGCCAGCACGGTCACGCTCCCAGCGGCTCCGCTTGACGGCGCGAACGCTTGGTTTGCAGCGGACGGCACGAAGAACGGACACACGGTCCAATACCGAGACGCGACGGGCACGGTCAATCTGACGACCGCGCTCCTTGCGTCCAAACGGCATCTCGTACGAGTAGAGGCGCTCGGCGGGAAATGGTTCGCAAACGCCTACGTTTCGCCTTGATTTAGGAGAAGAACATGGGCGCGATTACTCCCAGTTTCGTTTTCGATTTGGAATCTAGAATGCAAATGCTCGTCGAGAACGAGTATATGCGGCTAGCCTCCAGTGATTTCCTTTGGTGGAATAAAGTCACCAAAGTTATGCCGCTCGCCACGAAGCGGCTCGTGCTGACGTGGATTCTGAACACAGCACAGATCTCCGATCAAGGCGACGGCGGCAACTTCCGCTTTGAAGACATGACCGTACTCGAGCGAGAAATCGGCTCGAAAAGCGCGGGTGCCGGCTTCAAGATTGCGCGCCAAGAATTCGAGGATCTAGACGGTAACGGTATCAACTTCGCGTCGCAATGGGCCTCGGACATGGGCGCGCAGCAAGGGTACTGGCCACAGCAACAGGTCTCGAGTTTGATCTTGGCGGGTGAGAGTGGTTTGGCGTACGACGGCTTGCCGTTCTTCAGCGCCTCTCATTTGCTGAATCCAAACAAGTCGAGCGTCGGCACCTACTCAAATCTGTTCACGGGTTTGAGGATCGACGATGGCGTGTCGATTGAAGCGGCTGTGCAAAACCTGGCCGTCGCGTACGCACGAATCGCAGCGATCAAAATGCCGAACGGCGCGCAGCCTCGTTTGCTGCGCCCCGCCGGTATCTTGGCGCCCCCGCGGCTCATGCAACGCGCTGTGCAGGTCACGGACGCCAAGTACATCGCAATGCAGGCGGCGGCACTTGGCGCGGGTTCGGCCGACTTGGCCGGCTCCGTTACCCGCATGGGTTTCGGTACGCCGACGCAGGTCGACGAGTTTGGTCTGACTGGCTCGGACGATCAGACTTATTACATCGTAGCGGAGCAACTCACGAGCTCGCAGCAAGGCGCAATCATTTACGCCGAGCGCGAACCGTTCAGCATTCGCTACTACACGGGCCGCGGCGGCGGCAACGGCGTGGACGCAATCCTAGACCGCGAAGACGCGCTCGAATGGCACACAAGCGGCCGCAATGACACGTATTACGGCCATCCGTACTATCTCTTTAAGTGCAAGCCGTCGTGATTTTAGAGGCGTGCGCGGTCGGCGTGTTGCTGGCCGCGCAGCTCTTCTTTCATCGATCCACGTCTAGGAGACTCAAGCGTATGTCGAACGAAATGCAAGTGTTGTCCGATCAAGTTACTGCCACTGTGTCGGCGTTGAACGCGGGTGCGTCCTCGTTGTCCGATTTGAAAGCCAAGCTAGACGCAGCGCTGGCGAGCGGAGACGCCGCGCAAGCCGCGATTCTCTCTTCGCAGTTGAAGAGTGCGACCGACGCGTTTTCTTCGGTCGTCGCTTCGATGACTCCAGCGCCCGTCGTCTGAGTATCAAATGGCCTATCTCTCGCTAGCAGAATTCACCGCGCGTACGCTCATGCCGAGCGAGCACGTTTCCGAGTTGGAAACGCGCTATCCCGGTTGGACGGACGCGCAGTTGCAATCTGCTAGCGAGTGGCTTAACGCACGCCTGCGTAAGCGCTACGCCGTGCCGTTTGCGACGCCGACCGAAGACGTCAAGGCTTGGGTGACAAGGCTCGTCACGCTGCGCTGCTACCTCAAACGCGGCGTGGATCCGGACGATCTGCAATTCGTCGAAATCAAAGCCGACTACGACAGCGCGAAGACGGAGATTCTAGAGGCTGCGAATTCCGAAACGGGCTTGTTCGATCTGCCACTGCTCACGAGCACGGACGCCAGCGCAATCGCGCGCGGCATGCCCATGGTCTATTCGGAACAAAGCCCGTACGTGTGGACCGACGTCCAAGGCGATATTGGGCGTCTCGAGAACATGAATCGTCGAGGGTCCAGTGGCTGACGGGTTTGCAGAGCTCGACGCCTGGATCAAGCGCGTCGAAACGCTCCCGACGAAGATGGTAACAGACGCTGCGCCCGACGTTGCCGAAGCGCTACGCGTCGAAATCGAGCATTCGATCGCGGACGGCATGGCTCCCGACGGAGAGCCTTGGAAGCTCACGAAAAAAGGGACGGAACCGCTCCGCAACGCGGCGGCCCACTTGTTCGTTGCGGGCGTTGGGACGTCAATCGTCGTGCGTTTGAAAGGCGTCGAAGCGCGTCACAATAGCGGCACGGCGCGCGGCAAGATCGTTCGCCGCATACTCCCGAACCGAAAATTTTCGGCTCCTATCGTGGCCGCAATCAAGCGCGTATTAGGCGAGCACTTCAAAGAGCACATGGGGGGCGAGTAATGGCGACCCGGTTTGCTCTCACGGCGCTTTTCGACGCGGTCGTTTCGCAATTCGCGACCGACGGCACGAGCGTGCCCAACATTTTCGGCTGGCGCGAGCAAGCCAAGCACTTAACAGCTGCGCCGCGGATCACGTGGCAACCCGGCGACGAAAAAGGCGACATGGGGCCGTTTCTCCCGGCGCGTAACCCGGGCCGTAATCCCCGCCCGCTCGCGACGCTGGGCGAGCTCTGCACAATCGATATCACAGGGTACGACGCGACCGCGCCAGAAGACGAGCGCAAGCAATACGAAGCCACGCGCTTGCTCTTCGACGCTTGGCATCGTGCGGTTTATCTCGCAGCGTTCGGCACGTACGAGCTCCAAAGCACGACGTGGGATTTTTCGAAAAAAGAGCGACGGCACGGCGCGACGATCCGAGTCGTGCTTGCGGTGCAAGCCATGCTCCCAGACGCAGCCGTCGAAATCGCGCCGACCGACACGCACGCCGAGTTGGACGTTACCGAGCTGAACGTCACAGACCACGAATCGATTCACCCGACGGACGTTGATCCGATCGAGCCCTACTAACGGAGCCACCAATGCCGCAACCCGCACTAAACATCAACGAACTAGACGGCGCGCTTGGCGTGCTCCCGTCGGGCTCTCGTCCGCTCGCGTTCGTCGGCCCGGCTTCGTCCGGTCCGATTGATACGCCCGCAAGCTTCGCGCGCACCAAAGACGTGATTTCGACGTACACGGCCGGGCCGCTCGTCGAAGCGGTCTGCCACTGGATCGAGCGCTACCAACAGCCCGCGCTTGTGTGTCGCACGGGCAACACGGTCGCGGCTTCGAGCGGCACGCTCGTTACGACGGCGTTTGCCGGCTCGTCCGTGCCGACCCTCACGAGCACGCCCAACGACGATTATGAGCTGTACGTCGTGTTTCTCACGGGCGGCACGGTCGGCACGCTGGGCATAACCCTGCAGTGGTCACTCGACGGCGGGCGCACTCTCTCCGCGGTCGTCTCGCTCGGGACGGCCACGACGTACGCCATACCAGGCGCGGGCGGCACGACGCTAAATTTTGCGGCCGGTACCATCACGGCCGGAAGCATTCTGACGAGCCGCACCACGGCCCCGTGCTGGAATTCGACGGAGCTCGGAACGTCTCTCGATGCTCTAAGCAACACTTCGACTGACTGGGAGTTAGTCGAGATCGTCGGCCCGATTGACGCGACCGCGTTCGACTTGATCGAAACCAAAGTTGCGGCGTTGTCCACGGCGGGCAAGCCCAAGGCGTGGATCGGCAACTGCCGAGTGCCGACGACGAGCGAAACGGAAGCCACATATTTGACGGCAATGAATACGATTTTCAGTGCTAAGGCGACGACGTACGGGGAGTTGTGCTACGGCGCAATCAAGCTCACGTCCAGCGTGTCGGGCCGCAAGTACAAGCGCCCGTTTTCGCACGCGCACGCCGCCCGCGAAGCGTTCTATTCAGAAGAGATTGATACAGCGTACGTCAATCTCGGGCCGTTCGTCGGCGTGTCAATTCGTGACGTAAACGGCAACGCGGACGAGCACGACGAATCGATCAACCCAGGTGCGGACGATGCGCGCTTCTCGTGCGCTCGGACGTGGAACGAAGTGCAGGGCGTATACCCGAACCGCCCGCGGCTCTTCTCTGCAGCCGGGAGCGATTTCCAATTGCTCGCACACAGGCGCGTAATGAACCTGGCGCGGCGCGCGCTGCGCTCGTACTTCATTCGTCGGCTCAACCAACCCGTACTAGTGGACAAGACGACGGGCTATATTCTTGAAGCGGAAGCCGCGGAGATCGAGCAAGGCGCGGACGCGGTGCTGCGCGCGGTGCTGATGGCAAAGCCGAAAGCTTCAGGCGGCGGCTTCGCACAAGGCGCGTTCGTCAAGATTTCGCGCACGGACAATCTACTGTCCACCAAAACGATGACGGGACAAGCGCGCATTGTGCCGCTTGCGTACGTCGAATTTATCACCCTGGATCTTGGGTTCTTCAACCCGGCCCTCCAAGTCGTTGGCACTTGATCGCGTAAACGGAGCAACCAATGGCAATCGATGATTTTCGCGTCAACGGCAATTTGATGTCTTGGGGATCTCTGATCTTCAAGATTAACGGGCAACGCTTGTATGGCTTTACCGGTCTGGCGTACGACGAAAAGCTGACGCGCGTGCTCGCGTACGGCTCCGCTCGACATCACGCGCCGCGCGGGCGCAGCGCCGGCAAGTATGAGCCGGGCGTAGTCAAAGTGACGGGTTGGAAAGACAGCGTACAGAAGATGCGCAAGTTTTTGGCGTCGCTGTCGAAGAACCAGAAGAATTACGGAAACGTCGAATTCTTCGCCCTGGCGCAGTACGTCGAAGCCGGCAACGAGCCGATCGCAGTAGAGCTCAACCGCTGCACTTGGGTTTCTAATTCTTCGGGCGACGAAGAATCGCCCGATCCACTGAAAGAAGATTTCGAGATTCAGCCGCTCTTCATTCGACGGAACGGCCTGGAGCTCTTCGACTCTAGCGAAGGTGTACCGTGACCAATACCGAAGACACAATGCCCGATTCTCCGGCGTCGAAGCTTGCTGCTACCAAAGCCGCCCGCGTCGCGTTCGAGAAACAGAGGGCTGAGAAGGCGGCGGCTCGAGAGCTCGCAGAAGAGCTCGCACGCGAAGAGCTAGCACTGAAGAATGCACAGGCCGTCGCGTGCGCTGAAGATGAGATCGGCGTCGGTAAATTCATCGCTCTAGATACCGATCTGGGCGTCGTAATCGTCAAGCGTTGCAACGCCCTCATTTTTAAAAAGTTTCAAGACGTCGGCAAATTCACGACGCATGCTCTAGAGCAGCTGGTTATGCCCTGCCTCGTGTATCCGACGGCCGACGAATTCGACTCGCACTTGGAGATCTTGCCAGCGACGCTTACACGCTGCGCGGACGCAATTGCCACGCTAGCAGGCGTGCGCGCGGCTGAAAACGCGGGAAAATAAAAGAGCTGTACGCCGCCGCGAAACGGGACGGCGGCGTAGCAGCTGAGTGTGTGGGTGAGCTCTTTGGGATCGATAGAGAGACTGACGCAGAGACAATCCGAGCGGCTGTCGGCGCAGCTCTGATAAGCGAAGGCGTACACGAGCTCCGACAGATCCGCCGGCTTCTTACTCCGAGCCAAAAATGAGTGACGCGACCGCAGAATTTACGCTGAAGCTCAAAGCGGATAGCACGCGTTCAGAATCCCAGAGCGCGGCGCGCGCGCTCGAGCAATTGCGGACGAAGCTCACGCAAGACACCAAAGCCTTAGCTGAAATGCAAAAGGCTATGAATAACTTGAAGAAGGGCGGCGTTTGGAACTCTTCTATCA
>VFSW01013194.1_pt1 | contig 11500 bp, 9 predicted proteins | sample 5358111 | NCBI WGS metagenome assembly VFSW01 (sample SAMN11554181, study PRJNA540505) | mine drainage metagenome | isolation source: sediment from site ElyBrook_90M | place: USA: Ely Copper Mine, Vershire, VT | collected 2017 | reverse complement strand
TCGGGCTTTCACCCGACGATTCCCCGGGGGTGATTGCAAAAGCGGATGCGTGCGGCGCGCGCTGTGCGGCTGACGTTTGGGTCGTCGCGCCCTTCAAACCGTCTTCAATGCGTACCTTGTCAGTCCCCGGGCCGAACACACCGGAATCCCAACCCCCCAGCGTCCCCCCCGGATTCGCTGAGACCAGCGGTTCGGTAATACCCAGTGCATGTGCGCATGGTTGCGGTGCCATCCGTATCCAGAGCGAGCCGAAGATAGTTACATCCTCGCACCACCGCAAACGACCCGAACAGATGGTGCCACAAGTAGTTCGGATCACACACCCCGACGGCTGCGTATCCAGAATATCCACCCGGGATCCATTCGTCGCTGGTTGCTTCAGCCGCATTGCCGATCAGATCTAGGATGCCCTCTGGCGACGCTCCCATGGGATACGAGCCAACAGGTTGAAGCTGGTTGGTACACCCTGCCCAGTTCGCATAGGCACATCCGGTTTCCTCACCCCAGGGGTAGGTTCTCCCTGACGGTCCTCGCGCCGCCCGTTCCCACTGGGCCTCGGTCGGCAGACGACCACCGGCAAAGTTACAAAAATCAACCATCTGTTGCAAGGCGATCCCCACCATGGGCATCGAATCATTGCCGGTGTCGCGAAAGAAATTCAGCCAGGTATCATCCGTTGGAAGAGTGCAGAAGCCAGCTCCAACGCATTGGCGATACCGGCTGACCGTGACCTCATGGCGATCCATCCAAAAGGGGGAAACATAGACTGGGACGACAGGCGAGGCATTGCCATCTGTCTCCCTTGTCGAACCACGAAGAATGACACCACCCGTCAGACACGCTTGGTCGGCGCCAGCGTCGCTGGAGCACTCCAATGTCGCTACTGAGCAACCTGCGGCGTCTCCGAACGGAGCGGGCGCATCCGCCATTCCTCCATCAGAGAGGAGCGTTCCTGGACAAGTCACCTGCGGAGTGAGGATGCTATCCCCCGTTGTACATATCAACGCCCCTCCGGGGCAGCCATGGCAGATTGAATCTGGATTGGTGGTGCATCCACAGTACTGTGTACTGCCCCCAGTCTCACACCAAACGTATACCACAGATCCATCCATCGGGCCAGCATCGCCTTCACCGTCGTAGGAAAGAACCATGTCTCCCATATCGTTTTCATCTCCCACATTGCGGATGTCCGTCTCAGAGGCATCGAACGGCAAATCCAGTGTTGCATCGACTGGCAAGTCCATGCTTCCACCCGCATTGAACGGCGATATCGTAGATGAGCATGCCAGAACGATGACCGGGACTACCGGGGTCCATCTCCATGGAGTCACCGTGCAACCGTCCATGTCACCCCGTCCGTCGACCTGGCTACCATGACGTTGCCGACCTGACCACCAGAAGGTGCATTTAGTGCAGGAAACGCGAGCAGGAACGTGTTCGTTCCTCCAGGGGTTCCAAACGTTGCAGATGGCCCGGCCAAAGCAGAGCCGAGGATGTTGCCGCCGCTCCAGTTGGCACCATCCCACATCCATGCATAGACATAGTTGCTGTAGTAGGGATGCACAGCCGCCTGAACCGTAACGGAGATTCCTCCAAAAGACCTATGTCCATAGGCAATTGCAGGCGTAAGATTGCTCCCCGTGGCCCACGAAGCATACAATGAAAAAGACGATCCATCCGATGTTTGATAGACCTTGATGTTGCCGGACGGAATCGCCGATACGTAGGGACAGGTTCCGCTGCGCAGGGAAGTCCAATCATCGAGCCAGATACCATGGGTCATATACGTCAGCCCATAGGTTGGGTTCATCACCGCACGGGAAGTGGAATCGCCATTCCCCCCGCACGCTCCGTTGGTGGCCTGATGATCCAGTCCGAGGACATGGCCCGTTTCGTGTGTCCCGACGGCGACGATATCGGTGTCTGAAAGCTGCAAGGGGCGAGTGCCCGTAAAGAAGTAGTTGGAATAAAAAGCCATAGTCGCGGTTGCGCAGTTGTTAACGGTGTTGGCGACTGTGTTGGGATCGCCGTTTTCCTGCGCCATCCCATACACGACGGCACCCGCAATGGCGTTGCTGGTCGTAGACGAGGGATAGCCGAGACGGATTGAACTTCCGCCCTCCTCGTTCCAGGGAATCTGCATCTGCCGAATGAATCCGGTGATGTCATCGCAAAAGAAGCCATACGGCGCAAAAAGGTCGCACCGGACGTAGGATGGAATAGTCGTCACACCAGACGTTGACCAGGCGCAATCACGCCCCCATGCTCCCACAGTCGAACTTCGCATGAGAAGTGCGCAGACAACGAAAATGAGTGGAATGCCCCATGACCTACTAACGCCGTTGCATTGCCTTTCGTCAGAGGCTGTGACTGGAAGTCTCGAGTCCGCGCCGACGTGGCTTCTCTCCACGCATCCTACGGCTTTGGTCGACTTCTTCACCGGATTCCACGTAGCTTCACAGGACAGAGCCACAGCGCTCTGCGGTCGTCCTCCCGAGGAGTTCGCTTTGGCGTTGCAGTCACAGGTTCCACTGCTCGGAGTCGATCCCTGACCAAGCTGGATTGCGTCGTCGTTTTTTCCCGTCATGTCCAGAGGCATGTTCGTCCCTCCCTTTGTGCCTACCGTTGGTTTGCCGTAGGTGGGCGTCCTGATCGCGATCGTGGAGTCGAGACCATACGTTCCGCCATCACGAGGACCCCAAGCGATCCCCCCACATCGGTGCTCCGCCCTGCGTCATGATGACTGTGTTGTTCGGCATAGGCACCGATCCTCGTTGCTGCCGTTTCCCGCTTCGCGGCCAAAGCTAGCGAAATTGAGGGGGGGTCAACACTTTCTTGCAAACTCGTTAATTTCCTGCGAGTCTGCGGAGCTTACGTTCGAGCGTGTACCCGTCCTTGCACCATGGTCCCGCCACCCCGCTCGGATGCACAGCCTCCAGCCAAGCGCCAATACGCGGGAGATCCTGGTTGGGAGTCGACTTCTTGGGCTGGGTTTGGGCACTAAACGTCCGTAGGGTCTGGCCGGACTTTGGTGTGAAGCTGCGGAGCCTAGGGGCCCATGGTGACGGTCGTCCCGTGGCCAGGCACAAAGACTGCATTCCGGGTGCCGCCGAGCGTCACGGCGGTCCCGCCCGGGACGAACACAATGGCATCGGGCTGTGCGAGGGGCGACACGTTTCCACTGGAGATCAAGTGCTCGGCCGCACGGCCGGGTCCTGCGGGGACATCGACATGGACGTTGTACGCCGGCTGGCCGTGCGGGGTGCGGAGGCGCACCGCTGCAGTCGGGACGCCCAGACGGTTGACCAGCACCCGTGGCGCGACACCGAAACCCCCAGAAGCGAGGTCGGGCGCGCCGTCCCCGTCGATGTCACCGACCGTGAGCGAGTGCCATTGGCCCAACTGACCGAGCCCGAGGCTCTGGGTAAGGTCTCCCATCTGCCAGGTGTCCCCCACGCGGGTCCACGCCCGGATGGGCTGCGGTCCAGAGTCGTGCCGCGGGTCGATAAAACCTCCGACGTCGTTGCCGCAGGCTTGGATGATCTCGGTCCTGCCGTCGCCATCGAGGTCGAGACACGCCCCAGCCCAGGCCATCGGGGGATAGACGTACCCGGGTACGGGCGAGGGGGCCAGGAGGCCTGCGGTGTCCGAGCGGTCGAGCAGCAGGCCCGAGGATGTGCCTTGGAATACGTCCGTCTGCGGGTCGAGCATGACCACGTAGTCTTGACGGCCGTCGCCGTTGAGGTCGCAGGCGGTGGAGGCCATCGGAGCGCCTTCGGCGATGCCCAGGCTGGCGGCCCCGGGGGGAAGAAGGTCGGTGGAATGCCAGCGACCGTCGGAGCCCCGCTGGAAGAACATGGGCAGAGGGATGGTCGTGCCGTGGTTGACATTGAGGACCAGGGTGGGGCTGCCCTGGATCTCGGCGACGCCCATGGAGTCGCAGTTGGACCGGCTCACAAGATCGAGGAGGTCTGGCGTGAGGGTAAAGCTCCGCGGGCCGGTACGAACGAAGACCTCCACGGCCTGGTCGACGCTTGCTGGCCCAGGGTAGAACTGCAGGACGTCCAGCCACCCGTCGCCGTTCATGTCGGCGAGGGCGAAGGGGTCGTTTTCGACCGAGCCGCAGTTGACGGGGACGGTCGGACCTGTGCCCTGGCCAAGGTTGCAGGTGGGGTCGAACAGCGGGACCGCCGGGCCAAAGCCTCCGTGTCCGTCGCCCCAGAGGATGTACGGGCCTTCCGCGACGAGGTCCACGGTTCCGTCGCCGTCCATGTCCGCCGCGCCGCGGATGTCTACACCGTCGGGCAGGGTGATAGGGGCCACCACGAGCCCCGGGTCGGCCCAGCGGAACACCACGGGCGCCCGCGTGGGCTGGGCCCACCGCGGCGAGACGATGACCTCGTCGCGCCCGTCGCCGTCCAGGTCGGCGAGCACCACGGCGACGATCTCCGGGACCGGGTCCTGGACGGGCCCCGGAGGTTGTTGCTGCACTGCCCACGGGAGCGTTGGTGAGACGTCGACGAAGTGTCCGATCCCGTTGGGCACCGTGACCGTCGGGGGGGGCACGACAGATGGGGGGGGCCCGCCGTTCCCTCCCATGGCGTCGATGGCCTGACCGGTCCCGCACCCGACGGTCAAAACGATGACCAGAACTGGCCGCCCCGGAGCCACGGACCGGATGGTATGGCAGGGTCCAGCGGGCGTCAACGCAGCGCCCGCAGGTCTCGCCCAAGCGGGCGCTGTAGCGTGGCGTTGCGGCAAGACGCTCGCACGGTCAGGGGCTGGTGAGCCTTGTCGGAGCGAGGCGGCCGAAGCGGGAAGATGGATCATCGGATCTTGAGATCGTTGCTGTACCCACCCGGGGCGTCTGTCCCGTGGCGTTCTGTCACGATTCGTAGGCGGTAGGGCGCCTGTGCAGCGGCCCGGTCCTTGCTCATCTGCACCGTTTGTCGGCTTCGTTCTCTTATTGGGGGAACGATACGACGATCACTCCCAAGGAGTTGGCCCATGCACACGTTTTTCTCACGATTCATGCTCTCCGGCGTCTTGATGCTCGGTTTCGCGAACACCGACTGCAACGGAACACTCTCGGGTTCCGCCGACATTAGCGCAACCATCCAGATCACCTCCCCCGACGACGTCAACCACGTCGCCCCCAATCAAGTGGTCACGATGACCGTCGTGACCACGGGCGTAACCTTGGTCGCACCCGATGTGACCCCGACGCCTGCAGAAGCCCAGACGGCTGCATACCTTCAATTCTATCTCGACTCGGATTCAAGCGCCGTATTGCTCGTGGCGGCGACGGCGACCGTCATGGTGACGATCCCGACGGGTACCCCGGCGGGCCCTCACAACGTCGTCTGCCGTGTGTACAAGCACGACGGGACACCGACCAATACCACTTTCAACCTTGCCATCACGGTGCAGGTGACGGTGGGTACGGATGCCGGTCTCGCGGACTGACCCGCGACTGCCATCGCCCACTTCACACCAGGCCCGGCCCGGTAGGAATCCCGTGCTTCTTCGAGCGGTCCATCCGCGCGATGGAGCCGGGCGCGGGCGCCCGCCAGGCAATCTACCGCAGGTGCTGCTCGATCTGCCGGAGGAGCACGTCGCGGTCGAAGAGCCGGGTAACGTAATCCATCTGGTCGCTCTCGATCACCAGCGTCGGGGATGCGTTGTAGCCGGCAAACCATTGCTCATAGAGCTCGTGCAGCGCGCGGAGGTAGGCCGCTGGGATGGCCTGTTCGTAGTCCCGCCCACGGGTCTGAATCCGCTTGCGCAAGGTGCGGGTGCCGCAACGTAGATAGATCATCAGGTCGTGGGGACGAAGATCTCGACGGAGGGTGGTGTAGAGGTCGGTGTAGGTCGCCCAGTCGCGGGCGTCGATGTGCCCCTTGCGGTGCAAGTGGGCGGCAAAGACCTCGGCGTCTTCGTACAGGGTGCGGTCTTGCACGACGGGTCGGCGCAATGATTCCAACGCGCGATGGATCTTGAAGCGCCGGACGAGAAAAAAGAGCTGCGACGCGAAGGCCCAGCGGCGCATGTCACTGTAGAAGTCAGAGAGGTACGGGTTTTCGTCGTGGGGCTCAAAAAAGGGCACGAGGTCAAACTGCGTGCAGAGCCATTTTACAAGGCTGGACTTGCCCGAACCCATGTTGCCTGCCACGGCGATGTAACGACTGCCCGTCACGGTGGCGGAGACATAGCACGTCGACGAAGCGTGGATGGGTTTGCATCGAGACGTTGCACTGCAAGCGGAGGTACGGTAGACGCGCTGGATGAGCGTGCGGGTTGAGCGCTCGGGCCCTGTGACCACGGTGTGCATCGATCGGCGCGCTGTGCGCAACGCGGTCGATCGTGCGACCGCGGACGCGTTGGTGGCGGCGTTTACGCGCTTTGACGACGACCCCGAGGCGCGCGTGGCCGTGCTTTGCGGCGAACATGGTACCTTTTGTGCGGGGGCTGACCTCAAGGCTTATGCCGAGGGGCGGGGCAATCGCATTGCGCCCGAGGGCGACGGACCCATGGGTCCCACGCGAAGCTTGTTGTCCAAGCCTGTCATCGCTGCGATTGCAGGTCACGCCGTGGCCGGTGGGCTTGAACTCGCGCTCTGGTGCGACCTCCGCGTGGCCGAAGAAGACGCCGTGCTGGGGGTGTACTGTCGGCGCTGGGGCGTGCCGTTGATTGATGGTGGGACGGTGCGTCTGCCGCGGCTGATCGGACTTTCGCGGGCACTTGATTTGATTCTCACGGGGCGCGCGGTGGATGCCCACGAAGCGCTGGCGATGGGGCTTGTGAATCGTGTGGTGCAACGGGGGACCGCGCGGGCTGTGGCCGAGGGCATTGCCCACGACCTGGCCAGGCTGCCGCAGACGTGTCTTTGCAACGACCGGTTGTCTGTGTACGAGCAGTTTGAGCTTGGGTGGCACGAGGCGCTTGCCAATGAGTTTGCGCGTGGGCTTGTGTCTCTGCACGCTGACGCCCAATCGGGGGCACAGAGCTTTGCGTCGGGCGCGGGTCGACACGGGGAACTCGTCACCGCGGGGTGTCCTCCGTCACCGCCCAGTCGTACGGGCAGAACGGGTGGGTCGAATGCTTGAAGGGGTGGCGCGTGAAGCGTACCTTCGCGGTCACCGATGACGGACCGATCAAAGCGAGACCCGCGGCGTGAGGGTACGGCGGCCCCCGGTAGACGCCCGGAACCACGGTCGGTGCTTGCTGAAAAGCACGGCATCGAGGCCTTTGCCCTCTTTTGTGCGTACTACCTCGGGATCACCGCGGAGGACGGGTATGCCTTTCAGAACGTGCATCAGGTGGCGAAGCGCTTTGGGGTTTCGAGCGGGGTGGTCAAGCAGGTGCTGGCCGACCTTGAGATGGACCCCGACCGCATCGTGAATTCTCGCTTTGACATGGCGGGTGCGCAGGTGGATGTGATGCACGTCCCAGAGGGGGTCAGCCGAACGGAGATCGCCCGGGCGCATTGGGAGGCTTTTCGCACCGCGGTCCACGCGCCGCGGGACTGGCAGCGTGAACTGGACGAGGATGCCCGGGTGAACGAAGCGACTTTTGGTCCGCCGCGCACCCGTCCTTCAACCAGGGGACGCTAGGCAGGTGTGGCCCGCACACATCAAGGGCGCGCAGCAGTCTGAGGACATGGAGCAGGTCTGACCCGACGTACGGCACTGCGTGATGATCGGTGCGCAGGTGTACGTCCCGTCGGCCGCCGCCGTGCACGTCCCAGAACAGCACTCGGAGCCGGCGTGGCAGGCGGTTCCATTGGTGCGGCAAGGGGTGGGGGCCCAGTACGCCGACATGTTTTCGACCGAGGTGTCCTGGCCGGGCATCCAGTACGGCACGGACGACGGGTCGGTACCGGGCGTGGGGCGGTCGGAGATGGCAACCACCCAGATCTGACGGCGGCGGGTACCTTCTGTGCCGACCTGTGCGTTGCCGTAGTCTCGCCGTGAGTAGTAAGCCAGCCAGTAGTATCCACCGACGTCAAAGGGCGAAAAGTTGGGCCAGTAACCGCTCATGCCGTCGGGACCGTTGGCGTGTGTGAGCGGGGTCGGGGTTCCGCCACTGGCGCCGATGATCTCCAGGCGTCCGGGGTAGATCTGGTACGAACCAGCGTTGGTGTTTCCCGAGCGGGAATTGGTCCCGTGTTGAAACACGAGCCACTCGGAGTCGGGCGAAAACGACGGGTGCGCGTCCACGGGCCCGCCCGGGCTCGATCCCGCGGCATGAATCACCCGCGGCGAACCGAACGACGTCGGCCCCGCCGTCGGAACCACCGTGAGATCCCCATGGGTAAAATCCACGGCCCACGACCCGTCGGTGTTTGAGATATACGCAAGACTACGCCCGCTCGGGGCCCACTCGGGGTGCGCCGCGCTGGACGTGGCAAGGTTCGCGCCTGGGATCACAGACCCGGTGGCGCGATCGAGCAGGGCGAGGGCGTTGCCAGCGTTGATCACCAACTGGGTCGCGTCGGGTGACCATGTCGAAAACAGCCAGGTGAGCGCAGGCTGCGGGGCGATCACCGTGGGGGCAGGGTTGTTTCCAAGGTCCGAGGCCGTAAGGTCAAACGCTGCGCCCTCGCGGCCACCGCCCCACATCTCGACGGACATGTACCGTCCATCGCGGGAGACGGTATGGCATGCGATGCAACGGTTGCCCGCGGTCGTGGGGTCGAGCGGGGGGTACGGTACCGCGACGGAGCTCGCCGTGGTCACGGCGTCGAGCTTGCGGATGACCCCGTGGGTGAGATCCCAGTAATAGATCGCACCCGAGAGAGAGCCCCGGGCGATCTGGAGGCTTACCGACGGGCCTGCCACGAGCACGCTGTCGGCGGCGTCCCAGCGGTCGAGGGTCAGTACAACGGGGCTGCCCACGTTGCTGGACACCAGGGCTTGCCAGCCGACGGAATCCACCGGCCAGTCGTACGTAAAACCCGTGCCCGTGTGCTGGATGTACGCGATGAGGGAGATGTCTGGGCGGGCGATGGTGACGCGGTAGATGTCTCCCACGGCACCGCCCTCCCACTGCACGTCGGGTGGCGCGACGTTGGCAGGCATCATGGCCGCGTCGAGCGGGTAATCCAAGGTGGGGGCGCGGGCGGCCGAGATGGTTGCAGGGCCTGTGAAATGCCCCGCGGCGTCGGGGGCTGTTCCGGTTGTGGCGTACGTACGGTGAGCCACGACGGTGAGCGAGGCGGTGGTGGAGAGCACGCCGCCCGATGGCGATGGGACCTGGGCGGTCACAACGATCGTCCCGCCGGCAGCGCCTGTGGCGGTAAACAAACCCGTGCTCGTGGCGATCGAGCCAATGGAGGACGGCGGCACGGACCAGACGACGCCGCCGAGAACTGAGGTCGTACCGTCGCGGAGGGTCCCGTAGGCTGAAAAGGCCATCGTGGCGGGGGTGCTGTCCTGGACGTTGAGGGTCGCGGCGCCCGGTCGGATGGCGATGGAGGCAAGGACGTCGCGAAAAACATCCGTGGGAACATAGACGTCGGAGAGGTTGATGGCGTCCCAGGTGCCGGCGTCGATGCCCGAGCACACGGCGGTGCCCGATGCACACGATCCCGAAGAGCCATCGGCCGCGCACGCCACGAGCGCGAAGGCCGCAAACATAAACATCAGGGGAGGCATCGACGCGGTACGCTGGGGGTGTCGCATCATCCAGGGATCATACCGGAGTCCCCGGGGAGACATACCGTCGTACGTCAGCCCTTTCGGTTGCTCCCCAGTCGGGGTACACCCTTTGTCTGGGATGAACCTTCACGCTGCGGTCGTCGTTCCGGCTCCGATCAATGAACCCGTGCTGTCGTACGCACCCGCGACGCCCGAGCGGGCAAGGTTACGGTCGGCGATACGGTCGCTCGGGGCCAGCCCGACGGACGTGCCCATGGTGATCGACGGCCGCGAGGTTCGTACGGGTGACACGGTTGCCATCCGGGCACCGCACCGGCACACCCAGCAACTGGGTCATTGGCATCAGGGCACGGCCGAGCACGTTGAGAAGGCCATCGCGGCGGCTGAGAGAGCGCACGGGGACTGGTCGCGGGCACCGTGGCAGACGAGGGCTGCGGTATTTCTCCGCGCTGCAGAGATTCTGGCGACGCGCGAGCGTGCCGTGGTCAACGCCGCGACGATGCTCGGGCAGTCGAAGACGGCGCACCAGGCCGAGATCGACGCGGCGTGTGAACTCATTGATTTCTGGCGCTTCAATACGTACTTCATGACACGGATCCTGGCCGAACAACCGTCGAGCGCCCCGGGTGTGTGGAACCTTACCGACCACCGACCGCTGGAGGGATTTGTCTACGCGGCCACCCCGTTCAACTTTACGTCCATCGCGGGCAACCTTCCCACGGCGCCTGCCCTCATGGGCAACACCGTGGTGTGGAAGCCCGCGGCCAACGGCATGTACGCAGCGTGGTACGTGATGCGGGTGCTCACGGAAGCGGGGCTCCCGCCGGGCGTGATCAACCTGGTGGCGGGTGACCCCGCGGGAATCACGGACGCAGTGCTCCGCTCGCCGTCCCTCTCGGGCGTACATTTTACAGGCTCCACCGAAGTCCTCCGAAAGCTCACTGCGACGGTGGGCGAACGGATGGGTACCTACCGGGACTTTCCGCGGATTGTGGGAGAGACCGGCGGCAAGGATTTTATCCTCGCGCACCCATCCGCGGACATCGACGCGCTGGCCGTGGCGATCGTCCGGGGCGGGTTTGAGTATCAAGGGCAAAAGTGCAGCGCGGCGTCGCGGGTGTATCTCCCTGTGTCGCTCTGGCCTGCCGTGCGGGACAGAGTGCTCGCCATGATCCATGACATCCGCGTGGGCGACCCGACGGACTTTGGGACTTTTATGGGCGCTGTCATCGACCAGCGGGCGTACCAAAGGATCACCGAGGCCGTCGAACGCGCGCGGCACGATGCAAGGTGCACGGTCTTCGCGTCGGGGGCGAGCGACCGCGAAGGGTGGTTTGTGCACCCGACCTTGATCCAGGTCGAGGATGCCGCCCATCCGTTGTTGCGAGAAGAATTGTTTGGCCCCGTGGTGGCCGTGCAGGTGTACCCGGACGATGACTGGGCGGGCGCGCTTGCGCGGGTGGACGCCGCAGCGCCGTATGCGCTCACGGGGGCGGTGTTTGCCAGGGACCGCATGGCGATCTCCGAAGCCGCGCAGGCCCTGAGGTTCACAGCGGGGAATTTTTACGTGAATGACAAACCCACGGGGGCCGTGGTGGGGCAGCAGCCCTTTGGCGGCGCACGTGCATCGGGGACCAACGACAAGGCAGGAAGCCCACTAAACCTCCTCCGATGGGTGTCTCCGCGGTCGATCAAGGAGTGCTTTGTCCCGCCCACCGACTGGCGGTATCCGTCCATGGAAGCGGATCCGGTGGATGCTGCGGACGTCTGACCTCTACATGGAGGGTGACGACGGCTTGAGGGGTACCGGGCAGGGACGTAGGGACGACGGATGACGGCGC
>VFSW01013193.1_pt1 | contig 11500 bp, 9 predicted proteins | sample 5358111 | NCBI WGS metagenome assembly VFSW01 (sample SAMN11554181, study PRJNA540505) | mine drainage metagenome | isolation source: sediment from site ElyBrook_90M | place: USA: Ely Copper Mine, Vershire, VT | collected 2017 | reverse complement strand
GTGAAGGGCGTCAAGCAGGTGCTCGCCGGTTACGCGGGCGGCGTGCGGCGCGCCGCGAATTATGGGATGGTCAGCACTGGCACGACCGGCAACGCCGAATCTGTCCAGATCGTCTTCGATCCAAAGATCGTTTCCTACGGGCAGATTCTGCGCATCTATTTCTCGGTGATGGATCCGACGACGCTGGACTATCAGGGCCCTGACGAAGGCACGCAGTACCGTTCGGAGATTTTCTACGCGAACCCCGGCCAGCTGCGCATCGCCAACGCTTATGTCGCACAACTGACCGCCGCGCATGCCTTCTCGGCGCCCATCGTCACGCAGCTCGGCGCGTTGAAGGGGTTCACCCGGGCGGAGGCTTATCATCAGGATTATCTGATCCGGCATCCCTATCAGCCTTACATCGTGGTCAACGATCTGCCGAAGATCGCGACGCTGAAACGCCTCTACCCGCAGTTCTACGACGACAAACCGGTCATGGTGGAGCAGAACGCGGACTGAGCGTCACTCGTACCAGCTGTGGCCGTTGCGTTCGGTCAGGGCGAAGGCGCTGGATGGTCCCCAGGTGCCTGCGGTGTAGGGCTGGGGCTTCATGTCGCGTTCCTTCCAGCCGCCGATGATGGCGTCGATCCACTTCCAGGCCGCTTCCACCTCGTCGCGGCGCACGAACAGGATGCGGTTGCCTTCGAGCGCCTCCAGGAACAGCCGCTCGTAAGCGATGCGCCGGCGCTGGCGCTTGAAGGCGTCGCTCAGGCTCAGGTCCAGAGACAAAGGCTTCAGCCGCATGCCGCCGCGATCCAGGCTGGGCGTCTTGTTCATCAGCTGCAGCGAGATTTCTTCCTCCGGCTGCAGGCGGATGGTCAGCCGGTTGGCGATCAGATCGTGGTGCGGGAAGATCGAATGCGGCACCTCACGGAATTGCACGACGATCTCCGTGCTGCGGATCGGCAGGCGTTTTCCGGTGCGCAGATAGAAGGGAACACCCGCCCAGCGCCAGTTGTCGATATGCGCGGCGATCGCCACGAAGGTTTCGGTGTCGCTGGCGCCGCCGCCGGTCTCTTCGCAGTAGCCCGGCACCGTGCCTTCGTCGGAAAAGCCCTTGCGGTACTGGCCGCGCACGGTTTCGCGCTCCACTTCGTCGTTCCCGATGCGACGCAACGAATGCAGAACCTTCACCTTCTCGTCGCGCACGACATCCGGATCCAGGCTCGCCGGCGGCTCCATGGCCACCAGGCAAAGAAGCTGCAGCAGGTGGTTCTGCACGATGTCGCGCAAGGCACCGTAGGAATCGTAATAGGACCAGCGCCGCTCGACCCCGATGGTTTCGGCGACTGTGATCTGCACGTGCTCGATGGACTGCTTGTTCCACAAGGGCTCGAAGAATGCGTTGGCGAAGCGCAGCGCGATCAGGTTCTGGACCGTCTCCTTGCCGAGATAGTGGTCGACTCTGAAGATGCGGTCTTCGCTGAACGCCTCGCTCAGGTCCTCTTCGATCTTGCGGCATGAGGCAAGGTCGTGGCCGATCGGCTTTTCGATGGCGATGCGTGCGCGGGGATGGGCCATTCCCGCCTTCTTCAGGTTGCGGGCGATGGCCGCGAAAAAGTTCGGCGAGGTCGAAAGGTAGTAGAGGCAGTTGTCGGCGCCGTCGAGCAGCTTGGCGAGGGCGACGAAGTCCTTCTCGGAATCCAGATTGCCCTTGCAGTAGTGCAGGCGTTCCGAGAACTGCTTCCACGCCTTTTCGGTAAAGCCTTTGCCCGCTTTCTCCACCACCTCGGCGCGCACCTGGGCCGCGAAATCGTCGTTGCTGCGATCGGTATGGGCGAAGCCGGTGATGCTGAGTTCTTCCGGAAGATGCCCCTCTGCGTCCAGGAAATAAAGGGAGGGATAAAGCATCTTCAGCGCAAGGTCGCCCGTGGCGCCGAAAATCACAATTGCTGTTTTGCCGGCCATCGATACATCCTGTTGGGTACGCGGCGCCGGCGACAGGCCATGCGCGAAACCCAAACTACGCGGAATCATGCCGGCAGAGAAAGCGCGATCAACGCTGACAGGGAGTCAATTTGCGGCGCGGCGGCGGATCGCCCGGCAAATTTGACGAAAATGCGGCAAGCGGCGGCGTGACCACATCCCATCGGACCGGATCACGCCGCCAAAAGCATCAGGTGACGTTGGCCGGCGCCAGCCTCGGCGACAGCAAATGCACGATGCCGAGCGCAACCAGATACATCGACCCGGCGACGATGAAGATCGGCGTGTAGGTGCCGGTATATTGCAGCACCAGTCCGGTGACCCAAGCGATCAGCATGCCGCCGACCCCTCCCGCCGTGCCGCCGATGCCGACCACCGAGCCCACCGCCGCCTTTGGCATTGTGTCTGAGGGAATTGTGAAAAGATTGGCGGAAAAGGCTTGGTGCGCCGCAGTGGCCAAGCCGATGATGCCGACGGCAACCCACTCGTTGCTGATATACATGCAGGACATCACCGGCAGAACGCATACCGCCGCAATCAGCATCGTCAGTTTGCGGGCTAGGTTCACACTGGCGCCATTTTTGATCATCGCAGACGACATCCAGCCGCCGGCGATACTGCCGAGGTCCGACAGGATGTAAATGGTGATGATGGGAGGCCCGAAGTTCGTGAGGTTCAGTCCGTACTTCTTGGCAAAGAACGCCGGCAGCCAGAACAGATAGAACCACCAGATCGGGTCGGTGAGGAACTTGGCGATGGCGAACGCCCAGGTTTCCCGCACGGGGAAGAGCCTGAGCCACGGCAGCGATTTCACCGGAGGCTGTTTGTCGCTCTCGATATAGGCGAGTTCCGCCGGCGTTACTTTCGGATGGTCCCTGGGTTCGCGATATACCTTGAGCCAGAAGATCAGCCAGACGACGCTCAAGCTGCCGGTGACGAGGAAGGCCGTCTGCCAGTTAAAAGTCAGCACGATGATCGGAATTATCAGCGGCGTGATGATCGCGCCGATGTTGGTGCCGGCGTTGAAGATGCCCGTGGCAAAGGCGCGTTCGCGCTGCGGGAACCATTCCGCGACGGATTTGAGCGCGGCGGGGAAGTTGCCAGACTGGCCGAGCCCCAAGGCGAATTGCGTGAAAACAAAACCCGTGAGCGAGCCGACAAGCGCACAGGCGATATGGGCCATCGTCCAGATGACCACGGCAATCGTGTAGCCGAGCTTCGCGCCGAGCTTGTCGATCAGCCGGCCGAAAATAACGTAGCCAAGGGCGTATGCCGTCGAGAAGGCCAGCACGATATGGGAGTAGCCCAGTTCGCTCCAATGGAATTCGGCGGCCAGCGTCGGTTTGAGGAACGACATCGTGAAGCGATCGACGTAATTCAGCGTCGTCGCTGCGAAAATGAACGCCAGAATCACCCAACGGTACCAGCCGATGCGCGATGACGCCCCTGCCGGCGCTGCCGCGGCGACGCCCGCCCCCCCTGCTGTCTGGGTCATTGTCCTCTCCCTGCGTGAGCCGCCGTTTGTACCGGCTGCCTGTGGTTTGTACGATGGCGCCCGCCGTGCCGCAAAAGGCCGCGCCGCCGGTTTATTGGCTTACTGCTTCATTGGCGTACGCGCCTTGACGGTGCAGTGAATGGTACCGATCCCCTCGAAGTCAACAGGCCCCCTTTGACCGGCCGGGACATCGCGAATACCGGCGACGGCGCCTGTGGAGGACGATGGTCCGTCGGTCGAAATTTCCGGATGACAAACTCCCGGCAGCCGGACCGGAGTCTCCTCCGGTCCGTTCGACTCACCAATACCTGTTGTGTGAGGGGCCAAGCTACGCTGGGCTTTCCCCCCCGATCTTGGCGGGCGCAAGCCGCGGCGTCAGCACATGAATGACAAGCACCGCGAGGAAGTAGATCAGCCCGGCGACGAAGAAGACGGCCGAGTAGCCGCCAAGTCCCGCGAGCGCTTTGGCAACCCCCATGGTCATGATGATGCCGCCGACGGCTCCCGCGGTGCCGCCGATCCCCGACACCGAACCAACCGCCGCCTTCGGGAAGGTGTCCGACGGGATGGTGTAGAGATTTGCGGAGAAGGCCTGATGCGCTGCGGCCGCGATCCCGATGATGACCGTTACCAGCCAAAGATCGTGGATGAACATCGTGGCGAAGCCGACCGGCAGCACGCACAGGGCGCAGAACAGCATGGTGAGCTTGCGCGACAGGTTCACGGTGAAGCCGGCCTTGATCATCGCCGAGGACATCCAGCCGCCGGCGATCGAGCCGAAGTCGGAGATCACATAGATCACGATGACCGGAGCGGCGACGCCGGCGATGTTGCCGACCTGGCTCTTGTAGGTTTCGAAGAAGTAGGGCGGCAGCCAGAACAGATAGAAAAACCATACCGGATCGGTGAGGAGCTTGCCGAGCGCGAAAGCCCAGGTTTCCTTGATCCGCATCACCTGGAGCCAGGGAAGCTGCTTCACGGGTTCCGGCTTGCCTTCCTCGATATAGTCGCGTTCCGCCTTCGACAGGTTCTTGTTCTCGGACGGCTTGCGATAGATCCAGATCCATATCACGAGCCAGATCACGCTGAGGCCGCCGGTGGCGACGAACGCCCATTGCCAGCCGAAGTTCAGCATGACGACGGGCACGATCAGCGGCGTGATGATCGCGCCGACATTCGAACCGGCGTTGAAAATGCCGTTGGCCAGGGCGCGCTCGCGCTGCGGGAACCATTCGGCCACCGCTTTCAGCGCCGCCGGGAAGTTGCCCGACTGGCCGAGGCCGAGCAGCGCCTGTGTGATCATGAAACTCGTCAGCATCAGGGCGGGCGGCAGAAAACCCAGCAGGGCGCAGGCCAGATGCGCGCCGGTCCAGATCACGACCGCGATGGTGTAGCCGAGCTTCGCGCCGATCGTGTCGATCAAGCGGCCGAACAGCACATAACCGAACGCATAGGCGATCATGAACCACTGCACGATGTGGGCATAATCGGCCTGGCCCCAGCCGTATTCCGCGGAAAGCGCCGGCTTGAGAAAGCCGATGGTCTGCCGGTCGACATAGTTGAGGCCGGTGGCGGCGAACAAAAGCGCACAAACCACCCACCGATAACGGCCGATGCGGGTTGTGGCTGCTGCTGCGGACTTGGGTGCGGCCGCATTTGGCCCGCCTGCGGTCTGCGTCATCGTTGTCTCCCTGCGTGAGCGGCCTTTGGTATGGATTGTACTAGCCGCTTCTGCTTTGCACGACGGTGTCCGCGCTGCCGCAAAAGGTCGCGTCCGCTTTCCCGCTTACTGCTTCGTGGGTGTACGCACCTTGGCAACGCAGTGAATGGTTCCGATCCCCTTGAATTCGGCGCGCGCCCTCTGGCCGGCGACGATATCGTGAATGCCTGTGGCGGCGCCGGTGGAGATCAGCGTCCCCGCCTTCAGCGGACGGCCCCGCTTGGCGCAATGTTCGGCGACAAACTGCAGGGACTCCAGCGGTCCGCCGAGGATGCTCGCGGCGCCCCCGGTGCCGACGGACTTGTCGTCGACGAAGGCCTCGCAGGTCAGCTCGGTCAGCGCACGGTCGCGCCAGTCGGGCACCTCGCGTCCGAGGATGAGACCGGCGTTGTTGCCGAAATCCGAGACGACGACGGTCGGGCCTAGCGCGTTGATCGTCGCCAGCGGGCTGCCGGCCGTTTCGATACCGACAAACATGCGTCCGACGATGGCGGCGGCGTCGTCCAGCGACCAGCGCACCCGGCCGGCGGGCGCATCCTCGCCGACCTCGAAGATATATTCTGCCTCGACGGCGGCGAAGCCGCCCGCGAAGACGCTGAATTCGATGGCCTCGCCGCCCTGAACCCTTTGAACGTCGCGACGGAAGATCGGACCCGCCAGGCGGTTCACGCCGAGTTTCTGTTCGAAGGCCGGCGGAATGCGGCCGATCTTCCAGCCTGCGATCTCGTCCGGCCAAAGAGCGATGGCCGCATCCTGGCACTCGTAGCCGCTCGCAAGATCGGGCGGGATCGGTCCCGGAAAATCGTCCAAGGCAACTGCGTTCAGGCGCGCGGCGACGAAGCGTTGGGCGATTCTATTCGCAGATGCAAAATGAACAGACTGTGCGGATTCCATAAAAACCCTCGGACCTATCTGTGATGCCCCACTTTCCTCGGGGGGACCTTGTGTCTAATGGAAACCGGTGTCATTTTCAATCCATCGTTATGCCAAAGGGACTTCGTTTGGGGCGAAATCCTGCCGTCGAGCGATCGATACGGAAAAACAGGAGGAAACTAAATTGCGTAGATTTGCTCTGTTCTTGAACCTCGCCATGAGCGCCGCCCTGCTGGCCATGCCGGCTGGTGCTGCGGCGACACGACACGCCAACCCCGTCCCGACGCCCAAGGCCGCCGCCGCTCCGCTTCTGGCTTTCCCGGGTGCGATGGGCTGGGCCGCCACGACGCCGGGCGGCCGCGGCGGACAGATCATCAAGGTCACGACGCTGAACGCAGACGGTCCGGGGTCGTTCCTGGCGGCCATCGACGCCAAGGGGCCGCGCATCGTGGTGTTCGAAGTGGGCGGGGTGATCGACCTGGGCCAGCGCAACATCAAGATCACCGAGCCTTATCTCACGGTTGCCGGGCAGACCGCGCCGTCGCCCGGCATCACCTTCATCCGCGGCGGATTCGAGGTCGATACGCACGACGTGATCGTCCAGAACATCCGTGTTCGCGTCGGCGAGGCGGGTTTCCCCAAGAAAAGCGGCTGGGAGCAGGACGGGTTGTCCACCGGCGGCCGTGCGCATGACGTGATCTTCGACCACAATTCGGTCACTTGGGCGACGGATGAGAACATGTCCATGTCGGGCCTGCGCTTCGACGGCAACGATCCGGCCAAATGGCGGGCCGACACCTCGCATCGCATCACCTTCAGCTACAACATCATCGCCGAAGGCCTCGCATTCGCGACGCATTACAAGATCGAGCACTCCAAGGGCTCGCTGATCCACGACAACGCGTCGGATGTGCTGATGGCCGACAACCTTTATGCCCACAATTACGAGCGCAATCCGCTGCTCAAGGGCGGCACGCGCGCCGTGATCATCAACGATCTGATCTACGATCCGGGCCAGCGCGCCATCCACTACAATCTGATGGCCGAGGAATGGGGCAACCACCCCTGGCAGGTCGGCCAGCTTTCCGTCGTCGGCACGGTGCTGCGCGAAGGCGAATCGAGCGTGCCGCATCTCGCCTTCCTGGAGATCGGCGGCTATGGCGATCTGCGCTATTACGGCAAGGACAATGTCGCCGTGAACCAGATCGGCGAACCGATCCCGCTGCTCGGTCGTTACACGACCTCGCCGGCCAAGGTCATCCTGGAGAAGACGCCGCCGCTCTGGCCGCCTTATGTGACAGTGATGCCGTCGGCCGCCGTCCAGCAACATGTGCTTCACAATGCTGGCGCGCGCATCTGGGACCGCGATTATGACGATGTGCGGCTGATCGCCGACGTTGCCGAAGGCCGCGGCTACATCATCAACAGCGAGAACGACATCCACGGCTATCCGGTGCAGAAGCCGACCTACAGGGCCTTCAACCCGGCCGACTGGAACCTGATCGACATGACGCCGAAAACGCCGGCGGCGCTGGATTCCAGCGCGAAGGCGCAAGGGACCTGATATCCCCTGGGTCCCTGTCTGCGAAGCGGGGCGTGAACGAGGCTCACGCCCCGCTTTTTTTCGGCTAGACTGCCGGCGTCTGTCAGGTCACCCCGCCGGCCATGTCCCACCAAGCCTTCGAACCTTTCGTCCTGTTCGGGCGATCGCACCTGATCGTGCTGACCCTCACGATTGTCGTGCCGCTGGTGTTGTCGGCGCTCATGCGCGCCACGGGCAGCCGGGCGCTGGCACGCCTCGTCTGCTGGATTTTCGCTGCCGCCATCCTCGGCGCCTGGGCGTACTGGTACATGATCGCCACGCGCAACGGCTGGCTGGATCTTGGCAACGCCTTGCCGATGGACCTGTGCAGCTGGGCCTGCATCGCGACCGTCGTCACGCTGATCTATCCCAATCAGAAGAGCTACGAACTCGCGTATTTCTGGGCGCTGGCGGGTACCGTGCAGGGTATTTTGCGGCCGGGCATCCCGTTCGATTTCCCCGATCCCCGCTTCATCGAGTTCTCGGTCTTCCACGGCGGCATCATCGCGTCGGTACTGTTCCTGACGCTGGGCATGCGGATGCGTCCTTACCCGGCCTCGTTCCCGCGGGTCATCGCCTGGACGCTTTTCTACATGGCGGCCGCCGGCGCGGTCGATTGGGCGCTGGGCGTCGATTACGGCTTCCTGCGGTCCAAGCCCATCTATCCGAGCCTGTTCGATCTGATGCCGGCCTGGCCGTATTACCTCCCGGTGCTGGTGGTTCTCGGCGTGCTTTCGATGGTGATCTATTACGCGCCGTTCTTCCTGGCCGATCGCGTGCGCGCACGGCGCGCGTCGCGGCCGTGAACGCCGCCGGACGCGTCGTCACCAGGCGATTTCCTTGCCCAGATAGTCGAAAAAATGCCCGGACGTCTTCGGATTCAGTTCGGCGATCCGTTGGCGAAGTCCGCGCACGCTTTCCTCGGGCGTGATCATCGCGCCCCGGCCCCCCATGTCGGTCTTGACCCATCCCGGGTGCAGGATGCCGACCAGAATTCCGTCTTTGGCCCAGTCGAGCGCCAGCCCGTGCATGATCATGTTGACCGCCGCCTTTGAGGCCCGGTAGGCGAGCGCGCCGCCGCTGCTGTCGGAGATCGAACCCATCTTGCTGGTCAGGACGACGAGTTTCTTGTCGCGTCCCGCCATCAGGTTGTCGCGCAGCGCCTGGCTGACGATCAGCGGACCGATGCTGTTGATGCGGAAGGTCTCTGCGAAACCTTCATAGTCGCTATGCGCGGCGCTCTGTTTGTCGGGGCCATAGACTCCGGCATTGTTGATGAGGATGTCGACGGCTTCGCCTTTCAGCGCCCGCCCCAGGCGGGCAGCCGAGGACGCGTCGCCGGTATCCAGTTCCATCACCCGCACGTCCTTGGACTTGGCGAGTGCGTTCAGTTCCTTGGCTTCCGCCGGTTTGCGGCAGCAGGCAATGATGCTGGCGCCGTCTGCATATTGGCGGACGAATTCGAGGCCGATTCCGCGGTTGGCGCCCGTCACCAAAATCGTTGTCATCTGTCTTCTCCGTCGGTTGTATTTCTGTCGAGTTTGCCGTTTAGGTTCGTCTCATGTCCATCTGGGGAAAAATCGGCGGTGCGGCGGCCGGCCTTCTGGTCGGCGGTCCGGTCGGCGCGGCTTTGGGTGCGCTGGCGGGCCATTTCCTCATCGACCGCGGCGAAGAGGGCGATCCGGGCGTGGTCTTCACCATCGCCGTCATCGCGCTGTCCGCCAAGATGGCCAAGGCCGACGGCGTGGTCACCGACGAGGAAGTCGAAGCGTTCGACCGCATCTTCCGCGTGCCGCCGGACGAGCGGGCGAGCGTGCGCCGTTTCTTCGATCTGGCCCGCCAGGATACCGCCGGTTACGAGGCCTATGCCGGACAGATCGCCCGCGTCTTCGCCGGCAAGCCCGCCGTTCTGGAAGATATTCTTGACGGACTGTTCGAGATCGCGGCGGCGGACGGCGTGCTGCATCCGGGCGAAAGCGTGTTCCTGGAGCGTGTCGCCGACATCTTCGGCTTCGCGCCGGGCGAATTCCGCCGCATCCGCGCCTCGCATTTTCCGCCCGATGCCGCGGACCCCTATGTCGTTCTGGGTGTGGCGTTCGACGCCGGCGACGACGAGATCAAGCACACCTATCGTCGTCTGGTGCGCGAGAACCATCCCGACAGCCTGATCGCCCGCGGCGTGCCGCCGGAATTCGTGAGGCTCGCGAGCGACAAGCTCGCCGCCATCAACGGCGCCTATGAAAAGATTCAGGCGGAGCGGCGCTGACCGCCGCGCCGCGATCGTCATGTTTTCTCGACGTGCTTGTCGGGCAGGAAACGGTGCGAGAGGGCGTGATAGACGCCTTCCTTGCAGATCAGCCGCGAACAGGCATTGGCGATGAGGGCCGCGGCCATCAACGGCACCAGCATGGAATTGTTGTCGGTCATCTCGGAGACGATGACGAAGCTGGTGATCGGCGCCTGCACGACGCCGGTGAAATAGGAAACCATGCCGAGCAGCACGATGGCGCCGACCGGTGCATGGGGAAAGAAGCTGGCGAGGTCCGCCCCCAGGCCGGCGCCCACCGATAGCGACGGCGAGAAGATGCCGCCCGGCAGGCCGCAGACCGAGGACAGCGTCGTGGCGAAGAATTTCAGCGGCGCATAGAGATAGGGAAGGTTATGAGCGCCGTGCAGGGCCGCGCGCGCTTGCGCATAACCGGTGCCGTTGATTGCGCCGCCGGAAAGGAAACCGCACAGCGCCACCAGAAGGCCGCAGGCGACGGCGAAGGCGATCGGTCTCTGCTTGACCCAGTCGCTGACCTTGCCGGGAATGCCGTCCGGCACCGCAATCAGGATGCGGGCGAACAGGCCGCCGCACAGTCCGCCGACGCCGCCGCAGACCGGCACGGCCAGCCATTCCCTCCAGGCCAGTATATCCGCTGTCGATCCGAAATAGCTGTAATTGCCGAACGCGGCGAGCGAGGTCATGCCGGCCAGGATCACGGCGCCGATGATCAATCCGCTGGTGCGCGCTTCGAAGGAGCGGCTCATCTCCTCGATGGCGAAGACGATGCCGGCCAGCGGCGTGTTGAAGGCGGCCGCGATGCCGCCCGCGGCGCCGGCCAGGATCAGTCCGGCCTGACGGCGCGGCGACAGCCGGCCGATCAGGAACATGACGGACGCGCCGACCTGCACCGTGGGGCCTTCGCGGCCGGTGGATGCGCCGACGGCGAGTCCGAGCATCGTCAGCAGGATCTTGCCCACGGCCGCGCGCAGCCCGACCAGCTTGCCGCGCGCCTCTGTCGAGGTCAGTTGCCGGGCGGCGATCACCTGGGGAATGCCCGAGCCTTGCGTGTTCGGGAAGAAGCGCCGGCTCATCCAGATCGCCAGTCCGAAGCCCAGCGGCGTGACGATGAATCCGGCATAGGGCGTGATCGTCAGAAGCGAGCCGAAGGCGTCCTGTGCTTTGTCGGCGGCGATCGCCATGCCGACGCCGGCCAGGCCCACCACCAGGCCGCCGACCATGAAAATCAAATGCCGCTGCCAGCGGCGCGAAAGCACGCGCAGCAGCCGAACATGCCGGAAAGCGAGGGTAAGGTTCATCGGACGAGGATCAGGCCATCCACGTTTGAGCTACAGCAATTCGCCGGGCGCGCAAACTCTTATCCCGCCTTTTATGGGCCATCGGCCGCTTGCCGGACAAATCGCCCGCCCTGCGCACGGCGCAGCCGGAACCCTTGAATTTCTCGCGCGCATACACACGTTCATTGCGTGGTCTCTTGGCCACCGGCGTCGCTCCTCTCCCCCTCCCCCCGGGGGGAATACCACAGACCTCGAATTCAATTATTGGTCTTTGAGTATTTTTTGATGAATACGGTTG
>VFSW01013192.1_pt1 | contig 11500 bp, 9 predicted proteins | sample 5358111 | NCBI WGS metagenome assembly VFSW01 (sample SAMN11554181, study PRJNA540505) | mine drainage metagenome | isolation source: sediment from site ElyBrook_90M | place: USA: Ely Copper Mine, Vershire, VT | collected 2017 | reverse complement strand
ATTGCCGCGAAGCATGGTGCAACCAACTGAAGACGCGGGAGCCTCAGCCAGTGTTGCGCAACCCGGCGGAGATCCCGTTGATCGTGGAGGTGATGGCGCGGTTGAGTTCCGCGGAGACGGGATGACCGGCGGCCGTAGCGGCGCGCTTGCGGCGTATGAGTTCGACCTGGATCAGCGACATGGGATCGACGTAGGGGTTGCGCAGGCGAATGGAGTGTTCCAGCACGGTGTTGTCCTGGAGCAGGGTGGACTGCTGCGTGATGGCCAGCACCATGCGGCGGGTCAGTTCAAACTCCGCGTGTAGGGTGGAGAAGACGCGATCGCGCAGGGCCTTGTCCTCGACCAGGTCGGCGTACAGACGGGCAATGGCAAAGTCGGCCTTCGCCAGGGCCATCTCCACATTGCTGATGATGTCCAGAAAGAGCGGAAAGTCGCGGGTCATGGTCTGTAGCTGTGCCAGGTTGGAGGCCTCGCGGGCGGCCTGGGCCTCGCTGCTCCTCGCCTCGTTCAACTCGACTGGGGCGGCTTCAGACGCACCGGATTCTGGGTCGTTGTGCTGGATGAAGTGCTGCAAGGCATAGCCGACGCCAAAGTACGCGGGCACCAGATGGCGCGACTGCATCCACCCGAAGACCCACGGAATCGCGCGCAGGTCTTCCATGCTGCGCTGGCGCGCGGAGCTGGCATCGGTGCGCTTGGCTGGACGCGAGCCGATGTGCGCGTTCTCCAGTTCCGCAACCGGAGTGGCCTGCTCGAAGTAGATGAAGGTCTCCGGGTCGTCGACAATGTGTTTGCGATAAAACTCGTAGGAGATGGCGGAGATCTGGTCGAGAGCGGCCTCCCACTCGGGAAGGATCTCGCCCGTCAGCACTGGGGTGTAGGGCACTGCGGGATGCACGGAAGCATCCCCTTCCGCTTCGCTGCCCGAAGACGACAATGCCTCCGCCTCTTTGTGTTGCAGAACCGCATCGGGTCGGGCCAGCGCATCCAGAGAGGCGGCGATCATCAGCTCCAGATTGCGCTCTGCAAGGACAACATCGGCATACTTCCAGTTGAGCACCTCGCCCTGTTCCGTGATGCGCAGTTCGCCCGTGAAGCTGTCCACGGGCTGCGCAAAAATGGAACGATGGGTGGGGCCGCCCCCGCGACCGACCGTCCCCCCCCGTCCATGAAACAGGCGCAAGTGAACGCCGCACTCGTGCGCAACCTGGTGCAGCGCGCGGTGCGCCTTCCATATCTCCCAGGTACTCGCGATCATGCCCCCGTCCTTGTTCGAGTCGGAGTAGCCGAGCATCACCTCCTGACGATGGCCCCAGGATTCCAGCAGCGGGCGGTAGGCCGCGGAGGTCCAGAGCTTGCGACAGATGGCGGGTGCGTTGCGCAGGTCCTCGATGGACTCGAACAGCGGGACCGGTTGCAGGCCAGGATCGGGGTTCCGGCTGTCTGGGCGATTGGGGTCGCACGAACCTTCCACGCGCACGCCGCCAAGGCGCGCCAGCCAGAGAACGTGGAGCACGTCTTCCGCGGAGGTCGCTCCGCTGATAATGTAGCGCGGCAGCGACTCGGGAACATACACCTGCTTCAGCTCCGCAATGGCGCGAAAGGTGTCCAGGACCTCGCTGGTCTGGGGCGTAAGCGCAGATGGAAGCGCAAGTGGACCGTCCGTTCCGCTCCCTGCCGGTTGCCAGGCCGAGATCTCCGCGATGGCGGCGGAGTGGACGCGCGCGTGCTGGCGGATGTCCAGCGCCTGAAGGTGGAGACCGTAGGTGCGGACCTCGATCAGCAACGGGTCGATGAGGGATTGCGCCAGGCGACGACCGCGGTTTTGCATCAGGCTCGAGCGCAACACGCTCAGGTCGGCAACCAGTTCCGCGGCGCTGGTGTAGGGCTTCAGCGCAGGCTGCGATGGCGATGGGACGGAGGTTTGTGGAGCGCTTCCCAAGCGCATCATGATGCAGCCAATCAGCAGGCGAACAGACTCGAAGGGAAAGCGGGCTTCCAAGGCCGTCTGTCCGGCGGCACGCAGTTGCGTTATATAGCTGTCGAGCAGACCCACTAGCTCCGGCGAAGTGGAAACCTGCTGGGTCGAGCTGGCCAGTTGATCGAAGACATTTTGAAGTCTGCGCCGATAGTGCGCGAACAAAAGGTCGCGGGCCATCGCCAGCGCCGTGCGCGTCGCCTCCGGAGTGACAAAGGGGTTGCCGTCGCGGTCGCCCCCGATCCACGAGCCGAATCCCACCAGTTGCGGCAGCTCCGCAAGGTCCGTCTCCAGGTCGTACTCCGACGCCAGCGCACCGGAAACCTCCGCGTAAAGTACGGGAAGCGTGGCGAAGATCGACGACTCGTAGTAGTCCAGGGCCATGCGAATCTCGTCGCGCACCACGGGGCGGAGCTGACGCACATCGTCGGTCTGCCACAGGCCCGTGATCTCCGCAAGCACATCCTGTTCCAGAGCTTCAAGCTGCGCTTCGGGAACGGGAATGCAATCGAGTTGCTCCAGCAGGCCGGAGATGCGGCGGCGCTTGGAGAGCACGGAGCGGCGCGCAACCTCCGTCGGGTGCGCGGTAAATACAGGCGTGATGCAAACCCGCTGTAACAACTCCTGGGCCGCCTCCGCGCTCACTCCCGCAAGACGCATCTGGCGCAGCGTGCCGCGCAGCGATCCGCGTTGCGGTCCCGCGTTGGGATCCAGTTGGCTGGAGAGGCGGCGGCGCTTGCGGTGGTTGGTCTCGGCCAGATTGATCAACTCGAAGAAGAATGCAAAGGCGCGTGCAAGCTGGTACGCAGAGGCATTGCTCAGCGCCCGCACGCGGTGCAACGCCTGCTGTAGATGCTCCTGCGCCAACGCGGCATGAGCGTCCCCTGGATGCGTTCCTGCTACGGCATGGGCCTCGCGCCGCGCAATGGCGGTACGACGCAGGTCTTCCACCGCCTCGTACACCGCGGTGCCCGCCTGTTCGCGCAGCACCTCGCCCAGCAACATGCCGAGTGAGCGCACGTCGCGGCGCAGCGGAGCTTCTTTAAGCTCACCGGTTGGTGCCTGAAGCTCGGCCAGGCGCTGCGGCCAGTTGGGGGGTGACCAGAGAGAAGACATTAAGTCATTATGCACTGGACATCGAACTCCAGTCTCAGAACGCCTGGCCACTGTCTACAGGATCAGCCACAATCCGCTAGCTTCTTGAACGCACGATAGACGAACGATCCCAGATACCAGCCGTCGATGTACTTATAGGGCGTCTCCCCGGTCGTGTAATGGCCGCACGGCAGCACCTTCGACACATAGTCCACGCCCAACCGATCGAAGTTCGCCAGCACATCCAGAGAGAGAGGCAGCGGAAATGTCAGGTCGTACGTTGCGTGGACCACCAGAACGCGCTTCGCCTTCGCGGAGAACTGCTGCATATAGCTCTTCGGGCTGATTCCCAGAAACATCTGCCGCACCTGGTCCTGTGTCAGGCCTGCCTCTTCCAGCGCCGCGCGGACATGGCGCGTACTCTGGCCCTCCCAGACCACGTCCCCAAACCAGGTCGACGCATGATTGAATGCGCAGACGCGCAGACGCGGGTCGTGCGCCGCCGCAATGAACGCGTAGCAGGACCCCAGACTGGTCCCAAGAACGCCAAACTGCGTGTACCCCTGCGTCTCAAGCCAGTCCATGCAGCTCCGTATGTCGACCACGGCCTGCCGACACGCGGCGAGGGTGCGTCCCACGTTCGCACTGACGGCGTAGTCGGACCGTTCAAGCTCCGCCGGACGACGAATATCGTGATACGGCTGCGACAGACGCAGCGCGGAGATCCCAAACCGGTTGAAAAGACTGCACAGCACATTGTGACTGATTGCGTCGGAGTTCCACTGCGGCAGCACAAGGATCGCCTGCTTCGGCTTGGGGGGCCGTCCCGCCCCGGCTTTGCGCTCCGGTGCCGGATACCACCTCGCGTTCATCTGGTCGTTTTCGGGATAGCGGGTGCGCACGGCGGAGGTAAATCGCAGAAACTGGGCCTTGTCGAGTTCACCGGCATCGGCCTGACGCTTCATCTCCGCGTCCTGGGCGAGCGTCTCGGGTCGCACATTGGTCGGGTATAGCTCTGGATGACGGTGTTCCAGACGAAAGTCTTGCGGCACGCTGTAACCGAAAAAATCCTCCGAGTGCCGCACAATCTCTTCGTTCAGCGCAATCATCCGGCCAAGGTCCCGCGGCCCGGAACAGCGTGAGGATTCAGATGAAATGCCTTCCCCCGGCTGCCATGTCTCTGAGGCAGATACCGGGACTGAAGCAAGCTCGTCGCTGAAGTCCTTCAGCCAGTCGAATCCCCATTCGAGCGGTCTCACAATTCGGTTTGTGTCGCGCGTCGTGAGCTTCGTCTCCCACTCCGTCATCCACTTTGCGTAAAGGCCCCGATGCATTTCAACAGCTTATCAATTGCCGGACCGGGACCGAAAGAATGGTCCGTATCCAACAACCGGACGCCAGCCGCCGGGAGCAGTCCCGACCGCTCTTCTTTGTTGCTTGCAGGGGTACGGGTTCGGATGAAACGTCGCGTTGCAGTACGATGGCTTCATGGTTTTGCGTGAGAGTGAGGGTCTTGTGCGCGGTTCCTCCGTTGCACTCGGTTGCGAGGGAAAGATTGCCGTCGTCGTCGGTGGAACTTCGGGGATCGGCCAGGCGATTGCCCTTGGCCTGGCCGAATCCGGTGCCACGGTGGTCGCCTCTTCGCGGACTGCGGAGGCGGTGGAGAAGACAGCCACAGAGCTGGAGGCGCTGGGCAGCAAGACGCTGCGCGTTCCCGCGGACGTTGCCGACCGCGCCTCGCTGGAGCGACTGCACGACGCAGTGATTGCCGCCTTTGGCCGCGTCGACATTCTGGTCAACGCGGCTGGGATTACCCGCAAGGTTGCCACCCTCGATTGCCCCGAGGACCTCTGGCGGCAGATCATGGACATCAACGTATCCGGAACATTGCGCGCCTGCCAGATCTTTGGCAAGACGATGCTGCAACAGCACGCCGGACGGATCGTCAACATCGCATCGCTCTCCACCTTCGTGGCCTTCCACGAGGTCGCGGCCTATGGCGCGAGCAAGGCCGCGGTCGGCGCTCTGACGCGCTCGCTGGCGGTCGAGTGGGCCGAGGCGGGAGTCTGCGTCAACGCGATTGCTCCGGGGATCTTCCCCACCGAGCTGAACCGCAGGATCCTCGACTCGCCGCGCGGCGCGGAGCTGCGGATGCGCACTCCGATGCAGCGCTACGGCACTGTGGAAGAGTTGGTCGGAGCGGCCATCTACCTGGCCTCGGACGCAAGTTCGTTCACCACCGGGCAGATTCTGACCGTCGATGGCGGCTTTCTGGCCAGCGGCGTCAACCAGTAGTCAACCCCAGACTGGAGTCTTTCGAGAGATGAAGATCACCGCAGCACGGCTCATCGTATGTTCGCCCGACCGCAACTTTGTCACCCTGAAGATCGAGACCGATGAGGGCATCTACGGACTCGGCGACGCCACTCTGAACGGCCGCGAGCTGGCCGTCGCGGCCTACCTCGAAGAACATGTGCTTCCCTGCCTCGTCGGGCGCGACCCCTTTCAGACCGAGGAGATCTGGCAGTATCTCTACCGCGGGGCCTACTGGCGGCGCGGGCCGGTGACGATGACCGCCATCGCCGCGGTCGATGTCGCTCTGTGGGACATCAAGGGAAAGGCGCTCAATACGCCCGTCTACAACCTGCTCGGTGGCAAGAGTCGCGACGGCGTCATGGTCTACACCCACGCCAACGGCGCGGACATTGCCGAGACGCTGGAGTCCGTGCAAAAGCACATGGCCGAGGGATACATCGCCGTCCGCGCGCAGGCGGGCGTCCCCGGCGTCGCCTCCAGCTACGGAGTCCCCAGGCCGGGGAAGACCTACGAACCAGCCGAACGCGGCCTGCCCAGCGAGACCCTCTGGTCGAGCGAGAAGTACCTCAACTTCGTCCCCGCCCTCTTCGAGAGGCTGCGCGTCGAGCTTGGCCCGGACGTTCATCTGCTGCACGACCTGCATCACCGCCTTACCCCGATCGAGGCCGCGCGCGTGGGCAAGTCGCTGGAGCCGTTCCATCTCTTCTGGATGGAGGACCCCTGTCCGGCGGAGTTGCAGGAGGGCTTCGAGCTGGTCCGTCGCCACACCACCACGCCGATTGCCACCGGCGAGGTCTTCAACTCGATATGGGACGCGCACGACCTCATCCGCAAACAGCTCATCGACTACATCCGCATGACCATCGTGCATGGCGGGGGCATCACTCACGCCAGGAAGACGGCGGACTTCGCCGCGCTCTACCACGTCCGCACCGGCTTCCACGGAGCAACCGATCTCTCTCCGGTAACGGTGGCGGCGGCGCTCCATCTTGGCCTCGCGGTACACAACTTCGGCATTCAGGAGCACATGCACCACAGCCCGCTTACCGACGCAGTCTTTCCCCACAACTACACCTTCACGGAGGGCTACATGCATCCCGGCAACGCACCCGGCCTCGGCGTGGACATCGACGAGAAGCTGGCCGCGAAACATCCCTACCAGCGCGCCTACCTGCCCGTGGCGCGCAAGCTGGATGGAACGGTCACCGATTGGTAGCAACGCCGCCGCAACAGTTGAAAGCGGTCATACGGTATCCTGCGTAGGAGATGTTTGCGACCTTCAAGATGGTGGTGACGTACCTTGTACTGGGTGGGCTGGCGGGAGTCATTGGCATTCCCTACTCGCTGGCCGTGGGCAATGTGGATCGCCTCTACCGCGTGGTGATGGGGATTCTGCGGGCCGGAACGCGCGCGGGCGGCATCCGCGTCGAGGTGACTGGACTGGAGAACGTGCCAGCGGGCGTAAGCTGCATCTTCCTCTCCAACCATGTGTCGAACCTCGATCCGCCGGTACTCCTTCCCGCGCTTCCGGGGCGAAGCTCGGTTCTGCTGAAAAAAGAGCTGATGCGCATTCCCCTGCTGGGCACGGCGATGCGGCTGGGCAACTTTGTGCCAGTGGAGCGCGGCAATCGGCGCGATGCGGCACAGGCCAGCGTGGCCGCCGCGGTGGCCGCGCTGAAGTCCGGGCTGCACATCCTGATCTTTGCCGAGGGCACCCGCTCCAAGGATGGGCGACTGGCGACCTTCAAGCGCGGGCCGTTCTACCTGGCGTTGGAGACTGGCGCGCCGATCGTTCCCATCGCCATCAGCGGGACCGAGACCATGATGCGCAAGCACAGCGCCGCGGTAACGCCCGGAGTAGCGCGCGTGCAACTGCTTCCCGCAATCGATCCGGCAGGATACGCAACGCGAGAGGACCTGATGCGCGCCGCGCACGCTGCGATTGCCGCAGCTCTGCCCGAGCAGATGCGGCCAATCTAGGTCCGAGATAGCAGGTTCAAGGTTCGAGGTAAAAACGCGGACCAAATCAGGTGTCACCGCAGTGGCCAGCACCTCGAATCTTGTACCTCGAACCTCGTACCTATTTCACAATCGCGTTGAAGCCGTCGGCCAGCACCCGCTGTTGCATCGCTTCGGCGTCCTTGCGCGTGGCGAAGGGACCGATCTGGACGTGCAACAGCTTGTCCTGAGGGTCGTGACGGATGGCGACGCTGTAGCCTTTTTTCTCCAGCGATGCAAGCAGGATATTGGCCACATCCTGGCTGGAGACGGCCGCGACCTGCACCATGACGGTCCCGTTGGGGACGATGGCGGGCAGTTGGTTGTTGGTCGCTGGCTGGGGGTTCCGGGCTGCCGGCTTGTCGCCCACGATCATGCTGTCGGCCTGCGGTGCGACGCTCTTTGACGCGCTGGGCGGCGCATCGTCTGGCGCGACGGACGTTGCTCCAGGCTGCACCACGGTGGGCGCGGCGGAGTCGTCTGCCATCGGCTGTGCCGCAGGGGCAACTGGCGGCTGGCTGGCTGGGCTTCCCGCAGAGGGCTTCGCTGTGCTGAAGCCGGGGCTGGTTGCCGCGTCCGCTGGCGCCGTTGCAGACTGGGCCGACTTGCGCCCCATCGTGTAGCCGAAGCCGAAGAAGCTGGCGCACACCAGCGCCAGCGCAAAGAAGAGGCCCAGAATGGCCGGTACGCCCAGCGAGATCTCTCGGTCGCCGTTCCGGTCTGCATCGGAACGGCCCAGACCGCGCTGGCGTTGGCCATCGTAGCCGCGGCCCGGCGGATCGTCGTCCTCGTAGGAACGGTTCACATCGACTCCTTCGATCCCGGATCCAGTGCGGCGGCGGGTGCGATCAAGCTCTTGTTGAACAGGTTCATGAACTCCATCGGGAGCGGGAAGACGACGGTGGTGTTCTTCTCCACGCCGATGTCGGAGAGGGTCTGCAGGTAGCGCAGTTGCAACGTCATGGGCTGAGTGGCCATCAGCGCGGCGGCCTCGACCAGCTTGGCGGCGGCGTTGAACTCGCCCTCGGCGTGGATGACCTTGGCGCGGCGCTCGCGTTCGGCCTCGGCCTGTTTGGCCATGGCGCGCAGCATGTTCTCCGGCATGTCCACCTGCTTCACCTCCACCGAGACGACCTTCAGTCCGTAGGGCGAGGTGTGGCCGTCGATGATGGTCTGGATGCGCTGGTTGAGCTGGTCGCGGTGGGAGAGGACCTGGTCGAGATCGACCTCTCCGAGGACCGAGCGCAGCGTGGTCTGGGCAAACTGCGAGGTCTGGTAGACGTAGTTCGACACCTCGATGACCGCCTTCACCGGATCGATCACGCGCAGGGTGATGACGGCGTTCACCTTGAGAGTCACGTTGTCGCGCGTGATGATGTCCTGCGAGGGGACCTCCATCGCCTCCTGGCGCAGAGAGACGCGGACGATGGTGTCGATCGGGCGGAAGACGAGAATAATGCCGGGGCCGGAGGCGTCGTGACGCACGCGGCCCAGCCGGAAGACCACAGCGCGCTCGTACTCCTTCAGAATCTTGATGGAGTTGAAGATGTAGAGCAGGACGATGACGACGGCGAGTAGTATCGGCGAATAATCGGGCATAGGGGCGTCAGCTTTCCGGCTGGGGCAAGTTCAGCAGCCGCACCGATTGTAAATGCAGCAAACACCGCCGCGCGCAAATTCTTGGCCCGACAAGCCTTTCGACCAACGTTCGCGCCTCACGCTAATACCCGCTTATAGCAACATGCGCGATGAATGGAGCGCCGAGCCACAACTCCAATTCTGAGACGATGTTATGTGTTTTTGTTGCCCTTATCGCAAATCGCAGCCATAATCTTTAGTACGCTGGGCTGAGATTCATGGTCATCGGACTGTGGGAACATTTTGAGTCCAACTGAATTTTATGGCGGGAATCTGAGGGCTGGATGGCTAAAAGATCTTCGCAGATTCGCTCTGGAACTTCTCGAAAGTATCTCTCTTTTTTTGCAGGTGCTCGGGGACTCGATATTGGTTTAGAGGCTGCTGGTTTGGAGCCGTTAGCGGTAAACGAGATCGACAAGAAGGCCTGTGAAACGATACGACTCAACAGACCCGACTTACGGTTGTATGCGGAAGACATTCGACAGTTGACCCCAGAGAGGCTTCGCTTGGAACTCGGTCATGAGGCGAATGACCTTTTTGCGATTGCAGGGGGACCACCGTGTCAGGCGTTTTCAACTGCCGGACGCAGATTGGGACTCAACGATGAGCGCGGCAATGTTTTCCTGCATTTTATCGATCTGATTGTTGGCCTGCGACCGAAGTACGCGATATTTGAAAACGTCCGTGGACTTCTCTCCGCTCCACTCAGGCATAGACCCCATGAACAACGTGGCCATGGATTTCCTCTGCTTCAGTCGGATGAGTTGCCAGGTGGAGCGCTGCTGCACATTCTAAAGCGATTGGAGGCAGGCGGATACTCGACCACATTCACGCTCTACAACACAGCCAACTTTGGAGTTCCGCAGATTCGAGAACGACTGATCTTTATCGCGTCGCGCGAAGGGCATTATATTCCCCATCTCAGACCGACTCATGCTGCGAATCCGACAGGATCGATTGCTCCATGGAGAACTTTTCGCGATGCGCTTGCTTGCAGGAAAGCGACCGGCACTCATGCCTTGAGCTTTCCTGAGTCAAGACTAAAGTTTTATAAACTGCTTGGAGCGGGGCAGAACTGGCGCGATTTACCAGCTCATGTGCAGGAAGAGGCAATGGCGGGCAGTTGGCTTTCCGGCGGCGGTAAGACTGGTTTCTACCGGCGGCTGTCGTGGGAAAAGCCGACGCCGACTCTGGTGACGCGTCCGAATATGAAGGCGACGGATCTTTGTCATCCAAGTGAATTGCGTCCGCTGAGCGTTGAAGAGTACGCCGCACTCCAGACATTCCCCGAGGACTATCAATTTACGGGTTCGCTCGACGATCAGTATCGCCAGATTGGAAATGCGGTACCCTGCGTGTTTGCGGAGGCGATTGGTCGCCATCTAATCGAGTTCGACGAAGGCAGGATGGAGGCTGTAACCAGCCCGTCTGTCACAAGTCGATATGTTGACACGGATCATATTACCTGGAAAAAAAACATTGATAGGGCTGTATCGCAAATGGAATTTCAAGGCCTTGGTTACTAACTCGCGATAGTAAGGACGGCTGAATGGATACTAAGTTGCAACAGAAGGTCACAAGCTTCGTTGAGACGACGATTGTCACCTTTCACGAAAATCGCGCAAAGAATATTGAGAAGCTGAAGCTAAGTGACCTACTCAGAAACAAAAATCCTTATCTTTTTAAAGCAAAGTACCTCGAATCCGGGCCTGATCTGGTTCGGGCATTGCTCGATGCCCGTCTCTCATCGTCTGAAGAGGGATCGTTCGGTTCGTTCCTTGAGGAACTCGCTATTTTTGTCGCGAGCGAAGCTGGCAATGGGAAGAAGTCTGCGGCGACGGGTATTGATATCGAACTAATCAGGGACGACTGTCGATATATTGTCGCGGTTAAATCAGGAAAAAACTGGGGAAATGCGAGTCAACATGCGGCGCTCAAAAAGAACTTTGAAACTGCGGTCAGGGTTCTGAGTCAATCGAGGCAGGCAGGACGAATCCAGCCGACATTGGGCATCTGCTACGGGAAATTCAAGACCGTCAACAATGGAGCGTTTCTACATATTGGCGGACAGAGTTTTTGGGAACTGCTCTCCGGCGATCAAAACCTCTACATCGATATTGTTGAACCCCTCGGTCACCGCGCTCGCGAGTTGAATGCGGAGTTTGATCGCAGAAAGAGCGAGATATACAACAGTATGACTCGCGAATTCCTTGGATCATTCTGTACGCCAACGGGTGCTATCGACTGGCAGACGCTGGTTCAATTTGTGTCCCAAAACGTCAATTCAGACATATCATAACCGCCGGGTGCCCCACCCTTTCGCCGCCTCATCGCGGAAGGGTGGGCTTATGCGCGCACGGGAGAAGCTGTTGACCGGGGCAGTTCAGCTTGCCTGGTGTTCGTCGAGCCACTGGCGGAGAGCTGCGTCGACTTTGCTCTCCCACTCGGTGCCGGTGGCCTGAAAGCGCTCGACGA
>VFSW01013191.1_pt1 | contig 11501 bp, 9 predicted proteins | sample 5358111 | NCBI WGS metagenome assembly VFSW01 (sample SAMN11554181, study PRJNA540505) | mine drainage metagenome | isolation source: sediment from site ElyBrook_90M | place: USA: Ely Copper Mine, Vershire, VT | collected 2017 | reverse complement strand
TTTCCGAGAAGAAGCCGCGCGCATCGCCGAAGCGGGGCGGCGTGACCAGGATCAATCCCGACGGAACCCAGCAACTTATTGCGCAGAAGCGGTCGGGGCATTTTGAAAGCGCGGGGAGCGAGGCGACGCGGTTTTTGGAAGGCACGCTGCCGAACGGCATGGCCTTTGCCAGGAGCGGGGACATCCTGATCTCCAATTTCGGCACGGACTGCCTGGAGATCATGTCGCGCGACGGCAACACGCGAGTGCTGGCCGACAGCATCGACGGCGAACCGATCGGCAAGGTCAACTTCGTTCTTCGGGACTCCCAGGACCGTGTCTGGATCACGGTCACGACGCGGATCAAGAACTGGATGCAGGCCCTGCGGACCGACCTGCCGGACGGCTACGTGGCACGCTACATCGACGGCAAGTTCCACATCGTGGCCGACGGCTTTCGCTTTACCAACGAGATCCGCTTCGACGCCAAGGAAGAATGGATGTACGTCGTGGAGACGACCGGCGGCTGCGTCAGCAGGCTGCGCGTCGATGAGACTGGCAAGCTCTCCAACCGCGAGGTTTTCGGGCCAGCGCGGCTGGGCAAGGGCGCCTGGCCCGACGGAATCGCTTTCGACAGTTTCGGCAACCTTTGGGGAACCATGGTGTATTCGGACAAACTCTTCGTCCTGACGCCCCAAGGCGACCTGAAGGTACTTCTCGACGAGGGCGACCCGCGGAAGGTGGATGCGCTCGAGCGGCAGTTCTTCGAGGGCAAGGTGACCGAGGACGTGCTGTTCGCAACAGGCCAGGGCATCGCACCCTGGATGGCGAGCGTCACCTTCGGCGGAGCGGACCTCCAGACCGCGTACATCGGTTCGTTGAAGGGCAAACGCATCCCGTATTTCCGCGCGCCGGCGCCTGGATTGCCGATGGTGCACTGGCGTACTGGCAATAGGTGAATTCAATGAAAAACTCGATTACCGGCTTGGTTTGTGGTCTGTCATTAGTTTCTCTGGCGGTGGCGGCCGATGTTCCGCGAGTGAATGACGGGTACGGACACGGCGATCCGCCGTTCCTGCAAGAGAGCGGCTGGGTTCCGTTCGGCGGGGTTCCCCCGAAGGTCAGAGCTGAGCGGCCGGCGGGCCAGTGGCAGTCGTAACACATGTGGTTTCAGGCGCTCAGCGACACACTCGCAATCGCCGCCGTGGGAATCGCCGGCATGGGCCGCAACTACATCGAAGGGTGCAAGGCCGAGCGGTTTGTCGCCATGTGCGACCTCGACTGGACGCGCCGGAACACCATGAACGTTTTCAACAAGTATCCCAGTGCCAGGCGCTACCGCGATTTCCGGCAGATGTTCGACAAAGAGGAGAAGAACTTCGACGCTCTCATCATCGCCGTGCCGGATCACTGGCACGCCATCATGCTGATGTCGGCGATCCGGATGCAGAAGCACATCTACTGCGCCAAGCCGATTGTTCACTCCGTCTCCGAGGTCAGAACCGTGCGGAAGGCACTTCTGGCGAACCCTAAGCTCGAGAAGGAACCAAATCAGTTCATCGATCCGTCATATCGTACGGGTTGGAAGCTGTAGGTTGATTTGTTGAGAGAGCAGCGGGAGGGGCGAACTTCCTCTCCATCGATACGAAAGGAAGACCCGAGGCCGATTCTATGGGCGGTTCAGGCGCTGGGCTGCCCGCGCGGTATAATCGCGGTGGCAGTTTGAGGCGCGGAGGACAGGCATGACTATCTCCAGACGAAGGGCAATCGGACTTCTGGCGGCGGCCGTTCCCGTTGGAAGGCTCACGCAAGCCCTTGCTCAGACGGAGGGGATCACCTTCGAGAAAGGGCCGTTCCAGCCGACACGCGAGTCGCTGAAGGCCTGGCAGGTTCCGGACTGGTTCAAGGACGCCAAGTTCGGCATTTGGTCGCATTGGGGTCCGCAATCGGCCACCGATTACGGCGATTGGTACGCCCGCAATATGTACATGCAGGGCAGCCATCAATACGAAATCCACCTGAAGAAGTACGGCCACCCCACTAAATTCGGCTACAAGGATGTCATCCCCACTTGGAAGGCCGAGAAGTTCGATCCGGAGCACCTCATGGAGATGTACAAGAAAGCCGGAGCCAAGTACTTCTTCAGCATGGGCGTGCATCACGATAACTTCGACCTGTGGAACTCGAAGCACCAGCCACGCTGGAACGCGGTGGCGTCGGGACCGAAGAAGGACATCGTGGGGCTGTGGCGCAAAGCCGCCCTGAAGCAGGGGCTGAAGTTCGGGGTTAGCGAGCACCTCTCGAACAGTTACGACTGGTTCGCCGTTTCCCACGGCAGTGACAAAACCGGCCCCTTCGCCGGCGTTCCGTATGACGGAGCCGATCCCAATTTCGCCGACCTTTATCACGACCGCACCAATGCACCTCCGGGATCGACTTCGGCGATGGGACGCGTGGCTCCGGACTCCTGGAAGCGCCAGTGGCTCCTGCGCATCAAGGATTTGTCGGACAACTACCAGCCGGACTAGCTGTATACCGACGGCGGCATCCCGTTTGAAGAATCCGGCCTTAACCTCCTGGCGCACTATTACAACACCGACGCGAAGCGGCACGGCGGCCGGGTGCAGGCGGTGTTCACCAGCAAGGGCCGCAATGAGTGTTTAGAGGGCGCCTGCGTGATGGACATCGAGCGCGGAGTGGCGGCATCCCTGCTGAACAACTACTGGCAGACCGACACCTGCATCGGCGGCTGGCATTACAACATCGAGAGCAAGTACAAGAGGCCGAAGATCGTCCTCGACATGCTGGTGGACATCGTGGCGCGCAACGGCAACCTTCTGTTGAACTTTCCACTGCCTGGCAGCGGGGCACTCGATCCGGAGGAACTCAAGATCCTCGACGAGATCACGAAATGGATGTCGGTGAACAGCGAGGGCATTTACGCCACCCGGCCGTGGAAGATTTTCGGCGACGGTCCCGTGGCGAAGACCCCTCCCGGCCGGGGCATGAACGAGAATTCGCGTAAGGACATGACAGCGGAAGATGTCCGCTTCACATCCAAGGGCAAGATCCTGTACGCCTTCATCATGGGAGTGCCCGACAAGGAAGCCGTGGTGCCTTCTCTGGCCACGAGCGGCCCCGCCAGCCCGCCCGCGATCCGCAACGTCGAGTTGCTGGGCTTCAAAGGCAAACTTCAGTGGACACAGGATGCAACTGCTCTGAAGGTGCAGTTGCCGGTGCAGAAGCCCTGCAATCACGCGCTCACCTTGAAAATCACCAGCGCGTAGCGGTTGCCATGGCGCCGGGCACGCAACCGTCTATCTGGAAGACGGCGTGGGCGGATTCGCGCGGCGCTCACCAGACGAGCTGGCGCTTGATGCGGATCATGTCGCCCGTGTCCTCGAGCTCGAAGAGTTTCCCGCGGGCCCGATTGAACGGTTGGTGAAGGACTAACATCAAGCGGCCGTCGAAGCTTCGGAAGATCATTCCATGGCCGCTGTCCTCACCCACCAGCGGCTCGTCCTGTTTCCACGGCCCGCGGAGCGTTCCGGAGACGGAGTGCGCCACGGTCTCCACGTATAGCCCGTCCCTGTAACTGGACCAGATCATGAGCAGTCTGCCGGCCTTGGTCCGGTAGAATTCGGGCCCGTCGGTGACGTACGTCCGCTGTCTGTTGGAGGCCTTCTGGTCCTGGAGCCAGGGTGCATCGGAAGCCTTAAACAGATATATGGGCGGCCCGGCAGCCTCTGAGAGGTCCGGTTTCAGGGGGACGGCTTCCATGGTTCCGTCGAGCATCTGGATCCACTCGTGGGCGTAGACCATCCAGGGAGTGCCGTTCTCGATGAACAGCGTGCCGTCCAGGGTCATGAAATCTTCGGGCGGCTGCATCTTCGGGCCCAGCACCTTGAACGGGCCGTCCGGAGAATCGGCCACGCAAATCTGGGTTGCTCGCAGGTGATGCGGCGCGTTGACCCCCTGGTAGATGGGGCGCAGCTCCGGCGGCGGCTGGGGGATGAGCTTGTCGTTATTGTGCAAGGTGACGAAGAGATAGAACTTGCCCTTGTACTCATGCACCTCGGGCGCCCAGGCGCCGTGAGCCGGGTTGGCCCAAATCCCCTGAGGGACGACGAATACCAGGTACGGACCGTCCCATGTGTCCAGGTCTTTGCTCTTGTACACCAGCACACCGGCGCCTTTGCCGCCGGTCAGGTTTCCGCCGGCGCTGTTGTAGAGGTAGTAAGTCTTGCTCGGCTGATAGGCAAGAATGAACGGGTCGTGCAGGTTGAAGTCGCCGAGTTTCATCCCCGTCTTGGGGGTCAACTGCGCCGCCAGGGAACCCGCCAGCAGCAGAAAAAGCCAGCTCAGTTTCGCCGTCATCGATCCACTCCTCTCTGCTTCGCGGCCGCGGGCTTCAGGCGCACCCTGTCCCCGACGTCCTCCAACTCCACCAACCTTGCTCTGGCCCCGCCGCCCGCGGCAGGCTGGGAGACGAGCATCATCAGCCGTCCATCGAAAGTCCTGAAAACCGTGGCCTGCGCACTATCGTCCGACAGCAGCGTGGCGCTCTGTTTCCAGGGTCCACGAACCTCGCCGGTCACCGAACGGGCCACGCTCACCGCGGATTTCCCGTTCCTCGGGCTGGACCAGATCATGATCAATCTGCCATTCCGCGTCCGGTAGACAAACGGGCCGCCGGCTGGGTAATACCGCGGCTCTCGAGAGGCAGCCGTCTGCTGTTGGAACCAGGGTGCATCCGAAGCCTCGAAAAGATAGATGGGGGCCTCAACCGGCGCCGATAGATCCGCCTTCAGACGCACGGCATCGATGGTGGCGTCGATCACCTGGGTCCAGTCGTGCACGTAAATCAGCCAGGCCAGATCCCCTTCGATATAAAGGGAGCCGCCCAAGGCTACAAAGTCTGCCGGCGTGTAGGGCTTGTTGACGCTATTCGGCACAGCGCTGAACGGGCCTTGCGGCGACTCGCTGACAAAGACCTGTGTTCCCCGCATGCTATTGACGCGCCAACTAGCCGGCGGTTTGGCGATGATGCTGTCGCTATTGAACAAGGTCGCAAACAGGTAGTACTTGCCCCTATAGGCGTAGACTCTGGGGTCCCGGACGCCCTCGGCGGGCTTTGCCCAGCTCTCCGGGGGAACCTGGAAAACGGAAACTGGGCCTTCCCAGTTCGTGAGGTTCTTGCTCTTATAAGCCACCACGCTGCCGGCCTGCGCCTCGGGAGTTGTGTAGAGGTAGTAAGTGCGGCTGTCCGCATCGGCCAGGATGCTGGCATCGCGGGCCGGTATGCCGGGCAGCTTCAGACTTGCGCTGGCGGAAGGCTGTGCCAGCAACGGCAGCGCCAGGAAGAATAGCAGCAGTCTCTTTGTCGTTTGCGTCATGTTCTGCAGCACCTCGCGTTCGGCATAGTCAGTCCCACGGTGACGACGGCGTTCCGGCGGCGGAGGCTTTCGGCCGGTTCTTGAACGGAGCCGTCTTTCCCGAATGCACGTCGAACAACCGCTTCATGGCCGCCTTCACCCCCTCGACCAATTCCGGATACGGGCGGTCCGTCACGTCCACAAAGCCGATGTTATAGTTCTCGCCATCATTCCGGCCGAGAACCGGCTCGTCGCGCCAAGTAAACCAGTGTGCCCCAACAAAGCCGGGGAGTGCCGCCGCCTGCTCGACATAGTAGCGGTATCCTTTCGCGCGCTCGGCCTGGTCGCGCGTCTGCACCAAGCCCGCGCTGCCAAGCTGCGCCCGGCTCTTGATCTTGCGAGGCCAGTCCGCGTGCGTCCACTCTCCGAATTCGTCGAGCACGGGCTTGCCCTCGAGAAAATCGGAGCCCGGATCTTCCTTGGTGCGCTGGATGGACCGTATTTCCAGTGTCGGCCTGGCAATCGGGTACTCCATCTGGCCGAAGGGCTGGATCATGAGACGCCTCGGGCCGGCGATTCGGCGGACCGGACGGGGGGCGGGGGAATCGCCAGCGCCGCGAGGATTAAGGCCGCGGCTGACACCAGGAGCTTCGGAGTTGCTGGGGTTCTCATGTTTACTTCTCCGCTTCACGGACGGGCTTGAGGTCAATGTATGTCGGGTGATCCGGATCACCGGGGATGAGCTTGCCGTCCACGACGGACAACTCGACAACGTTGATGGCGGTGGAGCGGCCCCGCACCGGACTCGGGGCCGCGCTGGATGCTCCCGCCGGCCGCCGGCCGCCAAAATAGAACCACCACGCGCGGTCGCCGCTGACAACCGCATCGCCGTGCGAGCCGAGCAGGGTCTGGTCCTGCGGTTTCCAATTCAGGCAGTCGTCCGAGCTCCACACGCGCATGCCGGTGGCCCAGGTATCGGCGATGAGCCAGTACTTTCCCTTCCAGTGAATGACCTTGGGCCCTTCGCCACTGCGATCGGTGACGGCGTTGCCCTTGGTCTCCCATTTATAAAGGTCCGGGCTGTCGGCATATGAAAGCGCCATGGGCTTGCGCTCGTCCTTGTACCACATACGCCAACGGCCGTCGGGGAGCTGTATCACGCAGGCATCGATCACGCGATCGGACTTCAGGTCAATCGGGCCCACCGTGTCCCACTTCACGCCGTCTTTGCTCGTGAGGTGGACGATCTCGCGCGGGTGGTTCCAATCGGTAAAGATGCCGGGCACGAAGCTAAGGTACATGTGGTAGAGGCCGCCGTTCCAGATGACCTCGGGCGCCCAATAGGTGTAATCGTTGGGATGAGAGTCCTTGCCGTAGCGGATGTCAGCGACGCCGCGGTAGGTCCAGGTTGCGCCACCGTCCGACGACTCCGCCATGCCGATGTTCGATCCGTGAATCCACGTCACGCCGGGCGCACCGGTGGCCGTGGCGCGGCGGGCCGTGTAGTACATGAACCACTTATTCCGCTCGGCGTTGAAGCAAAAGACAGGATCGGTGGGCGCGTCGAACGGAGGGTCGCGATAGAGAGGCCGGGGCGCCTGCTTGCCGGCGGGCGCGGGTTTCGGCGCCGGAGTCTGTCCCGAAAGGAACGTCGTGCATGCCCAGCAGAGAGTCGCTGCCAGGACTGCGGATCGGGAAACTCTGGTTCTCTTAGGAAGTGCTCTTAAGCCGGGCATACCATCCTGCCTTACGAGTCGCTATTTACGGAAGGGCTGATCCGCCGCGCGGGGTCTTACCTTGTCATCCGCGATCGTCCCGGGCTTCCAGCGGCGGGCGATCTCCACGTCTTCCACGGCCTTGGCCGTGAGCGCCGGTATATCCACGAAGCCCACGCGGTTGTAGAGGTGAGGCTGCGTATACTGAGCGGTATAGACGCGCGAGTACGACCGCCAGTGCTCGACCGCCGCTTCCAGATAGCGCACCGCCTCCTGCTTGCCGGCTTCGTCCGAAGTGCGGTCGTAGAGAGCCAGCGCCGCTGCGCCCCGGATCTTCGCCGCGTAGTAGCGGGCGAGATGCGACATCGCCTCGATATCTCCCAGCGTGAGCCTGAGTTCCTTATCCGGCGCGCTCGCGCGCAGCGATGGCAAAGCCTCCAGCGCGCGGCCGGCGCGCTCCTCCAATCGATCCGCGATCTCGAGAGGGGTGATGCCGCCCGGCGCTTCCCCGGCCAGTTTCGCGCGCCGCCAGTCTAGAATGCGGAGCACGCCGCTACCCGGCATGGTAGCCCCCTCGATGAAATTGCGGACGGTGTAGAAGCCGCGATAGCTCGGGTGGCTCAGGCAGGCTTCGGGGAACCAGCGAATATCGATATCGCCCCAGAAAAAGCGGGTGATCAGAGGGAAAACCTGCGAGGCGTCCGCCCATGCGCGAAACAGCTTCGCGCTGTCGGCTTGGGGATATCGCGCGGCCAGCGTCCTGACGAACAACGAGTCGGGCAGATCGGGTTCGTAGCTGAGCCTGCCCCAAAGCTGAAACGAATACCACTGTTTGGAAATCACCAACTGCCGCGGGGTGTCCGGTTCAGTGGAGAGAAACTCGCGGCCCCAGATATAGCCATCGGGGCCCATGTAGAAGCCGGCGATCTTGTCGGAGCCCGGGATGTTGCGGATATACTCGCGGGCATAGGCCGGGTCGCCCCAGCGGAAGCTGTAGACATCGTCATTGCGCACGGTGAGCCAGGTCTTCTTGCCAGCCGGGAGATTCGGCAGCAGCTCCTGAATGAAAGGCGGATTGGGGATCGAGTACATGTGCGCGATGGAGTACTTGAAGCTGAGGTCGAACGGCCCGGGATAGTCGCGAAACGCGTTGAGAATGTCCGTCTGGCCGCTCTGGTGGTAGCGGTGAATCAAGCGGAACTCGCGCCCAGGCTGCATGCGCAGGGCATCCCGAACGCCTTCGCCGTAGGTCCTCCAAAGCCAGCTCTCCTTGGAGAATTCTCCCGGGAGGTCGCGCATGTGCTCTCCGGCCGTGATGCCGATGCCGGCGAGCAACGGGTAGGTGAGGACCATCTCGCGGACGCTGGCGCGGAAGTAGTCGATGGTCTTCACGTTCGTCTGGTCGGGGGTGATGCCGTACTTCCCCTCGGCGCCGAAGGTGAAGATATTCCACGTGAACACATACACCCGGATGCCCCGATCCGCGGCATATTGCATGACGTCGCGCCAGAACCGGATCTTGTCTTCGATGGTCATTGTCCGAACGGTCACGAGGTTGGCGAGAGTCTGTGGGCGCACCATGTCGTCTCCGCCGGCGGAATAGGTCTCGTCCAGGCGGATCGTGGTGCGCTTGACGTCGGCGAGCGCCACCTCGGGATACTCCGGTACTTTTACCAGCGACGGAAACGGGTGGAGGCTCCAAAGCGAGAGCACATTGTAACGGTCGCGAGCCATCTCGTCGAGGAACTCGCGCCAGAAGTCGAACGACCACATCTCGGGGATGTTGGCCTGCGCCGCATCGGAGTTGTCCGAGTAGCTGGGAGTGCGGGCGTCGAGCGGGGTGTTGAATTTGATGCCGCGCTGCTCGATGCGGGGTGAATGATCGGAGTCGCCGAGGCCGGCCAGCGTCCCCAGTCGCAGGGCTTCGGCGATGTCCAGACCGCCGTACATGGCGCCGGCGGCGTCGGCGGCGAGGACCGCGATGTTGTCACGCCCGCCGCGCGACAGCCTGCGAATGGCATAGGATTGCTGCCCAGTGGAGCGCAGCGGCGCCACACCGAGCTGTTGTGCCAGGCTCGCGGATTGCGCGGCGCCCGAGGCGAGTACGATGCAGGGGGAGCAGGGCGCGGAGGAATGCTGCCCGAAGGGAAAGTTGGGAACGGCCTGCACGGCGCTGCGCGCTATCTCCGATGCGGCAAAAGCGAGTTGCGGGATGTTGGAATCGTAGAACAGCGCCGGCCGCGGCGGCGAATCGGCGCCCGCGGCAGCGGTACAGCCCAACAGCATTAGGACGGCTAGCGTTCGCCTGGACATACCCTGGCCTCACATCTCAGACTACACCTGAATATCATAGACCCGCGGCGCAGAAACCGCGCGTCACGGCACGGACGGTATTGCCGGGCCCGGCCGGGATTGGATCGCGACCGTGGCCGGCTTCAGCCCCGGCGCGCTGGCCGTAAGATGAATTGCGCCGGCAGTGCGCGAACCGCGGACGATGACGAGCGCCTTCCCATGGAACAGCTTGCGCCGATTGCCCTGGTACATTTCCTCACTGGTCATGTCCCCGTTCCCCACCCCAGCAATCGCGCCAGGGCCGCTGAGACTGAACGTCACCAGGTGGTCGGCGTTCGGCTGCGGCAGCCCGTTCTTGTCCACAACCTCGATTGTGATATAGGACAGGTCCTGACCGTCTGCGCGCAGCGTGGTCCGATCGGCGGCCAGCCGCACCTGGGCCGCGTCACCAGCGGTCCTAAGGACCGTTTCCGCGACTGGCTTACCGCCCTGAACTCCGACAGCCTTGAGAACGCCCGGCGCGTAGGGCACCTTGAAGCTCGCCTTGAACTGTTCGGCGCGCGTGGTGGGCCTCTCCTCGATCAGCTTGTCATCCAGGAAGAGGCGCACCGCGTCGTACCGGGAGTAGATCTCAACCTCGAGCGGCTTTCCCTCCCAACCCGGCCAGGTCCAACTCGCGAAAACCGGCCACACGGCCCACCGGGTGACACTAAGTTCCTTGCCGTCGGGCACGGGCAACCGCACGCCGAGGTAGAGTTTCTCGCCCCGGTTCCATACGATGTTCCGGTAATGCGAGCTGGCCTTCCTGAATCCGCAAATGTCGAGGTCTCCGCAATCGGAGCCGTGCCAGGGATAGCTTGGATCGCTTCCCATCCCAGGCACGCGGCTGGTGTCGCCCACATTGCGGATGTCCCAACGGCCGATGCCCGATTCGCCGAGATAGTCGATCGCCGTCCAGACGAAATCGCCGACGATGTAGGGATAGTCCGCCACCATTTGCCAGTAATCGAAGGCCTGGCTCAGAACGGACTCAGTACACGCGATGATCCGCGAGGGCACGCGCTTGTGATCCTCCACGTGGTTGTCCAGGTTGTAGTTGTAGCCGCCGATATCGAGCGCCGCGAAGAAACCGTCGGTGTTGGTCCACGGCCGGACACCGTTGAGGGCCGAGGTGATCGGTCGCGTGCGGTCGAGCGTGCGGAGGTAATCGGCGATCATCTTCGCCTCGCTCGCACCGGTCGCGTCGCCTCGCTCGGGGATTTCGTTGCCGATGCTCCACATCACCACGCTCGGGTGATTGCGGTCGCGCAAGACCATGGATTCGATGTCCCGCTGCCACCATTCCTTGAAGGACACCCCGTAGTCGAAGCGGTTCTTCCCCTTCGACCAGCAGTCGAACGATTCATCCATGACCAGCATGCCCAGCCGGTCGCAGGCGTCCAGGAAAGCCGGAGACGGCGGGTTGTGCGAGGTGCGGATGGCATTGAAGCCAGCGGCTTTCAGGAGTTGCACTCGCCGCTCCTCGGCGCGATCGAAAGCGGCCGCGCCGAGCGGGCCGTTATCGTGATGGGCGCAACCGCCGGCCATATCAACCATCTTGCCGTTCACCAGGAAACCCTTGTCGACCGACCACTCGATCGACCGGATGCCGAAAGGCGTGGTCACCTCATCGATCACCTTCTGGCCATCCATCACCCGCGTGACGGCTCGATACAGGCTGGGAGTTTCCACCGACCAGAGCGAGGGCTTGGTGACGGCGATTTCTTGAGCCGCCTCGACGCTGCTCCCCGGCGTGACCGTGGCCATGGCGTCCGCCTGGCCCGCCGATGCTCCGGACGGGCCGTACAGAATCGTGCGCACGGTTACCTTCGATGGCGCGCTCGAGTCGTTTGTCAGGCGGGTCTTGACCGAGACCTTCGCCTGAACCGCACTCACCTCAGGGGTCGTGATGAAGACACCCCACGGCGTCACGTGCACCGGTTCCGTGACCGAGAGCCACACGTGGCGGTAAATCCCCGATCCGGCGTACCAGCGCGAGTTCTTTTGCTGGGACTGGTCCACGCGCACCGCCAGCACGTTGGGGCCGCCGAAGTTGATGTGCGGCGTCAAGTCATGCAAGAACGTCGTGTAGCCATAGGGG
>VFSW01013190.1_pt1 | contig 11501 bp, 10 predicted proteins | sample 5358111 | NCBI WGS metagenome assembly VFSW01 (sample SAMN11554181, study PRJNA540505) | mine drainage metagenome | isolation source: sediment from site ElyBrook_90M | place: USA: Ely Copper Mine, Vershire, VT | collected 2017 | reverse complement strand
CACGCGGACCGCGTTCGAGTACTAGCGGGAGGGCGCGGAGTCCCAGCAGCAGGCGCGAGGAGGGGGCGGGCGGTAGGACGGGCTGGTCCAGCTGCTGGGCGGCAAGCCGACGCCGGGAATCGGGTTCGCCCTGGGGATCGACCGGGTCGTCCTGGCACTCGCCGAAGAGGGGCTGCAGCCGGCCGCGGCGCCCGGCCCGGCCGCGTTCGTCACCAGCGCCGATCCGGCCGACACCGTGGCGCGCCTGCGCTTCGCGACCCAGCTGCGCCGCGACGGGATCTCCGCCCGCGCCGACCTGGGAAAGCGTCGCCTGGCACGCCAGCTCGAACAGGCGTCGCGCGAGGGTGCCCACTTCGCCGTGATCCTGGGCGACGAGCTGCGCGAGGGCATGGTGCAGCTGCGCGACCTCCGGGCCGCGTCCCAGCATCCGGTCCCGGTCACCGAGCTGGCACGGGAGATCGAGCGCGGCGAGGGTTCCCACCGGCACGGCTGAGCGTGGCGCCATCCCGTAGGATGTGGAGCCATGACCGACGTCACCGAGCCGGCGTACGCCCTCGACGCCCTTGCCACGCCATATCGAACCGACACCTGCGGCGGCCTGCGGGGGTCGGATGCCGGCCGTGATGCCCGCCTGGCGGGGTGGGTGCACCGCCGGCGCGACCACGGCCACCTGATCTTCCTCGACCTGCGGGACCGGCACGGGATCACCCAGGTCGTGGTCGACGCGCAGGAGTCGCCGGACGCCCATGCCGCCGCGGCGCGGGTTCGCGCCGAATTCGTGGTGTCGGTCGCCGGGGCGGTCGCCCGCCGGCTGGCCGGCACCGAGAACGCCCGGCTCGCGACCGGCGAGGTGGAGCTGCGGGCGCGGGACCTCGAGGTCCTGTCGGAGGCGAAGACCCCGCCCTTCTACATCAACGAGCCGGACGCGCCCGTCGAGGAGTCCGTGCGGCTGCGCTACCGGTACCTGGACATCCGGCGCGAGCCGATGCGGGACCGGCTGCTCCTGCGATCGTCCCTGGTGCGCGCCATCCGCGACGCCCACCACCGCGCCGGCTTCGTCGAGGTCGAGACCCCCATCCTCATCAAGTCGACCCCGGAGGGCGCCCGCGACTTCATCGTCCCCAGCCGGCTGCAGCCGGGCACCGTGTACGCGCTGCCCCAGAGTCCGCAGCAGCTCAAGCAGCTGCTGATGGTCGCCGGTATGGACCGCTACTTCCAGATCGCCCGGTGCTTCCGCGACGAGGATCTGCGGGGCGACCGGCAGCCCGAGTTCACCCAGCTCGACCTGGAGATGAGCTTCGTGCGCGAGCAGACCGTGATGGACTTCGTGGAGGCGATGGCCATCGAGGTGAGCCGGGCCGTGGCCCCCGGGCGGCCGCTGCAGGACGTGCCGTTCCCGCGCTTCACCTACGAGGAGGCCCTCGAGCGCTTCGGTTCCGACAAGCCGGACCTGCGGTTCGGGATGGAGCTGGTGGACCTGGCACCGGCGCTGCGGGCTGATGCCGAAGGCACCGGCTTCCGGGTCTTCGACGAGGCAATCGCCGGAGGGGGGCGCGTGAAGGGCATCGTGGCGCCCGGCATGGCCGCCGCGAGCCGCCGCGACGTCGACGAGCTGACGGCCTTCGCGCGGCGGTACGGCGCGCACGGGCTGGTCCACGTGTCGGTGGACGGCGACGGCGCGGTCCACTCGCCGGTGGGCAAGTACCTCGGCGAGGACCGGTTGCGGGCGATGGTGGAGGCCGCCGCCGCGGCTCCGGGCGACCTGCTGCTGGTGGTCGCCGACCAGCCGGCCGTGACCGCCGACGTGCTCGGAAGGCTCCGCCGCGAGCTGGGCGAACGGCTCGGCCTGGCCGACCCGAACGTGCTGGCGTACTGCTGGGTGTACCGCTTCCCGATGTACCAGTGGGACGCCGACAACGGTCGGTGGGACGCCACGCACAACCCCTTCTCCGGCGTGGTGCCCGAGGACGAGCCGCTGCTGGTGACCGCCACCGGCGACCCGTACCGTCCGTCGCCGCAGGACCCGGCGGGACGCGCGCGGGCCATGCAGTACGACATCGCGCTCAACGGCTGGGAGCTCGGAGGCGGCTCGGTCCGGATCCACCGGCGGGAGCTGCTGGAGCGCAGCTTCGCGCTGCAGGGCTACTCGCAGGAACGGATGCACGGCCTGTTCGGCGGCATCCTGGAGGCGTTCGAGTACGGAGCGCCGCCGCACGGCGGGATCGCGCTCGGCATCGACCGCTGGGCGGCCCTGCTCGCCGACCAGACCAACATCCGCGAGGTCATGGCGTTCCCCAAGACCTCGTCCGGCACCGACCTCATGCTCGAGGCGCCCTCGGCACCGGATCCCGCACAGTACGCGGAGCTCGGGCTGCGGTACGTCGGCACGCCTTCAGCCGGGGACCCGGCCGGCCGGCCACCCGGCGCGTAGCCCCACAGGCACCGGGCCGTGGACTGGTTCGGCGCGGCCGCGCGCCACCCGCGGTCCGCGGCCCTGGCCGGTGCGCTCTGCATCGCCTTCTCCGGCATCTTCTTCCGGTTCTCGGGAACCAGCCCCGCCACCGCGACGGTCTTCCGCTGCCTCTACGCGCTGCCGTTCCTGGCGCCGCTCGCCATCGCGGAGCGGCGGCGGCTGGGTCCGTTCGGACGCCGCGGGCACGCGGTGGCGTGCCTCGCCGGGCTCTTCTTCACCGTGGACCTCCTGGCCTGGCAGCACGCGGTCCTGGAGGTGGGCGCCGGCCTGGCCACCGTCCTGGCCAACCTCCAGGTCGTGGTGGTGGCGGTGGCGGCATGGGCGATCCTGCGAGAGCGGCCGTCCCGCGGGGTGCTGGCGGCGATACCGGCGATGCTCGCCGGCGTGCTGCTGATCTCGGGGCTCGTCGGCGGCCGGGCCTACGGCGCCGACCCCCGTCTCGGCGCGATCCTCGGCCTGTGCTCCGCGGTCGCCTACGCCGGGTACCTGCTGCTGGCCAGGCAGGGCAACCCGGGCGGGCTCCGCCCGGCGACCGTCCTCTTCGACGCGAGCGCGGCCACGGTCGTCGCGGGAGCCCTGGCCGGCACGCTGCTCGGCGAGTTCGACCCGGTGCCATCCTGGCCGGCGCACGGCTGGCTGCTGCTGCTGGCCCTGACGGCCCAGGTCGCGGGCTACCTGCTGATCGCGTCCTCGCTCCCGCGCCTGCCCGCGGCGCTCACCTCGGTGATCCTGCTCGCGCAGCCGGTGACCACGGTCTTCCTGGGCGCGGCGCTGCTGGGCGAGGCGCCGTCGGCGGTCCAGCTCGGTGGCGTGGCGCTGATCGTCCTCGGGCTCGTGGCCGCCAATGCCCGGCCGCGTGCAGCCGCCGTGGCCCGCGGGCCGCTCGTGGAGCCCGGGGGCGCCGCCGCTCCGTGACCGGCATCAGTCCGGGAGTCCGGGGCGCTCCACGTCCTCGCGCGCCTCGCCCAGCAGCAGCTCCACGATGACGGTGTCCCGCCAGGCGCCGTCGAGCCTGCCGTGCCGCCGGTACGTGCCGACCTCGCGGAACCCGAGCCGCGCGCAGAGCTGCCGGCTCGCGACGTTCTCCGGGAAGATGCGCGCCACGAGCTTCCAGAAGCCCGCCGCCTCGCAGGCCGCGATCAGTCCCTCGAGCGCAGCGCGCCCGGCACCCGTCCCGCGGGCGTCCCGTGCCGCGTACACGGAGAACTCCGCAACGCCGTCGTAGCACTCTCGCGGCCGGTACGTGTCGGCGGCCGCCCACGCCACCACCCGGCCCCCTCGCTCGGCCACCACCACCGGGTGGCGGCCCGCCTTCGCCGCCAGCCAGGCCGTCATCTCCTCCGGGCTCCTGGGCCGCGTCTCGAACGTCGCGATGCGGTCCTCGATCCCCTGCGTGTAGATCGCGGCGATGGCGGCGGCGTCGGCGTCCCGCGCCGGCCGCACCAGCGTCCCGGGCGCGCCGGCGCTCATCGGTCGGGCAGCGCCTGCGCCACGTCCGAGCCCCAGTCCGGCGGGTGCCCGGTGATCGGCTGGTGGGGGCCCGCATACGCGGGGAGCTCCACGCGCGGCGTGTCGACGTCGTGGGTCGCGCCCGGATCGCCCAGGTCCAGCAGCCGCACCGGCACGCCGCCCTCTTCGAGGCCGATGAGCAGGCCGTCCGGCGACAGGCCGGACGGGAGGGCGCGGAGTGCGTCCAGCGCGGCGAGCGGCACCAGGGCGGGCCAGCCCGGCTGCCCCTCCCAGGTCGGCCGCAGCACGGCCGCGGGCAGGCCCGGGTGCGCCTCGATGAGGGCGGTGATCGTCCCGGCGTCGATCCACGCCATGCGCGCCGGCCACACCACGGCTGCCGTGGTCTCGCCCACCGACGCGGTCGCCGCCTCGATCCCCGCGACGATGAGTCCCGAAGGTCCGGTGTCCGCCTCCGCGGGGGTCGGCGACACGAGGTCGGCCGCGGATCCCGAGAGCGCGCCGGCCACCGCGCCGCCGGGGTCCGGGGCCACCACTACGACCGGCATGGCGCCGCCGGACCATGCGGCATCGGCCACGTGACGCACGCGCGCCACGCCGTCGACCAGCGTGGCGGCCTCCTCGGCGCTGGCAGAGAAGATCACTGCGGCGACGGTCACGCCGGCGATGGTACCAGCGCGCCATGTGCGACAATGCGACCGCCCATGACCGACCAGCCCCGCTCCACCGTGCCCACCACAGGTCCCATCGGCCGGGCTCCCTCCGATGAGCCGGCCGGGCCCGTGCGCGTCCGCGAGGACGTGCGGAACGTGGCGATCGTGGCGCACGTGGACCACGGCAAGACCACCCTCGTCGACGGCCTCCTTCGCCAGACCGGCGCCTTCCGCGCCAACCAGGAGGTGGTGGACCGCGTCCTGGACTCGCTCGACCTGGAGCGGGAAAAGGGCATCACGATCATGGCCAAGCACACGGCGGTGGAGTACGGGGGCGTGCACCTCAACATCGTCGACACGCCCGGCCACGCGGACTTCGGCGGCGAAGTCGAGCGCAGCCTCATGATGGTCGACGCCGTCCTCCTGCTGGTGGACGCGTCGGAGGGGCCGCTGCCGCAGACCCGCTACGTGCTCCAGAAGGCGATGGCCCGGCGGCTGCCCGTGGTGGTCTGCCTGAACAAGATCGACCGCTCCGACGCGCGCCCGGCCGAGGTGCTCGACGACGTGTACGAGCTGTTCATGGACCTGGGCGCCGACGAGCACCAGATCGAGTTCCCGGTCGTCTACACGAACGCGAAGGCCGGCACGGCGTCGCTCGATCCCGCCGTCCCGGGCACCGACCTGCGGCCGCTGCTCGACCTGCTCGTCCGGGTGACGCCCGCTCCGACGTACCGCGAGGGGTACCCGCTCCAGGTGCTCGTCACGAACCTCACCGCCAACGAGTACGTCGGCCGCATGGCCGTGGGCCGGATCTGGAACGGCACGCTCCGGATGGGCCAGCGGATCGCGATCGTGCGCGAGGAGGCCGACACCACCTCGGGCGCGGTCGAGCCCGGGCGGACGGTGACGCTCACCGGCTCGGTGACGAGCCTGACCACCGCCGAGGGGATCCAGCGCATCGACGTGCGCGAGGCCGGGCCGGGCGAGATCGTGGCGGTCGCCGGCATCCCCGACGTCACCGTGGGCGACACGCTCACGGACCCGGCAGATCCTCGCCCCCTGCCGCGGCTGCAGGTCGACGCGCCCACGATCAGCATGACCTTCGGGGTGAACACGTCCCCTCTCGCCGGCCGCGACGGCCGGTACCTGACCAGCCGCCACCTGCGCACCCGCCTGGAACGGGAGGTGCTGGGGAACGTCGCGATCGAGTTCCTGCCCACCGAATCGGGGGAGACCTTCGAGGTCCGGGGCAGGGGAGAGCTGCAGCTCGCCGTGCTGATCGAGACGATGCGCCGCGAGGGCTACGAGATGCAGGTCTCGCGCCCGGAGGTGATCCTCCACGAGGTCGACGGGGAGGTCCAGGAGCCCTACGAACGCATCACCGTGGACATCCCGCCGGACTTCATCGGGGAGGTCTCCGAGGCACTCGCGTCCCGCCGCGCCCGCATGGAGCAGATGACCACCGACGCCGACGGCCGCGTGCGGATGGAGTACGTGCTGCCGGTCCGCGGCCTGATCGGGTTCCGCGGCCAGCTCCTGACGCTCACCCGGGGAACCGCGCTGATGCACCAGATCGGGGAGGGGTACGGCCCGTGGGCCGGCGAGGTGGCGCACCGCACGAGCGGGGTGCTGCTCGCGGACCGCACCGGCGTCACCAGCACGTACGCGCTGCACAACCTGCAGGAGCGCAGCGAGCTGTTCGTGGGTCCCGGCGTCGAGGTGTACGAGGGGATGGTCGTCGGCGAGAACGCGCGCCCGGGCGACATGGACGTCAACGCGACCAAGGAGAAGCACCTCACCAACATCCGCTCCTCCACGCAGGAGCAGACGCTGCGCCTGACGCCGCCCCGGGAGCTGACCCTCGAGTCGGCCATCGAGTTCATCGCGGCCGACGAGCTGGTCGAGGTGACCCCCCGATCCATCCGGCTCCGGAAGCGCACGCTCTCGATGCACGACCGGCGGCGCGCCGCGGGACGGGAGCACGAGCGGCGCCTGGTCGCCGAGCGGGAGACCGCCGCCCGCTGACCGGCCGCGGAGCCCGGCGCGGCCCCGCGGCTACAATCGCGCCGATGGCCATCTACCTCGACCATGCCGCCACGACCCCCGTGCGCCGGGAGGTCCTGGAGGCCATGATCCCCGTCCTGTCCGACACGTTCGGCAACCCCTCGTCGGCGCACGCGTACGGGCGCCGCGCCCGGGCCGCCCTGGACGAGGCGCGCGAGTCGGTGGCGCGAGACCTGCACGCCGACCCCCGCGAGATCGTCTTCACCAGCGGCGGGAGCGAGGCGATCAACCTGGCCATCAAGGGCGCCGCGTGGGCCGGCAAGGCACGCGGCCACCACGTGGTCACCTCCGCCGTCGAGCACGAGGCGGCCCTCAACTCCGCGCGGTACCTGGAGAAGTTCGGGTTCGAGGTCACCGTGCTGCCGGTGGACCGGTACGGGCGGGTCGACCCCGACGAGCTGGCGGCGGCAGTCTCCGACCGGACCATCCTGGTGAGCCTCCAGGTCGTCAACAACGAGGTCGGCACCATCCAGCCGGTGGCCGAGCTGGTCCGGCGCGCCCACGCCCAGCGGCACGTCCTGGTGCACCTCGACGCCATCCAGGCCGCGCCCTGGATGGACCTCGACGTCACCGAGCTCGAGGTTGACCTCCTCTCGATCGCCGCGCACAAGCTCGAGGGGCCCAAGGGTGTCGGGGCGCTCTACGTGCGCCGCGGGACCACGCTCCTGGCACAGCAGCAGGGCGGCTCACAGGAGCGGCACCGGCGGGCCGGCACCGAGAACGTGGCCGGTGCGGTGGGCCTGGCCACGGCGCTGCGCCTGGCCCGGGGGGAACGGGGCGAGGTCGTGCCCGTGGTGCGCGCGCTTCGGGACCGGCTCCGCGACGCGGTGCTCGCGGTTCCCGGCGTCGAGCTGACCGGTCATCCGCGCGAGCGGATCCCCAACCACCTGTCGGTGATCGCCCGGGACGCCGACGGCCAGTCGCTGGTGCTCGCGCTCGACCTGGACGGGATCGCCTGCTCGAGCGGGTCGGCCTGCGCCACGGGCTCCACGGAACCCTCGCACGTGCTGACCGCCATGGGATATCCGCCCGAGGAGGCACGCGGCTCGCTGCGCCTGACGCTGGGCCGGACGACCGGCCCGATGGAGATCGAGACGGCCTGTCGGGCGGTGCCGGCGCCCAGCGCGCGGCGCCGGGTGGGGGCCGCGGCCCTGGCGGCGGATCCGCGCGGGGTCCAGGCGGGGGCCACATGCGACCCGCCGGCCGGGCCGGGGTGGGCAGGGCGGTCCGGTGAGCGAACGCATCGTGGTCGCGATGTCGGGCGGCGTGGACTCGTCCGTGGCCGCCGCCCTGCTCCACGAGCAGGGACACGAGGTGGTCGGGGTCTGGATGCGCCTCCACCAGGGGGCCGACCACCGCAGCGAGTTCCGGAAGAGCTGCTGCTCGCTGGACGCCGCGGATGATGCGCGGCGGGTGGCCTCGCAACTCGGAATCCCGTTCTTCGTGCTGGACCTCGAGCGCGAGTTCGCGGCCGGGGTGATCGACCCGTTCGTCGCCTCGTACCTCTCGGGGTCCACGCCCAGCCCGTGCGTGGACTGCAACACGTACGTGAAGTTCGGCGCGCTGCTCGGGCGGGCGCGGCTCCTGTACGGCGCGGAGGCGGTCGCGACCGGCCACTACGCCCGGGTCGATGCCGTGGCCGACGAGTCCCGGCCCGGGGGCCGCCGCTGGCGGCTGCTGGCCGCTGCCGACCCGGCCAAGGACCAGAGCTACTTCCTGTACGGCCTGCGCCAGGACCAGCTGGCGCGCACCCGGTTCCCGCTGGGCGGGATGTCGAAGCCGGAAGTGCGCGCGATCGCCCGGGGCCTCGGGCTGGTCACCGCCGACCTGCCGGAGAGCCAGGAGATCTGCTTCGTGCCGGGGGGCGACTACCGCGAGACGCTGCGCGAGCGTGCGGGCTGGCGGGAGACGCCGGGACCCATCGTGGACGTCACCGGCTGCGTCGTCGGCGAGCACCGGGGCGCGGCCGCCTACACGGTCGGCCAGCGCACCGGCGTCGGCGTCGCACTGGGCGAGCGGCGCTACGTGGCCGGCATCGACCCGGCGGCGAACGTGGTCCGGCTGGGACGGCGCGAGGACCTGCAGCGACGGGCGTTCACGGTGGAGCAGATGCATTTCGTGGCGGGCCCTGTCCCGGTGGATGCGTTCCGGGCGGCGCTGCGCGTGCGCCACCGCGCGTCCCTGGTTCCGGCGGCGGGGCGGCCCGCCGCGGGGGGCGAGGGCGGGCGCTGGGAGCTGGAGGCGGACGAGCCCGTCTGGGCGCCGGCGCCGGGCCAGGCGGCCGTGCTGTACCGGGGGGACGAGGTGCTCGGCGGGGGCCGCATCGCCCGCGCCTGACCACCGTCGCCCAGCGCCTCGCGCTGCCGAACGGCGCCGCGGGCGGGTCGGCCGGCTGCGCGGCTATCCTTCGCGAATGCCCGCCATCGAGCCATCCATGGTCCTCGCGGTCCTGGTCGGAATCCTCAACGTCGCCCTGTTCGTGCTCCTGGGCGGCGAGGCACGCGGCCGGCTGCCGTTCCTCGCACTGGCGTCGATCCTCGGGGCCTACGCGGGGCAGGCCCTGGGGACGCACCTGGGTGACCCGCTGCGCATCGGCGACTTCGGGCTGCTCAGCTCGTCGCTGGTGGCGTGGGCGGGCATGATCGTGGTGGCGATCGTGAGCACGCTGGGCCCCACCAGGCGGACCTGAGGCCGGCGGCGGAGGGCGGCGCCGGCACGGGCAGGTTCCACGGCCCGGGCAGGCCGTCCGCGAGGGGCCGATCGTGAGCTATGGCATGGCGTCGGGCAGTCGGGGGGCATCCGGATGACGGTTGGAGACGTGTTCGAGCGGGTCGGGCTGCGGGTGCACGAGGCCCTGTACAAGGGGAGCGGCGGCCGGATCGGCCACCGCGTGATCCTCGTGCCCACGCTCCTCCTGACGACGACCGGCCGGCGGACCGGGCGCCGCCGCACGTCCGCGCTCATCTACGCGCGGGACGGCGGAGACTTCGTGGTGGTCGCCTCCAACCACGGGGAGGACGCGGATCCCGGCTGGCTCCACAACGTCCGTGAGCATCCCGAGGTCGGCCTGCAGGTCGGGCGGCGAACCGGCACGGGCCGCGCGAGGATCGTCGGGCGGGACGATCCCGACTACGGGCGACTGTGGGCTCTGGTCAACCGGAACAACCACGACCGCTACGCGGGGTACCAGCGCCGCACGACGCGTCCCATACCCCTGGTGATCATCACGCCGGAGTCGTCCTCCTGGTGACCGCCGGTCTCCCCGGGCCCGGCACACCACGGTGGCGATACGGTACCGTTAGCGGGATGCCGGAGCCTGACCAGCGGATCGCCGCGCTCCCGTCGGACGAGATCCGCCGCCGTTTCGTCGCGTTCTTCGCCGCCCGTGGCCACGAGGTGGTGCCGAGTGCCAGCCTGGTCCCGGCGGGCGACCAGACGCTGCTGTTCACGAACGCCGGGATGGTGCAGTTCAAGGACGTGCTGACCGGGCGCGAGACTCGTTCCTACCGGCGGGCCGTGGACTACCAGCGCGTCCTGCGCGTCTCGGGAAAGCACAACGACTTCGAGGAGGTGGGACGCACACCGCGCCACCACACCCTCTTCGAGATGCTGGGCAACTGGAGCTTCGGGGACTACTTCAAGCGCGAGGCGATCCAGTGGGCCTGGGAACTGCTCACGCGGGAGTACGGAATCCCGGCCGGGCGGCTCGCGGCCACCGTCTACAGCGCGGATGAGGATGCGTACGCGATCTGGCGGGACGAGATCGGCCTGCCGCCCGAGCGGATCGCCCGCTGGGGCAACGTCGACGAGGGCGACGAGAAGAACTTCTGGCGGATGGCCGAGACCGGGCCGTGCGGTCCGTGCAGCGAGATCCACTTCGATCGCGGCCCGGAGTTCAGCGAGGGGCCGCACTGCATCCCGGATCACTCCGAGACCTGCCCGCGCTGGCTCGAGATCTGGAACCTGGTCTTCATGGAGTTCGACCAGCAGCCCGACGGCACGCGCGTCCCGCTCCCGTTCAGCAGCGTCGATACGGGGATGGGCCTCGAGCGGCTCGCCAGCGTCATCCAGCAGGTCCCGTCGAACTACGACACCGACCTGTTCACGCCCATCCACGCGCGGATGCGGGAACTGCTGGGCCACGACCCGGACGCGTTCGAGGCCGAGCGCTTCAGCTACCAGGTGATCGCCGACCACTCGCGGGCCGCGACCTTCCTGATCGCCGACGGCGTGCTGCCCTCCAACGAGGGACGCGGCTACGTCCTGCGCCGCATCATCCGGCGGGCCGTGCGCCACGGGCGCCTGCTCGGGAGGCGCGAGCCGTTCCTCGACCAGGCGGCGGCCGTCGTGGTCGACGTCATGGAGGCCGCCTATCCGTACCTCGTCGGGCAGCGCGCCCGGATCGTGGACGTGATCCGCCGCGAGGAGGCCCAGTTCGCGCGCACGCTCGACTCGGGCACCGGGATCCTGGAGGAGGCCCTGGTGGGCCTCGGCGTGGCGGTGCCGGAGGGTCGCGTGATCGGTCGCCGGCCCGAGTCGCTCCCTGCCGACGGCCCCGTGGTGGACGGCGCCCTCGCGTTCCGGCTGCACGACACCTTCGGCTTCCCGATCGACCTGACCGTGGAGCTCGCGGCGGAGTACGGCGTGGCGGTGGACCGGCCCGGATTCGAGGAGGCACTCGCCGAGCAGCGGGCCCGGTCACGCGCCGGGGCCCGGGGGGAGCTCAGCCGGCTGGCGCAGCAGGCAAGCCTGTACGAGGCGATCCTGCGCCGCGCCGGCGAACCCGAGTTCGTCGGGTACGAGACGACCGAGGCCGAGGGGCGCGTGGTTGCCATCCTGCGGGA
>VFSW01013189.1_pt1 | contig 11502 bp, 10 predicted proteins | sample 5358111 | NCBI WGS metagenome assembly VFSW01 (sample SAMN11554181, study PRJNA540505) | mine drainage metagenome | isolation source: sediment from site ElyBrook_90M | place: USA: Ely Copper Mine, Vershire, VT | collected 2017 | reverse complement strand
CCATCAAAAGACACCATTGGAAGCCCACACGCTTTAGCGGTGGGAGGATGTCACATAGAAGATGCAGAAATATATTGATGTGCGTTAATGGATGTAGTGTGCTCTGGGCTTTCGAAGACATATGACGAGGGGACAAGGGCCCTCAGGAACGTCAGCTTCAGCTTTAATGGCAACGGCATAATAGCTATCATCGGCAGGAATGGTGCTGGAAAGACAACGCTTGTGCGGATATTGTCTACCGAGCTTATGCCTACAAAAGGCGACGCCAGCATAAACGGAAACAGCGTAGTGCATGATGAGAATAAGGTCAGGGAGCACATAGCCATAGTGCCGCAGGAGGCCCGCGCCATACAATGGCTTACTCCAATGCAGTCGATAGTATCATACCTGCTTTACCGCGGCTTCGCATATTCAGAAGCTAAAGAAAGGGCCAGGAGCACACTGAAAAAGCTTGGCATAGGAAAGTATGAAAATGTGCTGAATAGGAAGCTTTCGGGAGGCACAAAAAGGAAGGTAATGGTTGCAACAGTGCTTGCATCTGAAGCGAGGGTTATATTTTTGGATGAACCTACGACGGGCCTCGATCCGATATCAAGGAGCGACCTGTGGAATCTTCTCAGCAAACTCAAAAAAGATTACCTTATATTTTTGACTACGCACTACCTTGAAGAGGCGGAGATACTTGCAGACAAGATAGGCATAATGGAAAAGGGAAGGCTTATGGCTATGGGTTCAATGGAGGAGCTTAGGAAGAGGGTAAGATACCAGTACAGCATAAGGGTGATAGACAGAAAGGTAAAGATAAAAACCTCCAAAGGCATCCTTATACATGGGCTTGACGGAAGCAAACAGGTGATGACTACGGAGAAGGAGGCCTTTGAGATGTCAAAGGACCTGATAAAAAAAGGGGTAAAGTTCTCCACAAATCCGGTGTCTCTGGAAGACATCTTTTATTATATAGTGAAGAAGCCTATGAACGAGGATTCTGAAAGTGAGGATAATGAATGGTAGAAGCACACTTAGCCAGTTGTTTGCATCGGTGCTGGTGAACTCAATTTATGCTATGATAAACTATCCAGTAATGATTATCAATACGCTTCTTGCCCCGCTCTCCATACTCATAGTCATAGTACTGGTAAGCCATGGAGGCCTTGTTGGTGTAGGCATAGAAGGCGCACTTATAATGACCATGATATCGAGCGGGATAGGACTTCAGGGAGACCTTTCGCACCTCAAGAACGACTTCAAGCTGCAGGACATGGTGGTGAGCTCTCCTACATCATCTCTTACGTATGTTGCTGGCATGGCGATATCCGAGATAATATTTGCGTTGCCCGTTCTTGTACTGCTTACTGTGCTTGCCGCAATTTACCTGCATCCGACTGCGCTGCAGGCAGGGACAATAATGGCAGTCATGGCTCTGATGTTCATATTCTCAATAGCTCTGGGCTTCCTGCTCTCCACATTCACTTCGGACATAATACAGAGTTGGGGCTTTTCTGGAATAGTGTCGGTGCTTTTATCGACAATACCGCCGGTTTATTACCCCATAACGTACATACCGCTGCCTTTCCAGTACATAGCATATATATCACCGACCACGTATGGTGCGGAGATAGTGCAGAACGCCATGGGCTTGCTTCCGTTGAGCCAGTTGAATATTGCAGTAGATTGGATAGTTGTCATAGCCATAGCCGCAGCCCTTGTTTTCCTTTCGTACAAAAAAGCAAGGTGGCGCGAACAGTGATTGTCTGCGCTCCGCTTCTAAGGCATTGAAGGTTTTGCACTGATCCGCGGCTTGGTGAATTTAGCGTATGGCGCCACAGTTTACGTGTATTTTCCCGCAATATGAACGTTTAAAGACTGCAACTATCAAATAATTATGATTCGAATGAACAGTAAAAAAGAAAGGTCACAGTCCGCAGTCGAATATCTAAGCACGTATGGCTGGTCCGTCATAGTCATAGCCGTCATCATAATAGCGCTTTTCGAACTTAATGTATTCCAGATAGGCGGCACGGCCCCGACAGGATGCACTGTGATGGACGGCTTCTCATGCACAAATTCTGTTTTAACAACAAGTGGAGTGTATTCGGCGACTATGGGTGACACCACAGCGCCAATAACTGTCACAGGCACGGCATGCTCAAACAGTTCCATAGCACCTGGGACAAGCAGTTTCAGCAGCACAGACACCAGCTTTACGGTAGGACAGGAGCAGGAGATCACCTTTGATTGCAAGGTCACATCCAACAAAGTAGGTGCAACTTTCCAGGGGACTCTTTGGATAGAGTACACTGAAAGGGGAGTTAACAACCTCGTCTCCGAGATAGGGACTATATCGGCCACGGAACAGCCAAGCACCTCCACGACTTCCACAACATCAATCACATCCACCAGCACCTCGACAACATCTACTACGTCAACTACAACCACAACAACTATGACTACAACCATTCCTTTCAACCAAACCACGTATTACAGCTATTCGGACGTACTCCTTGTCTGCAATAACAACAGCACCATAAGCCAGGACGTGTGCTCCTATTTCTCTAGCGCAAGGGCAGGTGAGGGATTCAACACCTCCCACATACTTTATCTGAACTCAATACCGAATAATGAAGAGGTAAACGATGCGACGACCCAGAACATACTGGCGCAGGTAAAGGCAAAGATAACTTCGGTGGGCCTTGGCAGAATAGATTATATAGTGACAACCAGCGGAGTTCCGCTTATAGACTCTGGAAATGGATATTCAATAGATTCGTACATGGCAAACAACCTGACTGAAGGGAGCGGATCCCTCAATCCGTATTACAAGGGTACGCACTATAACAGCTTAGTGACCTACATCAACAGGACCTACCTAGAGAACAATACCTTCAGATGGTCGGAGTACCATATGTACGAGGTAACTAGACTTGACGGCCCGACATTGCAAAGCATATATAACCTGATAAATGATGCGAGCAGCGCGAGCGATGCGGCGAGCGAAGGGTACGTCCTGCTGAATAGCAATGCCATGAGCTTAAGTTATGTGGATTTCAACCAGGTGTCTTTCAACAGTTCTGCTAACACCCTGACTCACCTGGGCATAAACAATCAGCTGGTGAGCTCGAGTTTCAGGGTAAATATGCACGGGCTAAGCGGCTATGCTTCTTGGGGTTCAAACTCCGGCCAGGCCATCAGCGACAACTCAAGCAGATGGAACCTCACATTTGTACCTGGAGCCATAGGCGAAACATTCGTATCGACAAGTGCAAGGAATATGCACCAGTATCCGTGGACAGGCGGCCAGTCGCTCATTTCTGACCTTGTCATGATGAACATTACCGGCGCAAGCGGCTATGTGAGCGAGCCGGGACTTGCCGACGTGGAAGATCTGAACGTGCTGTTCCCTGCTTATTATCAGGGCTTCACACTGGCAGACAGCTATTATGCCGCAATGCCGGAGATCTCATGGAAAAGCGTTGTGATAGGGGATCCGAAGGCGCATGTGAAGACCGTATAACATGGATAAGTGCGGATTTGAACCTACTACAGAAATGCCATAAAACGCATCTGTCGTCCTAAAAGTTAAAAATCTGCCGCTGGTCGGATTTGAACCGACGACATTCCGGTTTCTGCCTTTGATCAAACTTTTTTTGAAAGTTTGCCTTCAGCCGGACACTCTCCCGGACTGAGTTACAGCGGCACTGTCTTGCCTAAGAGTGCTTTTAGGCTTTTATGTATATGTTGTTATTGTATTAAAAACTTGATGGTATATGGACACTCGTTGGGGCATGTTGGGAAAAGCTGCCGATTACATAAACACAGAAGGCATTGAGCTTAGGGAGTACCAGTTTAACATAATAAAATCAGTAATGTCGCACGGGAATACGCTAGTTGTGTTGCCTACCGGCTTGGGAAAAACGCTGATAGGAGCCACCGTAGTTGCCGATTCGCTTTCGAAAGGCAGGAAGGCGGTGTTCCTTGCGCCAACTAAGCCGCTTGCGGAGCAGCACTATGTCACACTATCAAAACTGCTCCGGCTTGGCGAAGGCGAGATCCTCCTTCTGATAGGATCCGTGAACAAGTCGAAGAGGACGGAACTTGAGAAAAAAGCAAGGGTCATAGTCGCAACTCCGCAGACCATATCCAATGACCTGAAGAACGCGCTGCTTTCACTTGACGATTTCGGCTGCGTTGTTTTTGACGAGTGCCACCGTGCAGTGGGAAAGTACGCATATACATACATAGCTAACGAGTGCGCAGTGCGGGGCATACTCACGCTTGGACTTACCGCATCGCCAGGAAGCAAAAAAGAAAAGATAAATGCGCTGGTGGAGGTGCTAAACATAAGGCACATAGAGGCGAGGGTGTCTACCGATACCGATGTTGCAAAATACGTCATGGCGAAAAACATGCATGTAGTTAATGTTGAAGTCAATGACACAATTAAGGACATTTCGGCGCTTCTGGCACCCGAAGCGGAGACCGCACTGAGGAGCCTTAACAAAATAGGCATGCTTCACTTCAAGAACTTCGACAGCATACCTAAAGGCAGGCTGCTCAGAACGGGTGACGAGATAAGCAGGATACAGGCGACTAACTACAAGTTCGCCGCCATATACAGTTACGTCAAACTGCTCAACATAACACATGCCTATGACCTTCTTAGGTCGGAGGGCTTGTATCCGTTCAAGGTTTATTTTGACTCGCTGGAAAAGCGTGAAAAAAAGAGCAGGGGCCTTGAAAACCTCCTGGCGAGCAAAAGCATACAGGAGGCAAGGAAAATAGCCGACGAAGCAATCGAAAGGGGGGAGGAGCACTCCAAGGTATTTGCAGTACTTGACATAATAAAGAACTACCGCGGCAGGAGCGTCATAATATTCGCGCAGTACAGGTCCACCATAAAGATGCTCGTAGAGTTCATAAGCAACAACGGGTTTCCGGCAAAGGCATTCGTGGGAAAGAAGGAAGGCGTGACGCAGGAGATGCAGAAGAACATAATAAACGAGTTCCGCGAAAGAAAATTTGACGTGCTCGTAGCAAGCTCGATAGGCGAGGAGGGCCTCGATATACCAAGCGTAGATGCCGTACTGTTCTACGAGCCCATACCGAACGAGATACGGAACATACAGAGAAAGGGGCGCACCGGAAGGTTCAGGGAGGGCGATGTTTACATACTTGTCGCGAGAAATACAAAGGATGAAGTGTACATGTACATATCAAGGCAGAAGGAGCAAAAGATGGTCTCCCTAATAAAAAGCGTAAACAGGGTTCTTGAGTCAAAAAGAGTACCGATAGAGAGGATTGACGAGCACCAGAAAAAGCTTTGATAGGGAATGCTACGTATGCCATCTGGCTTTCTACGCATCAGTAGGGATTAGAGTTTTTGTAGTAGGACCTTGGCTTTTTATTAAAGCTGAAGAAGGATAGTATGAAAAGGAGCACCACTACGATGTGGACCGCGGTGCAGTATATGCATATGTTGTGCACCATGTACTCAGCATATAATAGATAAAGGACAAATGCAAGGCCTACGCCGTTGTATAGGATAAGCACGTCGCTGCGTTTCAGGGCGTTTAGTATTGGTTGTTTTACACGCTGAAGTAGGATGAGTATTGCAAGCTCAATTATGAAAAATACAAGTCCGTAGTCAGCTATTGGAAATCCGAATAGAACCGCATATTGGCTGTTTAGGACGTTTGCGCAGTTTATTATGCCGGTGTCTGAGCATACAAGCGGCACGGAGGTATAATGAATAAGGACCAGGTACACGGCAACTAGGAGTCCAACTACAGAAAGAGCAAACATCGCTTTTTGCATTTTAGGACCCGACTACCTTCCTTATATTAGTTACATAAGGTTGCGAGCACACGCTTGCCGGGGTGTTGTTGTCGGCACTGCATATCTGCTCCGTTATGAGGTCTGCAGAGCCGATTATTGACTGGGACTGCAGCGAGGAGGTGTTGTACAGATCCTGCGTTATAACGCTCCAGTTCTTTCCTCCCAAAACTGAGAGAGGATCATATGTCGCCCCGGCAAAAAAGGACCTGTTTGCTATTAGTATAAACGGGATGCTTCCAGTAGGATTGTAATTCTCCGCAAGCGCAAGCTGAGCAGAAGTCAGCTGCTGCAACGGCGCGTAGTTCGAACCGGACAGTTTATTGGTCGTCTGCTCCACACTGACAAAAGTTATGTACTGGCTTGTGTAGGTGGAGTTGTAGAACGTAAAGGTAGGCGATGATGGGGAGTAATCGGATGCCGATGATGTCATGAAGCTTACGTTTGAAAATGTGCCGAATCTTGACAGTGCGATAAGCATTGCCCACCTCTGCGCCGCACAGTAAGGGCAGTACTCTGCGCCCACATATAATATCTCCGGCTTGCCGCCCAGCTTCAGCTCCGTTTTGTTGTTTATCCTGTAGAGTATCTGCGAATACTGCGCCGTGCCTATCCCTACCTGATTGCTTATACTGTTAGGAACGTTGAGCTGTGCGAGCAGTGCGCTCGGTACTTTTACGTTGTCGTACGCTACCACGGATGTTTTGTTTGAGTTTTGGGATGACTGCAGTAGTATTATGGCTTCAAGCACCATAATTATCAAAAGCACCACTACAATGTAAATAAACTTACGCGTGCTGCTTGACGATGGCTTTGAAACGTCTTGCTTTGTATTTTGAACCTCTTGCTCTGCCATTGAAACACACTAAATAGTTTAATATATTGGGAATCTTGAAAATCCTGCCAACATGAATAAAGCAGAAACCTTCACTTTTTAATTTATAATACGGCAAAGCTTATTAATTATTTGTTCTTCTTTCCACGCGTGAAGGGTTGGAGTGTTATGGCGTCTGCAAGCTTTATTTATCCCTTTTTACCGCAGACATATGCAGAAGGGCATCGGCAAGTCTTAGGAGCTTATCCGCCCTTCCAGGCTCGTCTTTCATTCCTTTAAGTATTGTTTCCCTGTTTTTTATAACGTATTGCGCAGCTGACCTATGCTTGAAAAATGCGAATTCTGCAAGGAAGGATCCATCGCTGCATATCAAAGTCAGTAACCATGGCTTCTCGTATACCAGATATGCAACGCTCCTATGCGCAAATGCCGCAACTTCACCAACCAAAACCTCGTCTTCTGTCTTTTTTGAAAGAAGTTTCAGAGCTTCTTTGGGCTCCAGCCCAAGTATCTCGACTGCTATATCACTGTTTCTCAAAACCAGTTCATGAAGCAGAGTCCACTTATTGTCATCCAGATCTATGTTAAGGGATATCCGGTTGTGGAACAGGTACTTGGCGTAAAAATCCTTTTCCGGATCTATTTTACCATCGGGACCTATGGCGTTGATTCTGTCCTTCAGCTCTTTTACATTCCCGCTTGCCACCATGTCCTCTATCTCATCTTCTTCGTCTTCCAGCGTAAGGGCAGGCTCTTTCTTAATTTCTGCAGGAGGATCTGTTTTTATCGGTTCTGGGATTTTAGGCAACTGCGTAGTTGCAGTTTCATCGTTTGTGTTTTCAGTAAGTTCAGGTAACACTAGGGGTTTGACCTCTTGCGGCAGTGATGACTTAAAGCTGGAAGTATCAGGCTCAGCACTCACTGCTCCAGTACTTCTTTTCAGGAGCCAGGGATTGTCACTAAACTCTTTTTTAATCTCCAAAGCTACAGCCATGGCTTCTCCTAGAGCGCGACCGTGCACACGCAGGACTGCATCAAGTATGCTTTCGTCGGAGGTTTTACTTTCCCTTACAAAGGAGAGCATCTCGATGGCCAACGGCCTTTCAAGTTTCAGCACTTTTATCGCCAGCAACGGATTAGGGGTAAGTGCACAGTGACCCACAGTCCATCCGTATTTGTCAGGCGTACCCCATATCTGAAGTGCTATTTTTCTCTCCTGCTCATTCCCAGACGCCATGCTGTTTACGAGTAGTTCTCCCACAGTACTGTGCCGTATAAGATTATGCGCAAACGTGTCACCCGTTGTCGGATCGCATATTCTCTGCGCATAGTCCAACCGACTTATCACATATGCCCACGCATGGGTTTCGTTTTTGATGGTACTTAATATAGTGTTTGTTGGCCCCGTGCGGAACGCGTTATCCACCCTTAGCTCTAACTCGCGATTTTTTGGCGAAGAGGTTCCTCTTCCGGACTGTGTTTTTTGTGCTACAACTGCCATGATACCAACAGCTTTAATGTATAATTGATCCAACAGCCATTATCTTTGTCTCTATTACCCGAGCCACCGTATTGCACCTGGTGTCCCTGAGCCGCAAGATGCGCCTGTCGGTTATTGCCTTTTCCGTTTCTGAAGGCCATCTGCTTCCAAGAATATGCCCGACTGTCATCCGCTTCCTGCTCTTCTTGCCGGTTATCCTTGCTATCTCGTAACTCCTTGCCGCCTTCATTGCCGCGGATTTATGCCACAACACCGCATGCGATGCGAGGGTATTTCCGTATTTGTCCTCTTTTTTTCGCAGGGATTTGTCATCAAGAAGCCCTAGGGAAAAAAGCTCGCTCCTTCTTGTTTTGTATAACAGCTGGAGATATTCGTTTTCATCAACGCTTTTCTTTTTTGAGCTTCTTCTGCCATCTGCGTGCGATGTTACCATCATTAAAGTCACTATGTCCAGATATATAAAAGTATGTGACAGAAACATTTGCCTATTGCTCTGGCATGCCGCAGGCGTGTCGTATAGCCGGCAGAGCATACAAAAACATGCAGTTATTTAAAAGATAGATGCAATAGTTTACCATGGAGCTGCAGATATCGGATGGCGTAAGCTTGAATGCGCAGCTTGTCATGACCGGCAGGGGATGCATAATAGGCCAGAGCGGTTCGGGTAAGTCGTTCCTTATGGGTATTATAGCGGAGCAGTTGCTCGGGTTGGGCCTTCCTTTTTGCATTATCGACACTGAGGGGGAGTACGCATCCCTGAAGAGCGGATCTGCAAAGGCCATAATAGTGGGCGGAGGCGAGGCGGACGTGCCGCTTGATGTTGATCTGGAGCAGCTGTTTCGCACAAGCGTGACAAACTCGGTTCCATTGATACTTGACATGTCGGACACCGTAGAAAAGGCAGCGGCGGTGTACAAAGCGCTTGATGCGCTTTATTTGGTAGAGGAAGAGATGCGAAGGCCGTACCTTGTGCTCATAGAAGAGGCTGATAAGCTCGCGCCGCAGGTCGTTCACCAGAAGATAAACATAATAGAAGAGCTCAGCGTTCGCGGCCGCAAGCGCGGCATAGGGCTGATTGTAGCGACACAACGGCCTAGCAATATAAGCAAGAACGTGTTGTCACAATGCTCCTATGGCTTTGTAGGGAAGCTGACAATAGAGAACGACCTGAGTGCGATAAACCAGCTATTCAGCGGCAGGAGCGCACTCGACGAGATAGTAAACCTTGAAACGGGAGAGTTCATGCCATTCGGCATAGACTACAAGCAGCGCTTCAGGGTTAGGTACAGGGACTCGTTCCATATGGGGGGCACGCCGCAGATAGGGGATAGGGGAAAAAATGTTAATGTTGATATAGATGGCATAATAAGCAAGCTCAACAGAAGCGAAGGCGTTCATGAAAAAGTACGCACGCGGAAAAAGGAGAAAAGGGACGGCACTGTTGAGATAAATACAATCCCCTTCAGGTTTACTGAGCAACAGGCGAAGGAGTACGCAGCCAGGAGCTCCAAGAGGAGGTTTGGCGTGTTCGGTAGAAGGATAGAAAGCCCGGAAAAGGTGGAACAGAAGTATATGGCGACTGCACTGTGCACGATACGAATACCTACGGGGAAAAAGCGCGAGTTTGATGAACGCAGCATCGTAGTGGGAGTCGGATCATGCATAGTCAGCTTGGACAAAAAGGTAGGTGTGAAGAAGCTTCTTATGGCAGCCGCAAGACTTTCGCCTTTGGAAGAGACGCTGCTTAAAAGGATAAAGTCCAAAAGAGGAATCAAAAAGGAGACCCTCATTAAGGAAGGGCTCCTCAAGAAAGGCAGCGCTGCAGCCATTATCAGGAAACTATCAGAAAGGAAGGTCATAATGGTAAAAGACGACAAGTTGTACTCCAAGGACTACTCTGGATTTTTCCTCAGGGAAATCCCTGACATGGCCGAGAGCAAGGCGCATATGGAGCAGATAGAAGGCGAACCGCCTAAAAAGGATGAGTCAGAAATGTTTCTGAAGAATCTTTTCCCCACGTGCTCGCTTTTGGAGTTCTCAAACCTCTTCGTGCCCATTTATGAGATAACCTTAAGAAACAAGAACAAGGTGCGCGTGCTCAGGATAGACGGGATGAACGGCAGAGAGATCCTTTACACCTAGGCGAGCAATTGAAACAAGAGCTGAAACGCGCCATCGAATCCCTGGACCCTGGATTGTTCGGCGTTAAGAAAATCCATGTCAAATACTTCAAGAAGCTGGGAATAGGAGAGAGCAATCTGAATTATCTTTTCGGCATCGGGAACAAAAAGCTTATTTGCAGGGTCAACATAGACAAAACGTCTCCGGATAAATACCGAAAGGAGTTCAATGCGCTGAAGGCCGTTGACAGGCTGGGCGTAGCTCCCAAGGCCTATTACTGCCATCCAAAAGGCCTGGAATTCCCATACGGATTCATCATAATCGGATTTGTCGAAGGAAAGCCTTTCAGCATGAAGAAAAGGGAGTACAGCAAGAGCCAGATAAGGCAGCTCGCGGTTATACTAGCCGAACTGCATTCCCAGAAAAACATAGGATTGCCGAGAGAGGACTGTTCGTTCAGAGGCTACCTCAAGAAAGGCTCGGAATACCTCGATTCGATAGGCAGGCGCACGAATAGGCAGAACGAAAAACTCCAGGAAATCAACACGACCGTCAAGAGGTTTCTGCCGCAAAACGAGACGCATAAGTTTGGACTGGTCCACGGGGATATTTGCCCGCAAAACATCATCGAGACAAAAAATGGCCTAAGACTGATTGATTGGGAGTCGTTGCAATACTCAGACCCTGCAACTGACATAGCCCACCTACTAACAGACCTCGGGTTGAAGGGTAACAACCTGGACCTGTTTCTATGGGAGTATCATAACGTGAGAAGCGACCCCGGAATACTTGAGCGGGCAAAAACCTATGCTGTCTTGCTCAGGTACACGAATTTCTTGTGGGAGATAACCCGCTCTTTTGAAATCATGAACAAGGAACTGCTTGATGAGTACCTGCGGAAGACCACTGCACAGGAACATATCAACGAAGCCAAGCTTCAGTTCAGAAGACTGGGAGAGTTGGTATCCATCCCGAAAATAAACATAGACGCGCTTTTCTAGCTCACTTAACGCGCTCTTTCTGCCTTTCACCGCATGTACATCCGCATACGCAGCCATTTTTGCATTTGCATCCGCTGTAGCATCCGCACATGCATCCGCCTCCGCACTCGCAGCCCCCTCCGGCGCCCTGGTTTGCCATAGAATCAAGGAACTTACAAATGTGACATCCTCCCACCGCTAAAGCGTGTGGGCTTCCAACTATTTCTTGCTATTAC
>VFSW01013188.1_pt1 | contig 11503 bp, 11 predicted proteins | sample 5358111 | NCBI WGS metagenome assembly VFSW01 (sample SAMN11554181, study PRJNA540505) | mine drainage metagenome | isolation source: sediment from site ElyBrook_90M | place: USA: Ely Copper Mine, Vershire, VT | collected 2017 | reverse complement strand
AATATTTTTTTTTTTTTTTTTTTTTTTTTTTTTTTTTGGGGGGCGCCCGCCCCCCCCCCCCCCCCCACAACCCAAAATCTAAAAGTAACTACACTAAGGCTGTTTTTGTAAATTGGCCGTGATGACGATGCGCTGGTTATCGACCATGTAAGGATAGCAAGAAATCAGGGTAACGACTGCTTCTTTGGTCTGCGACATCACCTCGGTCTGGGTCGGTTCAACGATCTGGCTCTGGCGGACAATGTAGGTAAAAGTGCGCTGGTTGGTGAACATGATGATCTGATCGCCGGTCTTCAATTTGTCGAGGTCACGAAAAATTTCGCCAAAGACATCGTTGTGAGCAGACAGCACCAGGTTGCCGCCACTGCCCGGGTTAGGGGTACCAATGTGCTGCGCCACCCCTTTTTTGAGTTGCTCCCAACCGTCTCCCTGAACGATTGGGGCATCAATCCCCAGGGCAGGGATCTGGATGCGCACAGCCTGTTCAGGCCCAGGGGTGGGAGCAGGCAGGCTGGCCAGGGCCTGCACCAGCGGGCGCAGGTGTTCGGGAATTTCAGCATCGTTGGGCTGCACGCCGCCGGGAGAATTGGGCGGGGTATGCCCGGAGGGGAGGATGACGGCGGTAATCAGCGGCGTGGGGGTCAACGTGGGCAAAACCAGCACCGAGGCAACTTCTTTATTCAGCGTGCGCAGCAAGGTAAAGCCGTTGAACAGGACGAATACCAGGCCCAATACGGCGGCTATTTCAATGATAAAGAGCAATCGATCCAGCCAGGGGCGCCGCTTGCGGCCCCGAGTGCGCGGAGAGACAGCCTTTTCTTCGCCGGTCTCACTCTCTTCGGCGGGCTCGCTGTGCATATTTTCGAACTGGTTGGCGGACGGCTGCGGCTCTACCAGGATCACCCGGCCCGAGCGGCGGTACTGCTCAAGCCTGGTCTGGCGCTCGGCACGTCTTTTTTCTATGAGCAGTCGGCGCAGTTCTTCGACAGTTAATTCTTCAGCCGGTTTATTGCGAGCCACGAATTTCCCTGTACCTGGATTTTCCAAAAACCAAACAAAATTATACCCTAAATTGGGCCAGATTTTTTTCATGGATAAAGAGGTTTTCACGCGGATCAAGTCGGGGAGCGGCGAGGGTCAAAAAACCGGGTTGCAAGGAAGATTCTCAGGAATCTGATAAAATAGCAACATGCCCCAGTTGCCTTGAAGCAGGGCATTTCCCATCTTTCACCAATCCGAGGTGTCCTTTGAAAATCCCACTTTATCAGGTCGACGCTTTTACCGATCAGGCATTTCACGGCAATCCGGCCGGGGTATGTTTTCTTTCTGCCCCGCGCCCGAATCTATGGATGCAGTGCGTGGCGCAGGAAATGAATTTATCCGAAACCGCCTTTGTGTTGGAAGAAAACGATGGCTACCGCCTGCGCTGGTTCACTCCGGCAGTGGAAGTGGACCTGTGCGGGCACGCTACCCTGGCCAGCGCCCATATTCTGTGGGAGACCGGCCGCCTGGGAAGAGATAAAACGGCAAAATTTTACAGCCGGAGTGGTGTGCTCAGCGCCAGTTTTGAGAATAATTTTATCCAGCTCAATTTCCCGGTCAAACGGCTCGAGCTGGTAACTATTCCTGAAGAATTATCCACACTGCTGGGAGTCACGCCGGTCTTTGTGGGTAAAAACCAGTTCGATTACCTGGTAGAAGTGGAAAGCGAAGAAATCTTACGCAGCCTCCAGCCGGATATGACCCGGCTCAGCCAGATCCCTGTGCGTGGGGTGATCGTCACTTGCGCGGCTACGACCCCCGGCTACGATTTCATGTCGCGCTTTTTTGCCCCGCGGGTGGGTGTGCCTGAAGATCCGGTTACCGGTTCGGCGCACTGCTGCCTGACCCCTTACTGGAGTGAGAAACTGCATAAGCAATCCATGATGGCTTTCCAGGCTTCGCCGCGCGGGGGTGAGCTGCACCTGCGCCTGCAAGATGACCGCGTGATTATTTCGGGCCAGGCTGTGACGGTCTTTCAGGGGGAGCTAAACGCTTAGAACTTATCCGAAAATCAGGAAATCACTTTTTTATGGTCAAAAACCTTAGGTTTTTGACCATAAAAAAGTGAAATTTCTGATCATGGAACTTTTTCCATGATCTTTACGTATATATAGGTGATGCAACACATCGACAATTCAGCGATGGGATGAGTCTCGCTGATTAAGTGGTACCCAGGCCTGGCATGTCTAAAACCCCGATATGCCAGGCCTGCTTAAACCCTAAAAAAATAAAACACACCAACCCACCCTGGGTGGGTTTGTGTGTTTTATTTTTTTTACTATAGATAGGCCATTAATAGGTTAACTATCCCGGCCAGGGTGAACAGGGCAAGGCTGTGCCAGAAGACGGCGCGCAGGATCTCGGGTTCGTGACCATGCCAGTGGGTGGCCGAGCTGGCTACCACAATGCTTTGGGCATTCAGCATCTTACCCATCACGCCCCCTGAACTATTGGCGGCTGCCATTAGCAGCGGGTTGAGGCCAAGCTGTTGGGCGGTGATGCGCTGCAGGCTGCCAAACAACACGTTGGACGAGGTGTCTGAGCCGGTCATGGTGACCCCCAGCCAGCCCAGCAAGGTGCCAAAGAAAGGATACAGCACACCTGTACGCGAAAAAGCCAGGCCAAGTGTGCCGTCCATGCCGCTGTACCTGATCACGAAGCCGATCGCCATCGTGGCGGAGATGGTCAGCAAGGCATTGCTGACCTGTTTCAGGGTCAACCAGTAAGATCTAAGCAGCTCCACGAGGGAATAGCGCAGCCACAGCCCCGAAACGAGGCCGGCGATCAGGATAGCCGTACCGCTGGCCGACAGCCAGTTAAAGTCGAACGTGGCGCTTTCCGGGTGGGCTACGGGCACCACCGGGGCTGAACGCAGCACCTGCCGGTCCAATCCGGGCACGGCGAAGTGTAATAAGGAAAAGCTGTCGAGCCAGGTTTTTACCTGGGGCAGGCCCCACAGGAATACTACCAGGCTGAGGATCAACCAGGGCAGCCAGGCCAGCACCATCTGCTGCTGGCTGGCGCCCGGCGCGGAGCCGGCAGGCTTATTTTCAGCCTCGCCGGGGAAACGCCAGATGTGGGGTGGTTTCCAACGGCGCAGGAACACGATCAGCACCACCATCGATACCAGTGAAGAAAGGATATTGACCAGCCAGGGACCGTGGAATATGGCCACCAGCAGCTGCACGACGGTGTAGGTTGCTCCTGTCACCAGCAGCGCCGGCCAGATTTCGAGCATGCCTTTCCAGCCCGAAAATACCGCCACCACCCAGAAAGGGATCAGCAGATAGAAGAAGGCTAACTGCCAGGCCACCATGGCGGTCAAGGCGCGCAGGTCCAGCCCGGTGACGGCTTGCAGTGAAATCAGCGGGGTGCCCAGGCCGGCGAAGGGTACCGGGGCAGTGTTGGCGATCAGCGACAGCACGGATGCCTGTAAAGGGGCAAAACCCAACCCGATCAGGATCGAGGCGGTCACAGCCACAGGTGTGCCAAAACCGGCGGCGCCTTCGAAGAAAGCCCCAAAACAGAAAGCCACCAGCAGCACCTGCAGCCGGCGGTCGCGGGTAATGGTGGTCAGGCTTTCTTGAAGGGTTTTGAACAGGCCCTTTTGGTTGCACAGGTTGTATAGGAAGATCACGTTGAGAATGATCCAGCCGATGGGCAGCAGCCCGTAAGCGGCCCCGTACACGGCGCTGACGCCGGCCTGGAGGGCCGGCATGCGAAAGATCCAGATGGCAACCAGTAAGGCGGATGCTAACCCAACCAGCGCTGAAAGGTGGGCCTTAAGGCGTAAAAGCCCCAGGCAGCCAAGTAAGACTGCCAGGGGCAAGAAAGCTGCCAGTGTTGAAAGCCACGGCCGGCTCAGCGGATCATAATTCTGCGGCCAGGGCAATTGACTAGCTGATCTTTTCGAAGCGAGACCCAGGGGTGCCACAAATCGGGCAGCGGTCGGGGGCGCTGCGTTTGTGAGTGTACCCGCACACCGGGCAGACGTAATAATCGTACTGCTCTTCTTCGGGTTTCTGCACCGTTTCCAGGGCCTCGCGATAGAGTGTTTCGTGGACTTTCTCTGCGGCAAGGGCGTTCGAGAAGGTGTTGATGGCCTTACGCTCGCCGGCTGTTTCGGCTTCTTTGATGAAATCCGGATACATTATGGTGGCTTCGTAGTTTTCACCGTTGACGGCGACCTGTAAATTTTCGGCGGTGGATTTTACTTCAGCCAGAACGCGCAGGTGAGAAAGGGCATGCACAGTTTCGGCGGCGGCAGCGGCGCGGAACAAGCGAGCGACCTGCGGCAGGCCTTCTTCGTCGGCTTTTTTAGCGAAGGCCAGGTAGCGCCGGTTGGCCTGTGATTCGCCGGCAAAGGCGGCTTTTAAATTATCAGTTGTGGACATGGTTTGCTCCTGTTGACATGAGTTATGAGTCTATTACAGAGTACGGATTTTTACCTCGCCTGTCAAATGTCATCCATTGTGTTTAAGCCCAGAATCCAGATGACAAATGTCCTAATATATCGAATTTTCAAGTTGCATCACACGGAGTAGCCGTGTGATGCAACTTGAAAATTCGATGTTTCGCTTGTGCTATAATAATTTTGGAATTCATTCTTTGCCCGAACGGATTGAACTATGCGATTCCTGATTACAGGCGCGGCGGGGTTTATTGGATCGCATCTGGCTAATCATCTGGCGCGTGAAGGCCATACGGTGCGTGGGGTAGACGATCTTTCCACCGGGGATCCGGCTTCACTTTCCGAAGATGTTCATTTTACGCGGGGAGATATCAACGACCGTCCTAAGTTGTGGACATTGCTTCAAGAAGTGGACTGCGTTTATCACCTGGCGGCGCGGGTTTTAGTGCCAGAATCGGTGCTCTACCCCCGCGAATACAATAACGTCAACGTAGGCGGCACGGTCACCTTGATGGAAGCCATGCGCGATGTGGGCGTCCGGCGGGTGGTTTTTATCTCGTCCGGGGCGATTTATGGCGACCAGCTTGTTCAGCCGGTGAACGAACGGGCGGTTCCAAACCCGCGCTCGCCGTATGCTGTGTCCAAGCTGGCGGCGGAATATTATATCCGCACGATCGGCGAGCTGTGGGGCATTGAAGCGGTATGTTTGCGGGTCTTCAACGCTTACGGGCCGCGTCAGCCTCTGCCCCCCGTACACGCTCCGGTTATCCCCAACTTCTTAAAACAGGCGGCGCAAAATGGCACGCTGGTAGTCAGCGGAGATGGCAACCAGACCCGCGATTACGTTTACGTGGATGACATTGTCAATGCTATGGTGGCGACTGCCACTGCGCCCAATATCAACCAGCAGATCATCAATATTGGCAGCGGCCGGGATACCAGCGTGCGTGAGCTGGTACACCTGGTTTTGGAAGTGACCGGTGGAAACCCGGAGATCGTTTACAGCCCGCGCAACGAGCGTGGACCGGCGCGGATGTGCGCCGATATTTCCCTGGCACGCGAAACCCTGGGTTACCAGCCGCAGGTTTCGCTCAGGCAGGGGCTGGCCTTGACCCTCGAACGAGATGGGCGGCTCAGGCAAAAGTAAATCCTTCATTCTATCTATATAAAGAGGCTAAATAGAGAGGCGCAACATGAACAGAACGACCGCGATGATCCTCACAATTGCTTCGATTTTGCTGTGCGGCTGCCCGGGGCTGGCATTTTGTGTGTTTGCAGTGTACGCCTTTACCGTCAGTCCGCAGACCCTGCTAGAAGCGATCCAGGCCCAGGGCTTCAATGTGACAAATAGCGGAAATTTACCGGCTGAGCTCATGGCCTCCAAAATTATCTTGATGCTTATTGCAGTGGTCTTGATCGCCATCCCAATCATTATAGGGCTGGTGACTCTGCGTAACTCGAAGAGAGCGAAGCTACAGCCAGCGGCGGCATCCAGGCCGGTGTCAATGGCTCCAGCACGGCCGGTGATGTACGAGCAACCCGCGGTGGTATCCAGGCCAGCCGCAGAACCCCCCGCCCGGCCGGCAATGAATCAGCCGCCGGCCCCGCAGCCCACACCGGTTGTGCCAGTATATGAGCCACCGACCCCGGCGCCTGAGCCAGAGCCGCAACCTCCAGCCATGCCGCCGGACCCGGCAGCCCCGGTTGCGCCGCCTGAAAATCAGCCTGAAGAGGCGCTCCCCCAGGTCTTCGCCACAGTCGAAGCGCCTGCCCCGGCCGTGCCGGAGGGGGCCACGCGGGTGGCTTCGACCTGGTGCCTGGTGTTCGTTTCCGGACCCAGCCCGGTGAGCACGATCGTGCTGGAGAAGAAGGTCAGCGTCGGGCGCAGCGCCGAAAACGACGTGGCGATCCTCGATCCGCTGGTTTCACGCCAGCATGCCGTGGTCGAGCTTGCCCCGGCGGGCGGCGGTTACCAGGTCACCGACCTGGGCAGCGCTAATGGCACCTTTATCAATGACGCGCCGTTGACTGGGCCGGCGCACCTGCGCGTAGGCGACCTGGTCAAGTTTGGCGGGACGGTGTTCCGTTTCCAGCCCTTGTATGAGATGAAATAGTACGGGAGATCTTGTTATCATCCCTGCCGATTTTTATGACCGGCCGGTCGTCGAGGTGGCGCGGAATCTGTTGGGTATGCGCCTGGTGCGCCGGCTGATGGATGGAAAACGCATTTCCGGCCTGATCGTCGAGGCCGAAGCCTACGACGGGGAGGCTGACCTGGCCTGCCACGCCCGCGCCGGGCGCACGCCGCGCACCGAGGTCATGTATGGCCGGCCCGGCCGGGCTTACGTTTATTTTACCTACGGCATGCACTGGTGCCTGAACTGTGTCACCGGGCCAGAAGGTTACCCGGCGGCGGTGCTGCTGCGGGCTATCCGGCCGGAAGAGGGGTTGGAGATGATTGCCGCCCGGCGCGCCGGGCGGTCGCAGCCCGAATGGTGCAACGGGCCGGGTAAGCTGACCCAGGCCCTGGGCATCGACGGGGCTTTGAACGGGGTGGATTTAACCGCTCAGGCAGGTGGGCTGTGGATCGAGGCGGGTAAGGCTGTGGCGGAGGAAGATGTGTTGGTAGGGCCGCGGGTGGGCATTCAGAATGTGCCGGAGCCGTGGCGCAGTAAGGCGTGGCGGTTTCGGGTGAAATAGGGGAAAGAAGACTCACGCGGAGACGCGGGTGCGGAGAAGAAAAACCAGAAAATGAATCTAGATTCTGCTCCCTCGCCCGGCGTCCGCCTTGGGCTGGGAGAGGGCAGGGTGAGGGCGAACGTGGTTATATCAGGAAATTAGCGCTTGACCCACACCTGCAATGAGATGTGGCTGTAACCCTTAAAACGGGGCGAGTGCGGGCTGCGCGCCAGCTCGAAGGCCATTTTGTTGAACGGATCGTCCCAACCCAGGGCCACGTCGCCGTTGATGAGCTGTTTGACCACGCGGGTGAGGAAGAAATACATGCTCAGGTCTTCTTCGGCGGCCAGGTCCATTTCACCGGCCAACACGCGTTCGGTAAGGGCGCGTTCCAGGTGAACGTTATGCCAGCGGGCCGGGATGGCTTTATAGCCAAACTGGGTGCGCAGGGCGTTGATATTTTCGGCGCCGTCGCGGAAGGCTTCGCATAACAGCAAACGCCCGCCCGGACGTAGAAAAGCAGGCAACTGGCGTAAGACGGCCTCCTGCGATTCAGAATCTGGCAGGTTGATCAGCGAACGCTGGGTGATCACCACCGTAAAGGGCAGCGCCTGGTGGGGCGAGATGGGCAGAAAACGCAGGTCGCAGCGCGCCAGCGGCAGGCCAGGCTCGCGTTCGCTGAAGACTTTCAACATTTTCAACGAGCGGTCCAGGCCGGCATAGTGCGGGCAAATTTTGCGGTAGCCCAGGCTGCCGGTGCCGTCGCCGCAGCCCAGGTCGAGGATGCGGTCGTCCGGGTGGATATAACGCGCCAGCATTTCGGTTTCCAGCGTGGCGACGTAGGTGTCGTTCATCGAAGTGGTAGTGTAACTCTCCCAGTAGGCATTGATCTGGGAGTCACGCTCATCGCTCATATTTGTCCTTCAAATCGATAAGATAGTGACTCTATATTATCGATTATAGCTGAGAAAGTTGCTGGTTGCCCTGATTATTTATCAATCGTTTTGCGAAGGTCAAGCCCGGCTATAACCCGTTCGGTATTGGTCAGGTCACCGATGATCTGTTTGACCGGCAGGGGCAGTTTGCGCACCAGGGTAGGGACTGTGACAATCTGTTCGCCTTTGGCCAGTTGAGGGTATTCTAACAAGTCGATCACTTCAATGGTATAGCGGCCGGCCAGATGCTCTTCGCAAATCTTTTTCAGGTTGGCAAAAGCGGCCAGGGAGGTTGGCGTATGCCCGGCAACGTACAGGCGCAGCTCCCAACGTTCATTTTCGGATGATTTCTTCGTTGTGGATCGGTTCTTGTTTTCCTCAGATGACATACACTTTTGCTCCCGGACCACGTGTATTTATCAATCAATAAAATGATAGCTTTTGGTCAGATAGCCCGGCGGGGCCGGGCTTGATTTTTATGGATTTTAGATTTTACTTTGGCATGCCTGCGTTGCGATTTCGTCTATCCCTTATATATGCCGGCGGGAGCTTTTTCAAACAATGGAGGGGGACGCATAGGGGACGCATAGAAAAAGAATGGTCTTTCGGTCATTTTCGAATAATTCCCATCAAATTGTGGCAATATAATGTGTTTGGAAAGGCCAGGATCCATTTCCACTCACATTATATGCCGTGGGTTGTAACAATACAACCCAAATTCGGGATGAAATGACTTTTGTTCGCAAAGCTAGTGAGCAACAAACGGGAGTTGCGTAGAAAACAGATGCAAGGTTTTATGATAAAAACCTTCCGAAGGTGAAGAAACCGTTCGGAAGGGAAGAAAGAAATTACCTGAAAATTACCTATGCAACGTAAATATAGATATAATAAAATGCGGATAAAAATCGGCGCAAAACTGAAATATTATTGGTACATCCGGAGTGAAAATGACCAGGATTGTGCGTACTTTTTCTCACGCTCGCCCTAACCAGCACATTCATTCTCCTCGCAGGCTACGCTTACGCCGGAACCCCGGCCGCGATAATAACGGTGATTACGAATACAACCGCAGTTTGATCGAGTCCAGCCTGGACCCGCTGGTTACGATTGGCGCGGACGGAAAAATTACGGACGTAAACGCGGCGACTGAAAAAGTTACCGGCTGCCCGCGCCAGGAGTTGATCGGCGCCGATTTTTCGGATTTTTTCACCGAGCCGGAAAGGGCCCGGGCAAGCTACCAGCAGGTTTTCCGCGACGGAAGTGTGCAAGATTACGCCCTGGAAATTCGCCACCGTGACGGGCGCGTGATACCGGTGCTATATAATGCCTCCGTCTTTCGAGATCGAAAAGGAGAGGTGGTGGGTGTGTTCGCGGCGGCACGCGATATTACCGAGAGCAAGCGGGCCGAAAAAGCCATACGCCAGTTGGCAGCCATCGTCGAGTCGGCTGAAGACGCAGTGATCAGCGAGACTATGGAAGGATTAGTTCTGAGCTGGAACCCGGCGGCTGAAAAATTATACGGTTATTCCGCCGGGGAGATAGTGGGTAAGTCGGTCTATATCCTGGTGCCCGAGGAACGCCGGGTTGAGTTAACCGATATCATGAAAAGGATCTCCTCCGGTGAGCACGTGCAGCATTACGAGACCATGCGCCAGACCAAAGACGGCCGCCCGGTGCCGGTTTCTCTCACCGTGTCTGCGATCAAGAATAACCTGGGCCAGGTTATCGGGATCTCGACGGTAGCACGTGACATCACCGAACGTAAACTCGCCGAAGAGCAAATTCGCAAGTTGAACGCCGAGTTGGAGCAGATGGTCGTAGAGCGTACTGCCCAACTCAGCGATTCATTGGAACTCAACCGGAAAATTATCGATGCCTCTTCGATTGGCATCTTCGCCTGCCGGGAGGACGGTCCTTGCATGATTGCTAACCCGGCGATTGCCCGAATTATTGGGTCGACGGTCGAGGAGGTGCTGTCGATAAATTTCCGTGAACTCGACCCATTGAAAAAGAACGGTTTGTTCCAAAAAATTGAAACGGCTCTATCCAGCCGGCTCGAACAAAAAGGTGAGACCTATCTCACAACCACCTTTGGCAAATACTTGTGGATAAGCTATTACATTACCACTTTTCAGAGTATGGGGAAGCTGCATTTTCTCATGATGGTGGAGGATATCAGTGAACGCAAGCAGGCCGAAGCAGAATTGAACAGGTATCGCGAGCACCTGGAAGAATTGGTCAAAGAGCGCACCCAGGAGTTGGCCAGCGCGGTAACCAACCTGGAACGCTCCAACCAGGATCTGGAACAATTTGCTTACGAGGCTTCGCACGATTTGCAGGAACCCCTGCGCATGATTTCGAGCTACACCCAGCTGCTGGCGCGCCGTTATAAAGGTAAATTGGACCAGGACGCAGATGACTTCATTGGTTACACCGTGGACGGCGCCAACCGCATGCAGCAGTTGATCAACGATCTGCTGGCTTTTTCGCGGGTGGGGACGCGCGGCAAACCCCTGGAATCTGTTTCCAGCCAGGCGGCCCTCGACCTGGCCCTTGAAAATCTTCAGACAGCCATCGAAGAGAGTCACGCCCAGGTAACGCAGGATACATTACCGGTGGTACTGGCGGACGATTTTCAACTGATGCAGCTTTTCCAAAACCTGATCGGCAACGCCATCAAATTTCACAGCGACAAACCGCCCAGCATCCACGTTGGGATCGAAGACGGTGAAAAAGAATGGGTGTTCACCGTACAGGATAACGGGATTGGCATCGACCCACAATATTTCGGGCGGATCTTTATCATCTTTCAGCGTTTGAACAAACGCGATCAATTCCCAGGCACCGGGATTGGCCTGGCGATCTGCAAGAAAATCGTCCAGCGGCACGGCGGCCGGATCTGGGCGGATTCAAAACCCGGTTTGGGTTCCACGTTCTATTTCACATTACCAAAAACAGGAGATTAATCATGCCTTCAAAATCCGGTACAGCCATCAACATCCTTTTGGTCGAAGATAATCCCGGCGACGTGCGCCTGACCAAAGAGGCCATGCGGGATAGTAAAGTGCGTAACAATTTGGAAGTCGTGATGGATGGGGTGGAGGCGCTGGCCTTCCTGCACAAGAATGGCCCGTTTGCCGGGTTTTTCCGGCCTGATTTGATCCTGCTGGACTTGAACCTGCCGTTGAAAAGCGGCCTCGAGGTGCTGCAAGAGATCAAAGCCGACGAGAGCCTGAAACGCATTCCAGTGGTTATTCTGACGACCTCCCAGGCTGAAAAAGACATCATAAAAAGTTACGACCTGCATGCCAACGCCTACATCACCAAACCGGTCGACCTGGATCAATTTATCGCGGTGGTGAAGGCCATCGAAGGTTTCTGGCTTGAAATCGTCAAGCTTCCGCCGGATGAGTAATCGAAGAAAGGAAATCACTTT
>VFSW01013187.1_pt1 | contig 11503 bp, 9 predicted proteins | sample 5358111 | NCBI WGS metagenome assembly VFSW01 (sample SAMN11554181, study PRJNA540505) | mine drainage metagenome | isolation source: sediment from site ElyBrook_90M | place: USA: Ely Copper Mine, Vershire, VT | collected 2017 | reverse complement strand
GCGTCGGCCTTGCCCAGTTTGCGGCGCGCTTCTTTCAGGCGCGCGGCGTAGGGCCTCGTGTCCGTAAATTTCAGAGGGTCACTCGACGCGAGCGCGGCGTCGTGTTCCACCCAGCGTGAATCGAGGAGCAGTTCCAGGCGTTGCGTCGCGCTCAACCGGAAATGGTGCTGGCACTTCGGGCAAATGCGCCAGTTAGCATCCAAATCTTTCTTCCAGACAGTCGCGCGGCAGTTTTCGCACTTGGTCCACAGCCCTTCCGTCTTCACGCGGCGCGCATCGGGCGGCGTGGGCTGGTCGATTCGCTTTTTTTCCCGCTTAAACCAAGCCATCGTTGTCGAGTCCTAATCCGTTGCTTCAGTGCGGTCGAGTAGCGCAGGCTTCAGCCTGAGGAAGTTGACTTCCGGCAAAACGAAATGCACACAGACTGAAGTCTGTGCCACGAAAAGCTCGCTCGCAACGCCAAATATTTACTTCACTTCCGCGGGAGTGGATGTCCCCGGTCCCTCGCCCACAATTTCCAGAACCGTGTCCTCGTCCTTTGCACCATCGTAGTGAACCTGCTTGCCGAAATGCTTTACGAAGCTGCCTGGTGGCACCGGCACAGTGCTGTCGGGATCGAATTTGGTGCCCGTTCCCACCCACCAGGTTCCCGAAATAACGGTGATGAACCGGTCGTTGGGATGGAAATGCGGATGGCTCATATGATGAGCGTGCCATTTCACGAGTTCGACGTATAGGCCCGGCATCTCGGGATCTCCCGCCAAAACCGCGGAGCTTACGCCTCGCTTCAGATCGTCCACCCATTTGATCTGATCTGGCAGCTGCAACTTGAGCGCTGCCGGATTGAGATCGGTGGCTTTGGCCGATCCGAGCGACGCCAGCGCCGCGATCCCCGCCACCGCAAAAAGCAAGTAGCTACGAGATTTTTGATAGATGGACATCACTGCCTCCTCATGACCAAGTGGGGCCCGGCCATTGCACGGAACGCACCGGCCAGCCGGGGCGTCGAGCCCGCAAGAGTTATGGATCAGGAATTCGACTCGGATCGGGAAAATGCGGGGCGGCGATTGGCGCCCGGCCACACCATCTCCGATCCAAATCTATCCACGGTACTTTACGCCCGAGCGCCATTACATGCAAATACGATGGCATTTGTGGCGCGGGCTTCCGCCTGCCGGGGTTCGTCATAGCAAGGACTAAAACGTACAAGCTGAGGCCTGCCGCCACTTACCCGGCTTCGATGGGATCATGCGGTCCTGAAATCTTGTGGTGTCGTGTGCCTTGGATCGAAGCTTCAAGAAACGGAACTGGCAGGAGAGACTTGAGCCTGCATCACTTTTTTTGCTTCGGCGATGCCGCGCTCAAGGGTCGCTTGCCAGTCCGCGTGCGGAATCGAGGAAGCTTGAGCGGCTTCGTACAGACGCAATGCGTCCGCGGGGCGATTCAACCGCTTCAGGTAAATGCGTCCCGCGGCCATTTGCGCGAGCAGGCCCTGCTTTTCGGCGGGATACGCTTGCGCGAGCTCCAAGTATTCGTCCGAGGCGCGCGAGACGTCCGGCTGGGTTTCCAACTGGCGGCAGAACTCGAGCCATAGAGACGCAGGGAGCTTTTCTCCGCCGGCACTTCGGAAATCCTGGCAAGTCTGCAAAGCGCCTTCGTGATCGTTCGCCTTGATCTCCAAACCCAAAAGCTTTGCGAGAGCTTCGCGATGCGCGGGGAGATCGTTTTTCTGCCAGTAGATGCGCTGGAGCATCCGGTACGCGTCGATCGAGTCCGGCTTTTCCAGCAACAATTTTTGCAAGGTCGCGGCAGCCAGATCGAGTTGTTCTTTTTCCATCTGTTCGCCGGCTTCCACGAGCAAGGGATGGCTGACCCAGGAAATCTTTTCCTGAATCCCTTTTTCGGCCATCTGTTCGAGGCCCGTTTTCCGGACTGCGACGGCGATCAATGCCCCAAATGCGAAGCCGCCGACGTGGGCCCAGTGCGCGACGCCGGACGACTGGCCAAACACCGAGCCATAGAGAATTTCCATCAGAAGCCACAAAGGCAGCAACCAATACGCGGCCATCTTGAAGCGGTAGAGGCGATAAAAAAACAAATAGCCCATCTCGATTTTGGTCGTGGGGAATCGCACCAGGAACGCGCCCATCAGTCCGGCGATGGCTCCCGAAGCGCCGATCGTCGGCGTGAAACTTCCCGCGTTGACCATGGCGTGCACCTGAAACGCCAGCACGCCCGCGAGCAAATAGAACGCCGGATAGATCAGCCTGCCCCAGGTGTCCTCAAGGACCGCTCCTGCGAGCCACAAGAACCACATATTGCCAATGAGATACAGCCAGCCGCCGTGCAGGAAATTCGCACAGAGCAGGCCAAGCAGCGTGGCGTGCGCCGGAATAAATGCGTACTTGCTCAGAAGTGAGGCGGAGTTCAGCTCCGCGTAGCTTTCGCCGAGAGAATCCATTTCCTGCTGCAATGCGCCCGTGTCTGTCTGCAGTCGAATTTTGGCGTCCCAGGCATCCACTACGTCCCGGTTCGGGCTTTGCGCTTCCTTCCACAAAGGGGCATTCCTTGTTTGGACGTAGGTGACAAAATCCTGGGCTTTTTCCGGGATTTTTAGATCGGGATGCATGGCCGCGAGCAACACCAGGTGAAGCTTGACCCGGCCCAGTTCCTGTCCCTGCCTGTCGATCGTCCAATGAGTGCCGAGAAAGACAATGACGTTGAGCGCGATGATTCCGAACGTGATGACCGGCCACCGGCGCCCCTGCATGTTTTCATGGCGAAGCGGGATCAACATCTAGGGGTCTCCATCCAGGGGCTGAGAAAGGTCAATTTTCGACGGGTTTCCTACTTTTAGTTTAAGAGACATTGAGGGTCCCTTGGCTGGTATTTGGGGGGCGGTTCGGGAATCAGTTACAGCTTACGGTTTGGACACGCAGAGATGCAGAATATCGGCGCAAAGAAACGCTTTGGCATGGACGTATAACTAAGTAAAGAAAGACATTGGTTAAGCTCCGGCCTTCTCTGCGCCCTCTGCGTCCTCCGCATTCAATCTTTAACCCACGGGCGAAAAGCTTTCAACACAGAGGACACAGAGAACCACGGAGAAATCCGAATCCGGGATTGGAGATTTTCGCACAGTCGCGGCGCCACGGGCGTAACGACTCACCAAAACGGGTAAGGCCCAGCGCTTGAATAGCTTAGCGCGATGCCACCTGCTTGGAAGCCGCAGGGGGTGGAGCTACCACTGCGGCGAGTATGCGGATCATACCGTCGCTCTTGCTCATGATGTAGATTTCGCCGTCGCCACCCATCGAGAGGCGCACATCCGCGCGGCCCCCGCCATAGGGGACGCCGTAGGGATCCAGCTTGCCTGGGAGGAAAATCTTGCCGCGCCAGCCGCCAGTGGCGTTGGCCGCTCCGGGCAAGACGCCTTGATGGGTGATCGGGTCGACGACACCGTCCTTATGCGCAAAGGCATCCGCAACGATGTCGTACATGCGGCGCTTTACCGGGGCTTTTTCGGATGCGTCATACGGGCTCTTGTACATGATCTGGATTTCGTGGATCGCGGCCTGCTTGCCGCGAATACTCCGCGAGGCGATCATTTCGTCCAGATCGGTGTAAAACAGGCGGCCCGTGGTCATGTCCGAGAAAATGTATTTTCCAACCATCCGCGGCATCTTTTTGCCGCGATATACAAAGCCGCTGCCAATCGCGTCGCCTTCTTGATGGCTATACACCGCCACCGGATAAATGGGCGCGACGGGCTTTTCCAGGCCCTCAACCGTGAGTAGATCCGTTGATGGGAAGGGACCCTGCGGGTTGGTCTGGGTTCCCGTTTTACCCCCGCCGGGGACGGTCAACACTTCGTTTCCTTCGCGCTGGGAATAACCGTAATTTCCACCCTTGGTGACGATGTCCACCTCTTCCCAGGAATGCAGTCCAATGTCATTCACAAGCAGCGTATTGGTGACGGGGTCCCAATCCATGCGGTGGGGATTGCGCAGTCCGTACGCAAAGATTTCGGGTCTGGCGCCGGCAACGGAAATAAATGGATTCGGATCAGGCCCGGTGCTGGGGATGCGATACCGGCCGTTCTCGCTTAGCTTGTCGTTTGGACGCAGCGTGAGGTCAGGAGTGATTCGCAGGATCTTGCCTTGCAAGGCACTAAGCGATTGCGGAATCGATTGAATGGGCCCGGGAGTCTCTCCCGATCCGCCATCGCCCATCGAGACGTATAAATTTCCGTAATTCGCGCTGCCGGGCTTGGCAAGTGGATCGAACAAAACATCGTCCATGGGGTGAATCACAGTGCTGAACCCGACACGCAGGATCTCTCGCGCTGTCCCCTCGAACGTGGAATTCTTTATGTTCGTATCCGTCCATTCGACGAGGACCGACTCGTTCTGGAAGTCGCCCACCGGAGGCTTCACTACCGGAGTGGTCGTGTACCCGTCGAGCTTCAGACTCGGCATCAGGGCGTTGGTTGGCTGGACGGAACCCGGCTTGGAGGGATCTTCCGTGTGCACGGTATAGAATTTGCCGTTTTTCGCGTAATTCGGATCGAAGGCGATGGCGGCCACGCCGGTGGTCAAGCGATCCGTGCTGTACCTGGGAAAAACTTCGGCAAAGGTGATGTACGGAGTGAATTTCTTGGTGGCCTTGTCCAGGATATAGAGATTGCCGTTCATATCGGCGACGAAAAACCGCTTGGACGCCAGCGGCGCATTGGCCGGCTCCGAGCGCATCGAGACCACGCGCCCCAACTGCCCGCGATAATCAATAGGAGGCGGATAAGGGTGGTCCATCAAGGCGCTCGACAATGGCGGCGTCGCATAGTCCTCCACCAGGATCGCGGTACCATCCTTCGTGACCTGCGAGCTTGAGGGATATTGCAGCGGGTATTGCGCCCACCCGACGGGCAGACTCAGCAGCATAAGCGTGAGAAACGCGACGCCGCAATAAAATTGCAGTGGCCGCTTGTGAATTCCTTTTGCGTTTATCATAGCGAGTGTCTCCTTGTTTCATCGCAAAACTTACAGACGCATCGCACCCGTTGAACCCGAGGGATGGAGAATATTCCGTTTCTGCGGGGATAGCGTACCATGGTGTTCGGTGCGAGGAACAAAACGACTTGTTGGTACCGCTCATGGCAAGGCCGGTTCAGGGGAAGTATCTCCCGATTCATAACCAATCGCTAGCCTGCTTGCAGCCTTTCTGTTAAGATTGTTTTCGATGGGCTGTATCCCGATGTTAGGGAGCGGCACCGGAGGCGGTCATGAGCGTGGTTCCTTCCACAGGCAACGGTAAAGTTACCGTGCCCAGTATCCTCGAACGCAAGTCTGGGGTTTCCTCACAAAACTCTTCACCGGCAAAGATTACGTGCCTGACGGCGTACGACTATCCGACGGCGCGGCTTCTCGACGAAGCGGGCGTTGACGTTTTGCTCGTCGGCGATTCGCTGGGGATGGTAGTGCTCGGATACGAGAGCACATTACCGGTCACCGTCGAAGAAATGCTGCACTGTACGCGGGCGGTGCGGCGCGGCACGCGGCACGCCTTGCTGGTGGCGGACATGCCTTACGGCAGCTACCACGATGACCCGGCGGCAGCCGTTCGCCACGCCGTCCGATTCGTGAAAGAAGCGGGCGCGGAGGCCGTCAAGATCGAGGGCGGCGAGAGCCGCATGGACCTGATCGCGCGCATCGTGGACGCCGAGATTCCCGTGATGGGGCATATCGGCCTGACGCCGCAATCGGTGAACGCCTTCGGCGGGTTCCGCGTGCAGGGCAAGACCACGGAGGCGGGCGAGCAAATCCTGCGCGACGCGCGCGCGGTGGAAGCCGCGGGCGCATTTTCCATCGTGCTCGAGTCGATTCCGCGGGAGCTTGCGGCGCGCATCACCGCCGAGCTTCGCATTCCCACCATCGGAATCGGCGCGGGGCCGGATTGCGACGGCCAGGTCCTGGTGATTCACGATCTGCTCGGATTGAGCTTCGGCCACAAGCCGAAATTCGCGCGGCGTTATGCCGATGTGGGAGAAATCATTTCTCGTGCAGCCGCGGAATATTGCCGCGACGTGCAGCAGGGATCTTTCCCTTCCGACGAAGAGTCGTACCACGTGCGCGCGGAGAAGGTCGGCTCCCTTTTTGCACAGCGCAAATAAACACGCATCCCGAAATGATGTATTAGAATCCACGCCGGAGGATTTTCGATGGTTACGCCTGAACTGCTACGTTTCATGTTCCAATACAACGCCTGGGCCGATCGCCGATTGCTCGATGCCTGCGCCTCGCTCACGAACGAACAATTCACGCGCAATCTCGGCTCGAGCTTCAGTTCCGTGCGCGACACGGTCACGCACCTATACGGCGCCGAATGGGTGTGGAACGAGCGGTTCCAGGGACGCTCTCCTTCCGCTCTTGTTTCCGGAGCCGGGTATCCCGATCTCGCATCGATTCGAGCCAAGCTGGAGGAAATGGATCAGTACTACATCGAGTACGTCTCGAAGCTCACGCAGCAGGATTTGGACCGAGTCATCCGCTACAAAGGTTTTACCGGCGATGAATTCTCGAATCCGCTGTGGCAGAGTCTGCATCAACTCACGAACCACGCCAGCTATCATCGCGGGCAAGTGGTCACGCTGTTGCGTCAACTCGGCGTGAAGCCGGTCTCCACGGATTTAATCATGTTCTATCGCGAGCAAGCCGCGGCGGCGCGCGCCTGACTTTAGTAGCGCAGACTTCAGCCTGTGGGGTTTGGTCCTTGCATGGACGAACACCCACAGGCTGAAGCCTGTGCTACTCCACCCTCTTGGAGACCATCCACACCATCGAATGGATGAAACAGGTGGCGCGCCAGGCGCGCGCCGAAGGGCGCTCCGCCGGCTTCGTGCCGACCATGGGCGCGCTCCATGCGGGACATCTGTCGCTCGTTCGCGCGGCCCTTGCCGAATCTCAGCCGGTCATCGCTTCCATCTTCGTGAATCCCACGCAGTTTGGCCCCAGCGAAGATTTCCAGAAATATCCGCGCACTGTCGAAGCGGACAGCAAAAAACTGGAAGACGCGGGCGTTGATTATTTGTTCGCGCCCGAGTCCTCGGAAATTTATCCGCCGGGATTTCGCACCTGGGTAAACGTCGAGGGCCTTTCGGAGCGCCTCGAAGGGCGAGCGCGGCACGGACATTTTCGCGGCGTCACGACCGTGGTTCTGAAGCTGCTCGAAATCGTTCAACCTCAAAGGGCATTTTTCGGCCGCAAGGACGCGCAGCAGGCGCGGATCATACGGCAGATGGCGCGCGATTTGCACCTGGATTCGGAAATTGTGGTGTGCCCGATTGTGCGGGAGCCGGACGGACTCGCGATGTCGTCGCGCAACGCCTACCTGAATCCCAAGGAGCGCCGCGCCGCCACAATTCTCTTCCGCGCGCTTGACGGCGCGCGCGTTTCCATTTCACGCGGAGAGCGCGACGCGCTGCGGCTCACGGCCGCGATGCGCGAAACGCTCAGGACCGAGCCGCTCGCCGAGCTGGATTATGCGGAATTGGTCGACGCGGAAACGCTCGAGCCGGTGACGCGGCTGCGTGGCGTGTGTCTCGCGTTGCTGGCCGTGCGGATTGGCGCCATTCGCTTGATCGACAATCTTCTGATCGAAGAACGCGACGGCGCATTTCACGCGACGTTGTAACAGCTTTTAGTAGCACAGGCTTCAGCCTGTGAGTTTTAGACCTTGCAAGGACGAAACCCCACAGGCTGAAGCCTGTGCTACTTCACTACTGCAACGATTTCAGCGCTTCCACAACCTCGGCGGCGTGGCCCTTGGATTTAGCCGTCGCCCAGATTTTTTCCACCTTGCCGTCGGGGCCGATCAGGACGGTGCTGCGCACGATGCCGAGGTAGGATTTTCCCAGAAAACTTTTCATGCGGCGCGCGCCGTACGCTTCGATCGCGGTGAAATCCGGATCGCTGAGCAGCGGGAAATTCAGCTTCTGCTTGGCCTTGAATTTTGCCTGCGATTCCACCGAATCCGCGCTGCAGCCGAGAACGATGGCGTTGAGCTTGTCGAATTCGTTCTTCAATTCGCGAAACTCGATGGCTTCCGTGGTGCAGCCGGGCGTGCTGGCCTTGGGATAGAAATACAGCGCGACATGCTTGCCGCGCAAATCCTTCAAGGAAATTTCGCGGCCGTCGTCGGCGGGAAGCCGGAACGCCGGCGCTGGATCGCCTTCCTTCAACATGAAAATGCTCCTTTTGGTTCAAGGTCAGGAAAGCAGGCGCTTGAGCGCATCATTGACCGTTTGCGGGTTGGCTTGTCCACGCGAGGCGCGCATCACCTGGCCGACGAAAAACTTGAACACTCCCTCGTTGCCCGCGCGATACTTCGCCAGATTGTCGGGATTCTTTTCGATCACTTCGCGGCACCACCGCTCGATTTCGCCCGTGTCGCTGACTTGCGCGAACCCTTCCGCCGCGATGATTTCCGCCGCGGGTTTGCCCGTCTCAAACATCCGCGCGAACACTTTCTTGCCCGTCGCCGCGTTGATTTCGCCGCTTTCGACCTTGGCAATCAGAGCCGCGAGTTCCGCGGGCGGCACGGGGCTTTCCGCGATTTCTTTTCCCGCGTCCTTCAACTGGCGCAGCAATTCGACCTGAATCCAGTTGGCCGCGGACTTGGCCGGCGCGCCCGCCCGGGCCACGCCTTCAAAATAATCCGCCAGTTCCCGCGTCGATGCCAGCACCCCGGCGTCGTAGGGAGTGATGCCATGCTCCCGCACGAAGCGCTTGCGTTTCGCGTCCGGCAACTCGGGCATTGCGCCCGCGATTTCGTCGCGCCACGCGGCGCTAACGCGCAGGGGAAGCAAATCAGGCTCGGGAAAATAACGGTAATCGTGCGCGAACTCTTTCGAGCGCATGGGGTCCGTACGTCCCGCCGCCACGTTCCACAGGCGCGTTTCCTGCATAATCTTCCCGCCGGATTCGAGCACGCCGATTTGCCGCTCGATTTCATATTCAAGCGCGCGCTGCAGGTAGCGGAAGGAATTGAGGTTTTTCACTTCGGCCTTGGTGCCGAATTTTTCAACGCCGCGGCGCCGCACGCTGACGTTGGCGTCGCACCGAAGCGAGCCTTCTTCCATGTTGCAGTCGCTCACCTCGGTGTACAGCATCACTTCCTTGAGCGCGGTCAGATACGCATGTGCCTCGGTCGGCGAACGCAAGTCCGGCTCGGAGACAATTTCCGCGAGCGGAGTGCCGCCGCGGTTGTAGTCGACGTAGCTTTTTTCCGCCGAATCCGGAAATCCTTCGTGCAAATTCTTCGCGGCGTCATCCTCAAGATGCAATCGCGTGATGCCAATGCGCTTGATCTGGCCGTCGTGCTCGATTTCGAGGTGCCCGGCCGTGGCCAGCGGCAATTCATACATCGAAATCTGGTAGCCCTTGGGCAGGTCGGGATAAAAATAGTTTTTTCGGGCGAAGCGGGAGAATTCCTGCACACTTAGATGCAAAGCCAGCGCAGCGCGGATGCCCAGCTCGACCGCGCGCTTGTTCAGCACCGGCAACGCGCCCGGCAAGCCCAGGCAGACGGGGCAAGTGTTCGAATTCGGAGGATCGCCGAAGCGTGTCGAGCAGGCGCAGAACGCCTTGGTCGCGGTCTTCAGTTGCACGTGGACTTCGAGACCGATGACAGCCTCGTAGCCCGCCATGACTTCGGGCGAGATGCTCGTAAGGCCCTCCTGGGTCAGCTTCGCCATAAGAGTCGGCTAGTATACCATTCGTCGCGGCCAATGGGTCTGTTACCCAAGCCTTCGGCGGCGAGCCGGTTTGCTATCAGGGTTCTAGTAGGACAGCCACTCTTGGCTGTCCGCTTTTGGCCTGCTTACCATTGTCCATGACAGCCACGAGAGGCTTTCCTACTAACCTGTGACTCGCCCCTTGCGAATCGACCCTACGTGGGGCCAGTTGCCCGTCAAGACACTTCCAGAAGGTACCTGAGAGACATTTTGCCGGGACCCGTGTTGAATTAGATGGATAACGCCGGACCTAGGTCCTGACCGGCAGCCCAGACGGCAATGCTGCTTGATCGGGTGCGGGCTATACGTCAGGCTAATGCTTTTTGCCGAAGCCTTGAAGCCCGGCAAGAGTGTGGATTGCATGATGTTTCACAGATCAGGAAGGATTACGGAGGGTCTACTTATGCGAGCGTTCCTAAAACCCCGAAGTTTCTTGTTTTTGTTGCTACTGTTGGTTATTCCCACGGCGTCGTTTGCGCAGATTGCCGTATCGATCAGAATTGGACCGCCGGCTTTGCCGGTCTATGCGCAGCCACCCTGCCCCGGAGACGGATATCTCTGGACGCCGGGCTACTGGGGTTATGGGGCTGCCGGTTATTACTGGGTTCCGGGCGTGTGGGTCATGCCTCCCCGAGTGGGCGTGCTCTGGACGCCGGGCTACAGGGGCTTTGCGGGCGGGCTGTACGGCTGGCATGCGGGTTACTGGGGTTCCCACGTGGGCTTCTACGGCGGGATTAACTACGGCTTTGGATATGGAGGCGTCGGCTTCGTGGGTGGCCATTGGGGAGGCGGAGGCTTCGTCTACAACACTGCCGTCATGAACGTGGGCGCGAGTGTTCACAACACTTACGTCGATCGGACCGTCATCAACAACACCACCATCGTGAACAACCATACGAGCTTCAATGGTCCCGGCGGGGTCGCCGCACAGCCTAATGCGCAAGAGCAAGCGGCCATGCACGAGAATCACTTCCAACCGACGTCCAACCAGCTCTCACACGAGCAAACCGCCAGCCAAGACCGCAATCAGCTGGCGTCGGTGAACAACGGCCGCCCGGGCACGATGGCGATGGATTCGGTGAATGGACGCCGCTACAACCAGCAGGGACGCATCGCCAACGGCGTCTCTTCCGGACAACTGACGGCCGGCGAAACCAAGAACCTGGAGGGCCGCCAAGCCAGCCTGAACAACGAAATTCACAACGACCGCGCCGCCAACGGCGGAACGCTGACGCCGCAGGAACGGGGGCAAGTGAATCAGCAGCAGAACAACCTCAGCAAGTCGATCTACAACGATAAACACAATGCCAATACGGCGAACTACGGCAACAATGAGGTCGGCGCGCGGCGCGATTTGCAACAGCAGCGCATCGCGAATGGCATTCGCAGCGGGCAAATGTCTCCGTCGGAAGCCGCGAAAACCGAGGGGCACGAGCAAAATATCAACCGTCAGATAGCGGCGGACCGCCAGGCAAATGGAGGAAGGCTTACGCCAGGGGAAAGGAAAAACATCAACAGGAAACAGAATGGCGCCAGCCGCCAGATCTACAACAACAAGCACAACGAAAAGACCGCGCCCCGCTGAACGCGGTCACGGTTTGTGATGTTTCCAACGCGCGGGGGGGGGGACCAAGCGGGGGCGCCCGCCGGGTTTTTTTGCCGGGGGGCAAAGTTGGAGGTGAGACCCGGTTTGAGGCCCGGGGCCCCGGGGGG
>VFSW01013186.1_pt1 | contig 11503 bp, 8 predicted proteins | sample 5358111 | NCBI WGS metagenome assembly VFSW01 (sample SAMN11554181, study PRJNA540505) | mine drainage metagenome | isolation source: sediment from site ElyBrook_90M | place: USA: Ely Copper Mine, Vershire, VT | collected 2017 | reverse complement strand
GTGCATCTGCACCTCGGACACATTCTGCTCTGAACTCATGTTTCCACTTCCTATTGCGGTTTGGGGATTCGCGTTCCATTCCCACGCATGCAGGTTGCTTCGTCCCCCGCGGAGTTCGCGAAGATGGAAGCAGACCGGTTTTGCAGCGTCGGTTGAAACGGTATCAAGTTGTACTCGAACTATGTCTTACTGCATCAAACAGCCGCGATCGGCCGGAATACTGCCGTTATGCACCATCGGATTGGCCAAAGTCACCGGGAATTTCTAAAAACCCGGGATTTCCATAAGCAACCGGGAATTGCATCGTGCGATCACCAACGATGTAGAATCCGTCACCGCTGCCTCTATACGCAGATCATCATCGATCAGGCGTTCTTGTCGCGATCCCATCTTCCGGCGCATCGTTCCATTGCATTTAATCCAGTGGAACCAGCGGAATCAGAATATCCGCCAAAGTCCATTTGGCTCTATGTACTTTTGCCGCCTTCTGACAAGACCAGCGATCACACAGTCGTCCGCACCCACAGCCGGTTCACAGGTCAACACCAATCCTACGCTCAAAGCCAATCCATAGCAAGAGGAACCTTGGCAAAGGAGCTTGGGGTCAATTGAGCCGCCTTCGACCGCCCGTCAGCCGAGATCGCGTCAAGTGCGGGGCTGAACAGAATTTAAAGTGCAAGGGCCGCTCCAAAGTGGAGGAAGCGGCCCAAGCCACGATGGCCCGTCAAAGGCCTCCTGAAATGGCTTCCTTTCGGAAGTAAAACCTGAAACCCGGCGTCCACACCTACTATGGGTGTATCTCTTCCCGGCTGTGTGCCGCGTCTCGCAATCCGTCCACATCCCAAGAACTTATGCTGCAAAATCAAGCCCCGGAACCTTATGTTTCAGATCGAACTGCAGCATTGCAGCAATGATGTGCCCCTACTACTGTCGAACAGATAGGCAATTGGAATGCCAAAGGGCTGATTGTAGACTTGCCCCAAATCCGCTCTATACTGACGCTGCGATGGAGAATCGCTACCCAAAAATAAGAGGGGACTTTCGACAAGTTCCAGATTTCGGAAGATTGGAGTTTGACCCTTGGAGGGATCGAGCAATATAATCTGATTTGTTCTGGCAGCCCTCTTGCTCCCGCCGATTCCCATCAACAGAACGTAGTTGATGAAGATCAAGGGTGGTCAAGCGCGGTGAGAGCCTGCTGCGGTTGTGCGCTATTGGCAACCCTGCGGGTGGATGCAGCGCAATTGGTGCGGATGGCGCGCGAGAGCATGTCCGGCGACACATGGTTCAGGAAAAATTTCAAGGAGCTTTACACCGTATGAATCCTAAGTCTGTTCTTCTCGCCGCATTGCTTGCGGGTCTTCTCCCTGTGGCCGCGGTTGCTCAGTCTCAGTCTGCCGCCGTGCAGCATCAAACGGCGCCAGCCGCACCCGCCGCAGCGGCCGCACCCGCCGCGCAGGCTCCTGTACTGGCTCCTCCGTCGGCCTTTCCCGCCCGGATCGGCCTCATCATGTTCGAGCAGGCCGTCTACGCGACCAACGAAGGCCAGGCCGCCGTGGAAGAGGTGAGGAAGAAGTTCCAGCCGCAGAAAGACAAGATCGATGCCCAGGCCGCGGAGATCGATTCGTTGAAGAAGGCGTTGCAGGCCGCGCCAGCCACTCTGCCGGACGCGGAGCGCGCCGCCAAGCTGAAGGTCATCGACACCAAGGACACGCAGTATCAGCACGACGCCGAGGACGCCCAGAACGCATTCAATGCGGACATGCAGGCGTCCCTGGGGAAGGTCGCGCAGAAGTTCGATGGCGTGATGAAGAAGTACGCCACCGATAACGGGTACACGCTGCTGCTCAACGCAGGCGACCAGCAGAGCCCGGTGTTATGGGCTACCGAGCAGCCAAATGCAGACATCACCGATGCAGTGGTTGCGGCGTACAACGCCGCGAACCCCGTTGCACCGCAGGCTCCTCCCGCGACGCCATCGGCCACTCGCGCAAAGCCCGCAACCACAACGCCGCATGCCGCCGCACCCAAGCCGGCAGCCACCGCAAAGCCGGCAGCCAATTAGCAGAGCAGGACGATCCGCCAAAAGGGAGGCCGCGCTGGCCTCCCTTTTTATTGTGGAACGAGGATTCCGCATCGCCTCGGAATTCCCTTGTGGAAAAAATGTGGATTGTGCAACGCGGAAGATTCACACTCCGGACAGAAGCCTGTAGAGAGCAGTGAAGGGCGCGCTTCCTTGCTGCTTGAAGTTGTCTGTTTTCATCCACTAAAAGAAACTGTTGGCGGATTCTTCCAGGTTTCTGTAGGTATTCTGCACGCTGCGAAATTAAAAGGCTTTCCACAATAACAAGGAGCGCCGGGGATGCACTGAGCCGCTGGCTGGGGCGAAGGGAGCGAACTCCTGCGCTACTCTTCGCCCACTTTGAGAACGGCAAGGAAGGCCTCCTGGGGAATGTCCACCTTGCCGATGCGCTTCATGCGCTTTTTGCCTTCCTTCTGTTTTTCGAGCAGCTTGCGCTTGCGGCTGATGTCTCCGCCGTAGCACTTTGCGATGACGTTCTTGCGCAGGGCGGTGACGGTCTCGCGCGCGATGACCTTGGCTCCGATGGCGGCCTGGATGGCGACCTCGAACATCTGGCGCGGGATGAGCTGGCGCATCTTGGAGACCAGGGCGCGTCCGCGGTCGTAGGCGAAGTCGCGGTGGACGATGATGGAGAGCGCGTCGACGGGATCGCCGCCGATGAGGATGTCGAGCTTGACCATGGGCGAGATCCATGTGCCGGAGAGGACGTAGTCCAGCGAGGCGTAGCCGCGGGAGACGGTCTTGAGGCGGTCGTAGAAGTCGAGGACGATCTCGTTGAGCGGAAGCTCGTAGGTAATCATGACGCGGGTGGCGGAGACGTACTCGATGTTCTTCTGGCGCCCGCGTTTTTCTTCCACCAGCTTGAGGATGCCGCCGACATACTCCTCGTTGGTGAGGATGCGGGCTGTGATAACTGGTTCCGCAACGGAGACGATCTCCGTGGATTCCGGCCAGCGCGAGGGATTGTCGACCTCGACGACCTTGCCGTCGGTCAGCGTGATCTGGTAGCGGACGCCCGGCGCGGTGGTGATGAGGTCGAGATCGTACTCGCGCTCCAGCCGCTCCTGGATAATTTCAAGGTGCAGGAGGCCGAGAAAGCCGCAGCGGAAGCCGAAGCCGAGGGCAACGGAGGACTCCGGCTCGAAGGAGAAGCTGGCGTCGTTGAGGCGCAGCTTCTCCAACGCGTCGCGCAGCATCGCGTGCTCGTGCGTATCGACCGTATAGAGTCCGGCGAAGACCATGCTCTTGATGTCTTCAAACCCGGGGAGGGCTTCGGCGCAGGGGCGCACGACCTCGGTGATGGTGTCGCCGACCTTGGTATCGGCGACATTTTTAATCGTCGCGACGAAGAAGCCGACCTCGCCGGCGGAGAGCTCGGCGAGCGCGACCGGCTTGGGCGTCATCACGCCCATGCTCTCGACGTCGAACTGCTTGCCGTTCGACAGGATCTTGATCTTCATGCCCTGGCGGAGGCGCCCGTTGATGATGCGCGCGAGGACGACGACTCCGCGATAGGGGTCGAACCAGGAGTCGAAGATGAGGGCCTGGAGCGGCGCTTCGGCGTCACCGAGCGGCGGAGGAAGACGATGCACGACGGCTTCTAGGATGCCGGCGACGCCCTCGCCGGTCTTGGCGGAGACGGCGAGCGCGTCGTCAGCGGGCAGACCGACGGCTTTTTCGATCATCTCTCGCGTGCGTTCGATGTCCGCCGAGGGCAGGTCGATCTTGTTGATGACGGGGATGACTTCGAGGCCGTGGTTGATGGCGAGGTAGGCGTTGGCCAGCGTCTGCGCCTCGACGCCCTGCGACGCATCGACGACCAGCAGCGCGCCCTCGCAGGAGGAAAGCGAACGCGAGACCTCGTAGCTGAAGTCGACGTGGCCGGGCGTGTCGATGAGGTTGAGCTGGTAGGTCTCACCGTCGTGCGCCTGGTAGATCATGCGCACGGTGTGGGCCTTGATGGTGATGCCGCGCTCGCGTTCGAGGTCCATGGCGTCCAGCACCTGGGCCTGCATCTCGCGCGCGGTCAGGCTGCCGGTGAGTTCCAGCAAGCGGTCGGAGAGCGTGGATTTGCCATGGTCGATATGAGCGATGATGGCGAAGTTGCGGATGCGGTTCGGGTCCATGCGGGGTGCGGATTGCCTCAATCTTCGATGCTATCACTGCGCAGCGGGCGCGCAGCGCGTTGCATACGCGATGCCGCGCCGCGACTGGAAGCGGCGCGATGGCGCGTATCGAAGCCCTGCCAAACGTCATACAATGAGCAGAGCGGTCGCCGAGAATCGGCGGTTGGACTGTTCCGCAGGGTGGTTGCGGCGAGGGTCCCCGCACAAAGGCAAGGACGATGCGGAAGGCCTGGGTCGTGCGACGGGCACGGCAGACGCACGAAGGACGATCTGGACTCCAACTTGACGTGAGCGGGACTGGAAGATTGATGCATAAGACGAGCGGGTGCGGATGGTGAGCGGAGTGCGGCGGTGGGCAGTGGCGACTGCGTGCCTGCCTCTGGTGCTGCTCGGCGGCTGTCCGCGGCAACAGGCGGGCGCTGCGGGCGGGGTTCCCGCAAAGGCCACGGCACCGGCGATCACCGCGCCGCAGCGGGCCGCTCCGACCGCTCCCGCGATGACGCAGGCACAGTCCATCGACCTCGCCGCAAGGGCAAATAAGGTGCAGCAGCTCATCCGGCAGGCCGAGGGGGCCTATAGCAGCGGAGTCGAGAACTACCGCGCCGGAAAGCTGGAGGCCGCGCGGTCCAACTTCGACATGGCGGTCGATCTGATATTGACCAGCGGAATGGATGTGAAGAACGACCCGCGGCTCTCCGATGAGATCGAGCATCTGCTGGATCGGATCAACGCGCTGGAGATGTCCGCGCTGAAGCAGGGCACGGGCTTCAGTGAGCCCATTGAAGCCGCGCCGTTGGACGCCGCCGATGAGGTGACCTTCCCGTCCAACGCAGCCCTGACGGCAAAGGTGGAGGATGAACTGAAGACGACGCAGTCGGACTTCCCTTTGGTGGTCAACGACTATGTGGCTGGGTTCATCAGCTACTTCTCGAACTCGCCGGCAGGCCACGCGCATCTCGTAAGCTCTCTGGAGCGCGCCGGCAAATATAAGGACATGATCTCGAAGGTCCTGCGCGAGGAGGGAGTCCCGCAGGACCTGATCTATCTCGCTGTTGCGGAGTCGGGCTTCCAGCCGCAGGCGCTCAATGCGCGGTCCGGCGCAGGCGGCATGTGGCAGTTCATGCCCACCGGGGCCTACGGACTGGTGCGCAATGCATGGGTGGACGAGCGATTCGATCCTGAAAAGAGTTCGCGCGCCTATGCCCGCTACATCAAGTCGCTGTACGACGAGTTCGGCGACTGGTACCTGGCAATGGCCGCGTACGACTGGGGCCCGGGATATGTACAGCGTTCGGTGATGCGCACCGGGTATGCCGACTACTGGGAGTTGTACCGGCGCAACGAGCTGCCCCAGGAGACGAAGAACTATGTGCCGGGAATCATCGCCGCCATCATCATGGCGAAGAACCCGCAGCAGTATGGACTGGAGGGCCTGGTGCCGGACGCGCCGGTCGTCTCCGACACTGTGACAGTGGACTACGCTATCGATCTGCGGCTGGTTGCCGATGTGACTGGTGCTTCGCTGTCGGAGATTGTCGCGTTGAACCCGAGCCTTCTGCGCATGAGCACGCCCGGTGACACGGAGTTCGACCTGCACATTCCAGCAGGGATGCAGGATGTTTACCTCAAGCGCATCCAGAAGGTCCCCGAGGACAAGCGGAGCAGTTGGCGCTTTCACGTTGTGCGCGCCGACGAGTCGCTGGACGGCATCGCGAGCAGCCTTCATAGCCGGGATTCAGAGATTGCCGCAGTCAATGGCATGGGTGCAAACGCGACGCTCGACGCGGGCGATGAACTGGTTGTTCCGGTGACAAATGTCGCGGCGGCACAACATCCTCTGCACTACACCACGCGCGCGGGCGACACACTGGTGACGGTGGCAGACCGGTTCAATGTATCGGTGGAGGACCTGCGGCGCTGGAACCACCTTTCGTCGAGCACGGTACGGCCGCATCGCACGCTCGCCGTCTCCGAGCCGGTCCATCTGGCTCCGGCAACCCGTCTGCGAGCGAAGAGGACGCATGGGAGGGACAGCGCGAAGACCGCGGCGAGCGCACCGAAGTCCTCTGCGAAGCAGTCCTCCGGCAGCGCCGCACAAAAGATGACTGCCCAGGCGAAGCAGGGCAACGCCGCGAAATAGGGCCGGAATGCTGCCGCATTGGCCCCCTCGAAGCAAAGACCGTTCGGGTAGTGTCCGAATTTCGTGAGCGCGCTCGACGTGAGATGGACGCGCGGTAGTGAAGGGGAAGGCCCCCCGAGGCAACCTCGAAGACATGTTCGGGGCCTCCATGGAGCGGGAGAACCCGCGCGGATGGCCGTCACATCGAGCTCCGAGAGGGCAGAGGAATGCGATCTGTGCGCTCTGCGATCCGAACGATGCGCCGCCCTCACTACTACTTCGTGTACTCGAACCACACCGGATTGTCGCGATAGTCGATGTGCAGTACCACCTGAAAGAGCGCCGGAGCTCCGATCAGCCCTTCGGAGTCCAGAACGCTCCACTTCTCCAGGATCTCCACCGGACAGGCCAACCCACGCCATCGCGGCGACCAACCATATCTTCATCTTCGCCAACACACTCTCCTTGCAAAGTGCGATGGCGGAATCATGTCCTCTCGGCCTTCAAATGCAATCGCCGTTCCATCGTCGCAACCGCCTCGGCACTCTCATCCACCATACAGAACCTGCGCCCGTTCTTTGCCGCCGCCTCGCCCGCGGTTCCACTGCCCGCAAAAAAATCCAGCACCAGTTCGCCCGGATTGGAATGCACGCGCACAATCCGCTCCAGAATCCCCAGCGGCTTCTGCGTCGCGTAGCCCGTCTTCTCCTTGCCATTGGTGGGCACGATGGTGTGCCACCACACATCGGTCGGCGTCTTGCCCCGCGCGGCCTTCTCAGCGCCGACCAGTCCCGGAGCCATATACGGGATGCGGTCGCATTCCTCCAGATTGAATGTGTAGCGATCCGCGCCTTTTGTGTACCACAGGATATTGTCGTGTTTGGCGGGCCAGCGCTTCTTCGTGCGCGCTCCATAGTCGTAGGCCCAGATGATCTCATTCTGGAAACACTCGCGCCCGAATATCCCGTCCAGCATCACCTTGCAGTAGTGCGCCTCGCGGCAGTCGATGTGGAAGAACAGGCTCCCTGTCGGTGCCAGCACCCGGTGCGCCTCCACCAGGCGCGGCCGCAGAAAACCGAGGAAGTCGTCGAACTGGTCGGCGTAGCCCGCTGTCTTTGCCGATGCGGAGTCTTCGGCCCCTGCACCGCCGCCAGCAGTCTGCATCAGCTCAGTGCGGTACCTGCGTCCGCCGAAGCCCACGCGGTCGCCCGCCTCATCGCGCACCGCCTTAATGCGCAGCCGCGTCTGCCGCCGCCCGGTGTTGAACGGAGGATCGATATAGATCAGCGCCACCGAGTCGCTCTCCATCCGACCCAGCGCCTCCAGATTGTCGCCCTGCACGATGCGGTTCAATCCGTCCCCCCCCTTCGCTGCCACTCCAGACTACCTCTCTTCATCCCCACCTCACCTACCGTCATCCCGACCGGAACAACCTCCTCAACCCACCGTCCTTCAGACAAAAGCCTGAGCTTGTCGAAGGGGAAGTGGAGGGACCGCCGCATTTCGTTTTGCTCTCGCCACCGAACTCCGCGCCACTGCATCGCATCCCCGCGAGGAGTATCGTTTTCAAGGGCACCAATTGTGGGGTGCCGGGGTGTCGAGATGGCAGATGCCGCGACTCTGAAGCCTCCCAAGCCGAGATCCACAGCTGCGGCGGCGGACGCGCCGACATCCGTGTCCGCGTGTGCCTTCGCCATGCTCTCCCATCGCGGTCGCGTGCGCCGCGCCAACCAGGACGCCTGCGCCGCCCTGCCCGAGCACGGGGCCTTCGTCGTCTGCGACGGCATGGGAGGCGCCGCCGGCGGAGAGGTCGCCAGCCGCATGGCTACCGAGGCCTTTCTCGATTGCCTCGCCCATCGCCGTTGTCCTGCGCCCGATGCAACAACCGCGTCCGAGCCACCAGCGCCGCCGCCCGCCGCGCCACAACCTGCCGCGGCGAAGTCCGCCAGCCTCAACTCCGCTGCCGCCCGCTCGCCGCTACAGCCGAGCAACAGCTTCCGTCCCGTCCCCGCGACGCACCCCCGCGCGCGGCTCGCCGAGGCCGTCCGCGCCGCCAACCACGCCGTCTTCCAGCACGCGCGCAAGTCGCCCAACCTGCATGGCATGGGCACCACCCTGGTCGCGCTTCTATGGGAAGACGCCGCGCTCTGGCTGGCCCACGTCGGAGACAGCCGCTGCTATCTCTTCCGCGGCGGCGCGCTCCACCTGCTCACAGAGGACCACTCGCTGGTGGAGGAGCAGGTACGCGCCGGGCTGCTCAGCCGTGTGCAGGCCGCCGCCTCGCCCATGCGCAACATCATCACCCGTGCCGTCGGCACGCAGCCCACGGTGGAGGCGGAGATCGCCTGCCACGCGCCCCAACCCGGCGACCTCTACCTGCTCGCCTCCGACGGCCTCACCCGCGAGATGGACGACGCCGCAATCGCCCAACTCCTCGTCCGCGCCGTCAACCCAGCAGCGCTCGCCGCCGCCAGCAACTCCGCCAACCGTAGCTCCGCAAGCGACAGTTCCGATCGCAACGGCTCCGCAACGCCAGCACCGCCGCTGCAAGCCGCGCTCCAGACGGCGCTCGACGCCGCCTGCCACGCGCTGGTCGATGCCGCCAACGCATCCGGCGGCCACGACAACATCACCGTCCTGTTCGTCGCCTATCCATAGTGCGCTGGCGGATACGCGTCTCTACCGCCTGCGGACTCCGCTCGCGCATCGAATGAACGTACTTCCTTTAGACTTGTACTGACGTGCGCTCACAAGGAGAGGTCATGCCCAAGGAACTTTACTTCGAGGACTTCTATGTCGGCCAGAAGTTCAACTCCGTCTCCACCTACATGGTGACAGCGGCGGAGATCAAGGAGTTCGGCCAGAAGTACGACCCGCAGCCCTTCCATCTGGACGAGGCCGCGGGTGAAGCCTCCTTCTTCCATGGCCTGGCCGCCTCCGGCTGGCTCACCGCCGCCATCGTGATGCGGCTGCGCGTGCTATCGATCCCCGTCTCCGGAGGCATGATCGGCGCGGGTGCCAAGGAGATCCGCTGGACCGAGGCCGTGCGTCCCGGCGACTCGCTGCGCACCGAGATCGAAGTCGTCGATGTCCGCCACGCCAAGTCGCGCAAGGACTACGGCCTGGTCAGCGTCTTCACCCTGGCCTACAACCAGCGCAACGAGGTGGTGCTGCACGCCACCGTCAACTTCCTTGCGCCGCTGCGCTCTCCAATCTAGGGAACGCTCATGCGCTACCAGCCTGCCCGCCTCTTTCGCATCGCGCTTGCCGTCAGCCTCAGCCTCTCCGCTCTGCTGTTCTTTGTGTGGAGCTGGCGCTGGCCGCTGGTGGGCGACGCCGCGCTGATCCACTACATCGGCTGGCTGATCGAGCGCGGCTGGGCACCGTACCGCCAGCTCACCGACATGAACATGCCGGGCTCGTACCTGATCGAGCTGGCCGCGATGCACCTCTTCGGCACCGGCGCTCTTGCGTGGCGCTTCTTCGACTTCACGCTGATGGGTGCCGCGACCGCGGCCTTTTTCGTCATCACGCACCGCCGCGAGGCGCAACCGGACGGCTGGCTCGCGGGCCTCTTTGCCGCATCGCTCTTCATCCTTACCCACGGACGCGACGGCCTGGCCCAGGGAGGTCAACGCGACCTGACCATGGCCGTGTGCCTCATCGCCGCAACCGCCTTCCTTGTCCACTCTGTCCAAAAACGCTCGGCGATGTGCTCCGCGGCCTTCGGGCTGCTCTCCGGCATCGCATTCACCATCAAGCCCACGGTCCCGCTCCTGACCGTTGCACAACTCGCGCTCGCGCTGTACGTTGTCCGAGATCCCGCGCGTAGCGAGCACGGGGCGCACAGGAGCGGAGATAGCGGGTTTCTTCTGCCCGCCGCGCTCGCATATCCGGTTGCGCCCGCGATAGTCCTCGTGTTCCTGCTGCGGGAACGCGCGCTTGCCGCGTTTTTTGCCACCCTGCACACGCTGGTCCCCTACTACGCCAGCCTCGGCCACCGCCCGCTGAGCTTCATCCTGTTGCACAGCGTCTCGCCGCTGCTTCCGCTGGTCATCGCGTGGCTCGCAGTGCTTGCCCTCCTGCCCCGGCGTAGCAGCGCGCGCCGCGAGTTCCGGCGAGACGCCCTGCTGCTTGGCGTTGTCTTCGGCGCTGTGAACTGCATCGTGCAGGCACGGGCGCTGCCGTACTACCGTTATCCCTTGCTGGTCTTCCTGCTGCCGCTGATCGCCCTCGACCTCACGCGCGCGCTGGATTTCCACCCGCTCGCGGTGACGCGTCGCGCCGTGGCGATACAGGCCGTTACCGTGCTCGGCCTAGGGTTCGGCGGCTTCTTCCTCGCGTCGAAGTCGGCGATCCTGATTCACGGCTATCGCTGGTGGCAGACCGACTTCATCTCGTCGCTGACTCAGGATCTCAACTCGCTCGGCGGCCAGCACCTATCGCACAAGGTCCTCTGCATCGACACAAACTCCGGCTGCGGAAATGTGCTCTACAACCTGCGGCTGGAGCCTTCAAATGGCATCCTCTCCGACTTCTTCCTCTTCGGAGACGGCACCGTGCCGGCCGTCCGCCAGGTGCGCCAGGAGATGGCTCGCTCTCTGGCGGCCAACCCTCCGCAGGTCATGGTCGTCACCGGCAGTCTCTATCTCGGCGGCGCGGACGCTCTCGACTACCGCAAGCTCGACCGCTGGCCCGCATTTGCGCGCTTCCTTGCCGACAATTACACGCTCCAGACTGCGTGGTCGCCCACGCGCAGCGCCCGCTGGTGGAGCCGCGACGAGACGCCCGCCAGCTATCGCATCTACCTTCTGCGCAGCGCATCCATTAGCCCGACCGCCGCATCCATAAACGCATCTTCGCCCGGAGTCCATCCATGAAATCTCTCCACCGTTTCTACTCCGCCGCACTCTGCCTTCTTCTCGCCGCCCCGTTCGCCAGCGCGCAGTATCATGGACCAGACCCCGCTGCGACGCAGGCCCGCGCCGCCGCCGATCCCAGCTATTACCTCCCGGTCGAACCCGCTCCAAACCTCAGCCTGCTCAAGGTCCGCCTGCGCGACTACGCCGATTGCGCCCCCTCCGCCCCCTGCGATGCCCGCGCGCTCGGCGCCCCGCCCGCCGGCGCCGGCCCGCGGGGCGCGGCCCGAGCCGGAGCGGCCGCGGGCGGGGGGAG
>VFSW01013185.1_pt1 | contig 11503 bp, 7 predicted proteins | sample 5358111 | NCBI WGS metagenome assembly VFSW01 (sample SAMN11554181, study PRJNA540505) | mine drainage metagenome | isolation source: sediment from site ElyBrook_90M | place: USA: Ely Copper Mine, Vershire, VT | collected 2017 | reverse complement strand
CTTCGCGGACAAACGCGACTTCGATACGATGAAGCCGGCCGCGGGCGGCGACAGCGCCGACGGTGCCGCCTTCGCGGCGGAGCTCACGAAGAAGCTGATGACCATTCCGATGAGCCGGTGGTCCAACGCGGTGATGAGCTACGACATCCAGCCCGCGAAGCGGAAGATGGCGGTGCAGTAGGGCCCGGGCCGTGGCATGCTCGGCGGGGCGGAGCCCCCCGGGCGGGTAGCTCAGTGGCAGAGCGCTGGCCTTACAAGCCGGATGTCGCAGGTTCAATCCCTGTCCCGCCCACGACTGCTGCAGCGCGGCACCCGTTCGCGAAGAATTTGTGTCCTGGCGTAACGACCGGACGAAATAATGCCGCGCGTCGGGCGAATGGACTGACACTGCCCCACATGGAACTTCGCATCGAGCACCTCTCGAAGCGGTACCCCACCGGCGTCCAGGCGCTGAAGGACGTCTCGCTGACCATCCGCCCCGGCATGTTCGGCCTGCTCGGCCCCAATGGCGCCGGCAAGTCCACCCTCATGCGCACCCTGGCGACGCTGCAGGAGCCCGACGACGGCAAGGTCCGCCTCGGTGAGCTCGACGTGCTGTCGGACAAGGACGGCACGCGGCGGGTGCTGGGGTATCTGCCGCAGGAGTTCGGCGTCTACCCGAAGGTCGCGGCCGAGGATCTGCTCGACCACCTGGCGGCGCTCAAGGGCATCACCCGCGCCGGCGAGCGCCGGGACGTCGTGCACGCCCTCCTGCAGCAGACCAACCTCTTCGACGTCCGCAAGAAGCCGCTGGGCAGCTTCTCGGGCGGCATGAAGCAGCGATTTGGCATCGCCCAGGCGCTGCTCGGCAAGCCCCGCCTCGTCATCGTCGACGAGCCCACGGCTGGCCTCGATCCCGAGGAGCGCGTGCGCTTCCACAACCTGCTCGGCGCCATCGGCGACGACGTCATCGTCATCCTGTCCACGCACATCGTCGGCGACGTCATCGACCTCTGCCGCGACATGGCCATCCTGCACCAGGGACAGGTCAAGACCAGCGGCGATCCGGCCAGCGCGGTCGAGACGCTCGCCGGCTGCATCTGGGAAAAGACGGTCGAGAAGAGTCAGCTCGCCTCGTTGCTGCCCGCCTACAAGGTCGTGTCGACGCGCCTGTTCGGCGGCCGCACTCGCCTCCGGGTGTACTCGCGCGAACGCCCCGACGCTTCTTTTGCCCAGGTCTCGCCCGACCTGGAGGACGCTTACTTCACCACCATCAAGGGCCTGGCGGAGCCCTCATGATGCTGCTGCGGATCGCCAGCTTCGAGCTGCGCCGGCGCCTGCGCATGCTCTCGACCTACGTCTACTTCGCCATCTTCTTCGCCATCGGCTTCCTCTGGATCTGCACCGCCGGCGGCGCCTTCACGGGCGCATCGGTCGACTTCGGCGCCGGCGGCAAGGTGATGATCAACAGCCCGATGTCGCTGCTGCTGCTCACGATGATCGGGGGCTACCTGGGCACCATCATCACGGCCGCCATCGCCGGCCGGGCCACCTACCAGGACATCGACAGCGGCACGACGTCGTTCTTCTACACAGCTCCGATCAGCAAGCTCGACTACCTGGGCGGGCGCTTTCTGGGGGCCTTCCTCTGCGTGATGGTCATCTACCCGGGCCTGGGCCTGGGGTCGGCCCTCGCGATGCGCATGCCGTTCATCGACCCCACCCGGGTCGGACCCTCGATGCCGATGGTCTACGTCGCGCCCTACCTGGTCATCCTGCTGCCGAACCTCGTCTTCACTTCGTCCATCTTCTTCGCCCTGGCGACCTTGCTGCGCAAGATGGTGCCGGTCTACGTCGGCGCGATCGTGCTGGTTCTGGGCTACATGATCGCCAGCGGCATCACGGCCGACATCGACAACCGGACGGCGGCCGCGCTGCTCGATCCCTTCGGGGGTCAGGCCGTTTCGGAGCTCACCCGCTACTGGTCCATCGCCGAGCAGAACGTGCGGATGATCCCGCTCACGGGGGTGTTCCTCTGGAATCGCGTCCTGTGGACGGGGCTCGGCGTGGCCCTGGTGGCGCTCACCTACGCGCGCTTCTCGTTCAGCGAGCGCGGCGGAGCGCGGCCGAAGCTGCCCACCGAGGAGCCCGCGGCGTCGCCGGCGTCGGTGGGCGTCCCGGCTGTCACGCTCGACTTCTCCCGGCGCGCGTCGATGTCGGCGTTCTTCCAGCTCACCCGCATGCAGCTGCGCGAGACCGTGAAGAACGTCTTCTTCCTGGTCATCGTCCTGGGCGGGATCCTGCTCGTCATCGTCGTCGGTCGGCAGTCCGATCAGCTCTTCGGTACCAAGACCTGGCCGGTGACCTACGAAGTGCTCGAGGTCCTGGGCGGCACCTTCTCCGTCTTCATCCTCGTCATCATCGCCTTCTACGCCGGGGAGCTCACCTGGCGAGAGCGCGACGCGGGTCTCGCGCCGATCTTCGACGCGCTCCCCGTTCCCCGCTGGGTGATCTTCACCTCGAAGCTGCTCGCCCTGATGCTCGTGCAGGTGCTGCTGCTGGGGGTGCTGATGCTCTCGTGCATCGGCCTGCAGGCCGCCAAGGGCTACTTCCACTTCGAGCCGCGCGTGTACGCCGAGACGCTGTTCCTGGTGAGGCTGCCCACGTTCTGGTTTCTCTGCTGCATGGCGATGCTCGTGCACGTCGTCGTGAACAACAAGTACGTCGGGCACTTCGTGGTCATCCTCTATCTGGTCGTCGGGCTCGTCCTGCCGATCCTGGGGCTCGAGCATCGCCTCTATCGCCTGGGCAGCATTCCCCGGTGGACGTACTCGGACATGAACGGCTTCGGCCCGTTCGTCGCGCCCATCGCCGCCTTCCACGTGTACTGGGGTGCGCTCGCCTTGCTCTTCGCCCTCGCGGGCAACGCGCTCTGGGTGCGTGGCATGGAGACGGGCGGCAGGCAGCGCCTGGCCCTCGCCTGGTCCACCCGGTCCCGCCCCGCCATGGCTGCGGCGATCGGTGCGCTCGTCCTCTTCGTGGCCACCGGCGCCTTCATCTTCTGGAACACGAACGTCCGCAACGAGTACACGACCGCGCACGAGAGGGAAGAGCGGCAAGCGGACTGGGAGAAGACGTACGCGTCGACGTGGCTCGACGTGCCCCAGCCGCGGATCGAGGCCGTGAAGGTCGCGTGCGACATCTTCCCGGCCGAGCGGCGCGCGACCACACGCGGAGCGTACTCGCTGCAGAACGAGTCGGACCAGCCCATCCCGAGGATCGCCGTGCGCGTTCCCCACGGCGTGAAGATCGCAAAGCTGTCGTTCGGGCGGGGCGAGCACAGAACGATCGATGACGAGCGGCTGGGCTTCTACGTGTTCGATCTCGCCGCGCCGCTCCGGCCGCGCGAGGCGGCGACGCTCGACTTCGAGGTCTCGAACGAAAACCCCGGGTTCACGAACGACGGCGCCCGGACGAGGGTCGTCGGCAACGGCACGTTCATCGACAGCGAGTCGCTCCCGCACATCGGCTACAGCGACGACGACGAGCTGCAGGACGACGCCGACCGCCACAAGTTCGGCCTCGCCCCGAAGCACCTGCCTCCCGCCGGCGATCCGAGGGGCTCCATGCGCAACTACGGCTTTCCGGACGCCGACTGGATCACCTTCGACGCGACCGTCAGCACCAGCGAGGACCAGCTCGCGTTCGCGCCGGGGTACCTCGACCGGGAGTGGACGCAGGACGGGCGCCGGTACTTCCACTACGCGATGAGCAGCAAGATCCTGGGCTTCTACGCGTTCCTGTCGGGCCGCTACGCGGTGCTGAAGGACCACTGGTCGCCGCCCGCCGGCGCCATGCCGGGCTCGAGCGACGTGGCGATCGAGATCGACTACCAGCCGGGCCACGAGTTCGACCTGGACCGGATGGTGAAGTCCGTCAAGAAGTCGCTCGACTACTACACCGTGAACTTCAGCCCCTACCAGCACCATCAGGTGCGCATCATCGAGTTCCCGCGCTACCAGCAGTTCGCGCAGAGCTTCCCCAACACGATCCCGTTCTCGGAGTCCATCGGCTTCATCGCGCGCGTCGACGATTCGAACCCGGACGACATCGACTATCCCTTCTACGTGACGGCGCACGAGGTGGGGCACCAGTGGTGGGCGCACCAGGTCATCGGAGGTCACGTCCAGGGGTCGACGATGATGTCGGAGACGATGGCGCAGTACTCGTCGCTCATGGTGATGAAGCACGAGTACGGCGCCGACAAGATGAAGAAGTTCCTGCGCTACGAGCTCGACCAGTACCTGCGCGGGCGCGCCGGGGCCAAGCGCGCCGAGACGCCGCTCGTGCAGGTCGAGAACGAGCCGTACATCCACTACAACAAGGGCAGCGTCGTCATGTACGCGCTGCAGGACTACATCGGCGAGGACGCGGTGAACCGGGCGCTCGCGAGGTTCGTGGCGGCGTGGAAGTTCAAGGGCCCGCCTTACCCCGACGCCACGATGCTCGTCGCCGCGCTGCGCGACGAGACGCCGGACGACTACCGGTACCTCATCGAGGACCTGTTCGAGACCATCACGCTCTACGAGAACCGGGCGAAGAGCGCGACCTACGAGAAGAGGCCCGACGGACGGTACGACGTCACCCTCGAGGTCACCGCGCGCAAGGTGCGGGCGACCGATCTGGGCGCCGAGACCGAGGTGCCGCTGGCCGACTTCATCGACGTCGGCGTCCTCGACAAGGACGGCAACGCGCTGGCGCTCGAGCGCGAGAGGATCACCGCGCCCGAAGCGACGTTCACGCTCACGGTCCCGTCGCTTCCTGCCAAGGCTGGCATCGACCCGTTGAACAAGCTCATCGACCGCATGCCCGACGACAACGTCGTGAAGGTCGAGGAAGGGAAGGCGAGCGCGGCCCCCGTCACCTGGGCGGGAGGAACTGGAGCGAGACCTCGACGTTGACGACGTCGTCGATGCTGTCGTGCATGCAGATGGACGACAGCCTCCGCAGGTTGTCCCCCAGCCCGAAGTCCGAGATCTTGACCTGCGCCGGCGTCGATGTCTTGACCGTCAGGCGCCCGTCGTCGGAGTAGCTCGCATCGACCGTCAGCACGGTCATGACCTTGCGGCCGTGCAGCTTGAGCGTCGCGTCGAGCTTGGCCTGCTCCACGTGGCGCTGGCCGTGCAACGCCGACACGACCGCGGCCGGCAGCGTCGGGATGGTGACGTCGATGGTGTCCCAGCCGACGTTCGAGGTCTCGAAGAAGATGTTGCGCACGCGTTCGTTGCGGATGGGGACCCCCGTGTCCAGCGTGTCGATGTCGACGAGCAGGTGCGCCGACGGGGCTGGGGAGGACAGCGCGACCGAGCCGTCGTCGAGGAGCATCCGTCCGACCACCGGGTTCTTGACGTCCTTGTCCTTGATGATCGACAGCTGCACGTACGACTGCTTCAGGTCCGCAGGGGCGTCGCCGGGAGCCACGACGCGCAGCTTCGCGGCCTTCGGGGGCGCGGCGGCCGCGTCGGGCGGGACGACCTCGGTGGACTTCTTCCCGCAGCCGGCGGCGAACAGGGCGGCGAAGAGGACTGCGAAGAGCTGACCTTTCATGAACGACCCCCTTTCCTCTCGGGCCTCGCGGGACTCACTTGAAGATGTGGCAGGTGTTGCAGGTGGCGGCGGCGGGCTCGTGGTTCACCCGGTCGGTGTGACAGGCGAGGCACTGCTGGCGGGTTGGCGTCGCCTTGACGTGAGGATCGTGGCACTTGGTGCAGTCGGCAGCGTGCTTCTGCACGGCGTGCAGCCCCTTGCTGCCCATGTCGGTGTGGCACGAGGTGCAGGCCGGCAGGCCGAACTCGTGCGGCTTGTGGCAGTTCTTGCAGTCCGAGTGGATGGGCCCACGCTCCTTCACGCTCTGGACCTTGGCCTGGTGGCACGCGTCGCAGCGCTGCCACCACGCGGGTCCCTGCCCCGGGGGAGCGCCATGCGGCGGGTGGCAGCTCTGGCACTGGTGCTTGGCCGGTCCGCTCGCGAGGCTCGCCGTCTCCGGGGCGTGGCACTCGGAGCACGCCTTCTTGTTGCGGACGTCGTGCTGCTGGTGACACTGGTTGCAGGCCTGCGCATGAGCCGACTGGGGCGGCCACAGCGCCGCGACGGCCGCCTTGTCCTGGTGGCAGTTGCGGCACTCGGCCGGCGCCGAGCTCGCGGGCGTGTGCGACTTGTGGCACGACGTGCAGTCGCCGTGCTTGGCGTTCGGCGGGTTGAACTCCGCCGCCACCTTCTTGTGGCAGTCCAGGCAGGCCGTCTGCGCCACCCCCGGCTCGCCGTGGAACGTGTGGCAGCTCTTGCAGTCCGCCTGGTGCGGCACGCTGGGCAGGCCGCGGGCCGCCGCGTCGAACAGGTTCTGGTGGCACCGCGAGCACGTCGCCCCGATGTCGGTGATCTTGAACGCGTGCCGCTGGTGGCACGACGTGCAGACCTGGTGCTTCGGCGGCCCCGCGGTCGCCACGGCCTTGGCTTTCTCGCCGTGGCACTTCCCGCAGATGTTCGGGGGCGGCAGCGGGTTGTTGTGGGGCTGGTGACACCCGAAGCAGCTGTCCTTGGTGTGCCCCTCGGGGCCGTCGCGCATCACCTGCGTCAGCTCGTCGGAGTGGCACTTGGAGCACGACGTCCGCGTGTCCTCGGGCTTCGGCGCGTGCGGATTGTGGCAGGACGTGCAGTCCTTGTGGCGCTCGGGCGCGAGCGCCACGTGCTGGCCCTTCGTGTCGGAGTGGCACTTGAGGCAGACCGCGCCCGTGGGGGGCGCTCCGTGCACGTCGTGGCAGTCGGTGCACGTCTTGTGCTGCGGGGGGCTGCGCGTCTGGAACAGCGCCGCCTGTTCCTTGTGGCACTGCATGCAGCCGCTGCGCTCGGCCTTCCAGGTGTGCGGCACGTGGCAGCTCGCGCAGCTCTTGTGCTTGAGGGCCGTGGTCGTCGTGGGCTCGGCGTCGCCCACGATCCCCTCTGCCTTCTTCTGGTGGCAGTTGATGCAGTTGCGGATCGCGCTGCCGGTCGGGGCGTGCGGCTTGTGGCAGCCCTCGCACTTGAAGTGCTCCTCGGGGCCGGTCCGCTTCTCGTTGCCCACCTGAAAGTTCTCGAACTGGTGGCACTTCGCGCAGATGGGCTGCCCCTGAGGAGGGGTGGCCTTGATGCCGTGCGCGTTGTGACAGAGCTGGCAGGCCACACCTCCGTGCAAGGCGTGGTCGTTGACCTCGCGCATCGGTCGCACGTACGCCCCGCCGCCCGACGCGATGAGCGTGGTCGTGTCGGCGTGGCATTTCTCGCACACGACCGTGTTCGGAGGCTGGACGTTCTTCTTCGACGCCGCGTAGCTGTGGCACGACAGGCACGTCTCGGCGCCGAGCGTGGTCGGCTTGTGCAGGCGGTCGTCCTTGTGACAGCTCAGGCAAGCCTGCTCGGGCGGCTGGTCGACGTGCGTCGAGGGCGCGTGGCACGAGAGGCAATCGACGCCCTTGACGGCGCGGTGCTCCCGGTGTCCCTGCGTCTCCGCGATGACCCGCCACTCGGCCGGCTTCTTCTCGTGGCAGTCGCTGCACGCCGCCGCCGTCGCCTTGCCGTGCGCCACCGGCGGCTTCTTGACGTAGGTGGCCCACAGCAGACGGAGACCCTGTCCGACGCTCGTCGTGTGGCACGCCTGGCACTCCACGCCCGCGTGCCCGCCGGCGTGCCAGTCAGCCGACGCGCGCTCGTTCCGCGGTCCGGGCTCGTGGTGGCAGGACGACGCGCAGAACTGCGGGTCGTGCTCGACCTTGCGCCACTCACCCACGAACACGAGCGCCCAGATGGCGGCCGCGACGGTGGCGACGATCCGGAGGGCGACGCGGCTGACGCTCGATGCCCGCATCCCCCCGGCACCTCCGCCCGCGCTCATGGGTCAGCCTGTCTGCGACGCCGATCGAGTTGCAGGGTCTTGAGGACGAGCGTCACCAGCAGGAGGCACGCGAAGGCCAGCGCCACGTAGTAGCCGCGCCGCTCGAGCTTGCGCGCGTGCTCCGCGCGGGTGACCATCGCGAGCGTCTCGGTCACCGAGCCGTCGATGTCGGCCACCATCGCCTGCACGCGAGCCGGATCGAGCGTGTGCACCACCCCGCGGATCTTGAGCTCCGCCGTGCTCACCTTCTCCAGCGAGTACTCGGCGCCGGGCACCCGCAGACCCGCGGCGGTCGCGGTGGCGACGGCATCCCGCGCCTCGGCCGCACGCTCCCGGGCGGTCCGCAGCAGCTCGGAGATGTCGCTCGCCACCTGACGGGGCTTGTCGTCGTGGCTATGGCACTTCATGCACGTCGCGTCGGGCCCGAGGCCGACCATGTTGGCGCTGGCGCGCGCGACGTCGTGGTTGCTGTGGCACGCCACGCACTGCGCGAGACCGCGCTTGCGGAAGCCTTGCGAGTGCGGGCTCTGCTCGAACAGGTGCATCTCCTCCTCGTGGCAGCGTCCGCAGGCGCGGGCGACCGAGGAGGCGTCGGGGGGCGTCGAGGCGTGGGCGCCATGGCAGCCGGTGCACGTCGGCGCGTTCGGATCGCCCGCCGCGAAGGCCAGTCCGTGCACGCTCTTGCTCCACTTGTCGAACTGGTCGGTGCGGATCTCGTACTTGCTCATCCGCTCCTTGTCGGCGTGGCAGCCCTTGCAGAGCGTCGCGACGTTCGCGCGGTTGACCGGGGCCAGCGGCGACGCCGGCGGCTGGATGTCGTGCTTGCCGTGACAGCCGGAGCAGTCGGGGGCGGTGGTGTCGCCGGCGGCGGTGAGCCGGCCGTGCAGGCTGAGGCTGTAGAGGGCCAGCTGCCCCACGGGCAGGCGGCTGTTGATGAGGCGGATGAACGCCGCGTCGCTGTGGCACCCTCCGCAGATCTGCGGGATCTCGGCGTGGGTGGGGTGTGGCGTGAAGCCCGTGGAGGGCGCGTGGGCTCCCACGGTGGGATCGCGCGGGTCACCCTTGTGGCAGCCGACGCAGCCGATGCGGGGATCGCGGTGGACGCTGTGCAAAAACTCCTTCGAGGGAGTACGCAGCTTGTTGTCGGTGAGCGTCCCGTGGCACGACGCGCAGGTGTTCGTCAGGTCGGTCGGCGAGGGCAGGGAACGCGAGGCCAGCGCCGACGAGGCAGAGCCCGACGCGACCGGCGCCGCCACGGGGGCCGAGGGGGGTACGGCCATCGCAGACCCCAGCGTTCCCAGGAGCGCCAGGAGAGCGACGAGCAGCGCGACGGGGAGGGGGCTAGGTGATCGCACGGATGGACAGGAGGATGAGGGCCAGCACGACGAACCACGCGAGCCAGGCGGTGAACCTGGAGCCGCGTCGATCGATGAACGGAAGGCAGACGAAGACCAGCCCGAGCACGCACGCGGCGCCGACCAGGAAGGTCGGGCCGTCCACGCCGAGCAGGTCCCTCGGGGCCGCACGCACGATGGCGTGCACGGGCATCAGGTACCAGGGGGGCATGGCGCCGGACGAGGTGACGCGTGGGTCGGCGGGCACCCCGAGCGAGCGCGGCACGAAGATGGCGAGCGACAGGACGAGCACCATCACGCCGGTCATCGCCACGGCCAGGCGGAGGAAGAAGTCGGGGTAGAGCGGGATGGTGGGCGGGGAAGCGGCGCCGCTCGCCGACGGCGGTCGAGCGACCGGGTGGCGTGACATGAAGAACAGGTGGCCCACCACGACGAGCGTCATGGCCGCAGGAAGCGCCGCGACGTGGAACCCGAAGGCGTGCCCGAGCGTGTTCGAGCTGACGTCCTCGCCGCCGCGCATGAACCGGTGCAGCCATCCCCCGACGAGCGGGACGTAGCGGGCGAACTCGCTCCCCACGCGCGCGTCGGTGTACGCCTGCTGGCTCCACGGCAACACCGCGCCCGTGAAGGCCTGGCCGACGCCGAGGAGCAGCAGCGCGACGCCGCTCAGCCAGCTGATCTCGTGCGGGGGCCGGAAGCTGCGCCGCACCATCACCGTGAGCACGTGCAGGAGCAGCGACGCGACGAACAGATCCGCGGCCCAGACGTGGACCGCATGCACCAGATCGCCGTACGCCACCTCGCCCACGATGCGCTCGACCGACGCGTGGGCCCGGGCGGCGTCCGGCTGGTAATAGAGCGTCAGCAGGATCCCGCTCGCCACCTGCACGACGAGCAAGAACAGCGTGATCCCCCCCAGGTAGAACATGAAGCCATGGCGCGGGACCGAGTGCTTCGCGAGCGAGCTCCGGATGCGCGTCGAGCCGAGGCGGTCGGCGAACCAGCGAGCGGCGCTCATGCCGACCGGCTCACGAGGATCATCCCCTCGTCGATGGTGACGGCGAGCTCTTCGAGCGGACGCGGGGGCGGCCCGGCGAGGTTGCGGCCGTCGATGGAGTAGACACCTCCGTGGCAGGGGCACTCGATCTGCTTGCTCTCCGCGGAGTACGCGACCACGCACTGCAGGTGAGTGCAGAGCGCCGAGAAGGCCCGGACCTCGTCGGCGGTGCGGATGATGATCACGGGTCGCTCGTCGACCAGAACCGTGCGGACGGTGCCGACGGGGAACTTCTCGACCTCGCCGATCCGCACGGGCCCCTTCGACTGACCGGGCGGGGGCTCGAGGTAGCGAACGACCGGATAGGTCCCCGCGACGGCCAGAGCGGCCGCACTGCCGCCCACGGCCACGTTGAGGAAGTCCCTCCGCGGCACTTCCTTGCGGTCGTCGTTTGCGGACATGGACGAGAGCCTCCGGCGATCCCCACGCGCTTCTTGCACGTCTCAAGCCGGGGTCTCCGGCCCGTCGACTCCGCGGGGATGGCCCCGTACCGCCGGAATTCGCCGGTGGAAACGCGGGCATCAGCGCAGCTTTTCCCAGCCGGTGCAACCGTTGCGCGCGACCCTTCGCGCTTCATTTGCGGGGTGGCGACGAAACTTGCTCGTGAGGACGGGGCATGTGGGTTGCTTGGCTGGCAAGGAGATGGGCAGAGGTCTCCTCGCGCTCGTGGGCCTCTGTGCCCTCGTCGGTTGCAGCATCGGCGACGAGCCGAAGCGGCAGACGACCTCGAGGCCGGCCCCCGCGCCGTCCGGGAGCGTGATGGTCGACGCGCGCCAGCCGCTGCTGCCCACGTGGCCGTGCTCGCGCTGCCACGACGACCGACAGCCCGACCCGCGCGAGCGCAAGCTCACCCAGTTTCACACGCAGAAGGTCCTCGACCACGGGACGCTGGGAGGCTGGTGCTACCGCTGTCACACCAAGGACGACATCGACAGGCTGCACCTGTCCGACGGGACGCTCGTGTCGTTCAACGAGGCCTACGAGCTCTGTGGCTCGTGCCACGGCGACAAGCTGCGCGACTGGAGGGCCGGCATCCACGGCCTGACCACGGGCTACTGGCTCGGCGAGCGCAACCGTCGCTCGTGTCCCGCCTGCCACGATCCGCACAGCCCCCACTTCCCCCTGATGACTCCCGAGCACCCGCCCGCGCTGCCGCGGACGGTGTCCAGCTCGGAGGTCGCCACC
>VFSW01013184.1_pt1 | contig 11505 bp, 13 predicted proteins | sample 5358111 | NCBI WGS metagenome assembly VFSW01 (sample SAMN11554181, study PRJNA540505) | mine drainage metagenome | isolation source: sediment from site ElyBrook_90M | place: USA: Ely Copper Mine, Vershire, VT | collected 2017 | reverse complement strand
TCCAGGCGTAACCGTTGTCGCCCCAACCCCAATATCCGGGAGTCCAGAGCAAGCCAACCTCCGGAGCCATCACCCACGTACCCGGGACCCAGAAGTAGCCTTCCTCTCCATAGGCCCAGTAGCCTGGCGTCCACAGATAGCCGTCAGCAGGAGCCATCGGTTGTGTGTACAAGGGCAGCGCGGGAGGAGCGATCGTGATCGCCACGCCGAACTGCGCGAACGAGGCGGCCGGTATCGCCAGTATAAGAATTGTGAGCAGCAGTAAACGGATCGTACGCATTTTGAACCACCTTGCCAGACCATCCTTCGATTGCCCGGTTGGACCCTGCCGCTGCGGGCTGCGCGAATAGAGGCGACGCGTCACGCGTCATAAGTAAGCATTCCACGGACCCACCAATGAGGTCTGTGCACTACGGCTCACTTTTCGGGAATGCCGGCAAATTACAATCTGCAAATCAATTCGCCCGAGATCTCCCTGGAGAATTACGCAAACAAAAGCGCCGCGACTCCATAGAGCGGAGAGCAAAGAGCAAAGACTGGACGCGCAATAATAAGCGCCTTACGCTGCACCTTTTTTCTTGGTTGGTTGCTCGGAAGCCGGCGTGGGCAGCTTGTCGCATTCCTCGGCGTGCAGTTTCGCCGCCTCAGACTCATGATGAACCGCATGCTGACTGTACCCGTGAGCGAGGTAGGCGTGGTGCGCCTCTTTCTCGTGCTCCTCGGCCTGGTTGTATTTCGCGGCTTCGTTGTAGTGGTAAGCCGCCTTCTCGTGGTGACGAGCGGCGTGATGATAATGTTCCCAAGTCTTGGACACCAGGGTTCTCCTTTGTTCGTCCGCGGTGCTGCAAACGCCGCTACACCGAGGCCGCGCCAAGGCGCACCGCGCTCCCTGGCGCCTGGGACTTTACTGCCTGACATCAACCAACCGTTCGACGTCCGCTCAGTAGGTTAATGACCAGAACCGCCAATCCGATAATCAGGAGCACGTGGATTAGCGCTCCGCCAATATGCAGACTGAAACCCAAAAGCCACAGAATTAGGAGAACAACGAAGATCGTCCAAAGCATGTCAACCTCCAGTGCCCATCTGCGAGCACCTGAATGTGAACCTCATCCAGCATCTGCGAAACAACCGTTTCGCACGAACAGAACAAGAGAGTCAGTTAAGAGTTACGAGTTAAATGATCGGGCCGGTTGTCACTGGAACATAACAAACCGTCCCAGTGACCAACCGCGCGAGCCCGCGTCTGCAATTGCTACTTCCGATTGTTTTCTTTCGCCTTGTCGTCAGATTTCTCGACTACGGCTTGCACTTTTGCTCCGCGAACTTCCGCCAGGAACGGCCGGGCTTCGGGTGGAACCGGCACTTCGCCCAACAGCAAAGCGCGAGTTGTAACGTTGCCGCCGTACATCGCGTCGCGTGAATCATTGTCTTGACGGAGCGATGCACCTTCCAGCGTGAGCCCCGCGAACGCACCTTTGGCGCGGGAATAGGTCAGGATCTCTGTATCCATCTTCCAATCCGTACCGGCCTCAGCGTGACGCCCAACTGGACCCGCCGCTGCGGAAGCGTCGCCTCCAATTTGGAAATTGCTCGAAAGCAGCCTTTGCACCCCTTTTTCATTCTGGATGATCATGACCACGTCCACCGCTTCCACACCGATCTGCAGGCCCCAGCTTCCGCCAGAGATCGTGATGAACGCCGGCGCGCTCCAGCCATCCGCCGTGCGGCAAGTGGCTACGCCTTTGCCTCCCTTCGCTCCGAAGACAAAACCTCCCTTGACCATGTGCGGTATCACCATGACGCACCTTGCATGCTCCAACACTTCTTCTGGGATTCCCTTGTCCGGCATCCCCATAATTTCGTGCAACACGGATGTGGAGTTATCCAGCCGTTCGATGGCATCTTCCCGCGCCGAACCCGCCCAACAGAACGAGCCCAGACTCAACACCGCAAGCCCTAACATTATTTTTTTCATGGCAGCCTCATTTCTTTAGCCTCTGCGCCGCGTCTTCGGATTCGGCTCTGTCCAGCGCACAAATCCGGGCAGAACTTCGAGCGCATCAAGGTCAAATTGACCTTAACAAATCAGCATTAAAGAGGTCTGATCAAAAATGCTCACACCGCCCTAACCGATCATTTGACGTGTGGGACGCAGATTTATTTTGTCGTGCGCGTTGCACAGATGCGGCAGATTGTGGCGGGAGACTTCACGCTAAGCTGGCGGAACTGCCGCCGCCAGTTTCCTGACTGGCTTCCGTGGTGTTTTGCCGGATCGCCGCGAACCTTGGGTCCACTTTATCCCCGCCGAAGGTTTATCTTGGCTAACCTCGTAGCTCGTCTCCGCGCGAGCTTCAGGTCTGACTCCGAGCTTACCGGCGGTCCGGACATCCAACTGGCCCGTGACCGGCAAACTCTCAGCTTTCTGAAATCCGCGGATGCTCGCGCGGGTCCGTAGACCAAGCACGCCATCGACCTTGCCTTGATAGCGTCCTGCGTCCTGAAGAGTCTGTTGCATCTCTTTCACGCCGTCCCCACGTGTTTCCTCTGGCACTTCGCCGCTGAGATCGGCTTCCGCGTCAAGCGGCGTCGGGCGTGGTCCTGAGATCCACGGCGTCAGCAATAGGAAGACAACCCCCGAGCAAGCGATTTTGCTGGCGAAAAACATTTCTTCTCCTCGATTTTCTTCGAAGGTGGTTTGGGGAAAAAAGCAGGGCCCTGAGCCCGCGGTGTTCCTGTGCCTTCGAGGATCACGCCCGGCATCTGGCTCGAACCAATTCCCAAGAGGTAGGTCAGGCCGTCTGGTTTGGCGGGATACCCGCACCTCTTGAGACACGAATAGAATCGCTCACTTCCTCTGAGAATACTGTGCTGAATGGCTCAGAAAGGTTGGATTTATTCACCGCTCAGGCGGTTTGGAATGGCGGGGTTGTCTAAGAGCTTCGCTGTTTGCGAGGTGGCAGGTCGCAGGCAAGATCCAACTCGCTCGCTCGCCCGCTCTTGTCGCAGTAATCTACTCGGTGGCTGCCGTATCTTTGGGCGCGGCGGTGCGCCAGACGTATAAGTATTTCTCGTCGCTCGAGGTCACGACCGGGATGTTTTTCTCCCGCGTTACGCGGTTCAAAGCGGAGCGAAGATTCTGCATCTTCTCGCCGTTCAGGCCACTCAGCGGAATCTTGATCGCTTGTTGAGCGTGCAGCTTTGAAAGGTCGGCCAGAATGTCCGCCACAGCCTTCCGATGCTTCCCTTTACGACCCCGCGGGACATCGGATTGCTTTATCGCCGTGTAGTGAGTGTCGCTTCCGTTTCCGTTACGTCCCATGGTGAACCCTCTTCGGCGTGCATCCGTATCCGTAGGAGCGAAATCCTACCGCAAAGAATCGTATCCTACAACTAAAATTCTACGCCAAACCTAACCATCGCAACCGACACGCCGATGCACCCTAAGCTAACCATAACGTTATCAATGAGATGCGGTGCTTGCGTTGAGCTAAAACCTGCTAAGAGTTCACCCGTACGAAAGAAACAGCGTTATGGTGGTCTCATCCGTGGGTGCAGAAACGCTCCGAAAGAGAGCGGCCAAGCAGCGCAAGTGCCCCGGGGCTTTAAAAGCTAGAGAGATCATAAACATGGCCCGGATGGCAACGCCTAAGAACGCGCTCGAGTTCGACCCCAACACCTTCCTCGCGACCATCGGCGAAGGCAGAAAAATTGTCGCGTTTGAGAAAAAGCAAACGATATACACACAAGGGGACCGGGCGGACGCTGTCTTCTATGTTCAAAAAGGTAAAGTGCGGCTCACCGTCGTGTCCAAGACCGGCAAGGAAGCGACGATCGGCATCGTGAGTGAGAAGAACTTTTTTGGCGAGGGCACTCTGGCAGGCCAGCTCTTGCGCATGGGGTCTGCGGTTGCCCTGACGAATTGCGATCTCCTGCGCGTGGAAAGGAAGGCGATGCTCGACGCTCTTCACCGCGAGCACGCGTTTTCGGATCTGTTTGTGTCGTATCTGCTGGCGCGGAACATCCGATACGAAGAAGATTTAGTGGACCAACTCTTCAACTCCAGTGAAAAGAGACTTGCCCGCATTCTGCTATTGCTGGCTCATTTCGGCAAGGAAGGCATTCCGGAAACCGTGGTCCCCCGAATCAGTCAGGAAACTCTGGCGGAGATGATCGGCACGACCCGCTCGCGGGTCAGCTTCTTCATGAACCGGTTCAGAAAACTGGGCTTTATTCACTACAACGGCGGGCTGAAGGTCCACAGCTCGCTGCTCAACGTAGTTCTGCACGATTAGGTTCTGCACGATTAGCCGTTCTCTCCAGCGCAATTTCCCAGAAACAGCCAGCTACGCCCGTGAAAATCAAGCGCCTCTTTCCAAGAGAGAGTTGACCGACGGGGTTATCGGTGGCAAAAGCATCCGATGAGCAATTTTGAACAGCTTTCAGAACCTTAAGTGCGGAAGATAGGTTTCGCGAAGGTGAACCATGCCCCAGTCGGTTTATTCGGAACTTCCCAGCGGAGTCGTCCTCTGCATCGACGATAACCAGGATGTGCTGGACTGCGAAAGAGCATTTCTCGAAAGCTTTGGATATACCGTTCTGACCGCTCCCAACGGCGGCGAGGGACTGGAACTGGCTTCCATCCATTCGGTGGACGTTGTAATTCTTGACTACTTCATGCCCACGATGAACGGGCAGGAAGTTGCCATCGAAATGAGGCGGCTCCGGCCGCTCGCGCCCATCATCCTGCTCACCGAGGGACTGGGCGTTCCAGAGCAGGCGTTAGATCTGGTCGACGCCCTCGTAGCCAAGGATCGTTTGGCCAGCCAGCTGTTGCCCACGATCGCACACTTATTCGGATGCGGACGGATCCCGCTGCCTTCCTATGACGCATAACGCAAGCATCCCCCGCCCTGCCTGCTTTTCGCGCAGCCATTCCCAGTGCAAAGAGATGGCCCGCTATCTGTGATCACGCGGACGGTGCCCGATTCTCCGGCACCAGCCACAATGCAGTCGCCTGGCGTAGCACGTTTTGCAGTCATGCGTGAATACCCTCATCCGCCGTGGCCTGGCAGCATTCCTGTCAAGAGACACGTCAGCTATTGGTGTTGACGATGCGTTATCGATTTTGGAAACTAGTCTTGTTTCTGCTCCGCTCCCCGGATCGCACTCGGAGCAGCGTGGGCTATCCTTGCTTGATCATCCTCGCTTGATCACCACGTTCGATCACCCACGTTTGATCATCCACCCGACGAACGCTCCCGCAGTGAAGGCTACGGCACAGGTGGCCGCAACCGTCAGCACGGGGTGTCGCTGGATGCGCTGCGTTGTGTCATTCAGGAATTCCTCCGCAGCATCGCCGCCCTGTTTTGCGGCACGCCTCGCCACGGCTACGCCATCATCGATCGCATCAGCGACCGCGTTGGTTGCGCGGGAAGCATGATGAGCTGATTCGGCGATCCGTTCCGCCGTCCTGTCCAGTACCGTTTGTGACATTGGTCCCTCCTTCGTAAGTTTTGCCCCCATTGACGGCGCCTGGTCTGAGGAGCCTGCCATTACCGCGGCGGCTCTTCGTCCCGTTTGACTCCGTCAATGAAGACCTGTGCCATGAACCAGCACCGCTTTCCCGTCGCGAGGGCGCCCTCACCTCGTGGGCGGCTCCCGTTTTGCGGGCTGCTGTTTCTGCTGTAATTGCTGTTGCTGCTGTTGGTGTTTTTGCTGCAGTTGCTGCGTCTGTTGCTGGTGCTGCTGCTCTACCTGCTGCCTTTGCGGTTCACTAGCGTTCTGTTTCGCCAGTTGCTGGTGCTGCTGGTCCTGCTTCTGCTGGAGCTTGTCTCGTTCCACCTGCTGCTGCGCGATCTGCTTTTCCTGCTGCTTCTGGTACTTCTGGTCCAGCTTCGGTTTACCCGTATTGGGAGGAGTGCGCTCTAAGGGCGCCAAATCGTGCGGATGGACGGCGCTGGCTTGAGCAGCGTTGTTGTTCGCAGAACGCCCCTGATTTCCTCCCCGATTGCCCGGAGTATAGGGGGCTCCTGCCTCTTTGGCGGGTACAGCAGCCCGGTCGTTAAAAGCTCCCGGCCTGGGTGTCGCTGCCACGCCCGGCCTACCCAGGTTCGAGGCCGCGCGTTGCTGCGGGTTAGCTCGAGCCGCTTGCGCATGTTGCGTTTGAATCCCCACCGGCGGAATATGTCGCTCCCGCGCTGCCGCCTGATCTTCCGGTCGCGGACGCGCGCTGATCCCGCCGTTTCCACCGTTGTAGCTGACGTGGTTCACCGTGTTGTGAATGATGGTTGTGTTGTAGACGTTGTGAATTTCAGTGACGTTCACGTTGTTCACGGACCGGTTGTAGAAAAAGTGTCCGTTGTCCCAGCGCCCGCCTTCGTAACCCTCCCCGAAATACCCGAAGCCGTAATCGATGCCGCCGTAAAAGCCCACGTGCGGACCCCAGTAGCCATCGTAGAAAACAAATCCGTCACCACCCCAACCCCAATAGGCTGGAGTCCACAGGAAGCCGGTTTCCGGCGCCATCACCCAAGTGCCCGGCACCCAGTAATAATCGTCGACATCGTAATCATAGGCCCAGTAGCCAGGCGTCCAGATATAACCGTCGCCCGGACAAAGAGGCTGCTCATAAACCGGCAGCGGGGGCGGGCCGATCGTAATGGCCACGCCAATTTGCGCAAACGATGCCGCCGACAGCGACAGCACGACAAGCCCGAATAAGAGCGAACGAATGGATGAATGGATACGCATTTTCTGCCTCCTTTTGCCGATCATGCCGCGCGGGCCCGATATCACGAGACTGCCGCGGGGTTGCGCGGCGCCTGAAGGGCCATGATTTCCAGATGCGGGCGAAAGCCTCCGCCTTCGCAAGCAGTTCTCACACGAACTCTCGCACCGCCCCGATACAGAAGTCTGTTCAAAACAGCACAGCTCGTCAGGCCTTCTTAGCGTCATCTCCAAAACGGAAAAAAGACCGGACCCAGGCGGGTCCGGTCAGAGTGTTCCTTGGTGAAACCGTAGATTGACGCGGTCCTGAGGTGCGCTTTTACGCAATGACTCATGACCGCGTTTCGAAACCAGACTAAAACCCAGACTAAGAAAACAATACCTGTTAACGTTTTCGATGACTGTTCCTTTTTATACATTTCTAACAATTAGGTTTCCGTCAGATTGTCATTAGCGCTAACTCATGATGGAGCCCTACTGTATGACTCCGACCGAACCACCCGTTGTATATAGAGTCTTGCTTGTGGATGACGACGATGCCGTCCGCGATATGATGCGCGCAACCCTTGAACACAAGGGGTTTAACGTAGTCGCGGCCGCCAACGTGACCGAAGCTCTTAAACTTGTCGCTACGGAAGGCTTCGACGTGCTGATTACCGACCTGCACATGCCGAACCCCGGCGACGGTTTTACCGTGGTTACCGCCATGCGCCACTCCCAGCCGAACGCACTCACGCTGCTGGTCAGTGGCTATCCCGACGTGAAGGGCGCGATGGCCGCCATCCTTCTGGAAGCGGACGAAATCATGGTAAAACCCTTCGAGGTTGGAAAACTGGCCGATCTCGTAAGGGAAAAGATGCTTCACCGCAAACCGGCTGCCCGGCTGGAAAAGGAGCGAGTGGGCACGATATTGCGGCGCTGCGTTGCCAAGGTCGTAGAAGACTGGTTGGCACGGGCCAAACAGAGCAAAGAACTCAACCACGTTGTGCTTAGGGACGACGAACGTACTGGGCATCTCCCGAAGCTGGTCGAAGATCTGATTGCCCGCCTGAGCAAACCCAGTGCCACCACGAAGGACAGCGATGCTCTCTCTTCCGACGCCGCCCTGGCCCATGGCAAGCTGCGATATCTGCAAGGCTACACTCCTGCCATGCTGGTGCACGAATCACGAATCCTCCAGGTCACCCTCTTCGGCATGTTGCAGAGCAATCTCAGCTTTCTGGATTTCAGCCTCCTCTTGCCCGATGTCATGACGATCGCGGACGAAGTGGACGCGCAGTTGACCCAGTCGATGGATAGCTACATGAACGCAATGCTGGCGCCTGGTAGCAGCCTGGCCACTGCCACCGCAACAGAAGCGAGCACGATGCGGGAAAAACTCAGGTTTCCGGTTGCGGGCTAATCTCGCTCCACTTTCTGGCTCACACAACGGTTCCGAAGAGCGCCCCGACGCCTGCGGTCAAAGCCATGGCGAGCGCACCCCAGAACGTGACCCGCATTGCGCCCATCGCCACTCCGGCGCCACCCGCGCGTGCAGCCACGCCGCCCAGAAGCGCGAGGAACACCAGCGAAGTTCCGGCGACGAAAGGGATCAATATCGCAGGCGGAGCCGTGGCAGTGACTAAGAGAGGCATGGCCGCTCCAACCGCGAAGCTGCCGGCCGACGCCAACGCAGCCTGAATCGGACGTGCACGGAGAGCCTCGAATATACCGAGTTCGTCGTGGGCATGCGCGCCTATCGCATCATGGGCCATCAGTTGCTCGGCGACCTGTTTCGCCAACGAAGAATCCAGCCCGCGAGCGACGTAGATCGCCATCAGTTCCTTGTGCTCGCCTTTATCGTCGGCTTTGAGTTCCGCACGCTCCAGCGCTAGATCAGCCTGTTCAGTGTCTGCCTGTGAGTGGACAGACACATACTCTCCAGCAGCCATCGACATCGACCCGGCGACCAGGCCGGCGACACCGGCGACCAGTATGTTTCTGTGAGTCGCATGCGCGGTTGCGACGCCCAGCACCAGACTCGATGTGGAAAGGATGCCATCGTTCGCACCAAGAACCGCCGCGCGTAACCAGCCGATGCGCCCTGTGCGGTGTCGTTCTTTCTTGGCTATAGGCATCGCCGCCCGCTAGGTCTCTTTGACTTTCTGTGCCAGCTCGCGAAATTCCTTGGCTTGTTGATGGCTTGCCTTCACTTGCAGTTGGCCGGGTGGTCGGGATTTTTCACCAGGCAGGAGTGCCATCAGGGCCTCAAGTTCGATGGCCATTTCGTGCGCGTGGTCGGCTTCCTTCTCCATCAGGTGTTCAAACCTCCGCAGTGACTCGTTGTGATCCATGGGACCTCCATTGGGAGGGTAAATCCGATCGGCCGGGGGAGGGTGTGCACTTTTGTACAGACAGGTGACAGCGCCATTGCTACGGTCGAATCGCCAGGAAATCGGAGAACAAACAAGCATCAAAAGGAGGCATCTATGGTAACCGCTGAGCGCGAACTGCCCACTGCAAAGACTGCAGTCGTAGGGAGCGGCGTTTTGGCGATGAAAGCCTTGGTCTATCACGGTCCGGGCAAGAGCGCATGGGAGAACATGCCGCGCCCCACCATCCAGGAGCCGGGCGATGCCATCGTGCGAATTACCACGTCGACCATTTGCGGAACCGATCTTCACATTCTGAAGGGTGATTTGCCAGCCGTTACGGATGGACGTATCCTCGGCCACGAAGGCATTGGCGTAATCGAGAAAGTCGGGGCCGGCGTCTCGGAGTTTCGCATCGGAGACAAGGTCATCATCTCGTGCGTCACCGCCTGTTTAAAGTGCGACTTCTGCAAACGAGGCATGTATTCCCACTGCCGGCATGGCGGCTGGATTCTGGGCTATACCCTCGACGGAACTCAGGCTGAATATGTGCGCATCCCCCAGGCCGATGGCAGTCTCTATCACTTTCCGGACGGCGCGGATGAAGAAGCCATGGTCATGCTCAGCGACATTCTGCCTACTGGCTTTGAGTGCGGCGTCCTGAACGGGCAAGTAAAGCCTGGGGACACGGTTGCCATCGTGGGCGCGGGCCCTGTCGGGCTCGCCGTTCTGCTGACGGCGCAGTTTTATTCACCGGCGGCGATCTTCATGATCGACCTGGACGATAAGCGCCTCGCGGTCGCCAAGAAGTTCGGCGCAACCACTCTGGTCAACAGCAGCGATGGACACGCTGCCCACCACGTGATGGAACTGACCGAGGGAGCCGGCGTCGACGTGGCCATCGAGGCGGTCGGGATCCCCGCCACTTTCGATATCTGCCAGGCGATTGTCGCGGCCGGCGGCAGGATCGCCAACGTGGGCGTTCACGGCAAGCCCGTGGAACTCCACCTGGAAAAGCTCTGGGACCGCAATATTTCACTGACCACGCGATTGGTCGACACGGTGACCACACCGATGCTGCTGAAAGTTGTGCGCTCGGGCAAGTTGCAGCCCAGCAAATTAGTAACTCATCGCTTCGCCCTGCACGACATCATGAAGGCTTATGACACATTCGGAAATGCGGCGAGAGAGGGCGCTCTGAAGGTGGTCCTCACGAACGGCGCGACCCGTGGATGAGGTCGTGTCGGATGATTGCACGGTTGCTTGCTTCCACAGCGGCCTACTGCGGTTTCGACGTCGCGGCCGTGGAGGTCTGGGGCGATTGAGCGGAAGTCGTCTCGGGTAAAGCACTCGTCGGCCCGTTCTTGTTCGGCGGAATCTCGGTCCCCGCAGGATAAATGAAAATCTGAACGCTGCCCCAGCCGGCATCGGAGTTCACTTCCGACTGCTTGCCCATTCCCAGAGTTCTTAGCTGGCTATAATCAAATCCGAAGTTCTCGACCAGATACTGGCGTACCACCATGGCCCGCGCTTCCGTCAGCACCAGGTCCTTCTGGGCGTCACCTTGCATGCCCGCCGACACCACAACCACCGCAACCCCGAACTGGTTGTTGGCCAGGTACTCGCCGCCGGCGTTCAGGGATTTCTGATTCTTCAGCTTGGCTGAGTCCTGCTTATCGAAAAGCTGCTTGGCCGAATAGGTAAACTCCTTGGTCGCCGTACCCTGCGGCAACCGCTCGATCTCATTTTTTGCCAGCTCGGCGGAATCTTCATAGCCGCGGCTCTTGAAATATCCGCGCATTAGGAAGTTATGCTTCATGGCTTCCATATTCTCCTGGAAGTCGGTCACCCCAGCCTGCGCCTGGGTCATGGTGTCGCGCATGGATGCAGTCGTCTGTTCGAGGTTGCTGTAGAGTTGTTTGTCGTTGACCAGGGCTCCCGCAGTTCCCTGCCCTTTATCGATCTTGGCGCTGATCGAATCCAGATTCGCCGTCGCTCGAGTGGCGTTCTGTATCGCTTGCTGGCTGCTATCCAGAAGGCCGCTGGTCTTTTCGAGCAGATCTGCCATTTCGAGTGGCGCCTGGCTAGTGATAATATCTCCATCCCGCACGTTACCCGATCCACCCGATCCAAACGAGATTGCCAGAAACTGGTTGCCCAACAACCCTTCGGTTTCGATGGTGGCCACGGAATCCTGCTTGATGATCTCGTGCGTCGATTTGCCGAGGTCCATGAGCACCGTGACCTTCTCGCCCGGCTTGTGAGGCAACTCGATGCTGCGCACCGTCCCACTGTGAACCCCGCCCACTCGCACATCGCCGCCGGAATCCAAACCCGCCACGTCGTCGAATTGCGCCCTCAACTGGTACGTCGAGCTAAAAAGATATTGCTTGCTCCCGATGATGAAGACCCCAGCCACAAGAAT
>VFSW01013183.1_pt1 | contig 11506 bp, 11 predicted proteins | sample 5358111 | NCBI WGS metagenome assembly VFSW01 (sample SAMN11554181, study PRJNA540505) | mine drainage metagenome | isolation source: sediment from site ElyBrook_90M | place: USA: Ely Copper Mine, Vershire, VT | collected 2017 | reverse complement strand
GTCGGGGACCTGCTCTGGCGCGAGATCGCGAAGGCGACGGTGCTTGAACCGGGCGACGGGCGCTGACGGGCGCCGCTTCCGTAGAAATCGAACCCCCACCGCGAAAAAATGCGGCGCTTTTTTTCAAAACAGGCGCCCGCGCATGCCCCTTTCCCGCTGGTCTTTCAGTCCGTACGCGGGTGTACAATTGATCTTGACTCGAAGGGCGATTCGTGTTATCGGCACCGCCGAAGATTCATTCCTCCGATATCCGACGATATCCGATAGCGATGTTCCCGATTTCCATCGGTAGAATCCGACGATAGAATCCGAAAAAGAGGTGAAGGGGTGTTAAAAGAGAACGATAAAGTCGGCGCTGTCATGGTTGTGGGGTCCGGTATCGCGGGCATCCAGGCATCGCTCGATCTTGCCAATTCCGGGATGAAGGTCTTTCTCGTGGAGAGGGGGATCAGCATCGGCGGTGTCATGGCCCAACTGGACAAGACCTTTCCCACCAACGACTGTTCGGCCTGCATCCTCTCGCCGAAGCTGGTCGAGGTGGGGCGGCATCCCAACGTGCAGATTATGACCGGAAGAACTGTCGAGGCCGTCGAAGGGGAGGCGGGCCGCTTCCGCGTTCGCCTGACCAAGGCCCCGCGGTACATCGATCTGGCCAAGTGCACCGGCTGCGGGGACTGCGCGAACGTCTGCCCCGTCTCGGTCCCCTCGGACTTCAACGAAGGACTCAACACCCGTAAGGCCGTGTACCGGCACTTCCCCCAGGCCATCCCCTCGGGGTTCGCGATAGACAAGCTGGGGACCTCCCCCTGCAAGGCGGCCTGCCCGACCCACATCAGCGTCCAGGGGTACGTAGCCCTGATCGCGGCGGGAAAGTTCCAGGAAGCGCTGAAGCTGATCAAGCGGGACAACCCCTTTCCCATCGTCTGCGGCCGCGTCTGCAACCACCCCTGCGAGGAGGCATGCAAGCGCGGCGAGGTGGACGAGCCGATCGACATCATGCACCTCAAGCAGTTCGTTGCGGACCTCGACCTGAAGGCCGAGACCCGCTACATTCCCACTGTCAAGGAGAAGAAGGGGAAGAAGGTCGCCGTCGTCGGCGCCGGTCCTGCGGGTCTCACCGCGGCATACTACCTGGCGATCGAAGGGTACGACGTTGACGTCTTCGAAGCCCTGCCCGTCGCCGGAGGGTGGCTCAGCGTGGGCATCCCCGAGTATCGCCTCCCCAAGGACGTGCTCAAGGCGGAGATCAAGGTGATCGAGGAGTTGGGGGTGAAGATCCGCCTCAACACTCAAATCGGGAAGGACATCCCCTTCGAGAAGCTGCGGCAGGATTACAGCGCCGTCTTCATCGGCTGCGGGACGATCCTCTCGAGCAAGCTCGACGTGCCGGGCGAGGAGCTCCAGGGGGTCGTCCACGGGGTCGATTACCTCAAACGGATCAACCTGGGCGAGAAAGTCTCCCTCGGCAACCGGGTCGCCGTTATCGGCGGCGGGAACGTGGCGATGGACGCGGTCCGGACGGCCGTCCGCACCGGGTCGAAAGAGGTCTTCATCCTCTACCGCCGCTCCCGCGCCGAGATGCCGGCCGCACCCGAGGAGATCGAAGAGGCCCTCGAAGAGGGGATCAAGATGGAGTTTCTCGTGGCCCCGGTCCGCATCCTCGGCGAGTCTGGGAAGGTCACGGGCATCGAGTGCATCCGGATGGAGCTGGGCGAGCCCGACGCGAGCGGCCGTCGCCGCCCTATCCCGGTCAAGGGTTCGGAGTTCACGATCGCCTGCGACAGCATCGTCCCGGCGATCGGCCAGGCGGCGGATCTGGGTTTTATCCCCAAAGAGAGCGGGATTGCCATCAATAAATGGAACACCTTCGATGTCGATGCCGTCAGCTTTGCCACGAATGTCCCCGGCGTGTTCGCCGGCGGGGACGTCGTGACCGGCCCGGCCACGATCGTCAAGGCCGTCGGCGCCGGGAAGGAGGCGGCCGTCTCGATCGACCGTTTCCTGAAGGGCGAGGATGTGACGGCTGGCCGGGCGAAGGATTGGAAGAAGGATCTCGCCGACAAGGCCGACGTCTCGAAGGTGGCCAAAACGCCCCGTGTCGTCTACCCGCTCCTGAAAGCGGAAGAGCGGAAGCGCGACTTCCGGGAGGTGGGGCTGGGCCTGACCGAAGAGGAGGCCATCCGGGAGGCGAACCGGTGCCTTTCCTGCGGCATCTGCTCCGAGTGCTACCAGTGCGTCGAGGCCTGTATTGCCGGGGCGATCGACCATGAGATGAAGACCGCCGAGGAGGAAATCGAGGTCGGCTCGATCATCGCCGCGCCGGGGTTCGAGGTGTTCGACCCCCGCCTCCGGGGCGAGTACGGCTACGGCGTGTACCCGAACGTCGTCACCAGTATCCAGTTCGAGCGGATCCTCTCCGCCTCGGGACCTTTCTTCGGCCATGTCCAGCGGATCTCCGACGGCAAGGAGCCGAAGAAGATCGCCTTCATCCAGTGCGTGGGCTCCCGCGACACATCCTGCGACAACAGTTGGTGCTCGTCGGTCTGCTGCATGTACGCGACGAAGGAGGCGATCATCGCCAAGGAGCACGCCAAGGGGCTGGAGCCGACCATCTTCTTCATGGATATCCGCGCCCACGGCAAGGACTTCGACCGCTTCGTCAACCGGGCCAAGGGGGAGTACGGGATCCGCTACATCCGCTCGATGCCCTCGACGATCAAGGAGCTCCAGCAGTCGAATAACCTCATCATCACGTACGTCCGCGAGGACGGAACGCTCGCCGAGGAGGAGTTCGACATGGTCGTCCTCTCGGTCGGCCTGACGCCTCCGAAGGAAGCGGGCCAGCTCGCGGAGAACCTCGGCATCGATCTCGAGGAGCACGGCTTCTGTAGAACGCTCCGGGAAAACCCGGTCCAGACCTCCCGCGAAGGGGTCTTCGTCTGCGGCGCCTTCGCCGGCCCGAAGGACATCCCCGAGACGGTCATGGAGGCGTCGGGCGCCGCCGCCTGCGCGGAAGGGCTCCTGGCAGCGCGCCGGGGCACCCTGACCACGGCGGAGGAGCTCCCTATGGAGAGCGACCTGAGGGGGATCGGCCCGCGGACGGGGGTCTTCGTCTGCCACTGCGGCATCAATATCGGCGGCGTCGTCGACCTCCCCGCCGTCGTGGAGTACGCCAAGACCCTGCCCAACGTGGTCTATGCCACGGACAACCTCTTCACCTGCTCCCAGGACACGGCGGTCAAGATGGGAGAGGTGATCCGGGAGCAGCGGCTCTCGCGGGTCGTGGTCGCCTCCTGCTCGCCCCGGACCCATGAGGGGCTCTTCCAGGAGAACTGCGAGAAGGCGGGCCTGAACCGCTACCTCTTCGAGATGGCCAACATCCGGGACCAGAACTCCTGGGTCCATATGCACGAGCCCGAGAAGGCGACCGAGAAGGCGAAGGACCTCGTCCGCATGGCGATCGCCAAGGCGGAATTCCTCAAGCCCCTCAAACCCGGCCAGCTCAGCGTCAACCATGCGGTACTGATCATCGGCGGGGGGCTCGCCGGCATCACCGCGGCCCTGTCGCTGGCCGACCAGGGCTTCCCCTCCTTCATCGTTGAGAGAGAGGGCGAACTCGGAGGCAACTACCGGAAGCTCTCCTACACCCTGGAAGGGCTCGACACGAAACGGCATCTGGCCACACTCCTCGAAAGGGTCGCGAAGACCCCCCTCATCCGCGTGTTCACCGGGGCGGAGATCAAGAAGATCGAGGGGTTCATCGGCAATTACAAAACGACGGTCGCCGCCAAGGGAAACGAGGAGACTCTCGAACACGGCGTCGTGATCGTCGCGACCGGGGCCTACGAGCTCGAAACTACAGAGTACCTCCTGGGCGCCTCCGAAAAGGTGATGACCCAGCGGGAGCTGGAGAGCCGGATCGCCGGGAAGGACGCCGGAGTCCTGGGGGCAAAGAGCGTCGTCATGATCCAGTGCGTCGGCTCCCGGACCGCGGAGAAGCCGTGGTGCAGCCGCTACTGCTGTTCGGAAGCGATCAAGAATGCCCTGAAGCTGAAAGAGGCCGATCCGAGCCGGGAAGTCACGGTGATCTACCGCGACATCCGCACCTTCGGGCTCAAGGAGGACTACTATAAAGCGGCCCGCGAGGCCGATGTCCGCTTCGTCCGGTACGACGAGGAGCAGAAGCCTGTCGTGCGGGCTGCGGGGGACGGGGTCGTGGTCTCGGTCTTCGACCCGATCCTGAACGAGGCGGTCGACATCAAGGCGGACCTCCTGGCCCTCAGCGTGGGGACCGTTCCCAACCCGGTCAATGCCGAGATCGGCAAGATGCTCAAGGTGCCGACCAACCAGGACGGCTTCTTCCTCGAGGCGCACGTGAAGCTTCGCCCCGTGGATTTTGCCACCGACGGCGTCTTCATGTGCGGCATGGCGCACGCCCCGAAGTTCAGCGACGAGTCGATCACCCAGGCGAACGCGGCGGTGTCGCGTGCCTGCACGATACTGACGAAGGACTTCATCGAGGCGGAGGGGAAGACCGCATACGTCAACAAGGAGCGCTGCATGGCCTGCGGCCTCTGCGAGGCGAACTGTCCCTTCAGCGCGATCGCCGTGGACGAGAAGGAAGGGGCGGCCGTTGTCAATACCGTCTTGTGCAAGGGCTGCGGGGTCTGTACGGCCTCTTGCCGGATGAACGCCGCGGACCTCAACGGGTTCAACAACGAAGAAGTATTGGCGCAGATCGGATCGTTTATTTAGGGGATAAGATATGACGGAAGAGCAGTCGGCAACGGGGTGGGAACCGAAGATCGTCGCCATCGTCTGCAACTGGTGCACCTATGCGGGGGCGGATCTCGCCGGCATCAGCCGGATCCAGTACCCGCCGAACGTGCGGATCATCCGGGTGCCCTGTACGGGCCGGATCAATCCGTTCTATGTTTTGAAGGCCCTGCAGGAAGGGGCGGACGGGGTGCTGGTATCGGGGTGCCATCCTGGCGAGTGTCACTACATAACCGGCAATCTGTCGGCCCGCCGGAAGTTCGCCGCCCTGAAGAGCTTCCTGAGCTACATCGGGGTGGAAGGGGACCGGACGCTCTTTACCTGGGTCTCCGCTTCCGAGGGGGACCGGTTCGCCCAGGTGATCCGGGGGGTGACCGACGCCGTGCGGGCCCTCGGGCCGGCCAGTAAACTCGTCAAGAAATTGCAGCGGACCCAAACAGCATGAGCGGGGGATCAGCGACTGTGGAAAACGTAGAGAAAAAGCTGCGGGAAGAGGCGAAACGCCTCCTGGCCGAAAAGAAGGTGGATGTGGTCGTGGGGTACGAGGCGGGAACGCTGCCGCTCACGGCAACACCCTGCTTCATCACAACGCCGGAGGAGGCGGAGCGGCTGGTTTGGAATCCGCTGTGCGTGCAGAACCTGGCCAAGTTCGTCCACGACCTCCTGAGCCAGCACCATGAGGCGCAGAAACGGGTCAAACCGGAAGCCAAACGGAAAAAGACGGTGGGCGTCGTCGCCCGGGGGTGTACGACCCGTTCGCTGATGATCCACCTCCAGGAGAAGCAGTATAACCGCGATGAGATCGTCGTCCTCGGTGTGCCCTGCGGCGGGTATGTGGACGGGCGGAAGCTCTCCGCCCTTGCCGGCGGCCAGGAGATCCGGGAAGGGTCCCTGAGCGAGGGGAAGGTCCTGGTGAAGACCCTCAAGGGGGAGAAGCAGGCTGCCCTTGGCGAACTTCTGGCCGACAACTGCCTGACCTGCCGCTTCAACGAGCCGGTCATGGCGGACATCAGTATGGGGAAAGGGACGCCGATAGCCGGCGCCGAAAAGGAGTACGATTCGGTGACCGCCTTCGAGAACCTCCCGGCGGAGGAGCGGTGGGCCTATTTCGAGAAGGAGATGGCCAAGTGCATCCGCTGCACGGCCTGCCGGAACGTCTGCCCTTCTTGCTATTGCCGGATCTGCTTCGCCGAGCAGTCTCAGCCCCGCTGGGTCGACATCGGGGGCGATACTTCCGACACCCAGCTCTTCCAGCTAATGCGGATGTACCACATGGTGGGGCGGTGCGTCGATTGCGGCTCCTGCACGGCGGTCTGCCCCATGGGGGTGGACCTGAGGAAGTTCCTGAAAAAATTGGACAAGGACGCCTTCGCGATGTTCGGCCACCGGGCCGGGGTCTCCCTGGAGGAGCCGGCGCCGCTCGGCACCTACCGGGAGACCGACAAGGAAGATTTCATCTTCGAGCCGAAACACGGGGGATAGTTCATTATTGAATACGGAGTCGCCATGAAGAGTTTTCTGCAGGAAGTGAACGAGAAGATCAACGGGGTTCCCATCCAGCGCTGTTACCACTGCCGGAAGTGCTCGGCCGGCTGCCCCATGACCTCGGCCATGGAGCACAACCCCAACCGGGTCATCAAGATGATCCAGATGGGGAGGCGCGAAGAGGTCCTCAACAGCGCTACGATCTGGCTCTGCGTCTCCTGCGAGACCTGCATCACCCGCTGCCCGAACGAGGTCGATATCGCCCGGATGATGGATGTCCTTAGGCAGATGGCGATCGAGACGGGGGTGGGGGCGAAGGAGAAGAACATCCTTAAATTCCACGAGGCCTTCCTCGCCAACATCCGCAGAGGCGGCCGGATCAACGAGCCCGCGATGATGGTCGAGTACAAGCTTAAATCGGGGGACCTCTTCTCCGACATGGGCATGGGGATCGACATGTTCCTGAAGGGGAAACTCTCGCTGATCTCCCCCCGGACGAAGGATATGGCAAGCGTGCGGCGGATCTTCGATAAGACCCGGCAAGCGTGACCTGGGAAAGGTTCTGAAGGAGGAAAGCGTTGAAAGTTTCTTACTATCCGGGATGCTCGCTGCACGGCACGGCCAAGGAGTACGACCAGTCGGTCAAGGCCGTCAGCCGGGGCCTGGGGATAGATCTCGAGGAGATCGAAGACTGGTCCTGCTGCGGCGCCAGCTCCGCGCACGCCACGAATTTCAAGCTCTCGATCGCCCTGCCGGCCCGGGACCTGATCGCGGCGGAGAAGAAGACGCAGGACGTGATGGTCCCCTGCGCCGCCTGCTTCAGCCGCTTCAAGACGGCGGAACACCACCTCCGCCATGACCCGGCGCTGAAGGCGGAGATCGAGGGGATCGTGGGCGGGAAGTACCAGGGGAGCGTGGCCGTCCGGAATCCGATCGATATCATCGTAAAGGACATCGGCCTGGAGGCGCTCAGGGAGAAGGTCGTAAAGCCGCTCACGGGACTCAAGCCGGTCTCCTATTACGGCTGCCTGCTCCTGCGGCCGCCCGACGTCTGCCAATTCGACGATGCGGAGAACCCGGTCCTCCTCGATAAGATCCTGACCGAACTCGGGGCGGAGGCCCGTCCCTGGTCCTTCAAGACGGACTGCTGCGGGGGGAGCCTGACCATCTCGAAGACGCCGATCGTGACGAAGATGGTAGACAAGCTGATGGCGATGGCGGCCGAGGCCGGGGCGAACTGCCTGGTGACGGCCTGCCCGGTCTGCACGGCCAATCTGGACATGCGCGCCTCGGAGGGCAAGGGGATGCCCGTCTTCTACTTCACGGAACTGGCGGCCCTGGCGATGGGGCAGGAGGGGCCGGAAGAGTGGTTCCGGCTGCACCACACGGACCCGAGGCCGCTCCTCAAGGGGCTGGGGCTCCTGTAGGAATAAGGAAGGAACAGTATGGAAAAAAGGCTCATCAAGAAGGAGACGCTGGCCGGCATCATCGGGGAACTGGCGGGAACGATGCGGGTCATCGCCCCGATGCAGGCGGAGGATCAGGTCCTCTACCGCATCCTGGAGGCGGGCGAGAAACCCCTGACCGATTTCGCGAACACCCGAAACGCCCCGAAAAACTTCCTCTTCCCCCGGACCGAGACGCTGCTCAAGTATACCCGGACTCCGAAGGGGATGGTTGCCGCCGGTGGGCCTGAGGAGTCGGCAAAGACCCTCCTGTTCGGCGTCCGCCCCTGCGACGCCCGGAGCTTCACCCTCCTGGACATGCTGTTCGACCAGGAGAAGTACAAGGACCCCTACTACATCGACAAGCGGGCGAAGACGACCGTGGTGGCCCTGGCCTGCGTCCATCCGCCCTACACGACCTGCTTCTGCACCTCCGTCGGGGGGAACCCCACCGATTCCACAGGGGTGGATCTCCTCCTGACCGACCTGGGGGACCAGTACCTGGCCGAATTCATCACGCCGAAAGGGGAGGAGCTTCTCCCGGCCTTCGGGGGATCGCCCGCCGGCGCCGAGGCCGAGAAGGCGAAAGAGGGGATCGCGGCCAAGTCCGCCGCGGAGATCGCCTCCCGCATCCCGGCCCGCGAGATCAAGCCGATCCTGGATACCCACTTCGAGGACGCGTTCTGGAACACGCTCCATCAGAAGTGCCTCGCCTGCGGAACCTGCACTTACCTCTGTCCCACCTGCCATTGCTTCGACATCAGCGACGAGGTGAAAAGAGACGACGGCATCCGCCTCCGGAACTGGGACTCCTGCATGTTCCCGCTCTTCACGAAGGAGACCTCGGGCCACAATCCGCGTCCCTCCCAGAAGGAGCGCTGGCGCCAGCGGGTGATGCACAAGTTCCGCGATTACCCGGACAATTTCCAGGCGATTGCCTGTGTCGGCTGCGGGAGATGCGTGATGGCCTGCCCTGTCAACCTGGACATCCGGAAGGTCGTCACGGACATCGCAAAATTATCATAGAGTCGGAGAGCGTCATGCAGAATCCATACATACCCGCCCCTGTCGAGGTGGTCAAGATCGTAACGGAAGTGGACACGAAGGACATCAAGACCTTCCGGTTCGCCTTTCTCAACAAGGAGGACGAGGCCGCGTTCCAGTACCTGCCCGGGCAGTTTGCGGAACTTTCGATCTTCGGGAAAGGGGAATCGCCCATCGGGATCGCCTCCTCGCCGACCCAGCCCGGGTACCTGGAGTTCACCGTCCAGAAGGCGGGGGTGGTGACCTCGGCCCTCCACGAGATGGAGGTCGGGACCGTGATGGGGATCCGGGGGCCCCTGGGGAATTCCTGGCCGATCGACTACCTGGCCAGGAAGAACATCGTGATCGTCGGCGGCGGGTTCGCCTTCACGACGCTCCGGTCGCTCATCAACTACATGATCGACGAGCGGAATCGCTCCCGCTTCGGCAAGATCACCGTGATCTACGGGGCGCGGAACCCGGGGCTCCTGATCTACAAGGACGAGCTGGAGGCCTGGGGCAAGCGCGACGACATCAACCTGAACGTGACCGTGGACAAGGGCGATGCAACCTGGAAGGGCAGGGAGGGGTTCGTCCCGACGGTGTGCAAGGAGGTCGCCCCGAGCTCCGAGAACGCGGTGACGGTGATCTGCGGTCCCCCGATCATGATCCGCTTCACGCTGCCCGTCTTCTTCGAGCTCGGGTTCTCGAAGGAGAACATCATCACCTCGCTGGAGATGCGGATGAAGTGCGGGATCGGCAAGTGCGGCCGCTGCAACGTGGGCGAGAAATACGTCTGCAAGGACGGCCCGGTTTTCTCGCTCGCCGAGCTCGACAAACTGACCAAGGAATACTGATCCTAGTCCCTCCGGAACAGCCTTTGTTACCGGGGATGATCCACTAACGAGCAAAAGAGGGAACCTGTCGGTTCCCTCTTTCCGTTCATCGAATAATGCTTACCTTTGAATTTCCCTTCTTTCTACAAGTCTATCTTCAGTCCTACGAGCAAGGGCTTCAATTCCGGTAAACGTTCCTGAGCAACCTTCCAGACGGTTTTCATGTCGACCCCCATGTAATCATGGATGAGCACATCACGCATGCCTGCCATGTTACTCCAGGGAAGATCGGGGTGCTTCTTTCTAAAGGATATTGGAATGTGCTTCGTTGCTTCACCGATAATTTCGAGACACCTGATCACCGCATTGACCGTCTTCTTATCGGCCGCAAATATTTCGTAGGACATGCCTTGGGTGAACTCGTCGGCATCGGTAATAGCAGTTATGATATCATCAAAGTAATCTGATAGCTCCCGCCCCTTAGACATATTCTACCTCGGAGAGAATACGTTTACCTATGGCTGGCTTGAGAGCGGTTTCCATGACCAGGTCAACCTTGGCCTGGAGCTGGCTTTCTAGATATTTGCGCAGGTCCAGAAAATCGAAGAGATCGATATCTCGGTTGAAGGTAACGAGTATATCGATATCACTCTTCTTTCTCTGGCTCCCCCTGACATAGGAGCCAAACAAGCCGAGGCGCTGGACTCCGTAGCGGGATACCATCTCCGGCTTTTTGTTCCTGATGATTTCAATTATTTCTTGCTTTCCCATAATTGTTTGCCTGCGTTATTACGGGTATACAATAGGAGAATCATTGTTTCATGTCAACGTGATTTCTATCGACATGGCCTCCTCGCCGACCCAGCCCGGCTACCTGGAATTCACGTCGCTCATCAACTACATGATCGATGCGACGACCAGTCTGATGGCGCAACGACTCGACTCCAGGAACCCCATTTCAGCGGCCTGGCAGGCGCGCATGACAGCCACGTGGCTGCCGGTCAACGAAGGTTCTCTGGCGTCATACCCGGATATACTTTCCGATGCCGACAGTACCCCGAAGGCCGTTAACGGACTGACGGGATACCTGCTCATGGGCACGACGGTCCTTCGCGACATGGATCCGCAAACCGATGGCCGGCTGGACGGGATGTTCCTGCAGATACCACAGGTCAATGGAAGGGACCTGGTTGATGCCGCCATCGAGCGGCGAGAAGATTCGGATTGGCTTCGTCTCGGCAGCTCGCTCTCACGTCCCCTGTCCGGGGTCCCGTCGCTCCCGGCCGGCTCGACCTTCGTAGCCATCGGTACCGAGGGATTTGCCGAGTGGCGAAAGCTGCCCGCCGCCGGCTCTATCGCCATCGACAACGCCGCTGCATGGGGGCTGTACAACGGTGACCTTCAGCTAAAGGGCTCCGGGGTGGGAAACGGCAGCGCTGTGCTGCCCGGTTCGGGAGAGGCCGCATACCTGGTGCTGTATGGCGCTCCGGGGACGAGGATCGATCTGAATCTGTTCCAATAGGCGAAGCGCGACGACATCAACCTCAATGTCACGGTGGACAAGGGGGATACGGGCTGGAAGGGCAGGGAGGGTTCGTTCCCACGGTCTGCAAGGAGGTCGGAGGTCGCCCCGAGCTCCAAAAACGCCGTGACGGTCATCTGCGGCCCCCCGGTCATGATCCGCTTCATGCTCCCGGTCTTCTCCTGATTCTACCAATAGGTCAACCATTATTTATTGAAGTCGAGGTTGGGGCTGGATGCGGTTGTGTAGCACCTTCCGGCCCGTACTGCTCAGATGTGGTGGCGGAAAAAATCAAATGTGCCGGTCAATGTGTCCACCTACAAAGCCTTAGTTTTCTATTTGAATTTACGGTGAGGATTACTACTTGAAGATCGACATAGGTAGACCCTCACGGGCTTTCCCTGTCACACCACCGGGCA
>VFSW01013182.1_pt1 | contig 11506 bp, 4 predicted proteins | sample 5358111 | NCBI WGS metagenome assembly VFSW01 (sample SAMN11554181, study PRJNA540505) | mine drainage metagenome | isolation source: sediment from site ElyBrook_90M | place: USA: Ely Copper Mine, Vershire, VT | collected 2017 | reverse complement strand
CGGACTTTCAGTCCGTAATTCAAACCCACCAGCTTTAGCTGGTGGTTGTTTAGTGTGTTTTCCACTTCTCAATAACTATATATATATCAGTAACTATATAGGGGGTGAATCATGATGAGTATTACGTGTCAGATTGACCCGCATCTCATGTTTTTGCGGTGACCCATTAAACAAAGCAACAAACAAGACAGCATAATTAATCACTTGGAGGTTGTATATGAAAAAGCATAATCGCTCTTACATCCTTCAGGGTCGGATTACAAACGCCGAAGACAAAGAAATATCTCACGCGGAAATCATTGTCTGGTGGCAGCACATTCGCAAGCGTGTGCAACTGGCCGAAACTAAGTCTACAGAAGAGGGCCACTACGAAGTCCACTACACTGTGCCGGACGATGCACCTGGAAAAGTATTACTGGTTGTGGAAGTCAAAGATAATTCCTTGTCTGCACCCCTGTTCTCGCAACCAACACCTGCCGCACCCAAGCTGACGATCAATTTAAGCGAGCAGGCAATAGACTCATCAGAGTATGCTTCGCTATTGCGAGCTGTATTGCCACTGCTAAGCGGACTCCCGCTGACCGCTCTAGTCGAGGACAGCACTCACCAGGACCTTTCGTTCCTATCGGCGGAGACAGGGGGATCGCAGGAAAAGATTATGCAGTTGTGCATGGCGGCGCGAATGGAGGAGGCGTTTCAGATATCTGCGACAGGCTTCTATGCTTTCCTGGCGCAACATGTGCCTCCAACCCTTCCATCTTCGCTGCTTGATGCCTCCGATGAATTTTCCCTGATCGACGCTTTGGTAGTCCATGTGGGTCAGCAGATTGCCAATCAGAACGCGCAGGCGCAAAGCGCAGCCATCGCAGCAGCGGTCACGAGGAACATTGTAGGGCCGCAGATAGGCAAACAAGCGGCGGAGATTGTGCAGCAACTACAGGCCCTGCGCTACTCGCAGATGCTGGGGTCGCCGAATCTGACCGGTAAGGCCACGTTGGGGAATCTGCTGGATGTTGCCGGGCTGGCCAAAGACAAGCAAACTGCTTTTGCCCAAGTTTTGTCAGACAATGTCCAGAGTCCCGGTAAGTTTTGGGCGACAATAGACGACGGAAAGCATGGATTCACCGCACAGGAAGTGACGGCAGTACGTCAGACACTGTCACTCGGAGTGCTGGTCAAGAACTCACTGCCCATCGTGCGGCAGTTAAACCAGCAATTTGCCGCAGGCAAGTACCATGCACTGCCGGAACTTGCCACATTGACGGTTCAGGATTGGGAAACCCTGATCACTGCGAGTGGGTCAGGTGCAGTACCCAGTAATATTGCAGCGGTTGGCAGCCAGTCCGCTGCTTCTGTCTTCGCACAAGAAACCTACGACCGCGTGACACGCACTTATCCGACCGCCGCGCTGTTGAATCGTGTCGGCAACGATGCGCTGGTGCCATCCAATCAGCAGCAGCCTGTGGCGGCCTTCTTTACCGCGAACCCTCAACTGGATCTCCGGCGGCAAAATCTGGACGTGTATCTGAAACAGACAGGCGAAACGGCCTATGGTGGAGTGCAGGGTCAGGATCGGATCACATTGGTGGCAAATGTGCGCGCCTTTCAGCGGTTGCTGCGCATCACACCCCATGTGGACATTGCGGCGCGGCTACTGAAAATGGGCATTCAATCTGCTGCCGCCGTGACGGTTATCGGCAGGCAACAGTTCGTGAACAAGTTGATCGTTGCCGGAGCATCGAGCACGGACGCCTTCAAAACCTACTATCTGGCCGAGCAGCGATACGCAAGCGTTGTTGCCCTCTGGACCCAGTTCAGGCGGGATTTTGTTGGCATATGGCCTCAGGCGCTTGGTTCGTATCAGACCTATGACGATCCTAAAACTCAAGCAGCCGATGGAAGTCCCACTCTCGAATTGCTTTTCGGGTCCCAGGACTACTGCGAGGTGGATTTTTGCACCTCACTGCTCAGTCCGGCGGCGTATCTGACGGATTTGCTGATGTGGCTCAGCCAGCGGACGGCAGGTGTCTCAGGTGGTTTTTCCAGCGCGCTTGATGTTCTTTTGGCGCGACGCCCGGATTTGGGAACGCTGCTGTTGAATTGCCCCAATACCGATACTGCCATTCCATACATTGATCTGGTGAACGAACTGTTGGAAGACGCGGTGAGCGCACCACCACCGGGAATGCTGCGGCAAACCGAATTGAGTGCGGAGCAGTTGCGCGCCGCGCCCGATCCAAACTGCGTGAATATGAATGCCTATGGGATGTTGCGAACGGCAAAATATCCTCACACGCTCCCGTATGATGCCCCTCTCGACCAGTTGCGCACCGTGCTTGCACAGTCGAATGTGGCGCTCTGGCAAGTGCGACAAGGCTTCCAACCGCTGCAAGGTGCGGCGCCTACGCTGCAGGAGCAGGCCATCGCCAGCGAGCGCTTCGGCATCTCGCTCGGCGAGCGTGCGCTAATCACCATTCCCGACGCCACATTGGCAACGCAGGCTGTTGTATGGAACACCGCAGACCCTGCGGCCGACCTGACCAATGTTGCGACATTTATGAGCGCTGCGGACATCACCTACGACCAGCTTCTGCAACTACTCACCGTTGTGTGGACCAGAAATGGTGGATCGGCGATGCAGATCAGCGGTGTGGATGACACTTGCTCGACGCTATCGCAGACACTTGCGCCTCTCGACTTGGGGCGGCTCGACTGCATCCATCGTTTCCTGCGTTTGTGGCGCCGTACTGGGTGGAAAATGTGGGAACTCGATTTGGTGCTGAATTCTGCAGCGGTCTCGGATGCGTCACTTTCCGGCCAGACACTCGTCGATCTGTTCAGTGTTCAGCAGCTCCTGGATACAACCCATCTGAGCATCGATGTCCTGCTTACCTTTTTCAGACCTTATCTGCTCGATACAAAAAGTTATGTCGATCCTGGAGGCGAGCCAACAACGCCGCTCTATGCCTCGCTCTTTGAAGACCCTGCCACGTCGCCCGATCCTCTTCTTGCGCACGGAAGCCTGGACGGCACTTCAGATCTAAGCAATCATAAACCGGCCATTCAGGCCGCGCTGCAGGTCAGCTCGTCAGATGCGGACATTCTGCTTGGTCTGACCGACAACAAGCGCACTCTTGCCAACATAAGCCAGATGTATTGCGTGGCCAAATTTGCGGCCGCTGCCAGTCTTACTATCAAAGACGCGCTTACCATTGGTCCGGCAACTTTTACCGACGTGTTCCAGAGCGCCTCGACGATGCTTTCGTACCTGGGCCGCGCCTCGTCGATCACAAAGTCAGGGTTCAGCGTCGATGCCTTGACCTATCTGCTTACCACTTCGCCTGCTAAAATGCAGCTCTCCGACACACAGGTCGCGACGATTCTGGGCGGCGTGCGCACCGCGATGCAAAAGGTGCATGACAGCATCCATGTTAGTTCCCGGACTGCCTACCAAATATTGAAGGCACAGCTCGCACAGTGGCCTGTTTCCAACAACACCAACCCCAGTGTGTCGGATCCCATACAGTTGACCACTGCGATGCAGATCGTCGACGGCAGTTACATCCCAGGAGTGCCTCCCTCGCAGACGCAGACCTACTCCGAATTCATTACCCAGCAGTTCGGATCGTTCATGACGGCCCAACAAGTGGCTTTGGCCATTGCGAATCTCACTCCCAATCCATTAAATCCGGCGCTACCCCCCGGGCCCGGCATAGCATATCAGGGACATGATCTCGACCAGCGCGTGCAATATGTGCTGGGGCCGCTGGAGCAGTTTCTAATTCAGACGCAGGTGGTGGCTTCTGTGGCTGGGTCACTTTCCATTGCGACCGACGTGACAGCGTATCTGATGTCTAATTTGACTGTGCCGAAAGTTCCGGCGGCCACAAACACTCTGCTAAACGCGTTAACGGACCCGTCGCTGATTGCGCCCGGAACAGGAGGCTTTGGATATTTACAGGATTTGACGGCGGCCAATTTCCCGGACCCGTTCGCATCCTTACGGCTGATGCACAAGGAAAATGTCATTGTGGGAAAACTGACCCTGTCGCTCAGCGAACTCACTTGGCTATTGTCCAATGCCGCCGTCTATGGCGGAGTTGATCTGACGCAACTTCCCGTGGTCACAGGGCAGGCGGCGCAGCTGATCGATACCCTGCTGGCCACGGTGTTGCTGGTACAACTCAACCGGGGATTCAACGCGCTCGCCAACTCCACGGCAACGCCGTCTCCAACCTATCCAAACCTGTTCAGCATCATCAGCGCGACAAAGGCAGGCGCGTTTGCCGGCAACGATGCAGCCGCACAGGGCGCGCTTGCTGGAGTAGCGGGTGCGGGGCAGACCGATATCACAGCGCTTGCGCAGGCGTTGGGTATGACCGTAGCAGTCGGCGATTACCTGCAGCCCTCAAGCTACGACCGGATGCGGCAGTTGCTGGCGATGATGATGGCGACCAGCGGAAGCGGCGCTACGCTGGTGAGTTGGAGCCAGGAGTCGGCAGATCTGAGCGGCGCGGTGGCTTCCGCGCTGCAGGCGCTCAAGTCGCGCTTCAGCGATGATGGCTGGTTGGTAGCGGCCCAAGCCCTCAACGATCCGTTGCGGCAGGACCGACGGGACGCTCTCGTGGCGTATCTCATCTCGCAGCGCAGTGGCGGCAACCCTGTCGCCTGGGGAAAGGACAGCGACAGCCTGTTCAACTATTTCCTCATCGATGTGGAGATGAGCGCCTGCCAGGTGACGACGCGCGTTGTGCAGGCTTATGCAGCAGTGCAACTCTTTGTTCAGCGCTGCCTAATGAATCTGGAGTCCGCGTTGCAGATCGATCTGACCCAGGACAACGAATGGGGGGAGTGGTCATGGCGCAAGCGCTACAGATTATGGGAGGCCAATCGAAAAGTTTTCCTCTATCCGGAAAACTGGCTTATTGAAGCAGATCGTCCCAATTCTTCTGAGATTTTCGAGAAACTGGAGAAGGAGGCTCATCAGCAGGCGGACACTTCCGTCAACCTCGAATCTACGGTCTTGAACTACATCGATCGGCTCGACCACATCGCCCATCTCCGCGTGACCGGGACCTGCGAAGACCCGGTCACGCAGACCATCCATGTGGTGGCACGCACGCACAGCGACCCACCGCTGTACTACCATCGCACCTTCGACCAAACGCTCCAGATCTGGTCGCCCTGGACGGAGATTCCGCTTCAGATCAAGGCCCATCATGTGGTTCCGGTAGTATACCGGCGCGGAGTGTATCTCTTCTGGCCGCAGGTACTCATCGCCAACGAGCCGCAGCAAATGGTGCCTGCGGCACAACCCACCAGCACGCCACAGATGAGCACGCCACCCGCGCAGCATGTCGAGATTAACCTCGCCTTCAGTGTCTGGAGAAATGGAAAATGGACACCGCCGCAGTGGGCCGCAGGCAAGCTCTACGATGTGCCGCTGTTGCTGCTGGAACCCTCCGCCAACGCAACTTCGCGTGCGGTGGAGGCTCTTTATACACTCAAGGTCCAACTGCCCGCAACCGGGACAGCAGACATGATGGTGGACGTCTTCCGGTATGGCGATTATTCAAACTTGATTGCGAAACTGCAGAACCTGCAGCAGCAGGCGTTACAGGAGGTACAAGCGATACAGTCGATACCGACTTGGCAGCAGGTCGTGCAACAGGCCATTCAGAACGGGGGATTCTGGGGTCTACTTGGGGTCATTACGACGCTGCAGCAAGATCAGGCACAACTGACACAAGATCAAACACAGTTGATGCAAATATTGACCAACATCGTTCAGTTATTGAGCACCATTAATGACAGCGAACAGAACCCCACAGCAACCCATATTGGCCGCGCGGTCTTCGACGGACGATTCAGCGCGCTGGAAATGCGCGACCAGCCTGTCATTCTGAACAGTCAGGTGATCGCGGACTATCTGAACTACGCCCAACAGACTTATGGACACGATGCAGAGCCGCTCACGGCGCTGGCGAGCAGTGATGTGGATGCCTCTTTGACTGGCGAGTTGATCTTGCTACCCAAGGCAGGAGCGCTGGCTACAGTACCTATCGGAGCCGGACAAATGACTCAGCTTCCATTGCAGCTTACGATGGCGGGTGGAAATGGCACGGAGACGCTTTTGAACACGGCGCAGGCCGCTTTTCGGTTGATCGGGGACGCAACCAATCCCCAGTTCGACCCGACAACGTTCTTCTTCTACACTGATCCGAAGCGTTCGTACTACGTGCAGGCTACCCGCTATTACCAATATGGAAGCCAATGGAGACCGGTGCCACCATCAAATGCAGCAACCGCAGCCTATCAGGTGCGCTATGCTTTCCAGCCCTTCTATCATCCTTATACCAAGTTGTTCTGGCACGAAATTTTCAACTCTGATCTAGCGGGAATCTACAACACGCAATTGCAAGTGAACCCGACACTGGTGGATCCATCGCATGCGGACCAGTTCAGCTTCCAGACTACTTACAATCCTGTGGTGCCGGTGGTGAGCTGGGGACCGGATGCGGACATCATCGACTTCAGCAGCTCCGGCACCTACGCAAGCTACAACTGGGAGTTGTTCTTTCACATTCCGCTCTACGTGTCACAGAGATTGAGCCAGAACCAGCAGTTTGAAGATGCGATGACCTGGTTCCACTACATCTTCAACCCCACGCTGCCGGGCACCGATCCGCAGCGGTTTTGGATTCCGGCCCCCCTGAACGGATTGACATCTGCCGCCGTACAACAGCAGAGTATCAACCAGATCCTTCTGGCGGTAAACCAGAACGATCCGACTCTTGTCGGTCAGGTGACTGCGTGGCAGCACAATCCATTCAACCCGTTCTTTGTGGCCAATCTGCGACCTGTGGCTTACATGAAACAAGTGGTGATGGCCTATCTGGACAACCTGATTGCCTGGGGGGACAATCTTTTCTCCACCGATTCCAGAGAAAATTTGAACCAGGCGACCTTGCTCTACGTGCTGGTGGCGCAGATACTGGGACCTCGCCCCACGGAAGTGCCTCCTCCCGGCCATGCCGATGCATCGTTCAATACGCTGCGGCCACAGCTTGATGCTTTCGTCAACGCAATGGTGGAAGTGGAAAACCTTGTGCCAGCATCGAACCAAGGTGCGGGCGGCACGGGCGTCGGCGGACTGCCGGCCCCACATACTTTCTATTTCAAGATTCCGCCCAACGACAAGCTGCTGGGATATTGGGACACACTGGCTGATCGACTCTTCAAACTGCGCAACTGCGAAGACATTTCCGGTCAGGCGCTCAATCTGCCTCTGTTCGACGCGCCTATCGACCCCGGCCTGTTGATTGCGGCACAGGCGGCTGGCGTGGACATCGGCAGCGTACTCAACGACCTGACGGCACCCATCCCGCACTATCGCTATTCCTACCTGTATCTTCAGGCGCAGGATTTTTGCACCGCCGTGCGCGGATACGGTGCCCAGTTGCTGACCGCGCTGGAGAAGAAAGATGGCGCCACACTTGCGTTGCTGATGGCAACACTGCAGCAGCAATTACTGGCCGATGCAGACCAGATTTATCTGTCCAAGGTCAACCAGGCCAACCAGAAAATTGCCGCTCTCAGTCAGGCGCTGGCGTTACAGCAGTCACGGCAGTCCTACTACCAATCGAAGTCGCTCACCAATGCATGGGAGGATGTAGGACTCGTTGTACAGGGCACCATGATCGCGGTGGACGGAGTCGCTGCCGTGTTGGAGGGCACTGCCTCTGTAAGTCACCTGATACCACAATTCCTTATCGGAGTTGCGGGTTTTGGAGGAACACCAACTACCGCAGCTAAAGAGGGCGGACGTAACCTAGGAGACTCAGTCAGCGCAGCAGCGCTGGCGGGCAAGACTACTGGGCAGGCTCTGGATCGTGTTGGGAAAATGGCGGAGACCATTGGAAAATATGCACAGCGAATGGACGATTGGGTTCAGAAAGGTAAAGAAGCAGGATTAGCGATCGCGAGGATTCAGGCGGAGATCGCCGGAGCAAATTTTGCCCTAGCCATCGCACAGCGGGAGCAGGTCAACCACCAGACTGCCATCGACAATCTTCAGCAGGAGATCGACTTCCTGACGAACAAATTTACCAATGAAGACCTTTATGACTGGATGGTGGGAAAACTGGCCGATACATATTTTCAGAGCTATCAGTTGGCATACAAGATTGCTAAGCGCTCGGAGCGTTGCTACCAGTATGAGTTGGGACTGGACTCCAGCAGCTTTATCCAGTTTGGTTACTGGGACAGTCTTCACAAAGGGTTGCTGGCCGGCGAATCGCTCGCGCACGACCTGCGCAGGCTGCAATCGTCCTATCTCGATCTGAACGCGCGGCGAAACGAAATCAGCCGCATTTACTCATTGGCGAAAATCGATCCCAGCACTATCAACGATCTGAAAAATAATGGCAAGTGCAACTTTTCGCTTGATGAAATGCTGTTTGATGCCGACTACCCAGGCCAGTACCAGCGGCAGATCAAGCGCGTGAGCCTGACCGTGGTGTATGCAAGCCCGGGTATATATGACAATGTGACTTGCCGTCTTAGCATGGTGAGCAACCGCGTCCGCATGAATACGCAACTCAACACTAATTCAGATCCATACATTGAGATTACACCTCCTGACCCGCGTTTTCACTACAACTATGCCGGCGCGCAAAGTATTGTCATGAGCCATGCGCAAGACGACCCGGCGCTATTTGAGAACAATGTGCATTACCAGATCACTGATCCGCGCTATCTGCCCTTTGAGGGTGCGGGCACAATCAGCGACTGGATGTTGGAGTTGCCCAAGCCGAATGGGACTGATGCTGCACAGTTTGCTTCCGCTGCCGCTTCGGCCAGTGATGTGCTGATCCATCTTCTTTTCACCACGCTTGATGGCGATGCCAACTTCGAGACGATGGCGCGGAATTCACACCCATAGAATGCGTACACCAACGAGAGCAAACTGTTCAGAGGAGCAAATTTTTTTGCTTGGACACAAGGTAAAGAAGATCATCGAGGACAGGGACACGGCCCAGACCTTTTGTGGAACGGTGGTACATCCGTGCTCGAATTGCAGTCCCGCCAGCGTAATAATGCGGGTGAGACACTCACGTCGATGAATAGCATCGCCACCACAGCAGATCACTTCTGGAGCCGTCCCCAGGCAACCCTCAGTGGCCTCGTTGGACATTTGGACATTCAAGTTGGGGCAGAAGCAATGCATCAACAATTTTCAGTCGCTGAAGAAGAATTATCAGATCGGCGATTTGATTTTGCAGATTGACTCTAACATGGATAAAGCATGGCTGATCCAATGAACGCCAGCGAGAGGACAGTACGCGGTGCAGTACAGCGACTGGCGCGAGCACTCAGACCGGAGCGGATCATCCTGTTTGGTTCCCACGCTTCTGGAACCGCACGCTCCGGCAGTGACATCGATCTGCTTCTTGTTGGCAACTGGGCGGGCGATCAGGAGCAGTGGTTGCGGCGCGCGCAACAACTTGTTGCACGAAGTTTTCCGGTAATCGATCTCGCGCTCTGCACGCCGGAAGAACTGACGAACGGTGACGGTGGACGAAGACTGTTTTTGCAGTCAATTGTGGAAGCAGGCCGGGTAGTTTACGAGCGTCCCCTCACTTTGCCTGTGGAGAGATGACATTCAGGCAAGAACATGGGGTCAATTCGTGAGGGCAACACCTGATCGAAAGGAAAATTTTATGAAGAGAAGCTTTGCTGCCACTGCACTCACTATCGTTGTGGCATTAATTATGCGTGGAGGTGTGATAAATGGGAATGCGGCATATTGTCGCACTCCTTTTTCATCTGCAAAATGACGAAAACTCGAACTGGCTGCAACGTACCTCCTTTTGGCTGTTTCTTGCGAAAACATTTATGAAATCATTCTTGTAGGGTTGTAGAAATTCTGGATGCGATCTTGTGATCTTTTCTACCGCATCAGATGCCCGCATTCTTACTCCCGGTTCAGTATCCAATATTCCTGCCACTAAATCGCGAAATAGCTGCGGCTTCTTGAGCACATCCGCAACCACTTCTTCAGATTTTCCCTTCTGACGCAAATCACCTTCTATTAACTTACGGATAACCGGGTTCATTTCAAGCTCAACTATTTTACTGGCTGCCGGATAATGGTTTTGAGTTTGTCGGGTGCTGTTTTCGTGATGTCGCTCAAATAAATCTCGTGGTGTTTTCCAGAAGCCTGATACCCATTCTGTTTGATAAAGGAGTGGATATTCCCGATCGTCGGACCCTCTTCCGAAAATGGCCCCACATACTGTATTTGCGCGGCTTTCCCTTCGATGAATGCTTCAAGTCTCAACTTCGAGAGCGCATTAAGATTCTTTTTCTTTTTCACTTGTTGCAAGGCGATAGCAAATAAGTCGCGCGTGACAAATTCGGGCTGCATGATCATGAGCGTCCATTTCCAGTCCGATTTGTTTCCCACGCTGAATGTTGTCATATCGTCTGACCACCACAGACCTTCTAGCGGCATCACGCCATAGTCAATACCGGTTTCGCCCTTTTTAACCATAAATTTTAACGCGTACGCTGTGCTAAAAAGTGCTTCCACGGCTTCACGAAATTCTTTGGAGGTATTCGGGTCTCCTTGCCGGGGTTGTAAGCCGGAACCGCCGAAATTTCCGTCATCCCAGCTCCAGCCCGGCCAGGAGCGCATCCAGGTCGATCATCTTGCCGCCGCTCTGGAAGGTGTAGTGCCCATTCAGCAGGATATGCCGCCATGCCGCTGGCGATATCTGGGTGATCAGTGCCACGGCATTGCCACGCGTCTCGTACTTCGTCAACAGGTGCGACAGGATGGCCGAGTTGTAGTAGATGATCGCGTTGGCGATCAGCCTAGCGCACTGGTTGCTGATCTCGATTTCGATGTCGGTACGGCCAGTCAACTCCTTCTTTCCACCGACCTGCGCAATGGTCGAGCGTAGCTGGTGGTAGGACTCGATCCGGTTCTGCGAACGGTGGACGTTTCGCTCCAGTTGAGGGTCGCGCAGGTAACGTAACGTGTAGATGCTGCGGACGATCTTGTCAAACTCGAAGATAGCGCGCCGAGTCGGGTTCGGCGCGGTGTAGGTGCATAGCTTGCGAATCAGCGTGCCTTGCGTCATCTCTTTCAGGCCCAGCGTGGCGACGATCTGGTCGATGTTCGGTTTCTCGCTGACGATGAGCTGCCGGTCGATCTGACCGACCGGCTGGATAAGACACTTCTCGTACTGGGCCAGATCGTCGGCACAGTACAGCTCGGCCAATTGGTCTTCCATGTCGGTAAAACGCGGCTCAAAGCGTCGTCCAAACCAGTGCAGGATGGCGAAGTTGGCCTTGTTGACGCTGTGCATATCACCGGTGATCGCGGTCGGCACGATGCTGGACATATTGCGATACCAGATGTCGAATACGTGGTGCCCTTCGTACTCGTGCGCGCCGATCAGGTAGCCGTTGAGCGGCACATGGTTGCACAGCAGCGTGT
>VFSW01013181.1_pt1 | contig 11506 bp, 7 predicted proteins | sample 5358111 | NCBI WGS metagenome assembly VFSW01 (sample SAMN11554181, study PRJNA540505) | mine drainage metagenome | isolation source: sediment from site ElyBrook_90M | place: USA: Ely Copper Mine, Vershire, VT | collected 2017 | reverse complement strand
CCGATGTGCTGGTGGCGGTCGAGCTTCGATCCGAAGGCTGCCTTCGCATCGTTGCAGTGCCACACCTTCACGGTGTCGTAGCCGATGGTCGCGCCGACTTGCTGCATGGTGGCGGCGTAGCCCTCGTCGGATACGATGTCGTAGCCAGCGACGTGGATGTGGCAGGTGTCCAGGCAGACGGCAACGGGCGCATGGAAACGCAGGCGCTCCACCAGCTCGGCCACCTGCTCCAGCTTGCCTCCCAAGGAGAACTCCGCACCTGCGGTGTTCTCGATCAGGATGTGGAAGTCCTTGCCCGCAAAGTTGATCCCCTCAACCGCCTGCTCGATGGACTCGGCGGCCAGCCGCAGGCCCTCGTCGCGGGTCAGTCCCTTCCAGCTTCCGGGATGCAGCACCAAGAACTCTGCGCCCAGCACCAGCGCGCGCTCCACTTCGCCGCGAAATGCCGCCACCGAGTTCACACGAACGCTCTCCGTCTGGCTACAGACATTGATCAAGTAGCTGGCGTGGATGGCCATCGGCCCAACGTCGAACTGGGCGCGCAGCTCGCGCAGCTTCGCCGCGTCCTCCGGTTTCACCGCCGATGCGCGCCACATGCGGGGGCTGGAGGAGAACATCTGGAAGGCATTCGCCCCCGCCTCGACCGCGCGATTCACCGCTGTCCAGCATCCGCCCGTCGTGCTCAGATGCACTCCAATCCGCCGCACATTCCCTGGTTCCGCCATGTCTTCGAGCCTACCTCAGAAAAATATTCAACGCACCATCGATATTCGTGTGTATTATCGCCATGCCCGGATTTTCCACGGTTCGTCGTCCGGCAAATATCCCAATAAATTACCAACTTACGGAGACTGAAAGGACCCTACAGATGCCCACTGCACAGAGTTACAAGAACCATGTTCGTTGGGATCCCGCATATCATTTTTTAATTTTGCCGATCCTGATGCTCAACATCGTCATTGCCGCATACAAACTCGTCCACGTCTGGAACACACCAGCGAACCACCACCACCTCTTTAGCTGGTGGGTCATCATGGCGATCGTCCTCTTTATGGCCTTCGTCAAGGCACGCTCATATCCGTTGAAGGTGCAGGACCGCGTCATCCGTCTCGAAGAGCGCCTCCGAATGAAGGCTCTGCTCAGCGCCGACGACCTCGCACACAGCCACTCGCTCACGGAAGACCAGCTCATCGGCCTGCGCTTCGCCTCGGACGCCGAGATTCCGGCGCTGGTCTCGCGCACTCTCAAAGAAAATCTTACCCGCGACCAGATCAAGAAGGCCATCGTCAACTGGAGACCGGATCACTTCCGCGTCTAGCTGTGCCTCGAACAGAAGGGAGGAAGTATGGGCTGAAAGCCGCCCTATCCCAGCCTGGGCAAAGCCCAAGTCACGGCCCGCGACATAGCGTTGCGGAACAGGACTGCCAGCACCTGGCGAACTCAAGAATCAGATAAATCGATTACGGCACAAACAGGTCGCGGCGCTCATCGCTAGAGTGGATGAGAGCCGCGACCTGTTTGCAAGTCATGAACTTGATTGTATTTACTTTGCGGTCAGCTTTTTGCGCTCTGCCCAGCGACGCTTCATGGCGTCGGAGATGCTCTTGCGACCCGCGGCGCTGATCTTGCGTTTGCGGACAGTCGCGGGCTTAGCGGCTACTTTTGCATTCTTGCTTCCCTTGGGGCGACCTGGGCCTTTTCCTGTCTTCGCTGCGGTGCCGGAGAGTAGTTCGCGCGCCTGTTGAAGTTTGGCAATCTGCGCGTCAATTTCAGCGATAATACGGCTAACTTCCATGTGTTTCCTCCTTGTTGCGACAAATAATTTACTCTTCCGACCGCATTTTCCGGCACGTCGTCCGGGATATTCCAATGCGCTGCGACCACATCTCTTTGATGTCAGTAAAACTCTAAGTGTCAAACCAAAGAATACAGAAGCAGAAACAGTCTTGCAAATAGAATATGTAGCGTTCCGGATTATCTCGATAGATACAATCTTCCGGGGAACAGTCGAAGGCAGTTATATTGACGGAACTTTACGAACAGATCGACGCATCGTTCGCAAGCTGTCGCGGCAATGACCCAGAATGTTAGACTGCATAACTATGCGACTGGTTCCGGTTCGGCTGTGGGCGTTGGCAATTCTATCGGGAGTACTACAGGTGCTGCCATTTCCCATTGCGGGACCTGTGCCAGCTTGGCGGACGGCATTCTGCTGGATTGCGCTGACTCCATTATTGATGGCGCTTACGGGAAAGGATGCCCGCGGAAAGCATCTGCGCGCATTGCAAGGCGCGGCGCTGGGATATGCTTCGGGATTCGTCTGGTATCTGGGAAATTGTTACTGGATCTATGCGACAATGCATATTTACGGAGGAATTGCGGAGCCAGGAGCGGCCGGAATTCTAATTCTCTTCTGTCTCTATCTTGGGCTATATCATGCACTGTTCGGCGCACTGATTGCCGCCTTGCATCGCACGAACATAGCTGGAACAAGACTTGGCGTACAAGGCACGCTTCTGCTCAGCCCGTTTGCGTGGGTTGGGGTGGAGCTTGCACGCGCTCGGGTTACCGGGTTTCCGTGGGACCTGCTGGGCATCACGCAGGTGGATAACTCGTTGCTGACGCGGATCGCTCCGATTGCCGGGATCTATGGAATCTCTTTTGTAATTGCTGCGGTAAACGCTCTTTGGCTGGTGCGGCTTACGCTAAAACAGAGGCGCTATACGCGCTCTGCGTTGACAATCGCGTTTGCTGCCATTGTTGTGCTGTCTCTTTTCTTTCTAAGACGAATGCAGCGGCCCATCCATGAGGGAACGCAAGCGACGGCGACGCTGGTGCAGGAGAACCTGGCAGTCGGAGAGGAAACAGCCAGTACAGGGCCGCCCCTTACTAAAATGCAGGAGTTGGAGACGTTTTCGCAGCTCAGTCTATTCCCTCCGCCAGGAGAGACCTGTAACGGAATCCCCGAGCTTCCATCTACTCACTGCCTGAACGCTGTGACTCCACAACACCCCACAGGATCCGACGAGATGCGCTCCATGCAGCCGACGGATTTGATCGTCTGGCCTGAGGCTCCAACCATGTTCCAGGAGAACGATCCCGAGTTTCGCGCGGCGATGTCCAGTCTGGCACGCGCGGCGGACGCGCCGACAATTGTAGGCAATATCGGAGTCGATGCGGATCCGGAAGTGCAACGCGGATACGACTTATACAATTCCGCGGATTTTATCCGGCCCGACGGTAGTTTCGCAGGACGATACGACAAGATGCATCTGGTCCCTTTCGGCGAATACACGCCGTACAAGAGCCTCTTCGCCTTTGCGGGAAAGCTTCTGCAAGGCGTAGGAGATCTCGACCCCGGGAAGCAACGCTCAGTCTTCGCAACCGAAGGACATCGCATCGGGATCTTTATCTGCTACGAGTCGGTCTTTAGCGACGAGATTCGCCAGTATGCGCGGATGGGCGCGGATGTGCTGGTCAATATCTCCGACGACGGATGGTATGGCGATACCAGCGCACCGTGGGAGCACCTGAATATGGTGCGCATGCGCGCGATCGAGAACCATCGCTGGGTGCTACGCGCGACCAATACCGGGGTCACAGCGGCAATCGATCCCTATGGACGGGTCGTTGCGTCTGCGCCGCGACACATACGGACAAGCCTTCGCGTGCGATTCAACTATGAGCACGATCTTACGTTTTACGCCGCACACGGAGATCTATTCGCGTATTTCTGCGCGCTGGTAACGGCGGGGGGACTAGGGTTGGGGTGGTTGCGCAGGATGTATTGAAGCGGCGGCTGAAGCTTCCAACGACGGAGCACAGCGATCAAACTCGCGCGCTGTCTCCGCTGCGCTTGCGCCACACCACCCTTACCTGTCTTCGCCAGCGCTCGTCGAGCGCCACCAGCACCCACTCCACACGCGGCGAAAGATAGCGCAGCACCACCTCAGTCGCAGGATGCACATGCAGCGCCGGGGCCACCAGATACAGTTTTGGCGGACCTTCCGCCAACCGCACACCGCCGAAGTAGCCGTGGCGCTGAAACTCACCAAGCCCGCTCCTCGCATCGGGATTCTGCCGATGGTGCCAGCGCACTCGTACCCAGTAGTCCAACCCCTGTAGCGCAAGATGCAGATCCTCGTCCGCCTTCAGCTCGATCACCGCTAGCCGTCCATCTTTATCGACCGAGAGCATATCCAGCATTCCGCGGTCTGACGCCGCAAACGCTGGCACCTGCGTATACACATGCGCCGCATCGAGGTGCGCCTCGATGAGCGAAGCGTCGCGCCGCAGCACGCTCTCCAACCATCGCTCCGGCTGCATCCGGTAGAGCGCGTCTCGTTTGTCGCCGCCAGCGGTCCGCCGTGCAAAGAGCCTTGCCACCAACCCGCGCAGCTCGTCCGCATTCTCATCCGTCAGCGGAGTCTCGTTTGCGCCCGCGCCGAACGTCACCTCCTGTATGCGGTTGAAGCTGTCGCCCGCGTAGCCCATGCGAACCCGTGCAAACTCCAGTCCATACAGCAGAAACGCCATCTCCACGCCACTGCGAATTCTCTGCTCAACGACCTCGCGCATCGCCACCGGTACCAGCCCCATCACACGCTCCGCGGCCTCCGCAAACCGCTCCCGTGCCGCAGCTTCATTCGGCGCGTGGATCAGCCGCGTCATCACATTGCCACAATCGACCGCATCTCGCTGCTCCAATTCTTCTGTCTTCTCGTCGAACTCCCACAGCTCCCACTGCGCCGCGTCGGCATTCATCCACGCCAGTCGCGATGCCGTCAATGTCGCCATGCCACGCGGTACAATCAACCGCAGCCCTCGATACTGTCGCCATGGTCGGCGGTCGCCGCTGGTCTCGCGGCAGTGTGCCAGCCAAAGCACGCCCAGCGTCAGAATCCCATCGACGGTGGCCTGCGTCTCCTCGGCGTTGACCGCGATCACTGCCCACGCCTGTTGTCCATGCACCAGAGATCCCCGCGCATACGCTGGGCCAAAGCTCTTTTCAAGGTCCATCGCGGTGCGGAAGCCATCCGCCGTCCACTCGCCCCACGCATCGCTACTGTCTCCGCCGCGCAGCATCCCCCGCTCCAGCGACTTCAGGTAGCGCATCCGCGTCGCCTCGCGCGTAGAAGGAGTCCTCCGGTCCCGGTCCGCCAGCAGGTCCAGCGACCCCGGTCGCGTCTGTCCAAACCGTTGGGTCGAAAGTCTGAGCATACGGTCGCGCGCCACGCCGCGTTCCACCGCCGCGCACACCCGGCGCACGATGTTCCGCTCCTCGCTCCACAGTTGCAGCGTGCATCTCCCATGCTCGGTGGCCAGTGAGTACTTCGCCGCACGCATGTCGAACAGGACCTTCCCCTCCTCTGTCACGATGGCCTTGGGATGCTCCGCCAGAAAACACTCCAGCGCAGCCGCAATCTGCTCGACGGTCTGCGTGGGTTCTGCGCTAGAGGTTCTGGGCGATCTCATCTGCAACGAAGTCTAACAAACCGCTTCACACAGCTCCTCGCTACCAGCCTTTCTTCCTGCGCAGTTGCGTGATGTGCGCGACGTGATGCCGCGAGTGCCACGCATACAGCAGCGTCGCCGCCTCCACGGTCATCGGCCCCATCTTCGGATGTTTGAAGCCACGCTCCCACTGGTCCGCGCTCAGCGACTCCAGCAGCCGTACCCAGCGCGCATGGACTCCCTCGACAATCTCCAGTGACGAGTCGATCGGGGCTGTCTGTGAATCGATCAGCTCCGCCCAGGCCTTCTCGTCGTACGGCGTGACTGCGGGCCAATCCTCGGTCAGCGCCCTGTGCAGGCGAATAAACGCATTCATGTGGCTGTCGGCGATGTGGTGCGTCACCTGCCGCGCCGTCCACCCACCCTCGCGGTAGGGTGTGTCGAGTTGGCCGTCGTCCAGGCCCGCGACCGCATCGCGCAGATGACTGGGAAGCTCGGCCAGGGTAGCAATGGCGTGGATGCGCTCCGCCGCAGCGATGTTGCCTGCGCTGGCGTACGGTCCAATGGGAAATCGCGGGTCTAGGGCGGGCCACTCAATTTTCAAACTCATGGTTTGAAAAGGTAGCACAACTTCTCCGCATTTGCCCAGCGTCCTGGCGTACCCTTAAATTAAACGGCCTCGACTGGAATTCCAACGCTGGCCCTCTTGCAAAACCGGAGATTCCCTTTGCGCCTGCGTGTTCTCTTTGTCCTCATCGCTTTCACCTCAGCGGCCACGCTCGCCCAGCAGCCGTCCGTTCCAGATCAATCCGCCATCTCCGCGCGCACCTATCTCGGATTCGACCGCAACGACTACCCCGGCGACGCCGCGCTCCCCGAGCTGCGCAAGCACTTCGCCTTCACCGGATACTGGATCACCCCCCCACCCGGCGAGACGCACGACTCCTGGCTCGGCAAGCGCGACCTGCTCTTTCGCAACAGCTTCGGCTTCCTGATCGTCGCCAACGGCCGCCTCGACGCAGAGCTGACCCACGCAGCGAAACAGGGGAAATCCCCCGCCACGCTTGGCCGCCAGGACGGCGAAGCCGCCGTCGCCGCTGCCAATCGCGAGGGCTTTCCGCCGGGCGCCATTCTCTTCCTCGATCAGGAAGAGGGCGGTCGTCTGCTGCCGGAGCAGGCCACCTACCTCTTCGCGTGGACCGAGGCCGTCGCCCACACCGACTACCGCCCCGGCGTCTACGCCAGCGGCAAGCCCGTCCCCGATGGCCGTGGCCCTAACGGCAAGCCCGTCACCATCACCACTATTCAAGACATTCGCGCCCACGTCGCCGACGACCACCTGCACCCAATCGCCTTCTGGGTCGCGCTGGACGCCTGCCCACCCGCGCCCGGATGCGTCATTCAACCGATCCAGTCCACACCGTCCGTGCAGTCAGACCCGCCGCCGCTCGATCTCAGCGGTACGCCGGACGCCGCCGCGTGGCAGTACGCACAGTCTCCACGCCGTCGATCCATCACCCAGGCCTGCGCCCGCACCTACGCGCGCGACGGCAACTGCTACACTCCGTCCCCCGCGCGCTTCTTTGTCGACCTCAGCACCGCAACTTCGCCCGATCCATCCCACGGACGTTGAGCAAACCCCTCGTCTCAACCGACAGCGCCTCTTTCACGCTTTGCGCTCTGTCGCGAAGCAAATTTTCTCAGGCCGCATCGCCCCAATGCAACTTTGCCTGCGGCCGCATCACTTCGACCTCGCGTTGGCCCACATCGAATCGGTTCACCATATTCTGCAGCCCAAGCGCCAGGTCGAAGAGTTGTTCACAGGCTCGCGCCGAGAGCTGCGATCCATCGGCGGATTCGCTGGCAAACTCGCTGATCTGACCCATGCTGACGGTGATCTGTTCCGTTGCCGCCGCCTGTTGAGTCGCGGAGCAAGCAATCTGCGACACCAATGTGCCGACCTTGTCCGCCTCGCGGATGATCCGCTGAATCGACTCACCCGCCTTGCCCGTTGCTTCCACTCCCTGCTCCACCGCAGCAGTGCCACTGCGCATCTGCTGCACCGCATCCGCGGTCATCGACTGCACATTCTGAATCACTGCAGCAATCTCTCTGGTCGCGTCGGCGGTCCGCTCCGCCAGACGACGCACCTCGCTGGCGACCACCGCAAAGCCCCTGCCCTGTTCCCCCGCGCGCGCCGCCTCGATCGCCGCATTCAATGCCAGCAGGTTTGTCTGCTCGGCAATCTCGTCGATCACTCCCACAATCCTGCCAATCTCATCGGACCGCGCTCCCAACTGCTCGATGTTTGCCGCCGCTTTCCCCGCGGACTCCACGATGCTGTGCATTCGGTCGAGTACGTCCTCCATCAAGCTACCGCCCTCGCGAGCAATCTGCGCGGCGCTCTTGGCGGAGTTCGCCGCGGTATTCGAGTTCTGCGATACCTCACGCACCGTCGCCGCCATCTCCTGCATGGCGCTGGCGATCTGTCCCACCTGCTGCTTCTGGTTCTCCGCGCTGCTGGCGGCCTGCAAGGCCGTCGTCGAGATCTCCCGACTCGATCCCGAAACATTCTCCGCAGTCGATGCAATGGATAGAATCACACGGCGCAAGCCGTTCTTCATCTTGTTCAGCCCTAGCGCGGCCTTGCCCATTTCGTCGTCGCTCTCTACCTCCATGTCCTCCACCACCAGGTTGTTCGACGAGACGATCTCGATCATCTGCGACATCCGTTGCATCGTCTTAATGATCGACCGCGCAATGACGTAGGCAATCGCAGATCCTACCGCCAGACCGCTCAATGCCAGAATCAGCATCAGCGTCCTGGCCCATCTGTCAGTGGATATCTCCCGCTCCAGCGCGTCCTGCCGCTGGCTCTCGAACGCTGCCGCCATCTTGTCCATGGAATCCGCCAGCGCGAGATACAGAACCAGCGCCTCATGTTGTTTGTACAGATCTAGCGCACCGTTTGGGTTCCCCGCCCGGTATAGGGCGACAACCCGGTTGTTGTTCGCAATATAGTTGGAACTTGCCACTGCAAGCTGCTCGTAGAGCCCCCGGTCCGTATCGCTCGCCAGCAGAGGTTTCAGCGCATCCATCTCTCGTTGAAAATCCTCGCTGCCATGGTCCAACAGTTTGGTGGGATCTGCGTCGCGCCCCATCAGTACATCGCGCGTGCCAATCCGCAGAATCAGAATGGCCTGTTGCAGCGAGCTGGTAACGTCCTTCTTGGCCGAATCAAGCTCCGACTCCTGCGAGGCCCTCTGGCCAATTAATGCCGACCGGTAGCCGACGACGCCCATCCCCGCGATAATCGCGAGCAGCGATCCAAAGCCAATGGCAATCTTCGTCTTAAGTCCAAATTTACTGAGATTCATCCGAAGTATCCTTTGAACCGCGCATCGACAGAGCGTCCGGTTCAGCGACACCCACGCGGATGCCTCTACCGCGCGTGCCTCTCCATCTCCCTATCGGCACCCCCTTTACAAACTTGATGGGGCATGAGATCGGCCACGCCCACACCCCCGGGTTTGCATCCTGAGTCCACCCCTGCAACTTTTCGGCTTTCCCGCTCCGGCAATGGGATAATCGGAACAGTTCTGGCGGTTCGGCCCTTGGTTGACCCACATCGGGGTGTGCGCTCGCAGGCTCACCTTCGGATGCGAACCGGGTTCCCGCGTGTCCCCTATGAAACCACTCAGGCTGGTCTCGACCCCAACCCGCAACCGCCGCCTCAACGAGATCCTCGGGATTGTTGTGCTGGTCTGCGCCGGACTGCTCTTACTTGCCCTGGCCACCTACACGCCGACCGACCCCTCTGCGGACACCGTTGGAGGGGCCGTCGCCAGCACGCACTCAGCCGTAGGACTGGCCGCCCGCTTCGGCGCAGGCCCCGCGCACAACTGGACCGGACTGGCGGGTGCCTGGCTGGCCGACGCCCTCCTCCAGACCATCGGCATCGCCGCCTTCTTTCTCCCCATCGTTCTTGGCCGAATTGGCCTCTGCTGGACACGCCAGCGCCCCGCAGGCTCCGCGATGGCCCGCCTCCTCGGCCTTGGCCTGTGGATCGTATTCGCACCAGCGGCCATCGGTCTGCTCCCGCGCACCCTCTTCTGGCGTCACGCGCTTCCCATCGAGGGCGTCACCGGACGCCTGCTCGCCGATGCCATGGTTCACTATCTCAACCTGCCGGGAGCCACCATTGTCCTCGCTCTGATGGTGGCCATGTCCCTGTATCTGGCCACCACCTTCACCTTCCTGACCGCGCGCGAGTGGGTCGAGACGCACTTCTCTCTGCTATGCAGTGCCTTCGATCGCCTGCACAACTGGCGCGCACGCCGCGCCCTGGCCCGTGCGGAAAAACTCGCCCTGCGCCAGCAGGCCACCGCTCTACAGCACTCCGAACAACCGGAGACAGCCAACGAACTCTTCCTCAGCCACCGCGAACAGAACCTCGATCCAGCCGCGCTGGAGTTGAATCTGGAGCACAAGCACGCACCGGATTCCGCCCCCAACGCCCCCTCCACATTGCTGGGCAGTCTCTTCGGCTGGTTGGGACGCAGACACCGCCGTCCGATCCAATCCGCAGCGCCGTCCCAGGTCGCCACCGAACAGCCAACCGACGCTTCCCCATCGGTATGGCAGGCCATGCCGCGCACCCATGTCGATGCCCCCCCCGTCACCGCGTTCGGTACTGCGGCCGCTGCGGCTGCACCCTTCGCCGCAGCACTGGCCGCAGCCGCCGCTCCGCTCAGCGACCGCCCGCCAGACGAGGTCGCGCGGCTCGAACTTCCTGAGATGCCTCCCGCGCGCACACCCCAGACACACTCGCAGGGCACTGCCGCCATCCCAACCCCGCGCCCACTTTCCGCACCCATCGCCGCCACACCCACTCCACCTCCCGCCGCGCCGCCCCAGGCACAACCGCAGCCCATCGCCTTTGGCAAGCGCGCCGATGCCGACATCAAGCCTGTCACCCTCACCCCAAAGTCCATCCGCGGATACAAACTCCCGCCATCCTCCCTGCTCTACCGCTCCGACGAGGTTCCCGTCGTCCGCGAAGAGGCTCTGCGCGCCGAGGCCCGTACCCTGGTGCAAAAGTGCGCCGAGTTCGGCGTCGATGGGCAGGTCACACAGATCAACCCCGGCCCCATCGTCACCACCTTCGAGTTCCGCCCCGATGCCGGCGTTAAGTACTCCCGCATCACTGGCCTGGCCGACGATCTATGCCTCGCCATGGCCGCCGAATCCATCCTCATCGAGCGCATGGCCGGAAAGTCGACCGTCGGTATCCAAGTGCCCAACCATACGCGCGAAACCATCTGGCTGCGCGATGTGGTCGAATGCGAGTCCTTTGCACAGAGCAAGAGCAGGCTCGCGGTTGCAATGGGCAAGGACATCAACGGACGCATCGTCACCGCAGACCTCGCCGCCATGCCCCACATTCTCATCGCGGGTTCCACCGGCTCCGGCAAATCCGTCGCCATCAATGCCATGATTATGTCCGTGCTCTTCAAGTCCACGCCGGAGCAGGTGCGCATGATCCTGGTCGATCCCAAGCGCGTCGAACTCGGCATGTACGAGGGCATCCCACACCTCTTCACGCCCATCATCACCGAGGCCAAGCTCGCGGCGAATGCTCTCAGAAACGCCGTCCGCGAGATGGAACGCCGCCTCAAACTACTCGCCGCAAATCATGTGCGGAATATCGACCAGTTCAACAAGCTCTTCGATCACGGCAGCGAATACCTCTTCGACGATGTAGACCAGGAGCCGCTACCCTACATCATCATCATCATCGACGAGCTTGCCGACCTGATGATGCTCGACCGCGCCAACGTCGAGGAGTCCATCACCCGCCTCGCCCAGATGGCCCGCGCCGTCGGCATCCACCTCGTCCTCGCCACGCAGCGTCCTTCTGTCGACGTCATCACTGGCCTCATCAAGGCCAACGTCCCCACCCGCATGAGCTTCCGCCTCGCCACCAAGGTCGACTCCCGCACCATCATCGACAGCAACGGCGCCGAATCCCTCCTCGGTCGCGGAGACATGC
>VFSW01013180.1_pt1 | contig 11507 bp, 11 predicted proteins | sample 5358111 | NCBI WGS metagenome assembly VFSW01 (sample SAMN11554181, study PRJNA540505) | mine drainage metagenome | isolation source: sediment from site ElyBrook_90M | place: USA: Ely Copper Mine, Vershire, VT | collected 2017 | reverse complement strand
CGACGATCCGGCGATCACCTTCGTAATAAGCGGCGAGCATTCGCACTTTCCTTTCAACTGTTCTTGTGATCGACATAGAAGACACCGACCGACGCGACGACCGGCACAAGTTCGCCGGGGAGGCGCATTAGGCCATACCGTCCATCTCGGCCACTCGAGCGGGAACCTTCGCTCCGAATATCCTCCCGACAGTGGCAATGTTGGCTCCCGTGATCGAACTTGCGTCCCGACCGGACTGATAGGAAGTCACCGCGGCCCCTCGTCCGTTGCAACTTGTCGCCCGTGCAATTGGCGCGGGAGTTCGCCCGCTCGATCGGCCTGCGGATCTCCGATGACACCAAATGGACGATCGATTAGTGGAGTAATGAACAGGCCGGCTCTCATTTAGAGGCTCTCTCCGAACCACTCGAGAGATTCCAATTCCGCCCAGAGCTCCGAGGGTATGTCTGCATCCATCCAGCGAGCGCCGGTTCGCGCTTGGCTCGCATTACGAAAGCCCGCGACTACCGAAACAACGGGCGCCGCGCGAAGAGGAAAGTTGATGGCCACCTCGGGCAATTCGACGCCGAATGCGCGGCACACCGCCGCTAATTCTCTCGCGCGCACCAACAGTTCCTCGGGAACGCCGTGATAATCGAAGTGGCTGTCACTCGTGGGAACTGAACGTGAAAGAATCCCAGAATTAAAGGGCGCTGCTGCCACGACTGCGACACCTCGGTCAAGGCATCGACGGAGAAGGGGCTCGCCACTTTGATCGAGCAGTGTCCATCGACCGGCCAGCATCACCACGTCTATATCGGACTCATTCACGAAACGTAGTAAGGGCTGCCAGTAATTCATTCCAGCACCAATTGCTCGCACGACACCCTGTTCACGCAATTTCACCAGCGCAGGAAAAGTGCGGTCAATAACCTCATCAACATGGGCGTCCGGATCGTGCACGTAGGCGATGTCCAGGTAATCAGTGCCCAGCCGCACGAGGCTCCCTTCAATGCTTTTCTTAATGCCATCCTCCGAATAATCCAAGGTGCGTACGAAGTCGTCGACCACGGCGAAGCCGCCTGCGCTCAAATCAGATCCCGAGGGTGTGGGGTTGGGCGTGAGCAGTCGCCCGACCTTTGACGAGATGGTCAACTCATCACGGTGGTGATCCTTCAAGAAGTGACCGAGGCGTCGCTCTGAAAGTCCCAAACCATAATGAGGTGCAGTGTCAAAATACCTAATTCCTTCAGTCCACGCGGTATCGATGGCCTCGGCGGCATCGTCATCTGAGGTGTACTTAAAGAGGTTTCCTATCGGAGCACCACCGAATCCTAAGGTCGTTACCGACGATGCATAAGGACCGAAGTTATTGGTGTTCATAACAATTCCAATCGGTACCAATCGACGGCGGTTCGACCAAATACATCGTGCCTCTCGTCGGAACTCAATTCATTTGTGAGTTCGCGCGCGGCCTCAAAGACTTCTCGGTACGTGCCCGCAGTTTCGCAGGTGGGCCAGTCCGATCCGAACATCGTCCGCTGTGGACCGAAGGCTTCTAGGACGGTATCGCAATACGGTCGCAAGTCGGCGACCTGCCACGTCTCTTGATGGGCTTCAGTGACGAGACCAGAAAGTTTGATCGCGACATTCTCACATCGTGACAGATCGTTTATATGTTGTTTCCAGTCGCCCAGTCGACCGTCAGCGATGGGTGGTTTCCCAGCATGGTCAAGAATGAATCTCACGTCCGTCAAGGCTCTCGCTGCGGTGATAGCGGACGACAATTGGTGGGGACGCACGAGAATGTCGTAGGCCAGACCGGCTCGTCCCACGTACGCCAAACCCCGAAGGCTATCGGGGTGACAGAGCCAGTTCGGATCCGATTCGGACTGGACGACATGACGTATCCCCACGAGGCGCGTACCCCCGGGTGAGCCGCGCAGTTCATCGAGCCGTTCCGATACGTCGGCGGCCCTCAAGTCCGCCCATCCGACCACGCCGGCAACCCACTCACTTTCGAGGGCAAGCGTCAAGAGCTCGGGCGTCTCCGCAGCTTCATTGACGGTCTGTACCACTACCGTTGCGCTGATGCCGTTGTCGCGTAACTGGGGAATCAATTCGTCCATCGAAAACGAACGATGCAATACGGGCGAACCGATAGTCCATTCCTGATCTCGTCGCGTCAGGTCCCAGACGTGATGGTGCGCGTCAACACGAAGTGATGTGGTCATCAGTCGAGATGAAAGACTTCTTCGAGGACAGACCACCACTCGCCCGACTTCGCTGTCGCCACCGGCGTCTGACACGGATCGGTATAAGTCCACCATTCTTGAGTTACCGGATCGTCTGCGATGTTCGCCATCGCTCGGTCGTAGTCGCTACCAACGAATTCGAAATAGGAGAAGAGTACGCCGCCGGATAGGAAAATGGAGTAGTTCGTTATCCCGTTGTCGCGCAGAGTCTGCAGAACCCCGGGCCACACTGAGCTGTGCAGTGAACGGTATTGAGCCTCCTTCTCCGGAAGCAGACCAATCACGGAAGCAACTCGTTTGATCGTCATGATCCCGAACGAACTCGCAAGCGCTGCAGTCCGCCGTCCACCGCCAGGTAGGTCCCCGTCGTCGAACCAGACGCCGGGGAGGCTAAGTAGGCGATCGCTCCGGCCACTTCCTGAGCGGTCACGAGTCGACCATGCACCTGACGTTTCTCCAGCTCTCGACGTTCGTTCTCTGGATTCTCTGCTCGGTCAAGTAACCGACCAATCCATGGGGTGTCGGTCGTCCCGGGATTGACCGCGTTCACTCGAATACCCTTCGGCGTCAGGTCCGCCGCCATCGCGAGGGTCATTGCCAGGACTGCGCCCTTCGCTGCAGAATAGAGAACCCGGTCCGGTAGCCCGACCGTGGAGCAGATTGAGCCGATGTTAACGATTGCTGCCGATGACGACGCGAACAACGCGGGCATCGCGGCGCGACTCACCCGAGCGATGCCCACAACATTCACGTCGAGAACGTGATGCCACTCGTCATCCGAATTAATTTCGATCCCTCCCTGCGCACCGATCCCGGCACAATTGACGAGGATGTCGAGTCCGCCGAGTTGCGATATCGCGGACGCTACCGCTTGTCGAACTTGCTGGTCATTCGTCACGTCGGCGCTCACGAAAATAACACCGTCGGGTCCGACGTCAGCGCGGTCGAGCACCGCCACGTCGATGCCGCTTCGTGCAAATTCCTGAGCGGTCGCGAGTCCGATGCCCGAGGCGCCACCGGTCACGAGTGCTCGGAGTGTTCCGATTTCCGTCATGTTACGCCCTCCTCAATACTTGACGTTGCCGTCCCAAGCCTTCAATGTGAACCTCCATGACATCACCGGCCCGCAAATAGGGATGGTCGGGGAGTCCGAGTGCGACGCCGTGTGGGGTGCCGGTATTGATCACGTCACCCGGACGAAGGACGAGAAACTGGCTCACGTACCACACCAAATACGACACGCCAAAGATCATGTTGCTGGTGTTGCTGCATTGGCGCTGCACACCATTGACCCAAAGTTTCATGCTTAGATTCTGCGGATCGGGTATATCGTCAAAACTGGTAATCCACGGACCAAAAGGATTGAAGGTTTCGCAGTTCTTACCTTTGTCCCATTGACCGCCTCGTTCAATCTGAAACTCTCGCTCGGAGACATCATTACTGATTGCGAGTCCAGCAATACAATTCGTAGCGTCATCAGGTGAATTAAGGTAGCGAGCCTGCTCACCAATGACCACGGCCAGTTCGACTTCCCAGTCGGTTTTGACCGAATTTCGGGGTATCAGCACATCGTCGTCAGGTCCGATCACGGTGTCGGGCGTTTTAAGAAACAGCACCGGTTCAGAGGGCATTACCGCACCAGTCTCGCGAACGTGGTCTGAATAATTGAGTCCCACGCAAATGATCTTGCCGACGGCCGCGAGGGGCGGTCCAAAGCGTTCCACTGGAGACGTCAACCTAGGTAGGGCCGACGTTTCGAGTGCCGCACGTACTTCCCCCAAACCTCTCGAGAGAAGATTCCCGTCGATGTCTTTGGTCAGCGGCGAGAGATCGCGCCATACCCCGTCGCTACCCGCGCCAATCGGGCGTTCGTGGCCCGCGAGTCCGTGACGAGCTAGACGCATTTTGACAACATTTGATCGGCAGATTGCCTACACAGCATCATGGATGTCCCGCCAAATTTGTCCGTCAGGAAAGGTGTACGCTTCAATCGATTCGGTGATCATGGATGCTCCGCTGCCCGGATTCAAGGGCGCTACGTAACGACCGTTTTGAATTTTGACTGGATCGACAAAGTGTTCATGCAAGTGATCCACGTATTCAATCCAATGATTTTCGATCTCGCCACTCACCGCAACAAAGTCAAACATCGCGAGGTGCTGTACGACCTCGCAAAGACCGACACCGCCAGCGTGAGGGCACACCGCAACGCCAAACTTAGCGGCGAGTAAAAGTATTGCGATGTTTTCATTCACCCCAGCGACACGACAGGCGTCTATCTGACAGACATCAATCGCTCCACTCGACAAGAACTGTTTAAACATCACGCGATTGGCCACGTGTTCGCCCGTGGCCATTTTCACAGGGTGTACGGCCCGAGAAATCGCCAGGAACCCGAGGATGTCGTCGGAGCTCGTTGGCTCTTCAACCCAGTACAGATTGTGTGCCGCCAGTCGATTCACGTTGTCTATCGCTTCACCGGTCTCCCATATTTGGTTGGCGTCGACCGATAACTTGAGATCGGGCCCCAAGAGTTCACGCACCATCTTGACGCGCCGTAGGTCGTCATCAATATCGCTACCCACCTTGATCTTCAAGTGGGTGAAACCTTGGGCCAGTGCTTCTCCGACCAAACGGTTGACTTTCTCGTCGGAATAGCCGAGCCACCCCGCCGATGTCGTATACGCCGGGTAGCCTCGCTCGAGTAATTCGCATCGACGCTGCTCGCGTCCCTTCATGGCGCGCTCCAAAATGGCCAACGCTTCACTCGGCGTCAGCTGGTCCGTCAGGTGTCGAAAATCGACAAGGTCAACGATCTGTTGGGGTGACATATTGCTCAATAATTGCCACAACGGAACCCCCTCGCGTTTCGCATACATATCCCAGACGGCATTCACCACCGCACCAATACCCATGTGCATCACACCCTTTTCGGGGCCCAGCCACCGTAATTGGCTGTCGTGGGTCAAACGGCGCGAAAAAGCACCCATGTCGCCGAGCACCTCATCGACATTCAAGCCGACGACGAGTTCCTCCACCGCGCGCAGTGCCGCGACTTCGACGTCATTGCCTCGACCATTCGTGAATACGAATCCGTGGCCCGTATTACCCAGCGTCGTGTGCACGATGACGTACGCCGCGGAATAGTCCGGGTCTTGATTCATCGCGTCGCTACCATCGAGATCACGTGAGGTCGGGAAGCGCACGTCACAATATTCAAAGTGGCTGAAGAGTTCGGTTTGCGTGGTCATTCGCTTGTCTCCTTTCCACCAATAATCCGCGCGAGGACGAGTGCGAACAAGATGACTAGACCGTCGATTGACTCAATCCAATAGTTCGACACGTTGGCCAAGTCCAAGATATTCGCGACCAATCCGAGCAAGATGACGCCTGATGCCGCGCCCACCATGTTGCCGCGCCCACCCTTCAAACTCACTCCTCCAATGACCGCGGCGGCGAACACTTCGAAAATGATCCCCTCGCCATAGCCTTGGGAACCCGTAACCGCCGATACACGACCGGCCTCCATCAATCCGCCGAGCGCCGCCAACATGCTGCCCGCAACGTAGACACCAATTTTGATGCGATCCACCGGAATCCCCGCAGCGCGCGCAGCGTCGGGATTACCACCAATCGCGTAGATTGCTCGACCCGTTCGGTGGTAGCGGAGGTACAGACCCACGATAATGAAGACAATCGCTGCAGCAATGACCGACACCGGCACGACCCCAACATTCGCAGAACCCAACCAGACGAACGCCGGAGGTAGGTTAAAGAGGGTTTGGGCCTTCACAATTCCGTTTTGCATTCCCGCGAGAACTATTGTCATACCTAGGGTGACGATGAACCCGTTGAGGTGCGCCTTGACGATGAGGAATCCGTTGATGAGACCCACCACGGCTCCCACTAACAACAAGATGAGAATGCCCACGAAGGGGCTGAGTTGGAGACCGTTTCCGTAGTCCGCAATCGGAAGAATCATCCAAGCCGCCACCATGGGAGCGAGGCCGTAGGTCGACTCTAACGACAAGTCCATCCCTCCAATCAGGAGGATCAAACTCTCCCCGACGACCGTCACGGCGAGGGCGGAGACCTGCTGACCAATTCCCGCCATGTTATTGACGGTGAGAAAGAAGGGGCTGGCGAACGCGCCGACAATCAACACAACAATGAGTACCGGCACCAAAGCCGCTTGGCGAATGAGATTCGCCGCGCCGCCATTGAGTAAGACTCGCTTCTTCGTCGAGTGCGCTTCAATCAGCAGTTCAATTTCTTGATCCTGCGAAGGAGAACGATCTTTAAGGGTCACGATGCCGCCTGTTCCTGAATTGATATGCCTTCCGTCGCGGCGATAATCAACTCGCGATCGAATGGGGACTGCGAAAATTCGGTAAAGATCTTGCCTCGAAATAGCACGATGACGCGGTCGCATTCGCTCAAGTCGTCAAGTTCATCGCTGCAAATAAGTAGGGCCGCCCCGGTACTGCGGGCGGCGACCATGAGGGAACTCAATAACAGGCTCTTCGATGCCACGTCCACTCCCCTGGTGGGAGTCACTGCGACGATCAAACTCGGATTGCTAATCAACGAGCGAATGACCGTCACCTTCTGTTGATTCCCTCCCGACAATTCTCCAACGGGCTGCTTCATGCCCGACGTGACTAGAGACAACGTCTGCGCCCACGGCAGCGCTGCGCTGTTGCGCTGGTGAGGATTGACAAATCCCCACCGATTCGCCAACCGTCTTGTGACGGTCATGGTGGCGTTCTCGCCCACTCCCAAGTCGGCGACGAAACCCTCGACTTGACGATTCTCGGGAATGTAGCCAACACCGGACTTCAGGGCCATATCGCGCCGCCCAGGTCGCAACGACACCCCATCGACACAAATCGATCCTTCGTCAAACTTGATAGCTCCCGCCACCGCGCGTCCCAGCGTGGCAACGCCGGCACCGAGCAGTCCGGTGACTCCGACCCGCTCGCCTGGCTTCACCGCCAGGGTGACGCCGTCGAGGTCCCCTCGAATTGACGTCACCCGGAGATTCTCAATCACTAACCCTTCTCGGGAGCCGACTCCTTGCGAACCTGAGGGCTGGTGCAGGAGACTGCTGAAACCACTCGCGACTTCGCTGGTTGCGGAGACTTCGCCGACCATTGCCGCCACCATCTGGTCCTTGGTGATGTGCCCAATGGGAGTATTCATCACCACTTTGCCATCGCGCAAGATCGTGACGTCACTGCAGATCTCGAACACCTCTTCGAGGTGGTGCGAGATATAGAGAACCGAAACCCCGCACGCGACCAATTGCTTCACCCGATCGAAGAGCCGATCAACGGCCCGGCGTTCTAGCGCGGCAGTTGGCTCGTCGAGCAAGATGCACCGAGAACCTGTTGCGAGGGCCCGAACAATCTCCACAATTTGGAGTTGCTCAACGGTTAACGTCTCGCATCGGGCTGTCACGGAAATGTCGAAGTTCCATTCATCGATGATGGCGCGAGTTCTTTCGCGCATTACCTTCCAGTCCACCAATTTCCCTCGCGTGATCACATTGCCCAAAAAGACATTTTCCGTCACGCTGAGTTGGGGCACCACCTTCGAATGTTGAAAGACGGTGGCAATCTGGCGTCGCCATCCTTCGACATCCTTCAATGAGGGCGCCATTTCGCCGTCAAAAAAGACCTCTCCGGTGTCGGGCTTTGATAGGCCGCTGAGAATTGATACGAGCGTGGATTTGCCCGCACCGTTGCGCCCGACTAGCCCGAGGCACTGCCCGGCGCTGATCCGAAGATCAACGCCGCGCAGGGCCCTCGTGCTACCAAAGCTCTTCTCAATCCCTTTTGCTTCAACCGCATAGAGTTGAGTCACTTTAAATAACCTCTCACAAACGTAAGTTTGCTTACGAGGCTTTACAAACGCCACCGTGTGAAGCACCAAATACGTTGCCCCACAGAGTCTTGCTTGTCACTGGCGTTGACTGCGTCACAGCAGGCAATCCGTCAACGGGTGTCTTCACCTTCAGGGTAATTGCCGACTTCGTTACAAAGGGGGCAACAATTGGGTCGGCCAGGTTGGTGTCATTGTCATAACTGACATTCTGCAGAGTTGGAGCTCCACCACCTACATCACCAGCCTTAAGTTTCACGCCCGTCGCCGCATCCACCGCATACTTCAGTGCGTACTCCGCATATAGGTTTGCGGGCTGCGACTGAGACGCCGATACCGTCCCGGATGCAATGTCGCACATCTCGAACGGTACACCGTCGTCACTGATCAAGAGCGGCTTAAGGGAGGCCTTCTCGAGCAGTGGGATGATACCGGTGTCCGGTGACGACCACTGCGAATAAATTGCCTTCAAGCGGCTTCCGTACGCGGTGATTGCGGTTTGCGCGTCCGACACAGCGGTGGCGTCATTCCACACGGTCGGGTCATTCAAAACGGTGACGCCGGGGTCATTCGCTTGCATGCACGCGGCAAAGGCGTTCGACCGGTCGGCACCATTGGACGAAGTGAGGTCACCCTCGATATTGAGAACGTAGCCTGACTTAATGCCCTTGGAGACTATGTAGGCACACGCGTCTTGACCGTAGAGGAGGTTGGACGCACGCACCACCATGTAGACATGCCCGACTCCAACAATCGTATCGACTGAGATCAACTGTACGTTGTGCTTCGCAGCGTACGCGATCGCCGGTGCGAGACTCGTTGCCGTCTCGGGGTTGACAATGACCGCCTTGGCGCCTTCGTTCACCAACTCCTCGATTTGCTGATTCTGCAAACTCGCGCTGGCTGCGGACAATAGCGGACCCAGTAATTTGATGTGCATTGACTTCGCGTACTGCGTCTCATAACTGATATACGCAGACCAGAAGTCCGTATTGTTATACGTAAGGTCAACGCCAATCTTGACCTGTGGACTGGCTGCTCCACTCGCCGCAGTTCCTGTCGGCGCGACCAATGCAACCATGGTCGTCAGCAAAACCCCAGTGACTCCAAGTGCGAGCGTTCGATTAGCCCTTCCAAGTCCACCCCGCCGACGCGCAAAGATATTCCCTCCACCATTCATTGAATTCCCCCCTCTAAATATTAATCCGATGTCTTCGGCTCAATTATCAGTGAATCGTCTAGAAAACTGACATATAGGTCAATCTCACACACGAAACATCCGATGTTTGAATTTATATCACCCGTTTTTCTAAATGTCAACTACTTCGACAACACCTCATAGATTTTCTTTACCAACTGTCATCGCCCGCCAACAATGTGACCATCCATCCCCAATTGCCTGTGTTACGAAGTCATGTCCCGATTTCCACACCGATTTATCGCCCTGGGTTTTCGCTCGATCCATTGGCTACCCTTGAGATTGCTTGGTCGTACCCATAGGTGTGCTTTTTTCCTTTCGAAGTGAGACGGGTCTAGTCAATCGCGAGGATGTCATCGTCGCACGGGGTATGGCCGGCGTCGCCACCATTGCAATTTTCCAACATCGGTCCACACTGAGTACACGAATCCTGAACGATCAATTGGGCACCGTCTCAACAGTCGCTCGGTCATCGAACAAGCGAAAGACAAAGTCAGTCAATCGCTCCCGTGCGATAGGGATATCGCGTTTGCAGGGTCACTCACACACGCGCGATATCACAATCTTCATCTCGCCGAACCCGTCACCTCTGTGGTGAGCGAACTCGCAGACGACAGTGGCAGCGTCATTGCCACTGTCTACTTTGGGTGTCGAGTCCTTTCTGAGGAGAGTCAATGAGCGAGCAAGAGCGAGCAGCCAGGGAAGCCCGCAAGGTGCTTCTGTTGGTGTCTGAGTTACACCTACGCGGGTGCCAACTCCTTCGAGCGTGCGTTGCGATGTCCCCCTCGGGCACGAGCTGGCGCTGTTCCATCGCGCCCTCCTCGCTCGTCTCGGCCACCAATGGAGCGCTGCTGGCCGACAGTGCCTGGGACAGCCCGTTGGTTGCCCACTACTCGAGCGCCGCGGGATCCGAATACTTCGGCTGGACCGACGCGGCCCACGACACCCCAAGTGGTCTGGCCCGAAAGTTCATCCAGCGATTCCCAGATATCGTCGAAGCCGGTCGTGGATCAGATTGGCTATACGCCGGCTGGTACGTCGAGATGTTGCATCTCACCTGTCCGAACCACCTGCCCTTTGCCATGGCCGACTGGGAGACGTCCAATGATTGCCTGGATACTGTCTCCCTCATCGCCTCCCCCGGAGTTCCGCTATGACCCATGAAGCGAATCTAGCGAGGTCGTGAGCCTTTCTCGTTCCGGCATCAGGGGACCAACGAGAGCCCACGTGCTTGATCAAATGGCTTGGGCGCGAATGCTCCCACCCCTACCAGGAGTGAAGAACAGGTTGTTCGGAGGAAAGCTTCCAATGTCGCCATTGTCGTCAATGAGAAAAATCGAAGCTGGTCCATAGTTCCAGCCGTGAAGCAGTTCACGCGTTGGCGACGTATCGAGGACGTGGACGTCACCGACTCTTATCACCGTGTTATTCCACTCAGGCTTCAAGAATTCGCCGGGTTCCGGTTCAAGGGTGACATACCACTCAATCTTGGCGCTGGAGACATCTTCAAAGGCGAGTTCAATCCCCCGCGGTACTTCGAACGCTGGTCCCAAATCGTTACCAGCCGCCTCGTCAATTGCGTCACTCATATCATCTCATTTCACTAACTTCGATTTCGAAGGTTTCCTGGCGCAGGTCCGCGGGACGCGGCGCCGGGGCAATCTGGCGGGTATCAATCCCGCCGCCCGCTGCGAACTCAGCGTAGTGGTGTCAATCGTCAAGAGATCATCCTCATTCGGGATAAAGGAAGTGGTGTTCTCGAGGTACTCCTTCGCCCGTTCGCGGTTTTCCGTCTTCGGGCGCTGGGTTCGAGAAGGTTCAGCAATACAGCGTCGTTGCTCCTGGAGGTCGCACGTCAACACGAGGGGCAAGAAGAGCGAGCCGCGGCTGGCCGCAATCCTCTTAACCCGCTCATAGAGGATGTGCGCCTCAGGCTCTTCTTCCAGCGCATTGGCCAGAACGTAACTCACCGATCAATGGGTTAACTCTTCGATAGTGCGAAACACCGCATCGCAGACGGCGTCAATCTCTTTCCATATACCTTCAGTGACCACGAAGTCGGGCCCATTGCTGACGGCGCGGATCCGCCCCAATCTTCAGTCTTCGACATCATCCTCATCATTTGGGCCAAACGCTTCCCTAAGCGTCAGGTCCGAGCGAGACACCCGCTGAGAAATTCCATTTCATAGGGC
>VFSW01013179.1_pt1 | contig 11508 bp, 7 predicted proteins | sample 5358111 | NCBI WGS metagenome assembly VFSW01 (sample SAMN11554181, study PRJNA540505) | mine drainage metagenome | isolation source: sediment from site ElyBrook_90M | place: USA: Ely Copper Mine, Vershire, VT | collected 2017 | reverse complement strand
GGCGCAGGGGTCTCGAGCCTGATCCTGAGAGGGTCATCATAGCCCTTGGTTCGGAGAATGGGGTCAATGAGGTGGAATCTTGTTTCCTGTTCGTTGAAAGTCACCGGCCCCCTTCTTTGATTTCACAATCGACAAGGGTCAGAATGCGGCGCGCGCCGGTACCGGACGGCCGCATCGACCACAGCCGGAATCACAGCCAAAGGAAACAGCCACTTGTCGATTCGGTGTTATTCAGACTGCCCTTAAGTTTAGAGCCTGCTCCATCTGGCTCACAATAGGCTTTGGCTTCTGTCGGTTATCGAAGATGTGCGAAAGGGATTCTGACGTGGCGGCGCTGTCGGGAAAGGTGCCTGTTGCTGTGATGGTGCAACCCGGGAATAGTCGTTGTGGCTTACCTGAAGCGAACGCGGGCCAAGAACTTCGCTACTGGCTGTGCGGGCCGAACATTTTCACGACCTCCAATTATTCGGCCGCGAGCGTAAACATCTTATTTCAAGCAGCTTATGGAGGCGAGCTGCACAGCTGCGCAGCCGAAGGGGAAAATCGGTGGACTGGGGCAAGTGCAGTCCGGGGTGCAAATTTGCACTCCAAACCCGCAGCCGCCCATGTGACCGATGGGGCAGATGAGGGCACTCAGTGTGTAATGGACCCGAAACCCGAGAACCGGATGGCGGCCATCCTGATCAGAAACCAAATCGCCTCAGCTTGGTGTTTCACAACGGACTTTGGGCCGACAACAACCCAAGGGGGGTTGAGATCCAGAAGGCCCCCTCCTAACTGATTGATTGCGGTGACCCGCCGCGAGATCCCCCTTTTTCGCAGCCATTGCTCAGTGGGTCTTGCGTTCGTGGTCCCATCGCTTGTGATCGCGTAAAGATCTTCGCGGTGGAACCCGAATGCTTCATACATATCCAGACAAAATTTCATGAGGTCTTGCTGAGGCGCCCCCGCGAACACAACCTGAGCCGTCCTCGGCAAAATATTCGAAACCATGTGAGCGAGTGAAATAGCCGCAGTGTTGGAACTCTTACGCACATGGGACTCAATTCCCGCGGCCCATGCTTTGAAGCTTTCCGAATCGAAACTGATCTTCGGCGGTCGGGGTACGATGGGAGCTTCTGCAATATCTTCACCCGAAGCCGGCATCGACTGAGCCTTATCTGAACTGTTTTGAAATCCGCGATTGCGTAAGACGGAGTCTGCATTGGAGAGGATCGCGTGTATGGCATGCTGGTCCAATTTCATGACCGCTGCCAGGCGCTCCGCCGGCAGGCCCAACTCAGATGACATCCAGAGGATGTCATAGGTGTCCTTTGCCCAAGATGGAACAACTGCTGGCAACGGAGCCGATTTACCGTGAGCTCTGATCGTGAGCCCGAGCCGTTCGGAAAAGACCCTTATGGCAAACTCCTTCCCAGGCTGAAGGAGGGTTACGCGGCTCAAACGTGAGTCGGTCGCCGAAGCGTCGACTTTCGAGCATTCGCATTTTTCTTCGGAACCGGGAAGCCATTCGAAGGCAGTCGACCGGGGAAGACCGCTGGCGCGACGGAGTTCATGCGGACTGGCGAGAACACCGAATTTAGTACGGGACTCCAGAAACAGTGCAAGTAAGGTGTCCAAACAGTGGGTGTAGTAGCGGAGGGTCACGTTGTCGGGATTCGAGTGACCCAGCGTGGTCGCAACGGCCCAGGCATGATCGTTCATTGAAAGGCCATTGTGTAATAAAAGAGATCGAAACTCTCCGGAGGCTTTCAACCAGCTCGTGGTTTTCTCGAGGTGAGGAAACAGATCTGGCACTTGATCCAGATCTGAAAGCATGAGACGCATGAACATCCAGTGTGCTGCGCTGTGCCTGAGAGTATTCAGATGGCATTCGCGAGTCCCGGTCGCGGCCCTAAGAGCTTCATGAATGATGGGAACGATGACATCGTCGCTAATCCCGCATGAGAGATCGGTGCCAAGTTGCTGAGCTTGTAGGAACAGTTCATTCACCGGATTAAGAAGCTCTGCAAATGGATGAGCCAGGATACCCAGCAAAACCCGCCGGTAGGCGTTTTCGGTTTTCAGATCGCGGTTGTCATTGCCACGGACCGTGACTTCAGAGAAAGGACCTGGCAGAATGTCATCTGGCATCAAGCCGAAACCTTCTGCGCGACGGAAGCTCCCGAGGAAATCGAGCACTATCTGTCCCCTTGCGACTATTCGATAGAGCTTGTTCCACTTTCGTGTTCGGGAAGCCTCGATGTATTCAAGGGCCTTGAATATCTCGTCGATTGAGAGCACATGGGCGTCCGCATTGTCTGGCCCAGAAGTGACTGGGAGTACGTCATCGAAGTCGATGTTTGGCGCTTCATATTTGTCGTGAAGATGGTTGTGGAACTGACGTAGCGCCCACGCAACTGTCCGTCGCAGACCTTGTGGGGAGATCGAGTTTTCTCCCGCCACGCTTAGGGCTATCCTGTAGCGCTCCTCGAGCACTCGTTTGGGATACCGAGCAGGATCGGCATCCCCCTGCTGCAGGGCGAAGCGGCGGGCGATGGTCATGATGCAACACTTTGTGCCCGAGAATGACCATGTGTATCCGGAATAAGCCGGGCCGGTAAGTAGCATCTTCGCCAGTGAACATAGTTGCCTGCCGCTCGGAGTAGTGTTCCTCGATCGCTCGATGGAACCGATTGCTTGAAGCATCTTCCCGGAATCGGTCTTTGAAAATGCCGCTCGGAGACGCGACATCCAGTTGAGTTTATGCCCGGTCGTGCCTTTCTCAGCCGAGTAAGGAGCATAGGCTTCGCTCAGGTCTGGGAGCTCGTCGCTCTCTTTAACCGCTGGTCTTGACAGACGAAGGGGTGTGTAGACCGTGGGTTCATTGTTGACTCGGGCCGCCGATCCCGGTAGGAGAGAGGGACCAAAAACTCTCCCTGAAGCATAGTCAACAAGCGTGCTGGGGAGATCACTTCTCAGATACTGAGCAACGGTGCCCACGAAATCGCCAAGAGACCGCGGTTGGAGGTCCGAACCGACCCCTTGAAGTCTGAATTCCGCCACAATGCCGTCGAAGATTACCTGAGCAAGCCTGCGATCCCTCGTGCTGGCGGTCGCTTCTGATCGTGAACAGCACGTCAGAGCCGCTTCGACCAGAATCGGCGACACTCGGGAGATCAGGAGAAGAAGTTGGCTATTGGGGTACCAACGTACAACCTCTTCGGCTTCTCCATGGGTCATTACCCCCAGATCTGCGTAGCCTCGCGAGAGTGTGCATCCAAAATGCTTTTGCGGATCCGCCAGTGCACGCGCAAAAGCGACGACTCGTTTGACGCTGAGCAGACCACAACGGAGTGCCGATGAGGCGATGACCATTTCCCATCGAACAGGGCTTGAACCATTTGGGTGCGCGCCGAATTTGCTGTTTTGCGCGAGCCATCGGCCTTCGGCCTGGGCCCAGGCGGTTACTCGCAGTTGTACTTTAGGCAGATTTTCCGGGAGGAGATTGGGATCTTTTGTCAGCCGGTCCAACCTGGTCGGAGAAGGAATGCTCTTCTGATAAACCTTGTTGAGAACTGAGATTACGCCCGTCAGCACCCGGAGAACTGGGATGACATCCTTTTTATCGAGATTGGCAACGAGATGGGCTTCGATAGCGGCCACATCGGATTTATTGAACCGACCCCGACTCTCTTCGGTGACATCGGCAAGAAATGGGCCCAACTGATTAGGGCATGTGCGCAGTATCGCCCGCAATCGAGAAGCAATGACCTGCCGCTGTGGAGAAAGGCCAAACGCCCTCCCATCCCAAAGCGGTTTCTGGCAGTCGGCAGAAGATTTGGCGAGTTGGTTGGCCATTGTTCAGAGTCTCACCCGGATCGGGCGGAAGCCAAGGTAGCTGATGATCGGCTCTACGTACTGCAGGATTGTGTGCCCGACTACGGTGGGCGAAGCGGTGGCGCCGCGGCCTACCAGTCGGTTGCCCGTCAGGAAATGGCCAGCCCATTCCGCCACGTACGGACAGCCTGAGTCGAGTAACGCGTTGAACATCCACCTACGGTGGATGTTGGTCGGGAAGCCAGGTAGCACCTTGTGGAGTATCGGCTCGCAAATCTCCTCGCTTGCAGGTTTTGGCGCTCCAGACTCATTGAGAAACCAGCACGGATAGCTCGTACAGCTTGCCAGCCGGGTGGTGTCGACATACGCTTCATTGAGCTTCAATTGCTCGAGGAGGTCGCCAGTGATCCACACCAGCCTTGCTTTGTCGGCGCCCTTATCCTGCAGGCGTCCCGACAAATTTGATTGATTGATTTCGCTAACGCGCAGGATTGGTCTTTCAGTTGGTCTTGCGCCAGTGACAAATCCGAAAAACCACACTACGTAGTATGTGTATAGGTTGTGGGCCTCAATCCAATTTGTCGAAGGTGATTTCTCCCAGGCATCTTCAACCTTTGCAATCAAATCCTGCACGGCGTGGCGCATGGCTTCATCATGTGGGCACGCGTTGACCCCCACGTACTTCGCCTCCGCTGACGTTGGAATAAAGGGCGTTTGCGGGCTGGTCCGTCGCTGCAGCTGAAGGAGGGATGACAGTCCATTCGGTTTCGATTCGCTCCCGAAGTCTGCTGATTTTGCCAGACAGATTGCGGTGCGGACGTAGCGTACTGTGCCAACGTAGATTTCATGCAGGAATGCCATCCGTCGAACGGCATAGAACATCTGAACGCGCGCCTTCTTATGGAGGGTGCCGGTGATTATGGTGGCGGCGCTTATATCCTTGTGCGACCAATTCATGATCTCGCCGAACAGTGCGGAGGACAAAGAGAGCGAAGACAATCGGCCTGCCGCCAACCGTTCCAAAACACGAGGTATCTCTTTGTAGTAGTGCTCTATCGGCTGCCGGAAGACTTCGATTGCGTTCGTTCGAGATGAAACGGCTGAGGCTCCATCGAGTGCAATAAGGTAATCCCAAAGCAACGGGCCGAGCGTTGCTTCGTCTGGCAGTGTCACAAATTCCGTACGATCACGATCATATGGCCGTAATCGTTCGCGCCGCGGCGCGTCCGGTGGATACTCGACATGGATTCGGATTTGAGCGCTGTATCCTGCCGTTCCTGGCGAAATCAAGATGGCGAGGTCGATTCGATCGCGGCAAGATTCGCTCAAATAGGCACGCAATGCATGCGTGCGCTCGATGTTGCTGTTCGACCAAAGCATCACGAGCAAAAATAGAAATAGCTCGAGCTCCGACTTGAGTGCCTCCCGAGCCGGATCGTCATCGTTCGCATGCTTGAGACAGCCGGCCGTGGTCTTCAGCTCGTCGAGGATCGCTTCGGCGCGCCCCCGGCCATCAACATCGACAATTGCTAGGATCGATGGACTGAGACGATCAGTCCCAAACGGGAAGAACTTACTGTCGCGAATTGCCTGATTGCTGCCCACGCCCGCTGCGCTGCCTGCTCCCTTGCGCGGCTTGCCGGCGCTCTTGGGCTTGCGGGTTGCCCGCCCTCTTTTGGCGGCCTCGCTCGATTGGGGATTGCCACCGGATTCATTGTTCGCTGAAGAGAATTCATCTTCGTCACTTTCCGGCTCGTCTTCGCCTGGACAAATATCATGCCGGTAGGCGGCCTCGGCTTTGGCTTCGTGTTCAGTGGAGGCGTTTGATGAACCTGTCCCCGGAGCTGGATTTTTGCCATGACCCTGGCGGCGTTCTTTAAACCCATGTGCTTGAGCCAGATATCTGAGGACGTATTCTTGCAACTCTTGAAGGCGTGCTTTTGATTTACCCTTATCGATTAACTCGCCTTCAAAAATGAGGCCGCCATACTTGGCAAATTGTGATGGTCGGTCGTCAAGGGGATATTCAGGAACGACGGCTTTTGCCCACTTTTCACCGGCGAAGTATTCGCGCAGCGCCATGCAGCAATTCTTCGGCGATATTGTTAGGGCGCGCCATTGCTCGTCCCATGAGTAGGCTTCATAAGCTTGGAGCGATGTATCGCCTTTTACCAGTTTGCGACCTGGAAGTATGGTCTTGGCCGGAGTCGTCAGAACCTTGTGATGAGCCACGAACACATGTGCCATCAGAAGGTAGCAACTATCGGCGTACGCTGACTTCTCGTCAGGTAGAGCGAGAATCGCGGAATAGAGCGCGTGGAGCTGCCTGTGGCCCCCCTGACCGCTTTTCCCGAAATGTCTAGCATCCGAAGGGGTCTTTGGAAATACGAGTGTCTGAGCTATCGATCCGAGTTTCGTGGAAATTGAAGGCCAGGTCTCCATATTTAAATCCAGAAGCACACCTGGCCATTGATCTCCTGCCACCGTGAGAACGCGAGCAAACTTTGCAAGAACCTCTGGTAGATCATCACGGGTGGGCGGCGCAAGGAGAGCCCAGAGAATACGCCGCACTTGCTCGGGATCTAGATCTTGCTTCGCGGCGTTCAGCAATGGGTTCTCAGGAGAATTACTCGTCATGGTCTGCGCCGGCTTTCGATTTGGCGCGGCGGTATCTCAGCCAGCGAAGTTTTCTGCCCATGATTCTTGCCCATTGGTCTACCCCGAGCCGTTCGAACAAATTGACGCTCCTTGCAATGACGTCAAGAAACGACTTTGCCAGAGCATTAAGTTCCTGTCTCGACATCTGGTGCCGGAGCGGTACGCCCACTCGCTCGACGATCAAAGATTCCTTTAGCTCCTCTAGAGACATATCGGCACAAATGCACGCGGGATACATGCGTGGATAAGGCAAAATCTCCCGTGCCTCGCGCACGAGATCCCAACCGAGGATGCAATGCCACACGTTGTCCTGACGAATCACATGAATCGGCGAGATCATGGCTAATCTAGCGATTCCAGTTGCTGTCAGAAACCCGGTCGAGGGGCGGTGAACCTTAACAATCCCCGCAGCACGCAGAGCCGCTTCGATGGCGGGCGCGGGCAGGACCTTATCTAGATCTACGAGTTCCCATTTTGGGAGTGGTTTGCGCCCGTCATGTTTCTGGCGGCGGCTAGGGCCTTCAGGGGCTGGCTCGACATCGTGCTCATCGCCTCGGGTGAACTCGGATTCAACGAGTTCGTCTTCAAACTCGGGCGAACCGCGATCGTCGCGGGCTTCTCGCCCCAGCTCATCCGGCTCTTTTTCCTGCTGAGGGGTGCCGACAAAGCTCCTGATCTGGTCCGGATTGTGGTCCGCGCACATTTACTCCCATTAGCCGACGGTGCCACATGCCGCGGGAATGGCAATTGGAGCGCAAAGGACCAGATCTATATAACAAATTGCACATCAATAACTTGCCGAAATGTTCGGTAGAATTGCTTGGACATGTTGGAGTAGCTGAATTTTGCGGACTCACCGATATCATCACTTCAGCTTTGGCACTTTCTTCGACGTTGTGATTCGGTGCCGCACTATCCACAATCTCTCACTCACTGAATCCGCCGTCCGACTTTGGTGCTAGCGAGTCATCACTGGGTGGTGCCCCGGCTCTTCTCGAGTCTGCGTTTAGCAATGGAGAAATGCTTTGTAAACAGTTCGCGAAAATCGGTCGGACCATTTCTAGCCTCTTCCGCTCTGATGAAATCAAGCAGATTGCCTGCGAACTGGGTCTTTCTGACCTGAGCTCTGAAACTCTTGGGAAGCACCGCGCGTACATCAAGTTTGTCGACGATGATAAGCCGAGCTACATTTTGGTAATCGACTTCCTGGCGATGGTTCTCAAGCCACAAGATATGCATTGTTATTTCTCGTACAAAAGGACCACCATCACCAACTTTCCTTTTCGGAGCCTTACGGGGATTTGGCGGTGGAATTACGATGGGATCAGGCGTCACTAGCTGCACCTTTTCGCCTGTGCTGAAACACGGCCAAAACTCAAAATGTTCGGTATAACCGAAAACCGCAGATATCGCCGTTGCTATTTCCTCCGCTCGTGCGTCAATCGATTCGCGAATTTGTAGGATTTCCGCCCTGGCCATTTCGATCGTCGTTTCGGGTAGGTAGAGCAGGGCTTTCTTGTACTCAATCCTTTCCGCGGCTTCGTTAAACCATTCGCGCAATCTCCTTTTCCGCTCCTCCTCCGGGAAAAACTCAAAGTCCTGCTCAATCGTAATTTGGACTTCAAGCTGGGTCGTTAACTGAAGTTTGCCTGCGTACCATTCCAACGCCGCAGGACGATCATCCTTCCTTGCCGGATCTGCATCCCGTTCGCGAATCTCGCCCATCCACGTTCTCAAGCGATCGAATCGCTCGATCAGCTCCCAGTCGAATGGTCCGTCCTCAGCCAAGTGTTTTAGTTCTTCCTTGGGCATCAGCGTCCTGCCTCTCGTTTGCATTTTCCGGTCCGGTCTGTCATCGGAGGCTATTAAGCCCTTCACGGCGGATCCGAGCGTTCGAATGAGTCCCCAGCGCTAAATGTACCGCTTTCCCGCCAGTCGGCCAGCAGCGGCTCTCTATTGCTTTACGGCTCGATCGCTCCAATGACTCTATCGGGATCCATTAGACATTTCTTTAAACCTAACAAAATGATGGGATTCAAGCCGGCGCTCAAATCAACTCCATCGCAGCTTCACTGGCATTGAAGCTTTTGATCTGATTGCGCATATGGACGCACGTATCCAGTCTGGTCAAGCAGCATGGGAGGGCAATCGACCTGCTGACGAAGGTGCTCTGACCAAAATACATGGGCGCTACGCGGTATCGGCTAGTCCAAGCGCCGTAAGCCCATACGCCCGGTGTGTCGTTGATGGAGGTCGCCATGTCAGCCTCCACTAGACCGCCGGGGATGTCGTTGGCAGATTGGATCGATTCGATGGAACATGCCCTGAAGGTCACCGACCTGGCGAAGTGGCTAGATTGTTCTTCGACCAATCTCTATAACCGTGCCCGCCAAGGCCGAATGGGAACCGGCGTCGTGATTCGATTTGGAGGCACAATCCGGCTGGACCCGCACGGCACCGCCGAATGGCTCCGCCGCAGCGGACTGAATGAATAGCTCGGACGTTTTGTGTGGCGCAATGCAGGTCCAGCCTGACGATTCTTCGAGATCCATGGCTAGGCATTGCGGCTGCATTAGAAGTCAGCAATTCCAAATCGGAAGCTTCTACCACTCAAGGGAGATCAACGTGTCGACAGTCTTGAATCTGCATACATCGCCGAACAACTACTCCAAGGCAACTGTCAGTCTTTCCGCGAAGAAATTCGAGCGGCTTACGATCGTTGAGCGCGTGCTACAAACGATCAAGCCGGGCGGTCGCGTTGCCGCTTGTATCGGTGCGCTGACCGGGGGATGTATCCCTGCCCTAGCCTTCTGCGTCGTGCATCTCGTATTGCCCTTTTATCGCGAGCTCGGCCCAACAATGTGGGGTAAGGTGGTCGGAGTCACCATGTGGGCCGTGGTCGGTGGCTGCCTAGCCTGCAGTGCGCCGAAAGTCTACAAGTGGTTTTTAGCGGCCTATGGGAGCAGGTTTGAGGCTGCCGGTGCGGTTACCTGCCTTGAGGCCGTGATGACCTTCTCCCCTGTTGTCTCCCTCTCCGCAGCCGCCTTGGCCGTGCTTGTGTTTATCAACGCGATCTACTGCGCCTGCAAGTTGCAGGTTCGCAGCTAGTTCGTGTGGCAACGCAGGATCTGCCTAAGTCCAGACACAAGATCCGGCCTCGCACGATCGTGAAGATGAGTTCTATGGACGGGAATGCGATATTGCGATCCCACGCTGGCCGAACAATCATTCTTTGTACGAGCCAATCCGGTCGTGATGTCTTTCTGGAGCGCTGCCATGCTCCTAACAGGATAGGAATCGTCGGCGGCGTACACTGGCATCCATCGCACACGCTCACCACCGCGATGGCGCTCGCTGCCGTTGCGTTCACCATGATGTACGAGCTTGTGTGCTGCTTTGTGCGGTGCTCGGTGTCGGCATGGCAGTTTGGCCGGCGAATGGGCGAGCTAAAAGGCGGGGGTTGACATACACGCGAAGTCTGGGCAGCATCGGCAGGTTGGGGGGGAATGGCGCCGTTGCTGGCTCAACTGTCCCAAAGCAGGACAGAGATAGGCAACCATAAGGTGGATTATCGTGGGGAGATCGCTGCCGGCGGTTTGTCCAAGTCCCTCCAGCTCGCGCCTTGGCCCATCGGCCACTTCAGGCAAAACTTCAGAGTACTTCCGTCAGCGTCGATCAGCCCTGGAGCGTGACTCCTATCACGTTGCTCGAACCAGCACTGACTGGAACATATAACCACGAGGATAAAAACTGAATGGGCCACGAAATCGCAACCAATAACTATGAAGATCTGATGTTCGGTCACTTCAACACCCCCGCGGCGCTCGATAATCTGGTGGCTTTGCTCGACTGGGATGAGATGTATTCCGCAGTCGAGCTCCCCGCGGCGGCGCTACTTGTGCCTCAGGAGCCGGCGGAAAATGGTGGCGACATGTTTGACCATGGCCTTTACGCCATATTTAGCGCCGAGCGCAACGCAAACGGCTGGAAGGTGAGAGGAATCTTTTATTGCGCCTGTGCGGACGGATTCGAAGGACAGCTCTCGCCGGATTGCACCGTATTGACCTGCGACGAGTCAGAGCCGAGGAATGTTCGATTGTTCGGCGGGCACCGGGAGGAATTCGTTGCGGCCCACGGTCTTCCAACCCATGACAATCTTAACGGCCGGTTCAGTGGAAACTACGGGCCCTACGCGTCGACAGACATGGTCAGAGAGGCCAGGCGTGCGATTCGGCAAATCGTCGCCGGGAAGAGTTTGCGCGATGCCCTGATCAGAGAGGCCGAAGATGAGCTTACCTATCACGATCTTGTACGACAATCCGGCACCCTTAAGCATCTTCGCGGATGGTACCGCGCATTTCGTCGGAATCAGGCCCTGGATCAACAACGGCTCGCCCATGGGAAGGCGACAAAGGAACTGAGCTCCGTACCGGCAATCCGCAAAGCAATGGCCCTGGCGAATGGGGAACTCGATATCGAAATGGCGCGCATAAAGCAATCGGAGCGATCGCTGTAAGGATTGCGAGTCAAATCTCCGCTTGAGACCCATCGCGGTGCCAACGCACTTGCGCGACAGCTTGCAATCCTCAAATCTAGTCACATGGCAAATCTTGAGCTGCACTCTCGTTCCTTTCCCGGTCCGATGCATTCATTTCTCCGAGATTAAAAAAGAACGATCTACATTTCGTTCTTGGTGGTCATCATCGTATGGTCCGTGCAGCACACGAAGGCCGCGGCGTTTCAGCATACCTTTTGACAATGAATGAGACACGTCGGTGCATGATGCCAGATTGACTTTCCCAGCTTCGTTGTCTGCGGGAACAGTTCAACGGATCAATGGAGTGAATCAGGATTGCGAACTTTGCGTCAATTCCTGGCTCTGTGAACGGGCGATCATTCGGGCTCAGTGGGACGAATCCGGCGGCACACCACTCGCATACCGGCTACAGCGAGACCCAGCGAAAAAAGCAGTCAGAACGAACGTGTCCGGCTGATGCCGGATCAGGCGGGGTCTATACAGCGGCGATTGAT